>JACCDG011030841.1_pt1 | contig 71722 bp, 107 predicted proteins | sample 7442471 | NCBI WGS metagenome assembly JACCDG01 (sample SAMN15323444, study PRJNA562643) | freshwater metagenome | isolation source: river surface water | place: USA:Blue River Watershed | collected 2017-08-17 | reverse complement strand
CCAGGCGTTCGCCCTGCTGCAGCAGTTCCGCTTCGCGGTTGCAGGTCGGGGTCACGAAGTCGATGGCGACGTTCTCGAGCGTGGGAACCTGGTATCCCATTTCGCGGGCGATGGCGGGCAGTTCCATGGTCAATTCGTCCTGATACTGGTGGCGATGGTTTTATCACGTTCGACGATCACTGTATGCCTGGACATGGCTTCGAGGGCCTTGACCAGTTCGGCCTGATCTTCAATCGCTCCACGAACGAACGATGCGACGCAATGCAGATGCGCGCAGCCTGGGCCGCTTCGATCTGGCGGTGCGTCCAGGGGACCAGCGGCCACGGCTTCCCTGGATGCCCTGGCGATCGCATCCAGCAGCTGATCCATGTCGCCCAGCACGACGTCGCGGTGCAGCTTGAAGTGGTAATAATCCATTACCCGCGGCAGGCGATTCGTCGACATGCTCGAGCTCTCCGGAAATAAATCGCCGCTGGGCGACCAGACCATGATCACCCAGCGGCTGCCGACTTCAGCAACGGCGGAAAGCATAACGCCCCTGCGACCTACTGCGAAGCGCCCGGGGCGTCGGTCGATCCCTGCGGGGCCGTGGTGCCCTGCGCACCCGGCAGGCTGCTGCGCAGTGCACGGCCGCCGTATTGGCCAGGCCGCCCGACATCGCCGCCCTGCATCGACTGTTCGACGACGGGGCCGCCGACCTCGCGGGCCTTCCGCTGGGCGATCAGGGCCTTCCCCTGGCGATCCATCACCTGCCGGACCTCGCCTACCTTCGCGCCATCTTCTTCGACCAGATATTCGATCGTGATCATCTTCCACCTTTCCAAAATGAAAAACCATTTTCCCGACGCCGGGAAAATCATACAGGCAAAAAGAAAAGGGCCGGGGTTTCCCCCAGCCCTTTCCCGCGAAGAACCTCATCAGGCGCTGGGCCTGCTGGGCACTTAGTTGATGCCGCCGCCCAGGTTCTGGGCCGGCACGGTCTTGCAGATCGCCATCGGGCAGGTCGGCACGTTCGGCACCGGCTTGCCGTCCCAGCGTTCGAAGAACTTGATCCACAACTGGTGCGCGCTGAAGGCGCCGCCAGTGTTGTCGCCCGCTTCCGTCGAGCGTTCGACGCCCAGCGTTTCGCGGTCGAAGATCAAATAGAACTGCAGGTCGCCGAAGAACACGGTCGAATTGTTCCAGAACGTTTCGACCGTGATCGGGTGACCGAACAGCGTCAGGCGGAAGCCCTGCGTCGGGTCCATCTGCACCAGAGGGCGACCGTCGTCGTCCTTCACGGTCATGATGCGGCGCTTCATCGTTTGGTTAAGCGACCAGCGCATGCCCGGGCTGGTGAAATAGCGCTCGTCGACCGATTCGTGCATCGCGACCAGGAAGTCATAGTCGACTTCCGTGGGCGCTGCCACGGCGGTGAGACCGCTGGCCGAGTACAGGCCCAACGGCTGACCCGAGCCGGTGCCCTTCACGACGACGCGATCACGCTCTTCGACCACCTTGCGGCGGAACAGGTCGGTCACGTAGTCGACGACGTTCGGGTTCGAATCGTTGACCAGTTCGCGCGACTGTTTGCAGATCACGTTCATGCGGTTCACGGCCCAGGTCTTTTGACCGAGGACCGGGGCGCTTTCCGTGATCGCCGTGTTTTCCGTTCCCCACGAAACCGAAACGTCGGTCGCGAGGTTCGGGATTTCGCCCGACGTCGTGCCGACCGGGATGCGCCGGCAGTATTGGTACAAGCCTGCCAGCTTGTTGGCATCCGTGATGATTTCCGGGATGAACCCGGGCGGCACGATGTAGCCGCCGGCCGGATCGCTGCCGACCGACATCGCGCGCTGAACGATTTCGTGCTTGATCTGGCGACCGAACAGCACGAAGCGGAACCATTGATCCATGCACTCGCGAACGGGGTTCGCGAACACGCGGCCACCGGTTCCCATGATGCGGCTGGCAAGATCCAACTTGCCGCCCGTATCGGTTTCGGGGATCGCCAGATGGCGGCGATCGATGCGGGAATCCATGCCGAATTCCTGCATCTTGCGGCGCATCATCGCAGCGACTTCGTCGCCGAACGACGCATTGCCGAGCGCGGCGCCGGCGGCACGGCCGACGACATCCGGATCGGTCCACTCGAGCGGAACGCCGCCCGATGCCGCCCCGCGGCCTTGGGTTTGCACGACCGGCTGCGGGGCCGTAGCCGTCGCGAACTGGTCTTCGATTGCGGCAGCGGGCGCACCCGGTGCCGGCCAGATGGTTTTCGACATATAGGAAAAATCCTGTTTACTGATGAATTGCCGAAACGCCCTGGGCACGCGCCGCGCGACGTTCCGCCATGCAGACCTTCTGAACTTCGGACAGCGACGCATCGACGCTGCGCCGCAAGTTGCGCACGAATTCCTCATCGCCCTGGTCGCCGGTCGCCGTGCCTGCATTCGAGCCGCTGACCGGTGCGGCCGTGCCGCCCGCGCTGACGCTTCTCGAGGCATCATCCGAACCATCGCCCAGCAGTGCGTTGATGTCGCGCGCTACTGTTTCCATCGCATCGACGCACGATCGCATCTGGTTCACGGCATCGCCGAGACCAGTGGCCATCGCCGCCATGCGGGTGCGGGTCGCCTGGCTGAACTTCGCGCCCACGCGTTCGTTCAGCGCCAGCAGTTGCGTCTGCGTGTCCAGCAGGCGCTGCAGCAGGGCTTCGTTCCCTGTCGGCGCTTCCAGATCGCGACGCCCCCACAATTCGTGATTTTCCAGGCGGCCGATCGCGGGCGGCTGGAACGCCAGTTCCGTGCCCGTTTCGATCGACCGGAAGATCGGCAGGAAATGTTTCCCGCCGTTGATGTCGCGCTGTTCCGCGCGATCGAACAGATAGTGATGCCCGCCGTGGTAATGCGTGACCACGCCCCGCAGGGCCAGGTCATAGCATTCGCCCGGCGTGTGCGGCCGCGCTTCCGGGCAGGCGATGCCCAGTTCTTTGTAGTGCGCAGCCAGGTGATCATAGGCCTCGCCCAGCGCTTCGCGCGTCAGGTTGTGCGACTCGCCGATCAGTTCCCGCATCGATGCCATCAGGCCGGTGACCGACAGCGCACCATCGGCGGCCCGGTGATGAACGAAGAACCGCACCGGCTGGCCGTTCACTTCCGCGGTCGCGGCGGCCATCAGCGGCAGCGCTTCCGGGTTCGCGCCGCGGCATTCCGCTTCGGTCGACCAGATGCCGCGCCAGTCGGGGGCGTCGGCCTGGGTCACGACCACGATCGTCGGCCGCAGGGCGGTCAGTTGCGCCCGCAGTTCCGGCGACATCGCGCCGGCCAGCAGCGTGTCGAGTTCGCGAGCTAGGGCCGTGGGTTCGGCCACGCCCGTCACGTTCACCTGCACGGCGGTCGCGGCGGGTGCGCTCGAGGTCGTCGCGGCCGGGGCGGCGGCAGTTCCGCAGCCGCAGCCGGTTCGCTGTTCGGTCGACGTTTCCGGGGCCGTGGTCGACGTTGCAGCCGGCGCGATCCCTGCGCCGGCGGTCGCCTGGGTACGGGCAGGCGTAGCAACGGCCGGCACTGCCCCTGCTGGGGCGGCACCTTGCGCGGCAGCCGCGAATCGGGCCTGCGTGAAGCCACCCTGGCCGGCATCGGCACTGCCCGCCACAGGTGCGCCGGTTGCCGGGCCAGGGATGGCTTGCGGAGTCCCGCCTAGCTGGGCCTGGGCCTGCGCTAGAAATCCCAGCCCCAGGGGATCAGCATCACTGACCGATCGGGCTGCGAGCGATTCGCCTTCGTTTTCGAGGACGACGACAGGCGCCGCCCCAGCGGCCGAATGCGTGGCCGGTACGGCAGCCGGCGCGGTTCGGCTGTTGCCCGGTTCCGGAACGGCGACGTCGAGAACCCGGCACAGCAGCAGTTCCGGATCATCACCGCGCGCGACGCATTCGCAGACGGCTTCGAAAGATTCCGAAACGATCTTCGAATCGAAGTGGAATTCCCCGGCGTCGATGTCCCGAGCCAGGCAGGAAGGGTTCGCGGGCACGCCCACGGCGGAAAGTTCGACCAGTTCCCATTCGATGAACCTGACGACCTCTTTGCCGTCCACCATGTCCAGCGACATCGTGACCGGCAGGAACCCGATGCTGAAACCGCGCAGCTTTTTCTTCGCGTACTTTTCGCCGAACCCGCGGCCCGGATCGTCGTCGTCGAACAGGACATCGGCTTCGATCGCCTGCGGGGTGATCCGCAGTTCCTTCACTTCGCCGATCGGGATCGTGCCCACGCTGTTGTCGTGGCCATGTGCCCACAACAGAACGGGGTTCCGCTTGAAGTTGTCCGAACGGCAGCCGGCCGGTTCGACGATCGTGCCATAGCGATCGATTTCGTTCGTGTTGATCACCGCCGTCACGGCGACGCGTTCACCTGCAGGCGGTTCATCGCCATCGGCTGCGCGGGCCTGGCCATCGCCGCCGCTGACCGTGACCACGGCTTCCCGTTGGTTCGCTTCGACGCGCGGCGCGAAGTAGCGCATGCCGAGGCGTTGCAGATCGGCCGGGACCGCCAGGCGTTGGCCCAGCTTGTCGGCGTGGGCTTGTCGGTACAGTTGCAGCAGGCGTTCGCGTAACAGCATGGGCGGGGTTCTCCTATTGGCGGCGAATCGTCTAAATCCGATCCAGCGCGTCAATAGGTTCGAACCCGGCTTTGCTATTCCTCAGGCGGCACCAGGTCGTCGTCGGTCGACGGCAGCGCCGCGGCCGTGCAGCGGCAGTTCGCGATGTTCCAGATCGACCCCTTCGGATCGCCAGGATATTGCAATTCCTCGCCCCCGACGCTGAACGGCTGATCGGCGTCGACGACTTGGCCATCGGCCAGGAAATGTTCTTCCCGCACGCGATCGTCCAGCGTGCTGATCCATTCCTTTTTCGACACGCCCAGGGCCTTGCGCATGATCGCTGCGCCGCCGTTATAGGCACCGTTCGTTTCGGTGCGGGCGATGGTTTCGCTGGATGCGAACCGGCCGCCGTCCCGCTTTTTCCGGCCTTCGGTTTCGCCCTTGAAAACCGTGCGGACCGCTTCGGCCAGTTTGTCGATCGTCGGGGAATCGTCCATGACTTCGGCCAGGGCGTCGGAAAGCTGGCTTTGCGTCGTCGCGTTCACGCTGTCGCGCCAGTATTCGCGATCCTTGGCCTTCATCCAGTCGCTGGCCTCGGGGCTGGCCTGGTCGAACTTGCCCGGCAGATCAAGCTGCTGGGCCTGCATGTCGGCACCGGCCTTCATGGCGCTAAGAAATAGCGGCTTCATTTTGTTGGCCAGGGAATCGGCGGCCCGCAGCCAGTCGTCGAGTTCGCTGATTTTGTTTTTGTCGATCGCGCGCACCAGGATCGTGCGCACTTCGCAGTCGCCGCCGCAGCAGCGATCATCGACGAACACTTCGCCCAGGCGGGCCGGCTCGCCTTCGCGGATCTTGAAAATTCGCTTCGTGCCGTCCGGGTACAGCCGGGCGTTGTGCTTGTCCAGGACCATGCGCCGCGAAGCGCTGTTCACGGTCTGGGGGTCGTTCGATTCCGGCAGGTTCGGGAAAACCTTCGGCAGGTTTTCGATGATGCGATCCATCTGCTGCGCGAAGTACTTCCGCAGGATGCGATACCCCTTGGCCGTCAGATCGTCCAGGTCGCGGTTCACGCGTTCGGTCAGGGCGCGAACCTGCAACTGGCGAACGCGGGCCCGCTCATAGCTATAGGGCTGATCGGTGGTCGACTTGCCCCAGCGGCCGACGTCCGTGGTGTGCTTATGGGCGTGCGCGCTGACAGGCCCGACAAAGCCGCGGGCGTTGGGATCATTCGGATCCGCCTGGTCGCCGTTCTGGTCGACGCCGATCCTGGGCTGGTTCGGGTTGCCGCCCATGCCGCCAGGCCCGCCCAGTGACGGCGCGGCGCCGCTGGGGCCGAGAATGCCAGCCGCCAGGCGTCGATCGATCGCGGCTGCGATTTCTTCCGGCGTCCAGTCTTTGATGCCGTAGGCCAGCATCAGTTCCCAGATGCCTTTCGGATATTTGCCCCATTCCGTTGGGTCAAGGTTCTGGATCGCGCGCGCATCGTTGGGCGCGCCGTACTGATTCGCGACCATGCCGTTCGCGCGGTTCAGTTCGTGTTCGCGGTCGACCGGCATCGGGTTGTCGAACTTCAGGAAGCGACCGCTGCCCTGCGGGATCAGTTCCTGGTCGCGGTTTAGCTTGGCCTGAACCATGGCCAGCCGCGGTGCCAGCACGACGCCGGCGAAAATCTGCATCTGGGCGTCGCTGTTCGACCGGTTCGCATTTTCGACGATGCCGGCCAGAATCGGCGGGATCTTGTAACCGCTCAGGATGCGATCGCGGGTCAGCTTCGACGACTCGAGGTATTCCATTTCGGCCGGTGGTCGCCGCAGGTAGTTCACCTGGGTCGACTTTTCCAGCAGCATGGGCAGGCCTTTGTTCTTCGCGCCGCCGTAGCGTTCGAAGATCATTTCCCGGAATCGTTCGAAGCCCTTGTCGTCGAAGGAATCGGTGGTCGTGAACACGATGTCGTTCAGGACTTGTTCTTCGAACGCCAGCGCTTGCGACAGGGTGATCTTGTCGTCGGCGTTGACGTCGGCGACGTTGGCCGCCAGCGATCCCAGGCCCCAGAACCGATTTTCCGGGTTCGAATATTTCAGCGGGATCACATCTTCGGCCGGGATGAATGCGCGCTGACCGGCCGGGCCTTCGTACAGATAGCCGATCATCGGTTTGCCCGGCAGATGAACCGGCTGCATCCACTGCGGCGGCAGGGGCCAGAGTTCGGCCACGCCCATACGATCGCGGACTTTCAACAGCGGGGCGTTGCCGCAGCACTCCAAATAAATCCAGACCATCGACCACATATCGATGTTCGTGTCCCAGGGGTTCGGGTGCGACAGCAGGTAGACCAGCGGATCATCGGGGTCGACGATTTCTTCCGGCTTGGCCGGGTTCTGATAGACGCGAAGCGGCACGGCCGTGGCACCGTCGCGGATCGCCGTCACGCAGACATAGACCCAGTGTTTGATGAACGATTTCACCTGGTCGACGGGCATCAGGCCGCCCTGGATGCGGCTGGTGTCGTTCCAGAACGGCTGATCGAATAGCTGCCGAACCATGGCATCGAGGTCTTCGACCTTTTTGCCCTTCACGGCTTTGCTGCCGAAATACTCGCGCACCTGCAGGGCCAGGGCGTGATCGTTGGCCCGATCGAAATGGGCGTCGCGGCTGGCGTTGAACGCGGCGGGGGTCGCCAGGTGGTTCTGATACATGCGGCTTTGCTCCGATTGTGCGGCGGGTTAGTGTCCGCACAATCGGGCGACCGTCAACGGGTCAGAACGGCGCGATCGATCCTTCGTCGCGGGGCGGCGGGCAGTTCATCATCCCGTAGAACGGCTGCGCGGCCTGGGCCTCGGCGATCTTGGCCCGCATCAGGGCCATCGCCCGGTCGATGTCGCCCCCTGATCCCTGGGGCGCAGGCGGACGCGTCAGGCCGGGGTGCGGTAGGTTCCAGGCATAGCCGGATGTCTGGGCCAGCGGTTCCGGGGCCGGCACCTGGGACAGCCAGCGCCAGATGATGCAGCCGCCGCCGACGAACATCAGGGCCTGTTCCAGCGGCAGACCCCAGCCTTTCATCGCGATCAGCAGCAGGGCCAGGATGCAGAACGATTCCACGGCGACCGGCATCTGGTCAGGATCTGAATCGACGTCGGGCGGCTGATGTTCTTTGGTCATTCCCACGCGTGGCCCTGCCATCACCAGCCCCCAGTGACTTGAATTTCCCCGACGCTGCGACGGCGCCGGGCCAGCAGAATATCTTCGGCGATCCCGCGGGCGATGTCGTCGTTCATTTCAGCGACCTGGCTGGGCACGAATGCCGCTTCCATCAGGCCCAGCACGGCCGGGATCATCGTCCAGCAGAACAGCAGATACCCGATGCCGATGCAGACGCGGATCGGCGAGCGGGCCAGATAGAAGTGATGCACGCCGAACCCGCCCAGGAACAGACAGAGCATCGCCCCCAGGAAAGCGCTTTTCCGTTGGGCGTTGAATCGCAGCCCGAATTCCGTGGCGTCGCTGGGCTGCATGTGTCGCGCGAATCGATAGGGATCGTTCATGGTTCTACCTTAAAAAAGCCCGCCCTGTTTTTGATCCGCCGACGCCGGCCTGCTGATGGCGATCGGTTCGACGATCACTTCGGCCCCCGGCGTTCCGGGGCGATCGTTGGCCGGCGCGGCGAATTCATAGAACCGCCGACTGACGACCTTGAATTCCTGGGCATCCTCGCCGGGGTCGAACTGCACGCTGTCGCCGACGTTGGGCGGAATCGGCATTTCCCAGATTCGATGCGGGGCATCGGCGTGCTGGGCGTCGATCAGTAGGAATTCGACGATCACTGGCCTGCCCCTTGTTCGCCGGCGACTTCCGGGGCCTTGGTGCCGACCGACCAGGAACCATCGGCCATCGGCAGACCGACGCGCGGCCGACCAGTCGTTTCGATCCACATGCCCGCCAGTGCTTCGTTCAAGACTTCTTCCGCCTGCAGGCAGTAACGACGGCAGGCCTCGGTGATGATGGGGACCAGGCGCTGGCGTAGCTTGTCGCGAATCGATTCTGGCAGGTGTTCGGGAACGTAGATCGTCGTTCCGATCTGTTTGCCGATCGACATCGACATCGCAGCTTTGTCTTCAGGCGTCAGTGATTGAACCTGCAGACTATGGCGGGCGATTTCCTGCAGTTGGTCATAGATCGCGTTCGCGTCCTTCATGACCTCGCGGGCAGCTTTGAATTCGGCGGGCAGCATGGGTTCACCTGGTTCGATGGCGGGTTCGATGTCCGTCAAAGAATCTAGGCGTTAATACCAGGCGTCGGCAAGCCAGGGGGATCAGCCGGCAGGCTCGAGCCCAGCCACGGCCTGGTCGACGATGCGATCCAGGCGGGCCATTTCCTGGGCTTCTTCCACGCGATCGCGGCGTCGCGCATCCAGCGTTCATTCGGCACGGTGCGATTGTTCCTTCCACAGGTCGCCGACTTTGTAACCGTTGAAGTTCGAACCGACCCTGATCCTGCGATCGCCCCATGAGCCGTGATCATGGCCATTCACGACTATGAAATACGATTCGGGATGCCGCTTGGCCGGGTGATAGGTCGTGATGAAATGACCGACGCCGTGATGGTTCGGGACATATACGCGGGTCGTGTGGGCGGGCTCAGTCCAGGCCGGTTTCGTTTCCAACTTCACGACCTTGCCGCTGGTGATGTTCGGACCGCAGCCGGCCAGCGATAGGACGATGGCCAGGATCAGCGAGGCTTCTTTGTGGGCGTGCATTTTTTCACCTTGATCGCTTTGGGCAGTTGCTGCTGCAGGAACTGTTCGGCCTGGCGCATGACCTCGCCGGCCTCGCCCGCAGCCTTGAACTGCTGGCCGTTGATGATCATTTCCACGCGTGCCTTCGCCATGGTCGCCTCAAGCGTAGTCGTCGAAAATGGTTTCTTCTTTGCCGCAGCCGATGCAGGTCACTTTCAGGAAACAGCCAGAATGCGGCGCTTGGATAAAGTTCACTTTGAACTGGCGGCTGCCGCATTCGCACAGGACCGTCGAATCGCGGGCCCGCAGCCCGGCGTCCTGATAGTTCCGATATGTGGCCGAATCGGCGCCGTCCGGTTTGTCATGCACTGTTTCGATGATCATGGGTTAATCCTGCACTTTCGATTCGATCGCGCACAGTCGGCCGAATTCCAGTTCGAAGGCCACTGCCCAGGGCGGTCGCACCCTGGTGCCATGGCCGATCATTCCCTGGAACGCTCGCGTGGCCATGGTCGCGAACACTTCGCAGATGCGATCGCAGACATCATCAGGGATGCCGGGCAGTTCCGGCGATCGCTGGTCGTCGGTCGCGACATAGGCATAGGACAGGCTGCCCCTGCCGGTGTAGCACTTAGCCAGGCCATAGACCACTTCGCGAACTTTGATCTTTTCGAACGGATCGGCCGGGTCGTGCCACATGATCGGATCAGGCCGGTGTTCGTGCACATGGAACACGCTGGGCCATTCGGCCAGGCAGCGGAATTGACTATGCAGCGGACCGCCCAGGAATTGAATCCAGCCGCGGTGCGGGTATGCGTTCAGGATGTCGATCCCGCGCTGGGTCGCCCATTTCGGCGACGCGTTGCGGCCCATTTCGTCGCGCCACGGCTGCGGTGTTCTGGCCATCAGTTCCCCTTCACTGTCAGCAGGGCTTTGTGTTCGATCAGATCGGCGATGGTCAGGCATCGCCCTAGGCGCAGGGCCAGCAGCGATTCGCGCTCGCGATAGTCGACGCACTCGCGGGCCAATCGGAAAGCGTCCTTTTTGTCGTCGGCATAGACGCTGCTGATGATCCAGTCGTCGTCGAGGGCGTGCCGCCAGGCCGCCTTCCAGCCGTGCAGGCCCAGCACGCGGCCGACCTGGTGCATCCGGTATAGATCGCGGTGCGGTTCGATCTGCTGCAGGCGCATCTATTCGCCATCCTTTCGCACGGCCTCAGGCCAGCGTTTGTTCTGGCAGTTGCAGCAGTCGGGCAGGTCGCGAGCCCTCGCGGGCAGGTCCAGAAATTCGTCGACGCCCCAGACTGATACATCGATGCGGCGCACCTTGCGGCCGCACTTCGTCACGACTACGCCGGTCATGCCCTGGCTGCTGTTGCCGGCCCTGGCCTGGTGGATCACGCTGCGGGTGCGGACGAAAAATTCGAAGTTCATGGTCTAGTTCCGCTCCGAGTATTCGCGCAGCAGGGCGCTGGAAAACGCTTTGCATTCATTCGCGCGGTCGGTCAGCCACTGCATCCCCTGGGCTTCGCTGATGTGCGGTTCGCCGATTTCCTCGGTGGCCCGTTGCATCATCCAGGCCCCGGCGAAAAACGCTTTGCGCATTTCGTCCTTCTGGTTCTCGGCGACCTGTTTCATGCCCTTGGTGATCATCGCCCAGAATCGTTCGAACTCCACGGCGATCGAATTCAGCGCCATCGTTTTATCCTTTGTGTTTGCGGCCTCGCGGCCATCGTTTCAGATCCACGCCTGTCACATCGAACGCGTCGCGGTCGCTGGCCGGTGCCCGCATGATCCTGCCGCCGTGCACCGTGTCGATGATCTTCCAGCGTTCGTGATAGATGCGATCGACATCGGGCACGTCCTGGATGTGCAGGCCATCGGCCAGCATCCGGTCGACGATCGCGGTGTGCAGGTCGTCGCGGTCGATGTGGCCCGTCGTATACCAGGCCAGCACGCGGCGCCGGCCCCGGATTGTCATGACCCTGAACAGTTTCATCAGAACAGGTTTTCATCCACAGGCGGCGGTTCAGGTTTCGACGCCTTCGCCTTCTTCGCCGGTGCGGCGACTGTTGCTGCAGCAGGTTTCACCAGGCCGTCGTCGATGTCGCAGGAATCTTCCGGGCAGGCGATCCCGTCGCCGCGTTCGCAATGCGTGCGGCAGTGGTCTGTCGCTTCACTGGCGAACCGGATCGGCTGGGTCGGCGGTTCCGGGTTGCCGCGTGCTATCGCCACGGCCTCGGCCAGGTTCGTCGGCCGCACGGCGTCGGCCATGTTCGCGCTGCCCAGCGTCGGTTCGGGCTTCGGCGGGATCGGTTCGCCCAGGGCCTTGGCGATCGCCTCGGGGCCGATCACGATGTCGGCCTTCAATTCGGCCGGGGCATTGTTCGCCAGGTCGACCAGGCGCTGCGACGCCGGCGACAGGATCGCGGGGCTGGTCGCGCTGTCGCTGGTGATCCTGTTCAGACCGATCGCCTGCAGGGCGAACCAGTCGGCCATCAGGTTGGCCATGCGCTTCAGTTGCGGGCTGCCGTTCATGTGTTCGAAGTGCCGGCCCAGTTCCCTGGCGACCCCGAACGATTCCATCAGGAACTTCTGCCGCTTGTCGCTGTTGTCGGCCAGGGCCTTTAGTTCGTCCAGTCGCTTCATGTCGTCGGCGTGCATCGTTTGTTTTGCCTTGTGAATTGTCGCCTAGTCGGAATTCTGTTTGTTTATATCGTCCGCTTCGTCATGCGTGAGTATGGGGAACGGAAAATCCTTCGCGTCGGGCTCGCCAGTCATGCGGTCCTGATACATGCAGCGCAGATCGGTGGCCCGCATGATGTATTCGGCGGCCAGCTTCGCCGTGCGCCGGCTGCCGTTGCCCTTGAACCTGGCGATCGCGGCCTGGCCGAGTCGTCTGTATTGCTCGGTCAGTTGTTCGATCATCCCGATGTTCAGGTTTTCGCGGGCCGTGAACAGCGTGGCCTTCCCTGGCCGGCGGATTTCGAAGTACTTAAACGCCGCCCTGGGCCAGTCCATTTTCCTGATCAGGGCCAGCAGTTCGGCCTGGATCACCTGGGGCAGTTCGACCAGCATGTGCGGTTCCTTCCCTGATGGCGTCGGCGACGTCGGCCGGCATTGTAGCGGCGAGCTCTTCCAGGCATTCGGCGATGTGCTTGGGTTCGTTCATTGTGGGCAGCGCCTGGGATCTTGGTACGATTCGACCGCTTTGGTCAGGCATTCCAGCAGCGTGGCCCCTTCGAACCTGGTGTCCTTCCAGCCGGTCCAGTCGCCGCAGCATTCGATCGCGTTGTTCGGCGGGCCGTCCGGATTGTCGCACAGGATCGTCACGCTGCTGCCCTCGTCCTGGCGCAGCACGGCGATCGCTTCCATGCAGGCCACGAATTGCTTCGTCTGCAGTTGGGCGCGGGCGTACTGTTCGCCCGACATCGGCTGGCCGGGCTGGATCTGAAACGTGCCGACAGGCGTGATGCCGCCCTGGGCATCGCTCACGACGTCGACCGACTGCAGCGTGGCTTCGGTGATCACCTGCGGCCACTGGGATGCCGGGGCAATTCGGCCATATCCGGTGCAAACCTTGCAATCCACAACTCGCGGGACCAGACCTTTGCAGGCCGGGCAAACAACGGCAGGGGGCGGCATCGGCGTCGCTGCGATCGGTCGCTGCAGCACGATGTCGTTCGGGTGCGGTTCGTGGCTGGGGTTCACGAACCCGTCGTCATAGACCAGGATCACGGCCCTGCCGTCGCTGCCGCCCAGCCAGGCGACGCCTTCGGCCTTTTCGCATAGGGTCACGACGCACCCGCTGCGGCTGGTGTATTCGACGTTCTCCCGGAACGGCGGCTGATATGGAACCCAGTCCCGATAGCGTTCTTCGATCGCCTGGCGTAGTTCTTCCATCCTGCGATCGGCGACCGATACGGCGTCATAGTATCGGCCGGGCGGTGCAGGCGGTGGCGTCGGCGGCGGTCCCTGGGGCCTGGCATAGCCGTCGCCGCCGCAGGCGTCGCATTCTTCCAGCGGGCACATGAACGGCAGGAAATGGAACCAGCGCGTCGGTCGCCCCAGGAACCCGCCGCCGCCGCACTTGTCGCAACAGTTTTTCATTTGTCGATCCTGATGATGAATGATTCCCAGTCGTCGTTCGTGCAGTCGATCGATTCTTCTTTGCCGGCCCGCTGGGCTTCGAGTCCGTCGCATCGTCCGCAGCGTAGCGTGATCGGCGGCCTGGCCAGCGACTGCCCGCCAGATCGCGGCATGGTTTCCCGATGGCATAGGGAAATGTAGCGTTCATTCCCCACGCGATCCGCCTGGTGCAGCCTCTTGAAACAATGCCAGGCGCGGCCGCGAGGTCGCCAGAACAGTTTGTCGACCAGGCTCACGGCATCACCCCAGGAATGTTTCGACCGCCCTGGCCAGCAGTTCGATATGTTCGGCCTGGGCCAGCTTGTCCCGCAGGTCGGCGATTTCATCTTCGCGCGGCGGATACCAGCGGACCGTCGACCGCACGGCCTGCCAGTGTTCGATGATCTGCAGCGTGATCCGGTAGCCCGCAGCCGTGCCGTCGAGCCCCTTGGCCCTGTTCACGGCGGTGATCACATCCATCAGGTGGCAGCCCATTTTTTCGGCCGCCTGCGCCATGACGTCGAAGATCGCCGGGATGTTTGGTTCTGTCATGACACGACCGCCTTTCCAGGAACGATTTCCAGAACCTTGCGCCAGCGAATGCCGATCTGGCCCGGGATCGTTTCGAACGGGGGAACGGTTTCGATCGGGACGAACTCCCCGATTCTCCAAAGCGGGGCGTCGTGCTTGCTGCATTTTTTTCCGGTTCCGCTTCCGGCGTAGCAGGCGTGGCAAAAGTTGGCGCTATAGGCGTGGGCGTTCGCCTTCCAACGCTTGCCGATCGTCGTTCCCGAGGGAACGCTTGCGGAGTATTCGGGAAGGGCCGCAAGTTCGCCCTCGCTCAAGATCACATGGGTGTCGTCGACGATCATGTGGCGCTGGTCTCCGCTGGGGGCAGCGTACCGATCACCAGGTTCGGCGCCGCCAGGTTCGTGATCAGGACTTCCGGTTTGTCGGCGTTGTTCGCCTGGTCGCGGCCCTTGAACAGATACCATCGCCATTCGGGCACAGGGTACAGTTCGCGGATCGCGGGGTGATCGTACAGCCGCAGCACGATCGTCGCTTCTTTGAACCCTGCCACGGCATTCCGCAGCCTGGCCTGGAAATCGATTTCGGCGACCTCGGTTTTCCCGATGTTGTGTAGGTATCGGCGACCGGCTTTGATGAACGGCGGGTCGAAGTAGTAGCCGTGCCCGGGCAGATCGCGGCAGGCCGTGCTGATCCATTCGAAAACATCCAGGCAGCTGAACTGGCAGCGCTGGAAGATTTTCCTGAACCGATAGGCCGACCGGCAGGCGTTGCGGTACCGAACCACGCTGTCGCCCCCGCCTGCAGCGTAGCGCACCGCCAGCGGGCCCTTGTATTCAGCCCCAGTGCCGACCGCATCGCTACGGGTGAACCAGCAGGCCGCATAGTAGGCCTCGGCGATTTCTAGCTGCGAATAGGGGATCACGTCGCTGGTGTTCAGGATCATCTGCATCCTGGCCAGTTCGCGGGGGTCGAACTGTTTCCGCCGCAGGCGTCGCAGCAGGATCGGCCCCAGGTCGCAATCGGCCATAGTGCTGGCCGTGGTGATCAGGTGGTCGTGCAGGTCGTTCACCAGGATCGTGCGGGCCGGGATGTGTTCCAGTTCACACATGCCGCCCGCGAAGCCGATCCCGACGAATTCGCAGCCCCGCAGGAATCGGCCGGGGTTCTCAGCGTTCTGTCGGTTCGATCCATACCAGGGCACGAACGTCGTCGGGCCATTTTTTCCTGCCATGATTGTCCTAAGTCCTTTGTAGCGAGTCGGTTGCGTTTGTGGTCTAATCGTCTATAGGGTTGCGCTTTCGATTATGCGCCCGGTTTGCCGGTGTCCGTTGGTCGCTGCAACTCCGTGCGGCTAACGACTTTGCGACCTGTCACGACCGGTAAGCTGCCATAGTTCGCGACCTGCAGCAGCACGCATTCATCGGCCCGGTCGTACAGCATCGACGGCGGGTTCGCCTGATCGTGGTACCGGACGAACCATATGCCGGTGTCGTACTGTTCGCAGACATCGACCTGGCCGCGGGCTGGTTTGCCGTCCGTGTAGCGCGGGCTGCGGCATTCGATCTGGTCGCCGGGCTTGAACGGTTCGACATCGCTGGCGGGGTCTTGCGACTGCATGAATTGCTGGATTTCCTGGTGCATCGCAGCCCATTGCGTGCTGATCATCGGGCTGGCTTGTCGCAGCAGTTTCACGGCCTGGCGGAAGGCGATGGTGATGGCCTGCAGTTGGATGAAAAACCTGGTGGCCCGATCGGCTCGGTCGCAGGTATGGGCCAGCCAGTGCAGGATGCTTTCGTCTTCCCTAAGTCCCCGACTGGCAGCGGCTTGCGCGATGCGATCGAAGTCCTTGGCCTTTTCGTGGTGTTCGTTGATGGCGTACAGGATCGATTCGCCGTCACGCAGGCCCAGGTCGGCACGGATCGTTCTGCGGGTTTCTTCGGCCGTGGCCAGGCTGGTTTTGATGTTCTCGGCCCATTGCATCACCACGGTCGGGAACACTTCGTCGACCGGGATTTCCATCTTCTGGGCCAGGGCGCTGCGAATGCCGGTCAGTATGCTGATCCGGTCCAGGGCTTCCGGCAGCCCCATGATGCCGATCGCCCGCTGCATGGTCAGCACGGCTTCATTCGCCTGGTTTCGGTCGGCGACGACTTTGTTCGCGGCCCCAAATGTGTCGGCGGCGAAGAACGGGCCGAATTCTTCGTGCACGACGTCGGCCACGAAGTCGGCCTGCCAGCAGCCTGCGGCCTGGATACGGTTCGCGACGCGTTTCGACTTGATCAGGATCGTTTCGGCCATGTCCTGGGAAATCGGTTCGGCCTTAAATGCGGTCGCGTCAAAGGCTTCGATCGCCCTTTCGAAGTCTTGGATTTTCATGCGCAGCAATAACTTATGGCCATCGAACAGCCTCAGGTCGCTTTTTGTCAGGCTGGTGGTTTTGTGGTAATCGACGACCGGGGCGATTCGCTTGCCGTAGTCGCGGAACACGGCCAGGGCGTCGCGCAGGGCCTGCACCTGCGGATCGACGGCGGTTTCGACGGTCGTGGTCAGTTTTACGGGCATTGCCGCGCCTTTGAGGAACATGGCGGAAGCGTCCCGCCTGATCGCCTGGATCGCGAGGTCGGCATGGTCGTCGATGTCTGGCGCTTCGCTCAGGTCGAACTTGGCTTCGGCCAGGGCCTCGGCGATCCGCTTCATGGCATCATGGGCGTCGGTCAGTTCGGACAGGCGGAAGGCTTTCAGCTGCCGCTTCGCCAGGCCCTGGGCCGTGATGATCGCCTGTTTCGCGGCCTTCATCGGTTCGACCAGGGCGGGCCAGGCGTCGCCGATCCGGACTTCGAACCCCTTTTCGATCAGGTGTTCGCAGTCGCGCAGGGCCGTGGCCTGGATGTTCGCCAGGTTCTGCAGTTCGTCGACGCTGCAGCGGTGTTCCATGCCGATGCGACCCAGCGGGCAGGGTTCGCTGTTGTGGCAGTTGCATAGGCCTTTGGTTTGCTGCAGGGCCTGCTTGTCTTCCAGCAGCCGGTCGCGTTCCTTTTCGATCTGGGCACCTTCGCGAAGTAGTTTTTCCCCGTCGACCTGGCAGATCGCACAGGCTTCCGTGACGATCTTCTGGGTGAACTGGGCGTCCGCTTCCGCGCTCGAGTTGCGGCGGCCGTAGGCGATCGCATCGCGCGCGATGTTTCCCAGGACATTGCGGCGCATTTCGATCAGGGTCGACTTCATGGCCTTGGCTTCTTCCAGCCGGTCGACCACCCAGGCGATGATGCCGGGCGCTTCGTCGGCCTTCCAGCCATACTGCGCGGCGAACATTTCCCAGCCCTTGGCCAGGGCCTGATTGCAATGGCCCGCCAGCAGTTGGGCCACGGCGCTGATGGTGAACAGGCCCCCATCGCCGTCGGGCAGTTCGCTTAGCAGGCTGGCCCGCCATTCTTCGGCGCTATACCAGTCGGTCGGGGGCGTGGCGGCCTTTGTGGGCTCGCCGTTGGCCCCAGGAACGCGTTCGGGCTTGTCGTGCGGGTTGTTTGCCGCCCGCTGGGCCTGGATCAGCTTGCGCCGCATGGTGCAGATCGCATCGGCCAGGCTGCCGGCACGCGGGGTGATGCCCCCGCAGATGATCGCCGGGTCGGTCAGATCCTTCAGCAGGGCGACCAGCCGGGCGAATTCCTGGGCATCGTCGCCGACCACCGGCAGGCCGATGTGCCCGAACACGATCGCCCTGAACCGGCCGAACTGGTCGGCCGTGTCCCGCAGGCTGTCCGATAGCAGTTCGATCGCGTTAGGCTTGATAGGGGTGATTGGGGCAGGGTTTTGTGCGCTGCGCACATTTCGCCGGTCGGTTTGTGCGCTGCGCACATTTCGGGGCTTAGCGTTCGAACCTGCGGCGCGGGGCTTCTTCTTGGCCATCGTTCGTTCCTCGGTTGCGCTGGAAGCGATCGTCCCGGTTTCGGATCCTTTCGCGTTCCAACTGGATGCAGGGGGTCAGGGTTTCGTGCGTGGTCTGAACCTCGGCCAGTTGCTGCTGCAGGTCGGCGACCTGGCGGCGTAGCTGGTCGATCAGTAGATCTTTGAAGTCGCGCATGGGCTTCATGGTTTGGTCCTAGCATCGACGGCGTCGCCGTGGTCGGCCTGGTGGAAGTCGCGCAGGGCGTTCGTCATTTCGGCGATCAGAATGCGACGTCGGGCGTGGCGGTTCCAGCGCAGGCGGCGCTGATGCCGGGGCAGGTTCCACCAGCGCACGGCCGGGATCATCGTGCAGCGGCAGTTCCAGTGTCGCGGCGGTTCGGCGATCCGATCGACCATCGCGGCGAACCGGCGATCCTGGGCGGCCGTGCTGGAATAGTTCGCATCGCCCAGGATCAGGCGTTCCGGCACGCCCATGGATTTCACGGCGCTGTCGAACGCCCGCTGGGTCATTTCCCGGAAGTCCTTCGCCAGGTTGGGCTGGGCCATGATGTAGATATTGTCGGTGTCGACGACGATCGTGGCCCTTTTGCCTTCGGCGTGCAGCTTCTCCAGGAACGCCTTGGCACTTTCGATCTGGTTCTGTTCCAGCCTGGCGGTCAGGATCGACGTCGTGCCGTCCAGTTTTTTAACGGCATCCGTGAAAACGACTTTCGGCGGCGGCGGTCCCAGGGCCTTCATGTCCGCGGCGACCTGTTCCAGCATCTCGAGCGTGATCGGCGGTTGCTTCGGGCTCGAGGTCGTGCCCCAGTGATTGAATTCTGGCGGGGGCGGGTCGCCGTGGTCCCTGGGTCGATCATCCATCCCGGGCAGCCACAGGCCGGACTTGTCGGCCGCCTGCTGGGCGAGCTCTTCCGGGGTCAGCGGTCCCCAGGGGTTCGCATCATTTCCTTCCGCCATAGCGCATGCCCTTTCGCACCAGTGTGATGATCGCCGACCGCGTGGTTCGGCTCGTTTCGCGGAATGCGCCGGCCAGTTCCAGGTTCGAATGCCGGGCCACGCTTTCGATCGTGTGCACGACATGCTCTTCGATCGCCAGGATTTCATAGCCTTCTGGCACGGCCTGGCGGATCTTTTCGCGGGTCGCGATCAGCGCCGCTTTCACCTGGCTGGGATCGTTGGGATCGACGGGCTGGGGCAGTCGATCGACCGTCACGCGCTTGGCGCCGAACATTGCCATCGTTTGTTCCTAATGCTGAAAAGTGGCCCTGCCTGCCTGCAGGTGAATCCGGCACCTGCAGGCAGGCGCAGCGATGGGTTCGCTGCTGGGCCGTGGATCAGTGCGACTTATCGCCCTTCGGCGCTTTCGCCGGCGGGTCTTCGTCCTTCATGACATGCACGAAGCCCTCGCGATTCGAGAACTTGAACAGTTCGGCGACTGCCACCGAATTGCTGTTCGCCGTTAGCTTCGTCGTGAAGTGCGTGCCGTTCGCGCCCAGCTTCGAAGTGGTGAACAGGCCGTCGAGTTCCAGCGCGACTTCCATCATCTGGGTCTGGTCGTCGGCATCCTTGCGGCGCTTCAGGATCAGTTTGCAGGTCAGTTGCCGATTCACGAACAGATCGTCGGCGCGATCCAGGCTTAGTGCGCTGCGCGGCACTTTGATGCCCAGGCCGCAGGTTTCCTTCCCGCCTGTCAGGCCGGTGAATTCGCAGGGCAGTTCTAGGACGCTTGTTTTCGCCATGGTCGTGGGGTCTCCGAGGGGATTGATCGAAACGGGTCAGGGGCCGGCGAGCCCCATGGATCATGCAGTCGGTCGGGCTCGAGGCTGGTCGGGTTCGCTGGCTTCTTCCGCTTTGCCGCCGAGGCGGGCCAGGATCGCGGTCAGCAGCCGCACGACCGCACCGCCGCTGGGTTGTTCCGTGCGCTGGCGGATCATCGATTTCAGGCGGCAATAGTCCGCCGTCAGCACGCCCTTTTCGGCGACCAGCTTCTGGCGGCGGGCCTGCAGTTCGTTGCGGGTCTGGTTCGCGATGGCGCGGACTTGGCGCCGGTCGACGGTCCTGGTGCGATCGGCGACCTGCGCCGCGATGGCGTGCTTGCTCAGTCGCGACAGTTCGGCGTCGATGTCGTTCAGGCGCTTCAGCATCGTCAGGCGTTGTTCTTCCATGCTCATCGGTCGTGGCCTTTCGTTTGGTTCGGGCGGGTGCAATAGGCTAAGCGTGCGGGGGATTTTCCGGCAAGGTGGGTTCGGCCAGTTTGTCGACAGCCTGCTGGATGTCGTTGGCTTCGCCGAAGAATGCGTCGTCGCCGTAAGCGATCGACAGGCCGTTCGCCAGTCGCTGCTGGTTCGTGGCTTGGTATCCCATCGCACGGATCAGGGCCTGGGCGATCATGCCTAGGGCTTTAATTTGCTGGTTATTCATCGCCGGGTTCCACCAGGTCGGTTTTCTCGAGGGCCTTCGATCGCAGGTCGCCTTCGTCCTCGCAAACGATGCGGCCTTCGTTGGTCAGGATGTCTTCCATTTCTTTCAGCAGGCTGCTGCGGAAAGTTCGCCCCTGCGTCGTGTAGGTGTTCGTCGCGTTCCAGATCGCCTGCAGTAATTCGCTGCCGTCCATCGTTCTGCCTTTCGTTGGTGATGATCGATCGCGGGCCGGGTTCCAATCATTCCGGCCGCCAGGACTCCACTTTCTTCGCCGCACCTGCGCGGCTCGCCCGTGCATGTTCCTGTTCGCCACTAGGGTCTCAACGTGGGCGCGCTCGCCCCTCGCCGCGGTCGATCGTTAGTCGGTGTATTGGGGGAAGTTCGTTTCATCGATCCGGCTGCGGAACCGCTGGACCTCGTGACGGGCGAACAGTTCGCGGGCCAGGGCGACGTCGAACGACTTGCCGTCGATGTGGCGTTCCAGCATCTGCAGCAGGATGCCGACCTTCTGCGCCTCGTCCTGGCCCATGCCCAGGACATCCGGCTTTTTATCTTTGAACGCTGCCCAGCGGTCTTTCGTGCTGTCCCTGGGCGTGGGAAGTCGGCGGCCTGGTCGATCGGTCATGTGGCGGGCCTTAGGCTGCGCGGCGCGTCGGGATCGCGTCGCTGGTTTCATCGGGGCGGAAAATCTTTACCTGGCAGGTAATCGACTGGCGCGATCGCGCGGCCCGTTGCTCTTTACCCGACAGGTAAAGGCCGGCCAGGGCGATCGCCAGCACGGCGAACTGGATGGCGGCGGTGATGATCATGCTGTCCCCTTCTGCCATTCGCTGACGGCGCGGCGGCCCTGGTCGATCGCCCGCTTCGTCAGCGGGTTGCCCTTCGGATCGCTGGCGATGTGGCCTTCGGCGACCGTGATCAGATCCTGGATCGCTTCGACCATCAGGCAGCAGGCCGAGGGACCATACTTGACGACGCCGGTGCATTCGGACGACATCAGCCAGGTCGGGCCCTTGGCATTGCGCAGCCACTGCAGGGGCTGGGCCTGCTGCGGGTCGGGATAGTTGCCGGTCTGCCAGGCCAGGTTCAGGATCGCACGCCAGCGCAGGCCCTGGTCGCGGGCGAACTTCTGCAGCGTGCGCTGCACATAGGCCGGGATGCGGGAATGGTTTTTGTTCATCGTTCGGTCGCCTTGCCTTTTGTCGTGATCGTTCGCGGGTTAAGCGGCGCGAACCAGCCGCAGCGTGTAGCCGGGTTCATACTGGGCCACTTCGTCGACATCGATTTCCATCGCGCCCGATTCCAGGCGGCGGATCGCGTCGCGAAGTTCGAACTGGGCCGGCATGTCCCATTCGCCGAACAGGGCTTCGATCTGCAGGATCAGGTCGAAGGCGGCGTCGGTGATCGTGTCGCCGTGGCCGCTGATCGTGACCGGTTCCCCCGCGGGGTCGATGGATGTGTCCTTCGTGGTCAGTTGGATTTCGATCGCGTGCATGGCTGGTTCCTTTTTGTCGTGATGGTGATCGGGATCAGGGGGCGGCCTAGCGCTTCTGCCAGGCCAGGAAATCGGCGACCGACATATATCGGCCTTCGTCCTCTTCGCATTCCAGGGGTTCGACGTAGAACATCGAATTGCGACAGGCCCAGACGGTCAGCACTTCGCCGCTGGCGTTCGACAGGTTGCCATTGAACCCGCAGATCGTGACGTCGCTGCCGACAGGCTGCTGGGGCATGGGCTGCAGGTCGGCGATCGCATAAGCGTTCTGGACATCGTTCCCCAGGATCGCCAGCGCTCCGAACATGCTGGGGACCACTCGCGACACGATGCCGGCCCGCTTGCAGTCGCGTGTCCGCATGGGCTGGCCGACCAGCGGGTGATCGTATTGTTCGGGGTACAGTTCGCGATGCGTGGCGGCGGGCATGGGTCAGGGTTCCTTTTTGTCGTGTTGTTTGGGGCAGTCGATCGAACTAGCGGGCGGCGTTCATCAGGATCTTCAGGGCGACGCTAAATCGCAGCGGGCTGCCGATCGTCAGGTGGTTCATCTGGCTGGCGGCAAACTTCGCATTCTTCGCGATCGCCTTCGGGTTGCTGACCCCAGCGATCCGGCAGGCAGTTTCATAAGTCATGGTCGATTTCCTTTTTGCCGTGTCCAGCGATCACCCTGATCGCCATGAATAATAACCTATACGAATAATCGACCTGTTGCAAGGTTATCTCGCAGGAATTCCGACCTGGGTGGAAAATCGCACGAAACGGCCTGAAAAGTGGCCCCCCATTTACCCATCGGCCGGCAGCCATACTATGCCGGCCAGTTCCGCCAGGTCGGTTTCGATCAGTTTCCGCAGGTGTTCGACGGCGGCGGCCCTGGTCGCCGGATCATCGAACAGGGGCGGCAGGTCGATCGCCTGTTCGCCCTTGCCCAGGGACAGCGGCAGATTCAGCGTCGGGCCGCGCAACGATTGCCAGGTCGCGCCGTTGATCCGCAGGCGATCCAGCACGGCCCGCGCTTTGTCGCCCTGGGTCAGCAGGGCTTCGATCTGTTCGGGTTCGATCATGTTTTGAGGGCCTTCGGTTTCCAGCAATCGCTATGGAATCGCAGATCGCCGTCGCAGGTATATTCGTCGTTTTCCAGGATCGGCGCGCTGCAGGCTTCGCAGCGGGCGATCACGCCCTGGATGTCGCCGTCGTGTTCCACGGCGTCGGCCTTGTAGCCGGGATAGGCTTGTTCGGCCACGGCCACGGCGGCGATCGGATCTTTCGCGATGTCACTGCTGACCGGAATGCGGATCGTTCGGGTCAGCGTCACATGATAGTCGGCCATCATCTGGTTCCTTTCCTGGGATCACTTCGAAGCCCGTGCACGCGATCGGCGGCGCGGGATAGATCACTTCGCGCCAGCCGCAGCGGCGCCCGTTGCGCCTGCCGTCGACCATCGCCACGCTGGGCTTCGGCCCGATGATTTTCAGGCCGGGCCCGCCGTTGATGCTGGCCTGCATGTTCGCGCAGCGCGTGCCGTCGCGATGTCTGCAGGGGATGCACAGGTGCATCACGCCGGGCATCGGATCGAATGCGGCCCGCTGTTTGTAAAGCCGCGGGTGCGGTTCGATCAGGCGATCGCTGCAGTGTTTGCACAGCACGACGAAGATCAGTTCTGGCTGATCGTGTTCGTCGCATTCCTGCCAGATCGTCACCAGGTCGCGATGGCGACCGCAGCCCTGGCAGGTGTCAGGATGTTTTGTTCCTGGCAGATCGGCGCTTAGCCTTGGCCACTGGTTCATCGGCGACGACCTCGGGTTCGGGTTCGGCGGCGTACAGCACGCGATCGCCGTCTTTCAGCACGACAATGCCGGGGCAGACTTTGGGATCGGGCAGCCACTGGGCCAGGCAGCGCCTGGCGACCGCCGTGCTGGCGTAATGGGTGCGGACGTCGGCCACGATCTGGGCCATCGATCGCGGGCCCGACTGCCGCAGATACTGTCGCACCCGGATGATCGTGTCTTTGAACGTCGACCAGCGGCCCGCTTTGCTGCCGGCCGGGCAGAATGTTTTGTGTTCTTCGCGGCAATGCTGCAGGATTTCCCAGCGGTTGCGCAGGCGGAATCGCTTCTGGCGTGACAGGACGGCGGGGAATACTTCCCGCACGGCGTAGGAATCCAGGCAGCGATCGACGTAGATCAGGCCGATGCCCCAGCGTTTCAGGATCTTCTGCGCCGGCCAGATCGTGCGGTTCGTCGCTTTGGGAACCGGCACGGCGACCGACACGGCCACGGCCCCCTGTTCCTTCCAGCGAATCGCCTGGCCGATCACATCCAGGCCCAGGGTCAGCTTGGTTTCGATGATCCAGCCGCGGCCGCCCATGTCGATCACGATGTCGGCCACGCCGTGCGCGGCGGCGACCTCCTGATAGATCGGCAGCGGCGCGAAGTGCGCGACCACTGCGGCGGCTAGTTCCTGCTCGGTCTGCATCCCGAGCGTTATACGAATCGGCCATCGTTAGCGCCTAGGCGGGTTCAGTGCGGGCTGTCGGGCTCGAGCATCCACGATCCGGGCGGCTCGCCTGGTTTCGGTTCATCGACGGGCAGGCCCTTTTTCTTTCGGGCATATCGCACGCCTTCGCAGAAGTAGGTGATCGCGACATCGCGTTCGACCTTGGTGAACGGTTTCAGCTTCACTTTTTTCCGTTCGGCGTCGGCTTCGTCCAGCATCGCGCTGGCGATCTTGTAAAGGTTCTCGGCGGTCATGATGCGCTTCGCAGATAGGGTTTCGGTTGCTGTCGCACGCGCAGACGTTCGGGCCATTCATCCATCGCTTCGCCCTTTTTGTTGGCCAGGCGAACTTCGACGTCTTCGCCCTGATGGTTCGGCCGCCAGCCCGCCGGCGTCTGCAGGTCGTCGCCTTCGTGCGGCCATTCGTTAAAGGTGTCGTTTCGAATGATCACGCGGGCACCCAGTTGCTTATTGAACACGCGCACGCCCGCGATCCTGCACTGCGACACGACCGCATCGATCCAGTCGACATGACAGGGGCGCGAGTGCGGCCCGCTTTCGCCGCCGACGATCAGCCAGTCGATGAACGACCGCCAGCGGTTCATGTCAAAGTTCACGCGTTCCAGCAGGGGTTCGGCGCTGATCATCGTGCGCCAGCCCATCATGTGCAGCCGTGCGACGCTGGGCAGCCGCTGGTCGGCGACCTTCTGATTCTCGATCGACGGGCCGATCAGCAGGTTCGGCAGGCCGATCGATGCGATCGACTTGAATTCTTCGACGAAATCATCCAGCGACATGATCGCGGCCTTCGCCGGTTCGCGACGTTGCATCGCCGCCAGCGCGGCCCTGGCCATGCGCAGGGGCCAGTCGTGCCGGCCCAGGTAATCGACCGCACGTTCGACGCGCTTCGTCAGCACCTGGAACGTATGCCACTGGGCGTTCCACATCGTCACGAACACGCGATCGATGAACTGATCCGGAACCTGTTCATGGAACAGATCGGACATCGAATTCACGAAGATCATCCGGGGCTTCTTCCAGGACAGCGGGGCATCGATGTCGCGTTCGTCGCCCAGGTTTATCGCGCCCGTCCACTTCGCGCGGCCGTCTTTGAATTCGGCCGTGCCCTGGTATTTCGCCTGCCCCATTTCGACCAGGCGGGCGGCCATGGTCGCGGCGTAGCAGTTCAGGCAGCCTGGCGATATGGGCGTGCAGCCCGCCAGCGGGTTCCAGGTTCGCCCCTTCGATCCGTCCGCACCTGTCAGCCAGGCGATGCTGCTGTCGGCCATTTCGTGTTCCTTCCATTGTCGTCGAATCGATCGAACCCGTTTGTAAGCGGCTGGGCTTAGACCGCGCAGGCCGGCGGCGATCGCGTGTCGCGAGGGCGGCTTGCGCTGGTATTTGTTTTTCGGCGGCGCTTTCAGCGGCGCAGGCCAGTAGGCCCAGCGGCTGCCGACCTTCACGCGCATGCGAACAGTCGGGCCGAAGCGCTGGAAGCCGTGGAAGCGACCGCGCTGCCCCTGATGGTGCACGATCGCCAGGCGTCGGATGTGTTTGGGTCTGGCCTTCATGGATCACCCGAACAGGTTCGGCGATGCGCTGATGGTGTCCTTCCCGCTGATCAGTTCCAGCGTGCGCAGCTTGCCGAGCGCATTGCGGAACCCGCCGCCAGTCGGTTCGTATTGGCTTTCCGTTTGGGCGGCGATCTGTTCTTTCGTCAGCGCTTTGGGATAAGCCCGCATCGCGACCGCCAGGATTTCCTTTTCGGCCTTCCCCAGTTGCGCCATCCAGTGTTCGGCCAGGGCACGGCCGATCGGCAGCGGTTCGAACGATCCCAGGGCCTTTTTGCCCGCGGCCGTGATGGTCAGATGATCGTCGCCTTCGATGTAGGACTTCGATCGCAGTGCGCCCAGGGCGTTGCGGAACCCGCCCCCGTTGCACGCGTAGCAGGTCAGCACGGCGATCTGCACGCGACTGCGGCCCTGCGGATACTGGGCCAGCGCCGTCAGGATCTTGCGTTCCGCTTTCGGCAGCGATCCGTTCGTCGACGGCGCGGGGAGAGCTCGAGGCGGCGGGCGATCCTGGCCTGCGCCGGTGATCAGCGGTTCGCGCTTCATCGGCGGTTCGAATCGCATCGCATTATCTGGCAGCGTCGGATCGAATCGCACCTGCACGCTGTCGACGTCGATCGACCTGATGCCTTTGTTCAGGATGTCGCGGGCGGCTGCGATCGTGTCGCCCTGCACTCGAATCGATTCGCGGGCCTGATCCAGTAGAACCGACCAGTGGGCATCGCGGTCGGCCTTGGCCTGTTCGACCGCCGCATCGATGGCCTGCTGGTCGACGGCGGGCGTCTGCTGGTTTAGCTGATGGGTCAGTTCGGCGATCCGGGCCCGCAGCAGTTTCGGGTCTTCTTCTTTCGCCCGTTCGACCGTTTCGGCGAACTGCGCCGACAGGGCATCGATGTCGATCGCCTGGAACGCCTTCGGTTTGCCGCCCGCTTTGCCGACCTCAGGCGCTGCGCTCGAGTCGAAACTAGATCGATGCCGCACTTCGATGCGGGTCGGTTCGATGCCCAGCGATCCGGGCGAAATCACCCAGGCCGATCCGGTCGGCAGCTTCGCGATGTCGGCCAGGATGTTCTTCTGGTCCTTCTTCGCCATGCCGTGGGCGTCCAGATACGCTTCGACCGCCGCCAAGTCCTGGGGCGCCGTCAGGCGATGCACGATCAGCGGGTCGGCCTGGGTCAGAAGATCCTTATTGATCACGGCCGAACGCTGGGTCAGCATCGTGCAGCCGATCCCGCGCGAGCGGCCGCGGCGGATCACGTTCTGCCAAGCGCCCAGGCATTGCGCTTTCGGTCCCTTCGCGTTCGACTGCGGCGCGAATAGGTCGGCCTCATCCAGGAACACATGCACGGCCTGTTCGTTTTTGTGCCAGAGTCGCTTCGCGAAGTCGCTGCCGAATCGAACCATTTCGCTTTCGGTCATGCCGATCAGATCCAGCAGGACCGGCACGCGATGTTCGATCACGAAGTCGGCGGCCAGTTCGCCGTTATGCGCTTCCAGCGGGATGTCGCCGTGGCGACCGCCCAGGATCGGCATCGAATACTTTGAACGCAGGCCCCACCAGTCGCCCTGCGGGTCGATGATCACGCAGGGGAAGCCCTGTTCGATCATCTGTTCCGCCAGGACGATCGCGGTGTTCGTCTTCCCGCTTCCGGTGCGACCGATCGCGGCGGCCTTCCAGGTCACGAACTCCGTGGGCAGCGCGAACTTCTTCGACAGTTGGAACATGGCGGGCGGGCTCCGAGGTTAGGACGCCGGCGGCTGATCAGGCAGAACTTCAGCGCCGCAGAATAAACAGGCGTCTGGGTTGTGGATCGGGACATAGCAGCGACCGCCGCCGTCCTTCAGGTGTCGAAGGTAGCCCTTGGCGACCAGGGCGCGCAGGTGGCAGGAAATTCCGTTCGGGCTGGTGATGCCGAAGTGGGCCATCATTTCCCGCAGCGTCGGCGGGGTGTAGTTCGTCGCGATCTGGTCGACGATGAATTCGAAGATCTGCGCCTGGCGTTGCGTGATGTCTTCCATGATGCGCCGCGCAATAAAAAGTCCCGGGGGGGCTGTTTGTTGCAGCCCCCCCAGGCACGACAAAAAGGACGGTTAGTTCGCGCGGCGGCGATGTGCGGCATCGTACATCGCGCGAAGTGTTTCGTGGGGTGCCCGCTGGTTCGGTGCCCAGCGGTGCACGGCGGTGATGATCGCCTGTTTGCGGGTCAGGTTTCCGTTCAGGGTTTCGGCGTAGGTCTCGCCGCCGGCGACGACCGTGATGGTCGTTTTATAGGTTCCCATTCCTGGGATCGCGCCGGGCTGCGTGAAGCGTCGAGTGGTGATGATCATGGGTTCTAGCGGGCCTTGAGGGGGAGCGGGAGCGACATCGACGACAGGCGGCGGGCGATGGCCTGCAGTTCTTCCATTTCGCTGCGGGCCTGGGCGCTGCGGCGTTCCAGTTCGCGGACCATGCCTTCCCCGATCTGTTTGGTGCGCTGCACTTCGGTCTGCAGCGTCTGCAGTTCGTTCTGGGCGATCACCTTCTGGGCCATGATGTCCTTCAGCGGGATCACGCAGAAGTCGTTCGCGATGGCCTGTTCGATCAGCGGGGCGGTCTCCTTCATGATCGCGGCCAGGTAGCTGCCGGGCGGCAGCGTGGCCACCCAGGCGTTCATCATTCCCACTTCTTGCGCTTTGGTCAGTTCGACGTTCATCTGCAGGTTCCTTTTTGTCGTGTGCGGTTCGATCGATCAGCGGGCGGGCAACTGTCGGCGATGGGTTAATCCATCGCCATATAGTGCGACACGGACAGGCCGGCGATTTTGTCTTCGAAGGGTCGCATGGCGTTCGTCGCAGCGCGGATCGAACGATAGCGGCGGTTCGCCTGGCCGTTGGCCGTGACATTCAGCCAGAACCATTTTTTGCCGTACCAGGTGAAGTCGTGCACGCGAATGCCGGCCAGTTCGGCAGCCTTCCGGATCGCAGCGACTTTGTTGCCCTTCATGCGGAAGGCCGGCGAATCCAGATTGCAGGTGCCGCCATCATCTTCACTGTCGGCAGCCACGGCAGCGGCTTCGGCAGCGCGAAACATTTCGACCAGATCATCGACTAGCGTGGCAGTGGCAGCGGTCATGTGTCATTTCCTTTTTGTCGTGTTCAGCGATCACCCTGATCGCCATGAATACTAACCTAGTCGAATAATCGACCTGTTGCAAGCCCCAGCCTTAAGAATTTTCGCCTATAGCGAAATCACTGCGGGAAATGGGCCTTTTTCTATCGCTCGCCGTGGTCCTGATACCGCTGGCGGAATGCCGTGGAAGCCCTGATCCCCTCGCCGGCCGCCCTGGTCAGCGGGCCATGCCCCAGGAACACGCTGCCCAGCAGATCGTCGATCGCCACGCCGGTCAGGCCCTGCAGTTGTCGATAGGCTTCGCGATTGCCGACCAGGGGCAGCGCCATCGGCGGTTCATCGATCAGTTCGCCGATGCGCGGCGCATCGACCAGGCGCTGGGTGATGGGGATCAGGCTGACGATCGTTTCATGATAGTCGCCCTCGCGATAGACGATCGACATCATGCAGACATAGCGTTCGGCCATCGTGGTGAACGGCGCGACGACCTCGCCCAGGATGATGCGGTCGATCGCATCATCCGGCAGTTCTTCCATGCGCTGCTTTGCTTGTTCTACCGTGAACCAGCGGACGGACCACATAGATCGCAGCCGAAATATCGTTGCACTTCGTTCGCCTGTTCCCACGGCGGTTCAGGACCGTTCACGCATTTCAGCCACATCGGTTCTTTGCTGGCGACCTGCAGCATGTCGTCGGGTTCGGCCAGCAGCAGGGTCGTCGCCCCGCGATTGAAGCCCGCGCAGCAGACGCCGGACTTCTCGTTCACCTGGCGCACCAGTCCGGTCGGCAGGTGATAGTCGACGCCGTGTTCGAACGCCATGTGGAACGAACGCTGGCCGACGCGTTCGGCGACTTCCAGCAGCCTGGTCAGCGTGTGCAGGCCGACCGCCCAGTTCGGCCGCACCAGCATCGCGATCGGCGAATCGATGATCGGCACGCCGACCACGACTTCGACTTCGGCGCCGCGGTCGCGGGCGAAGTTCTGAATCTGCTGCAGGAAGCGCTTGCGGCAGTTCAGCGGCACGGAAATCGTCCAGCGATATTCTTCATGCTGGGCGTCGAGCGAGGGGCCGACGATCATGCGCAATAGCTGCAGCACGACCGGATCGGTCTGCCTGATAGGCGTGACGACATGAATCATTCGGGCGTGTCCCTACGCGAACAAAACCGGCCGGCGGGCTTCCGACGCCGCCCGACGACCGGCATGGCGCTGCAACATGCTGCGCCGTCGAACCAGTGGCGCGACCAGATCGACGCCGTGAAGGTAGTTACATCACGGCCGGCCGGTCAATAGGTTTACAGCTTCCGGGCACGCGGCCCGAGGTGCGCAGGGTTCATCATTTCGTTCGCCATGTGGGCGGCCGCATCGACCATATCATCATGATCGCCTTCGTCGAACTCGAGTAGTTCGGTCACGAAGTCCGTCGACCAGGCCGTGCCGCTCAGGATGAAAAACTTCCGCCGCTTGCACAGGGTCGCCAGGCCCAGGGCGCGCTGTTTCTTTTCGTGGTCGGCCTTCAGTTCCCGCAGCGGCCGACCGGACTTGTCGAACAGTTGGATCAGGCCGATGCCGCTGGCCTTCGATTCCACGCCGTCCCAGGATGTGAACGGGAATTGCGACCGCTGATCGTTGATGAAATCCGCCTGGTCGGGGACTTTCAATTTGCGGCGCACGACATGGAACGCCAGCAGATCATAGTTCGGCGTGATCGCCCCGACGAAGCCCGCGGTGTAGTCGTTATCCTTACCGTCCTTCAGCGCCGTGTCATAGGTTTCGGCGAACGTGCAGTCGCAGGCCAGCACGCGTTCGACGGTCGGTTCGGTTTCCTCGCGATCGTCCGCTTCGTCGCCGTCGTCGGGGTTCTTCCGATGCAGGATGAACACGCCCCGCACGCTGCCAGGCTTCCGATCTTTGCCCAGCAGTTCGCGTTCCAGCGCCGGGTCTTGATTCCATTCGGCCCAGCATAGGATGCGCTCATTAAACATTTTGCCTTCGCTGTCCAGCGTCTTCTGTTCATGCTGGCAAGCGATGTCGCTGGCACCGTTCAGGGCCTTGCGCAACTTCTGCACGACCTTTTCCGGGAACAGTTCCGGCCAGGCCAGTTCACCTTCTTTCGTTCGCGGATCTTTCCAGCCCAGCGATGTGACCTTCGATCGCTTCGGATCGTAGTGCATGGGAATGATCAGGTGTTCCCAGCCGCCCATTTCCAACAGATGCCCGGTCAGGTCGTTGCGCGCCAGCCGCTGATGCACGACCACCCGCACATAAAGTTCGGGCACGTTGCCGCGGCCGCTGATGCCGCCGTCGTACCACTTGATTGCTTCTTCTTGCGCCAGTTTGTTGCGGGCCCGCATGACGTCGATCGGGTCGTCGATCAAGCAGATGTCGACGTGCGCGCCGGTCGCGAACCCCTTGGCCACGGTCGTCGCCTGGCGGAAGCCCTGGCGGCTGTTATGGAACAATCGTTTTTCGTTCGCACCGTAGCGAATGCGAAAGCGCTTGCCCCAGCGGGCCTGATACCAGGGCGATTCGATCAGCGTGCGACAGGCGAGCGAATCGCGGGTCGATAGGTTGTCGTGATAGGTGCCGCACAGGAACTGGGTCGAAGGGCGTTCGGTCCACTCCCACGATGGCCAGGCGACGCCGCACAGCACGGACTTCATGAACCCTGGCGGCAGATTGATGATCAGGTTCAGAATCTGTTTTTTGCTGCAGGCTTCCAGGTGTTCGCAGATCGCGTCGATGTGCCAGTTCGGAATGAATCGCGGCGCATTCGCCAGCAGCGGGAACGCCTCTTCGACGTATTCGCGCAGCGACAGTCGCGGGAAGTCCTGGTCGACGTCGGTTTCGCGCTCAGCTTCCGGCAGGGTGTCCTGGGCCTTCGATGCCAGGTGTTCGCACATTTCCTGCGTTAACCGCTGGAGCAATGTGGGCGATGATCCTGGTGATGGCAGCGGGGTCAGTGACATGGCGCTGGATCGCTTCCTGGAATGCACGAATAAAGATCGCGGCCTGGGCTGCGGTCATGACGGCGCCAAGATCCATCTGCCGCTTCCATTCGCGTTGCGCGATGCGGCTGCGAAATTCGATGGCCTCGGTCAGATCCTTTTTGGCCCGATGCGTCGCGACGCCTTCGGATGTTACACGCTCGAGGTCGTTCACCAGCCGCATGATGTCCTTCGGATCGGCGTCTGGCATCGTCATGGCCGTGCGCAGTTCCCTGACCTTCTTGCGCACGTCGACCATCATGCTGATCGGGGCAGCTTCTTTCACGGCCAGCAGGGCTTCGTCCAATAGAACGCCGGCCAGGGCCAGTTCGCGTTCCATCGTGACGTCTTTGCTTTCCAGATAGTGATCGTAGCGTTCCAGCCATCCGGTCGGCATGTACTTCGACCGCTCGCCGTTTTTGAACCAGGGCACATCGGCACCCTTCACGGACTTCCCGCCGTGCAGTTTGCATCGCGGGCAGCCCTTGGTTTTCGGCCGCCTGCAATAGCGCCCGGCCTTGCCGCGCAGTTTGGCGCCGCACATCCAGGGCTTCATCGGTCCACGGTCTTCGGCCATTCGCGTCCACTGCGATCGGGTTTCTAACGCTTACCGCGTGCGCCGCCTGCGCCCTTTTTCGATTCGCGTTCGGCCTTCTGTCCAGTGTAGCGTTCCCAGCGGGCCACCTGGATGTCGCAATAGGCCGGCGACAGTTCGACGGCGGCACAGTCGCGGCCTTCGATTTCGCAGGCCATGATCGTCGACCCAGAACCGCTGAACGGTTCATAAACCAGATCGCCCTGGTCGGTGTAGGCCTTCACGAAGAACTGCGGCAGCCCGACCGGGAAGGCCGCCGAATGCCCTGTCGCTTCGTGCGTGCTGGCAAAGGTCGGCAGCAGGTTGCCGGGGTAGGCCATCGCGGCGACCACATCGCGGCCGGCGAACGGGTCGAACTCGCCCTGCATGTTCGCGGCGGCACCGGGCGGCTGCAGTTCGCCCTTGCGCTTTTTGATCGTCGACGCCATGAACTCGCCTTTGCCCTGCTGGTCCTTCCAGGTCGTCGGGCCTGCGCCCTTGCCCAGCGGAACCGGAACATTGTCCGATTCGTGCATGACGTTCTTCGGCCTGATCTTCCAGTCGCCGATCGTGAACTGATAGACCGGTTCGAACTGGTTTTTGAAACGTCGCGTGACTTGCTTCGGCACGCCGTTGCGACGCCAGCAGAATTCGGTCGCGAAGTGCCAGCCCCACTTCCGCACGAACGCCAGAACCAGATCGAACACATACAGATCGGTGTCGAGCTCTTTCGACGCCGGTTTGATGTTCAAAAAGAACGATCCGTCGTTCGCCATGTGCGACCTGACGTTCGCGACTACCGCTTCGAACCAGTCGACATACTGATCGGGCGGGATCGGCACAAAGCCGCTGGTTTCGTCATAGTCCCGCTGTTCGGCATAGGGCGGGGAAGTTATGACCATGTTCACGCTGCGCTGCCCGATCACGCGGTCGACCGTCGCCTGATCCCGGCAGTCGCCGCAGATCAGACGATGGCGACCCAGCAGCCAGACGTCACCCGGCTTTGTGATCGGATTTTTCGGCGGTTCAGGCGGCGGTTCGTCGGGGTCGACGCCCTGGGCCGCGGCGCGGGCCTTCGACAGCAGCAGCGCGATCGCGCTTTCGTTGTAGCCGGTCGCCGTGGGATCGATCGCTTCGCCCGATGCCCGGATCTTCTGCAGCAGTTCGCCGACGCGCTTTTCGTTGCTGGTCGCCAGGGCGCTGGTGCGGTTATCCGCCAGCGCTCGAGCCGTGGCCATCACTTCCGATTCGTCGACGATGATGCCGGCCAGGTATTCATAGCCGGCCTGGCGGGCACCCAGCGTGCGGCCGTTGCCCTTGCGAATGATGCGGCCCTGCTTTTGCACGACCAGCAGCTGATCCTGGCCGAATGTTTTCAGCGACTGGGCGATCGCGTTGATCTGGTCGGGCGAATGTTCCTGGGCGTTTTCCGGGTCCAGGTTCAGCGTGTCCAGTCGCAGGGCGAACTGCCGCAGGGGCGGGTGGATGTGCGCCAGTTTCGCAGGCGGGATCGCGTCGGACTTCTGCGCGGGCTTCGATTTCGCGGCCATGGATTTCCTCGGGGAAGCGGTGGCCGAGGATTGTAGGGCCAGGGCGGCGGGCCTGCCAAGGCGAGGGCGCGGCGCAAAACGTGGCAGGGGGCGAATGTGCGTTCGCCCCCTGCCATCACTCGGAGACGCTTGCGCGCCGCGAGTGTTCTAGGAATTCGATCCAGGCTCGGCAACAGTTTCGGCCGCAGGTTCCGGCGTCACAGGGACCAGCAGCGACGCCAGCGCATTCGCCGTGCGCATCGCCAGGTCGGCGGCCGGTCCTTCCGGTTGCTTGTGCCCGACCGGAATCGGCGGGTGTCCCGGCAGATGGATCGCAACGCCGTACAGTTCGCCGACTTTCGTCACCTGCACCAGTTGCTTCACATGGTCGGGCATCTTCCCGGCCAGGAACTGCAGCGTCGTCAGGATCGGCATCCCCTGCAGGCCCAGGACATGGATCACTTCGTCGCTGACCGCGTGCGGCGATTCGTTGCGAAGTTTCTCCACGGCATCCAGCGGCGCACGCCGGCCGCGCACCAGGCCCGCCTGATAAATCTGGCCGGCCATCCAGCCCAGCAGTTCGGCCGCCGTCACGCCTTCGATGTTCGGCAGCACGCCGATCGCCTGCACGCTTTCCGGTTCGTCGTCGCCCAGGTGTTCGATGGGCGTGACGTCTTCGATCCGCATGGTCGCCGGCGCTTCGCCGGGCATGGGTTCGGGGTTCACCACGCTGACCAGGCGGAACTGCCGGGTCAGGAATTCGCCTTGCCACAGGACATGCGTCGCTGCGGTTTCCGGGGCCAGGCTGCCCCCTGTTGCTTGGTTCATGATGTCAGGTCGAAACCTTCGATCGCCTTTCTGACGAAATCGCTGCGATCTTTGAACCCGCCCTGGCTGGCGGCGATCTTTCGATCCAGCAGTTCCATCGTTTCGGGCATGACAGTGACGAACAGCGTTTTGCCCGCATTCGTGACGCTGTTCGGATCAGCGGGTCGACCGCGACCGCGCGACTTTTCCTTCTTCGCCTTGGCAGGCTTCGCGGCGGGTGCCGCCTTTTTCTTTTTGGCCATGGTGATGGTCCTCCTGTTTTTCAATCTATGGGGAAATCCACGGCCGTGGCCAGTGGGGCGCTGGGAATTTTTCGCCTAGCTTTCCATCGCCCTGCGGTACAGGCCCAGGGCATCGTCGACCGCCTGGCGGATCGTTGTATCGTCGTCGCAGCAGCCGATGATCGCACTGGGGGACAGCGTGGCACCGGCTTCGCGCCAGAAGTCGCTGATCGCCGACATCACATCGAACAGGCGATCGGCGGCCTGCTGCACGGTCGGGCGTCGCGCTTCGGCCAGCAGCGTCCTGGCATTGTTGATGATCTGCTGCCGGCGCTTCGCGGCGTCGCCAGCGATATGGGCGGCGTGGGCGGTCAGCATTTTGTCGGCCTCGGCGGTCACATTGTCCAGCGCTTCGATCAGTTTGCGTTCCAGCGGCGTCTGCATGGCGTTCCCCTTTGTCGTGATGATGTAAGAAAAAGGCCGGCGAGGTTTCCCCCGCCGGCCCGTCCGTCCCTGTCGTCGCTCCGTCGTCCTAACCGACCAGCGTGGCGAACTTCGAATCGTCCATCTGGACAAGTTCACCGCCGATTTCCTCAAATCGGCTGGCATCTTCGTGATCGCCGGTTCGGTCCAACGCGTGACTGGTATCGGTGATGGCCTGCACCAGTCCGAATCGCGAGTGGTCCCCAGACATCAGCAGGTTGCCCAGGATCAGGGCCTTCCGCTTTTCGCTGATGGTGTAAGCATCGACCACGGCATCGACCGCCTTTTCCGGTTCGATCTGCTGCTGGGTCGCGCCGTTCAGTTTGTCCATCATTTTCTGGAAGCGTTCGACGTCGAACACGGTGCGGATCGCGTCGCGAATTTTCAGACAGACCAGTTCGGCCTGCTTTTTCTTCGTGTCGGTCGACAGGATCAGGCCATCGGCCTCTTCGCGCTTGCCGACATGCACCTGCGAAACCTTGTCGCCCCAGACACAGAAGTTCGCACAGACGCGTCGCAGGATCGCCGTGTGAACATTGCAGCCGCCGCGGCCGGTTTCGCTGTTGCTGATCCGCATGGCGGCATTGTGAACGTCGCCGGCCTGACCATACCAGCGGCTGCGCCAGCCGTCGCCCGGGTCGAAGGTGCGATCGGTGGTCACGGTCCCGCTGATGTGCGGAGCAAAGGCGAACACTTCGAACCCATCGTCCCACAGGCGGGCCTGCCAGACTTCGGCGCGGGGCTTGCCGGGTTCCAGTTCTTCCATGAACGTTTCGGCGGCACAGAAGAACAGATCGGCGTTGTCGATCATGCGATAGCGATCGGACAGGACCGCCCGGCAGACCAGGGCGCTGCCGTCGTTATTCGGCAGGGTTCGCAGCAGGAAGCGGCGATCGTCGCGCTTCAGCAGTTCCCGCATGTTGTGGCCATACAGGTCGGCGTAGCCTTTTTCCTGCAGGCGGTCGCGGTACAGGACCGGCAGGCCCAGCACGTTCAGCAGTTGCTGCTGGGCGGTGCCCGACAGGGCGATCGGGGGCAGCCCCTTTTCCACTTCGACCTTCGCGCCGGTTTCGTCGGCGTATTGTTCGGCCTGGGCGAAGTCGATGAACGATCGATCGGCGACCTTGAACGACTGCGTGGCGGTCAGATGAATCTGGCCATCGTCGGTGAACGACAGCGACTTCGCGGGATAAATGAAATCGCGCTTCAGGGCCTGTTGCTTCTGCAGGCGGGCGACAGTGGCGGCGATCTGCGAGCGGTCGAATTGAAGTCCCAGCATTTCCATCGTTCGATTCCTTTTTGTCGTGCTGCCGTGGGTCGCAGCGTTCACCATGCGATTCGAAATCTGAATCGCATGAATACTAACCTAGTCGAATAATCGACGCGTTGCAAGTTGGGCCTGCAAGAATTTTTCGAATAGGTGGAAAACCGCGAGAAACGCGAGGGTCTGCGCATAAAAAAGCCCTGGGCCGCGGTCAATTTCCGCTTGGCCCAGGGTCACGATCTAGGCAGGCAGTCGATTATCGGACGCGACTGATCGCAACCGATCGATTGCCCAGCAGCCGCAGGCCGCCAGATCGGGACACCGATCGCGATCGAATTCCGCCGCCGCCCCCGCCGCCGCCGCTACTCGCCGCGCTGGCGCTAGCCGTAGGTGCGGAACTTTGCAGTGCCGCGGACAGGATCGCCAGGGAATTAAAATCGACCTGCGTCTGGGGCACGGCCAGCACGGATGCGGACGCAGATGCCGGCACTTGCACGATCGGGGCAGCAACCACCGGTGCCGCAAAGGCTCGCGGTGCAACGGCGACCGCAGATGCAGCCGCACTGCGCTGGGCTTGCGCCGCCTGGAATGCCTGCAGCAAAACGTTTTGCTGTTGCAAAGCCGCGGCGCTACTGGCAGCCGCCGACGATGCGGCGCTACTGTTGACGTTGCACTGCTGGGCAGCGCACTCGGTCGGAATGCCGGCCACGATGGCGCACAACGCCACGGCCGCAGCGACCACACAAACGGAACGGAACGAAATCATGAAACCACCTCAGGAAAAAAGGAACGGACGTCAGTGAACACTATCCAGACCGACCGCGATTTCAGTCAACGTCGGCTGGGTCGATGCGGCCGTGGTAATGTGACCACGTTGCCGCAAGTCGTCAACAATTAAGCGGACCTCGGAAAGCACGACATCCCAGGCCCGCGAATGTTCGCCCAGGGCCAGATCGACCTGCACCTGCAGTTCGGCGACGACGTCGACATCGGGGGCGATCAGTCCGTCGCGCAGCCTGGTAATGATCGATCGCGTGATCCCAGCCAAGGCCCGCGCTTCGTCGCCCCTGCTTTCGCTATGCACGGAACCAGCGGCCGCGTGGATGCGCTCGGCGATCGTCGGCGGTGCCGGTTCGGGCGGCGGCATAATGGCGGCCTTTAGCGCTTCGATGTTGATGGGGGCCACCGGTGCCGCCTCGGGTTCCTGATCCTCGGTCGCTTCCAGGTTTTCAAAAATCAACGAATCGCTGGACACGGTTCGGCCATCGCCTGCCACGCTGACCGTGATGATGTATTGACCGGGCTCGATCGTCATAAAACTGGCTTTGTCGCCGTCGCGCACGACGCGCAGGGCGTTCGGCACATCGGGGGCGATCGACCAGTGAATCGGGCCGTGCGGCTGGTTAACGTCGACATGGAAAAAGTACTCTCGGCCGGCCAGGCATTCCCCAGGGCCGAACAGGTCGATCTGCACCGGCTGCCCGACGCGCGGGACCATGGTTTCGAGCCATCCAGAACGATACAGTGCGACTGCGGCGACGATGGCACCGGCCAGGCAGGCGATCCCGCCGACCGCGCCGATAATGAACTTTAGGAACTTCATGGGCTGGGTGATCCGGTGAATGACGTTTCCAGAAAATGCTGCAGGTAGCCACGCTGGGTTTCGGTCAGTTGCAGCGCAGCGATCGCATAGACACGCGGATCGATGAAGCGGTCGATTGTGCCGTCGAACTTCTGGCCGCCTGTCGCATAGTGCAGCACGACGCGCTGCAGGTTGGGGAAGTTCCCGGCGTGGTTATACGGGGCGGTACGAATAATTTCCCGCAGCGTCGGCGTTTTGAAGGCGCGCACATCAGCGTTCGTCGTCCGCAGCCGGCGCTGGCGCAGCACATCGAAGCGCCCTGCGTCCGTGGCCAGGATCTTCCCGGCGTGTTCCATGCCGTTATTGTGCATCAGGTTATCCGTGAACAGCGGCGGCGTGTGACAGGACATGCAGTTCGCCTTCAAGAAAATCTGGAACCCGATTTCAGCGTCTGGAGTCAGTGCGTTTACGTCGCCAGCCAGGCGGCGGTCAATCGGGGCGTCGAAGCTGACGACCGTGGTTTCGAAAGCGGCGATGGCGCGTGCCAGTCGCGGTCCGGTCACGGCGCTGCCGGTCTGCAGGTCGATTCCATAGACCTCGGCGAATTTCTGCACGTAGCTGGGAACCAGTCGCAGCTTCGTCAGGACGTCCTGTTCGGTCTGGTTCCCCATTTCGATTGGGTTCGACAACGGCAGCAGGGCTTGGGTGTCAGCCCCGACCGTGCGACCATCCCAAAACATCAGCGGCGAATAGCTCGAGTTGATAATTGTCGGGCTATTGCGAGTGCCGGCTTGGCCGCGAATGCCGACAGCGACCGGCAAACCGTCCGACCAGCCCTTCGCCGGGTTGTGGCACGTCGCACAGGAAACGGTTCCATCCTGCGACAGCAGCGGATCAAAAAATAGTTCGCGCCCCAGTTCGATTTCGGCACCGGTCGGTGCGATACCCTGGGGACCGATCTGCGTCGGCACCTGGGCCACAATCATCGTGGCCATAAATAGCAGCGCGTTCATGCGCGGCGGGTCGTTTTGTTTAGGCGACCCGTTTCCAGGAAATTTTTTCGGATTGCCACAACTGACCGGCGTGATCGGGGACCACCAGCATGACGCCGGTCGGGCCCTCAGGCGTCGGCGTAACGGGCGGCGTCAACGGGTTCGCCGCTTCGAAAAGTTTTTTCGGGTCAATGATGCCCCATCCGTAGCCGGTATCCTGACCGACCGGGCCAGCGTCCTTCGCCGTTTTGCGCAGGTGCGCCTGCAGGTCGCGATAGCTTTCCAGGCCGGTCGCCTGGTTCCCAGCCAGCAGGTGCTTGGACAGGCAGGCGGCCGCGATGCCGGCGACGACGGGGCAGGCCATGCTGGTCCCGCTCATCTTGGCATAGGCCGCGGGCATCGGCACGGTCGACAGCATGTTCGCGCCAGGGGCGGCGATGTCGACTTCTTTGCCGCGCGAAGAAAACTTCGTCAGCGTTCCAGTTTCATCGACCGCGGCGACCGCGATCGCTTCGTCCCACTTGGCCGGGAAATTCACGCTGTCGACGCGACCTTCGTTGCCGGCGGCGCAGACCACGAAACGATGCGGCTTGGCCACGAATGCGCGGATCGCGTCGTGCAGCGTTTCGCTCATCGACGGGCCGCCGAGGCTCATCGAAATGATGTGCGCGCCTTTGGAATCGGCCCACTTGATCCCGCGCAGGATGCTTTGTTCGCTGCCGCTGCCGTCGTCGCCCAGGACTTTACCGGACAACAGCATCGCTTTCGGTGCGATTCCGCGCACGCCGATGTCGTTGGCTCGCGCGCCGATCATGCCCGCGCACCAGGTGCCATGCCCCTGGCGATCGTTCGGACCGAACAGCGAACCAGTGAAGTCGGCGGCGTCGAGAATCGCGCCGGCTAAGTCCGGGTGCGACAGGTCGCAGCCCGTATCCAAAACAGCGACGACGACCCCTTCGCCTTCCGACTTCTTCCACAATTCGGGAATGCCTAGAAAGCTGATTGACCAGTCCATCACTTCGCTAAGGGCCGAAGCGGCGACGGGCGTAGCCTCATAGGGCGGTAGGCGAAATCCGGGGTTCATCGCTAAATCCATTCCTGGCGCGCTAGGCACCAAATAAAAACACAGGTTGCGATCTGCAACAGCATCGCGACGCTGCCGGGCATAAATCACCCGCGCAGTCGTAGCGCCACTTGGATCAGGGCCGGCAAAAACTTTTCGCTGACTTCCAGGACTTTGTCCCAGTCGATCGACAGCGCGGCGGCCTGGGCCTTGCCGGCTTCGATTGACTGCGCCCGGAACGCTTCAGTCTGTTCTTCGGCCGCAGCGGCTGCCACCGGGATCGTGTCGATCACATCGACCACCAGATCGCCGGCAGGTCTGGCGGCGCGATACCATTTTTCGCGAACGCCCTCGGACTTCTTGAATTCGTCGTAATAGTTGGTCAACGCGATCGCAGTTTGACCTTGGCCCAGCAGCCAGCGGGCCAGCCGCAGGTTGTCGAAAATGGCGGCGGGCTGGGCGACTGCAGACGTGGCGGGGCTTTCGTTCATCGCAGGGATCTCCGAGGAAGGAACAGAAACCAAAACGCCTGGTAGCGTATGGCTGTCCGCGTTCTCGTCAATAGATCACCGGCAAGGCGGGCGGGGGTGCGCTTCGCGGCGCACCCCCGCCACTACAAACGATGGTCACTTCTTCGCGAACTGCTGCGCCAGTTCCAGAATGACCGGCATCGATCGCAGCATCGCGACGATGTGGCCGGGCGCAAGTTGCGAAACAGCCGTGGCTTCCGGCTTGCCGTGGTTCTGGATGATCAGTTCATGCGTCGCCGACGCGATGAACGACGGCAGGCGGCCTTCGTCGGCCAGCAAAGTTTTGACCGCGGCGGCGATGGGATCTTCTTCGGCCGGTTTTTCGTTGTGCAGTTCGACCAGATCGGCCGCCCAGGTATCACGGCCGCCGATGGGGGAATCGAAGACGATCACTTCGATGCCGCCGCTTTGGCCCCAGCCGATCGCGGTACCTTCCAGGACCACCTTCGCCCGCACTGGTCGCGGAAAGGGCTGGGCTTCGACCTGGGGTTCGTCCGGTTTGTTTTCGGGTTCCGTGGTCACGATCAGTTCCAGCCGCTTGTCGTTTGATTTTTCGAAACGGGCCGGCAGGGGAGTCAGGCCGCGATCGTTGACGATCACTTTCGCGTCGGCCAGCCCGTCATAGATGGGCTTGAGCATGGCGCCGAAGTTGTCAACGTCGCGCGAGCGCTTGCCGACGTCTGGGCTGAAGAATACCGGCTGCACGATCGCAGTGACAACGGGGGCGGGCCAGCGTTGCTTCCGGATCGCAGCGACCGCGGCGAACCCGGCGTCGCGTCGCGCGGCCTTGGCGGCGGCCGCTTTTTGGTGTCGATTCGGCCTGGCGTTCGGGTTCAGCAGCGTGCTGGGCCAGGGCAGCACGATCTTCAGTTCGTGGATCATTCGCCGCGCCCCAGTCGCTTTTTGATTTCCCGCAGGTAGAACCCCAGCATCCCGCGCAAGGTCCAAACCGTGCGATCCGCTTTCGCCTGGGCTTCGATCGCGGGCAGGTCGATTTTGTTTTCCGCCCAGGCCTTCATCAGCGGCGACTGCATCCAGCGCCCCTTCCCGGATTTCAGCAGCATGACGATCGCCCCGAAGCAATGCTGCACCTTCGCGCCCTGGGGTCGCGGGCCGTCGCACATCGCGCGCGGGTCGGTCTTGTGGCATGTATGCGCGAAGATCCCGTCGTCGATCGCTTGCGAGTAGCCAGGCATCGATGCGGCGATCCCGCCATGGAAGGCCGACGACTTCACGAACGGGCAGTCGTCGCAGGGCTTGTGCATATCGAAGTGCAGGTCGCTGGCCAGGATCGACTGATCGGCGGTCGCCGCTTCCAGCCCATTTCGCAGGACCGCTTCCGGGATTTCCGGCCACGGCGTTTCATGGTACCGCATGACCTTAAACGCCTGATGCGTTTCCTGCAGGTTCAATTCGTCGCCGGTCAGCGTGGCCGGTTTGCTGGTGATGATGTTGGCGGTCATGATTTTCCTTCGGCCATACGCTGGGCCTTCATGGTGGTTTCGATTGTTGGCGGGTACCGCTCAGGATGCTGTCCGTCATAGCCGGGCGGTTCATAGGTGCGGATCGCTTCCGGGATGGTCAGCAGTTCCCGCAGCGATTCGATCACGATCGGATCGTCGTCGGGCTTGAACTGGTGCGCCGGCTGCGCCAGGCACCATTCGATCGAACTGTCGCCGAAATTGTGATCGCCCCAGACGATGTGCCCGCGGCCGTATTCCAGCGCCAGTTCGTCGCCGTCGAGTCGGGCCAGGTATTTGTCGAACACGGCCTGCACTTCGACAGGCCAGCCCCAGTGACAAGTCCAGCAGATCATGCGATGGCCTTTCGCTTTTTGGGTTGTTCGCTGATGCCGATCGCCCTGGTGATGGCGCAGGCGACGGCGGTGTGCACGCTGTTGCCGATCTGCTTTGTGACCTCGCTGCTGGTCCCGAACAGCAGGTAATCATCCGGGAAGCCCTGGGCGCGGGCGAGCTCTTTATTCACCAGCATTCGATAGAGCACATCATAGACGCCCAGTTCTTCCATCGTGTTCAGCAGCGACTGCATCGCGGTTGACTTGGCGAACCGCAGCCGCAGGTCGGCGATCCGTTGGGTGAACCAGGCCGGCACGCTGACCACCGGCGTCGCCAGGGGGTGGCGATCGTTGCCGTCGACCGTGCCCAGCGGCTGATCGACGCTTTGCGCGCCGCTGGTGCCGTGGTACTTCGTCAGGAACGCCTGCGGCTGCACCAGACCGCGATCTTCGCGGGTCAGGATCGTGCGCATCGGTTCGTCGACGCTGGCGATCGATGATTCATCGACGCGCGAACTGCCTGGGCCGGCGATGTGCGCGACGAACGGCTGGGGCTGGATCAGGCCCTGGGTGTTCCGGGCGGCCACGATCGTCGGCACCGGTTCGTCGATCGATCGCACGCGACCTGCGCCGCGGCCGGTCGTTTCCAGTTGGAACGGTTCGGCCAGGGCGAAGCGGGGCTGGGTGTCCAGCGTCGGCATGGGCTGGTCGACCCCGATACTGCGTTCGCTGCCGTCGCGATTCGGATCCTTCCCGCCGTGGTACTTGACCAGGAACGCCTGCGGTTCCACCAGGGTCTGCGTGTGCTTGGTGGTCACGGTCCCCAGCGGTTCGTCGACGCTGGACGATCGCCCGCCCGGATCGCTGGCGTGTGCAAGATCCATCACAAAGCCCTGCGGTTCGACCAGGGCGTGATGCACCTGGGTCGTCATGGTCGGCAGCGGGGCATCGGCACTGGTGACGCCGGCGAACGTCGGATCGTTGTATCCTGATCCGGCCGCCTTCAGGATAAAGTCCGCGCCCAGCGGCTGCACCAGTGCGCCGGGCGAATGGCTGGCCGTGATCGTGTTCAGCGGCTGATCGACCGAGGCGGCGGGCTTGTCGACACGACAATCGAACACGCCCTGACGGGGCAGCATGAACGGCTCGATCAGGTTGCCGGCACCGCGGCCGGTCACAGTCGGCATCGGTTCGTCGACCGAATGCGTGCGGGCTTCCTGGCCATCGCGCTCGCCGAAATTCGGGGTCAGGAACGGCTGGGCCAGGCCCATGTTCCTGGTCCCTGTTACGGTCGACAGCGGATCATCGACGGGCTGCGCCGTGCTTTGGCCGTGCAGGTTCACGACGATCGGCATCGCCACGCCCTGGCCGCCCTGGGTCGTGACCGTGCCCAGGGGCTGGTCGACGTCGTGCACGCGATTGCGGCCCTGCCGGTTTTCCTGCCAGTTGCGATCGACCAGATAGGGCGCACGGCCGCCGTTGAATTTCCGCAGCCCGATTTCGATGCGCCGCAGAGTTTTTTCGCTCAGCATTTTGGGGCGATCGAAAATCGATTTCGACGGCAGCGACCAGTCGATCACATCGGTGCGGGCCGTGCGATAGCGGTCGGGCGTGTGCGTCGCTTCCGGCCAGGGGATCGGTTTGGTCGACTTGCCGTATCGGGCGACGACGAACAGCCGCATCCGCTTCGTCGCGCCGCCGTAGTCGGCCGCGTTCAGGATCTTCCATTCGACGTGATAGCCGATGCCCCGGATCGCAGCGACCCACGCCTGGAAGATTTCGCCCTTGCGCGACTTGTCGGGAACCCAGGCCGTTTCGCCCTTGTGTTTGACGATGCGGCCGGCGGCGTTTCGCTTTTCGATCAGCGGCCCCCAGTCTTTGAACTCGCGCACGTTTTCGATCACTAGCCGCTTCGGCCGTAGGACTTCGGCCCAGCGCGGAACGCACCAGGCGGTCGCGCGCTTCTGATCGTCGACCGGTTTGCCGCCGCGGGCGTTCGAATGAAATATGCACTCAGGCGACGCGAACACGACGTCGATCCCCATGTCGAGAAAATCGCGGGGGTCGACCATATCGATTTCGGCGCAGACATGCCGCGTTTCGGGATGGTTTTCCTGATGCGTCCGCACGGCGACGCGCCAGTGATTGACCGCCAGAACAACGTCGGCATACCCGCTGGCCTCGGCCCCGGTCGTCGTACCTCCAGCTCCGCAAAAAAGGTCGACAGCCCTAAGTTTCCTTACTTCCATCGTCGATGCTCCTGCCTAAATTAATTTGTATGCCAACTAAAAACTGCCCATTCTGCTGCCGGGATTTTTTCGCTGATAACAATGCCCAGGTTTTTTGTGGAACAAAATGCAGAAGTAAAAACCAGAATCGCAAGGTAAGCAGTCGGCATGGGCATTGGCTGACTACGCCGATCATCTGCGGAATCTGCAACAAAGAGTTTTTGCGCACAAAGGAAAGCAGCCCACGCAGAAAGTACTGCAGCGACGAGTGCGCAATGAAGGCTGCCATTCAACGTGCCAATCGCTTTCACGAGTTGAACCCGGACGTGATGGCCAAATACAATCGCAAGCGCTATCAGAAATACGGGACTGATACGCTGGAAAGGCGACTTCGCAAAAAATATCCCGACCTGCCGACGATCTGCGAATCGGCCGGATGCAACGAAGGCCGCGTCCTGGAATTTGCACATAGACCTGAATTCAAACGCAACGGAGCGTTTCGGGTCATGAAGCATTACCAGCGACATATGTTCTGGGTGCTCTGCCCGACTTGCCACAGACTGATCGACTACGGGATATGCACGCCGTCTGAACTGGGGCTGGTCTAGCTTTCGCATAGCACTTCCCCATCGTATGAAAGTAAATCCGGAAGGAATCGACCATGCAGAACCGACAATCGACGCCAGTCGATTTCTTCGCCGGCCTGCCACCATTTCAAAAACAAAACGAACCCTAGATTGTCGACGATCGACTGCGGCCCCTGATGGCACCAGCGGCACAGGGGCAGCGTGTTCGTGCGTTCGTCCGATCGCCCGCCGCGCCCGCCGATGATGTGATGCAGTTCCAACTGCGACCACGGCGCGAACGGATCGTGAAAATCCGGGTTCGCGCACCAGGGGTTCGAACAGCGCCACATTTCGTGATGCAGGTATCGCAGCAGTTCGGGATCTTTCACGGCGTCGGCTCGAGGCCAGCCGCCGACCTGGCTGGGCAGGAACTTTCGCACATGGATGAACGGCAGGCCGCGGCAGTCTTCGAACGCTTCCAGGTTCGTGCTGATCAGCGGTTTGTGCATCACATGACAAAGCGAACGGCCGGTCATGTGATCACCTGGCTGGCGTCTTCCGGTTCGAAGAACGTGCCCTGCTCTTCCAGATAGCTATCGTCGCCCGGCTCGCGATAGCTGCGATCATGGAACTGCCCCAGGCGACCATCCCATCGCAGGACCACCGTGCCGGTCGGCCCCATGCGTTGCTTCGCGACGATGAATTCGGCCTTACCCCGCACCGTGTTGTCGCCGGGGCGATAGTACTCTTCGCGGTGCAGCAGGATGATCACATCGGCCGCCGCTTCGATGCCGCCCGATTCCCGCAGGTCCGACATGCGCGGCCGGCGTTCTTTTTCCTTGTCGTCGGTGCGCTTGATCTGGGCGGCCGCGATCACCGGCACCTTCAGATCCTTGGCCAAGTCCTTCAGGCCCTTGGCGATCGCCGTGATCTGCTGGTCGCGCATCATGCGGCGGTCGGTCGGTTCCACGATCTGCAGATAGTCGACCACGATCATCGCGCAGCCGCCCAGTCGCTGCTGGCAGATGCGGGCGCCCGAGGCGATGGCCTGCACGGTCTGATCGGGGCGATCGTCGAAAAGGATTTTCGTTTGTTCCAGTTCCTGCGTGGCCTGGCGCATCAGTTCCAGATCGATGTTCGACACTTTGCCCTGTCGCGCCATGTGATGGCTGACGCCGGCCCACTGGCAGATCACGCGGCCCTCTACGTCGACACGCGGCATTTCCAGCGACACGAACAGCACAGGGTCGCCCAGCTTGGCGGCGTGCATCGCGGTCTGCGTGATGCAGGCGGTCTTCCCCATGGAAGGCCTGGCCCCGATCACGATCAGGTCGGCACCGAACCAGCCGCCGATCATCTGGTCTAGGTCGTTCCAGCCCGATGCGACCGGTCGATGCTGTTCCGGGAAGCGGGCCCGCTTCTCGAGGTCGGCGAAGGTCGACGAAAACTGCCGCACATCGGCCAGGTCGGTTTCCTGGCGGATCTTCGCAGCGGAGTGCAGCAGCTGATCCAGCGACGCGTTCACGATCGTGTCGGCATCACGGTCTGGATCGTAGGCGGTCTGCAGCACTTCGGTCGCGCTATAGATCACGACGCGCAGGCGATATGTGTCGATGATCCGCTTCACGAACCAGGGCCAGTTCACGGCCGCGGGCACAAGTTCGATCAGGTCGATGAAAAACTGTTCCGCGCCGTCCTTGAATATCTCCGGCGTTTCTTTTTTCAGTTTCAGCCGGGCGACCAGCATACTGATGTCGACGACCATGTGGCCGCCCACCAGTTCCTTCATGGCCTCATAGATTTTTCGATAGGTCGGCGAATAGAACTGCGACGGCTTCAACGCTCGGCAGGCGGCCGGCGCGATCGTCGGGTCGAGTAGGATCGAACCGATCAGCGCCTTTTCCGCTTCGAGGTCGTGCGGCGGTGCGCCGCTTAGGTGATCCTGCAAAGATTTCTGCGGCCGGTCCTGACCGCGTTGAAAGAATCCTTTCCCGCTCATCGTTTGCTGTCCCCTTTGAATTCCAGAATTGTGCCGCAGGTCAGCCGATCGGCGATGCGTGCGTCGAACACGCGTTCCAGATCGGTCGGGTGCAGGTTCGTGATGTAGATCGCGACGCGATTGTGGCGATTGCGTTCTTCCATGAACTGCAGCAGGGTTTCGAATTCCAGTTCGGTGTTCATCCCCCGCGATCCGATTTCGTCGAGGACCGCGAACGGCGCTTCGATGATCCCTGGCCAGGGGTCGTCGGGGTAATACTCGCCGCGCTTGCTGCGCGCTTTGATCATCTGCTGATGCTGCAGCAGTTCCGGCATCGGCCAATAAAGCGGCCAGACGCGATCGCAGGCCGCCAGGCCGCAGGTCGTTTTGCCGGTGCCCGGGCCGCCGAACATCAGCAGGGGCCAGCGGGCCCGACCGTTGGCCAGGTCGTCGAAGGTGCGGACGAAATCCCGCGACAGCCAGACCAGCGGCCGCGGTATCCATGCGCGTATCGGTTGTTCGTTCGCCGGATCGAACGACTGCCAGCGGCGCAGTCTAGCGAAGCCCTGCTGCGGCAAGTCGTCTGCCGACCGTGCTGCTGCCGGTGCCGACGATCGCGACGTTCGTCGCTCCCCGTTGTTTGCGTGACTCAAAGGCGTAGCCCCCATCGAATAAGGCCGTTAGTTTCCATACCATCCGGTCGCCCATTTTGGCGCCCAGGAACTTCGCGAACGTCCACCAGCCGGCGTCATAGGCCCCGGCCTCGGTCAGTCGCTTTTCCAACTTCACGCGGTTGTCGATCTGCAGGATGTCCCGCAGATCATCGACCGCCATCGCGGTATCCCAGGCCAGCCGCACTTCCAGGCGGGGCGGGACTTTGACTTCGTGGCGCACGATCCGGCGCTTCGCCAGGTCGTTCCACCATTCGCACCAGTCGACCAGGTTCGGATCGATCGGCGCGGCTTCGACACGCCGGCGGCGGTCGGCTGATGTTTCCCGCTTCGGTTTCGCCTGTTTGGCCTGGGCGGGTTCTTTGATCGGGATCGGCGGCGGTTCCACCGGCCGGATGCGGTCGACCTGAAACAGGTCTAGCTGGCCATCTGCCGGGCCTGCTGGCGAGGGCGGCGGGGCTGGGGCGACATCCAGGCCCAGGACAGGCGGCCCGCTGTCAGCGTGGCCCTGGCGAGTCCGTTGGCTTCGTTTCGATCGTTCTGGTCGCTGATCTACTAAGTTGGTTGTATTAGTACCTGATTCTGTATCTGAATCTGTATCTATTAAAGAATCCTCCTCTAATACATACCCACACAAATTCGCGCGAAATGTGCGCTGCGCACAAAAGTCGGTTTCCTGCGAGTGCGGCGCGGTTTTCGGTTGCGCTAAATGTGCGCTGCGCACATTTGGGGTTTCCGAAATGTGCGCAGCGCACAAAACATGGTCGGCCAGTTTCCATCGGCCGCGCCCCATTTTGGCCACCAGGCCCAGGGCAGCCAGGCCGATCATCGACCTGCCGGCCCCCGATGGATTGATCCCGCAGGACTTCCATAGATCGCCGGTCGGGGTGAACACGCCGTCGACCGCCGCCTGGATCATGATCGACGCGATCCGGAATTCGGCAGCCGATAGCGCGGACATCCACGGCTGCGCGGCCAGAATTAGCATTGCCGATGCCTTTACGTTGGCAGCCGGCTGCGCATAGAATTGCGTCTGCCGGCCGTCGTTCCCTGATACTGTTCGCGGCCATCTGCCCCGGGAGTGTTTCGCCGCACTCGCCGGGGCTTCTTTTTGCGCCTGGTCTGGCGCGGGTTTCGAAATTAGCCGATCGCCCCGGAAGTTGGAAGGCTTCCGGCGCGAACCCGCTTAGGACAGCCTGCCGCCCCCGCAGACGAACTGCACGACGTTCTGCCCCAGATTCCCCAGCTTTGGCCCGGCATGGCAGGCCAGAATGCCTTCGTAATCCTCGGCGATCGCGTTCAGGAAATTCATCGCCCGCTGCAGATTGTCGCCGACCAGGCATTCCATTTCGTCGACCAGCATCAGCGGAATGCCTGCGGCCAAGCAAAGCGCATCCTGCAGGGCCAGGCCCGCCAGCATGTTCTGCGCATGGCTCGCGACGTTGCGCCCGCGCGAACCGACCGTGATCGCCCCATCGTTGCCCAGGGTGATCGCCAGGCCCAGTTCCTTCGCGGCCCAGTCGAGTCGTTCGCGGTCGATGCTGACCGCGGCTTTCGCCATCACCGCCGCAGCGACCGGCCCGCTGGGCTCGAGCCCGCCCACGACCTTATCCCAGTTGTCCCACTTCTGTTTCGCCTGGGTCGCGTTCGTGCTGATCAGTGCGATGTCGTTTTCCAGTTTGGCGATCTTGTTCGTCAGCGATTCGCGCTTCTTATAGTTGGCGTCGAACTTCGCCTGCAGGTCGTCGTGTTCCTTCACGATCGATTCGGCCTCGCCCCAGCGTTTGTTGATGTCGTCCATCTCGAGGTCCAGCGATTTCAGTCCGGACACGACGACATCGGCCCGATACTTTTCGACTTCCTTGCGCGCGGCTTCATGCGCCGCCAGGCGGCTGATGATTTCGTTCAGGTGCCCGTCCAGGAATTTCAAACGGCCGCCGTCGCGGGCGATCCGCGCGGTCAGCGTGTCGACTTCGTTCTGGGTCAGGGTCGAAGGACAGGGCGGCGGTTTGTCGACTGTCTCGAGCGCAGCTAGTTCGGCCTTAGCCGCTTCCAGTTTGTCCTTCATTTCCTGGGGCACTTCGCCCGACTTGGCGGCATGGTATCCGCGCCGGATGTCCTTCGCCTTCTGCAGCGCCGTGGCGACGTCGCCGAAGTTCGACCAGTCCACATCGTTATACTTCACGCCGATCGGCGGGGCTGGCAGCTTCGCAGCTTTCAGTTCGGCCAGGATGCCTTCATCGGTTGCGCCGGCCCGGCAGATCGCATTCATCAGCGACGCCCGCGATCCGTCGCTGGTCTGCACCAGGGACCACACGCCCAGGATCGCATCCACGCGATCGGCCGTGGCCTTGTAATGATCGGCGACTTCCGTGGGGATGATGGTCAGTTTCGATGCCCGCTGCAGCGCTCGCGGCCACTGGCCCCAGTTCGCTATACATTCGACGCTGACGCTCATCGGTTTGCCGGGGTCGCCCTTCAGGGCCGCCGCAGCGTCGGTCATTTTCGCATAGTCGCGGGCCGTGCCGACCAGCGCCCAGCGGACGGCATCCAGGATGGTTGACTTCCCGGAAGCGTTCGGGCCGGTGAACAGCAGCACGCGACCGGCCGGCTGCTGGATGGTCAAGTCCTGATAGGACATGAAATTCTTCAGTTTGATGTGCATCGTTTGAAACCTTTCGATTGATGCGACCAGTGCGCCGGTCGCTTCGCGTGTTCTAGTTCTGATCCGCCGCACGTTTTTCGGCGATCAATTCTTCGGCGTGCTTGGTGATCAGGGCGGCGAAGTTGCGCGCCTGATCCGGGGTGAATGTGATGAACCCGGTGATGTCTTTGGGGAACTGGACGACGACTTCGGTGGTCGTCGGATTGTGGCCGACGTAGAGTTCGCCGCCTTTGTTCGAATAGCATTGCTGCAGCAGTTCGCCGACTTCTTTCACCAGCGGCCCCAGATCATCGTCGCCGTCCATGCCCAGGTCGGCGATCTTCTGGCATAGGTCGTTCACGGCGTCGGACAGAAATCGTTGTCGCTTCGTTTTGGCCATCGCTATTTGCCCTGTTCGATCCATTCGCGGATCTGATGCGCTCGGTCTTTTCCGATCGGCGAATTGAAGGGGCCGAAACCTTCAAAGGCCAGTTTGCAAACGTCCGCCCAGGTGACAAGCCGCGCTCGCCGTCTGCGATAGCCGCGCAGCGTAATGCCCTCGGGCGTGATCGTCACGACCAGATCGCCGAATCTTTTTGCGATCGGTCGCTGCGGTCGGTGGATCGTTCCCATCAGCGGTGAACCTCTTGCGCCTCGGCGTCAGGTTTAGGCAGGCTGGCGATGTAGCACTGGAAACAAATTTCGCCGTGATACAGATGGCCGTTCGCGCAGCGCCGCGGCGCGGTGTCGCGCTTCGTCGGCGAATTCGGGCTGGGCGGGAACGGCGCTTCGATCATCGAATCGTCGGCCGCACCCAGCACGCCGCGGATCACCAGTTCCACCAGTTGCACGCGTTCGGCCTGGGTCGTCGAGCGATCGAAGAATTCTGGATACTGCGCAGCGATCCTGGCGAAGTTCCATTTCCAGCGGACTCGCGCATAGCGGATCGACTGCACCTGTTTGGGCGTGAATTTATGCGGCACCTCTTTGGCCATCAGTCGCGTCCTTTGCGCTTGGTGTGATTGGCGATCGCCAGCAGAACGTCGGCATGGCACGCGTCGCCCGGCTTGCACCAGCAGGCCAGATCATGACCTGCCAGGGCGTCGATGATTTCCTGGATCGTCGGCGGGATGCCGAACGCGTTGTCGAACGAACTCACGGACAGGTCGCGCCTGATCCAGCGTTCGAAGTCGCGCACGGCGTCGGCCTTCGTGTAGCCCTTCCAGAATCCGGCATACAGCGGATTTCCCCAGCGGGTCGGGCGGCCGACATAGATCGCACCTGGCGGCATGCGCCAGCCCCTGGTGCGCCGACGTTGAATTCGTTGGGGCTGGATCATCGTTTCCACCGATAGCCGCAAAGGTAATCGACGACGTTCCAGGGGTAGGTCGTATCAGCAAACGGCCCCAGGCCCCTCACTGGGTCGGCCTTCATGATGTCGAATGCGTCACGGCCCAGCAGGACAACCGCGAAGCGATCCGGCACATAGCTGAAATGGTCGCGCTCCGTGAAGTTGGCGACCAGTCGTTCAGCATCTTCGCGTTCCATTTATTGCTTCCTTATTTTCAGGCGGGTCGTGCGATGGTCGACGACCAGCGACAGAATCTGTTCGCGCAGGTGCGGGTTCTTCCGCACGAACTGGCGCAGCTTGTCGGTGTCGACCTTCAGCAGCGGCCAGGGATCTTTCCGGTGTTCCTGCAGCAGCAGGGCCAGGGCCTGCACATCGTCGACCGTGACCTGGCCTTCCAGCGCCAGTTCGAACACGGCCCCGCCGGCTTCGATCGCTTTGTTCGGCCGCTTCGCGACGTAATCGCGCAGCAGTTCGCGGCGCCGTGCGCCTTTGTGTTCTTCCTGCAGCACGGCCAGGGCCAACTGGGCGGCGTCGCGTTCGTTGCGGATCGCCTCGGGGTGCGCGACTTCGCAGCGGACCAGCAGCGGGCAGCCTTCGCAGTGCGGGCCAGGTCGCGCTTCGCTGGGCTTCGCGTTCGCGACATCCTGTTCCCAGGCCAGCAGATCGATGATGTGTTCCTTCAGGCGAATGACCGATTGTTTGATCGCTTCCAGATCGAAGTCGACCACGCGGGTCACGCCCCAGCGCGGGAAGTCCACGGCGACCTGCACTTCGGTCCAGCCATAGTGATCGCTGGCCAGGACGGGATAGCTGCAGACCTGCAGATCGCGCTGCAGGGCTTCGGTCGATGGCACGGCCCAGCCGGTTTTCCAGTCCCAGATCATCTGCGGAAACGTGACAAGATCCAGGCGACCGCCGATGTGATGCGCCAGCCCGTCAGGACTTTCGCCCACGCTTAGCACTTCGGACGAAAGCAGGATTTCCACATCGATCACATGGGTCACAGGCCAGCGCCTGATCCAGCGCCCCAGCAGGTCGCTGACTTCCGGTCGCAGGCTGTCGGGCACTTTGGCCAGGACCGGCAGGGCATCATTCGGATCGGGTGCCGCCAGCTTCTGATCCTTAATCGGTTTCAGCATCGCTTCGACACAGGCATGAAACCATGTGCCGCGCTCGAGCGCTTCGCGATTCGTGATCGCGCCTTCGCCCAGGCCCTTTTCCGCATGATGTCGGGCAGGGCAGCGGAAGTGATTCTGCAGATCGCTGCGGCGATGAATGCGAACTCCGCGGCGCGTGGACTTGTAACTGGGTGCCATCGTTTGTTCCTGAACTATCGGGCCGGCGACTAGCGCGCCGTGGGTTCGCCACGGCGCGACGATCGCAGGCCCGATCAGTAGGTCGTGCCCTGTTCTCCTTCGCCTGCCGGCGGTCCGCTTTTTTCGCCGCCGCCGTCGCCCAGGGGATCGGCTTCGGTGCCCGCTTCCGGCAGCGGGGCGGGGTTCTGCTGGCGATTGCGTCGGCGCGGTTTGCCTGCCGGCGCTTCGGCTGGGGCAGGCTGTTTGCCGGGGATCATCGTCCCTTCGGCCAGGGCTTCGCCAGGCGTGAACGGAACATCCAGCCCGGTCGTTTCACCGGCCGCCGACGCGAAGCGCTTGGCTTCTTCGTCGATGAACGCCTGCGGGTCGTTCGTGGCCAGGGCACGCTGCACGATGTCGTCGATCGACCGCGGCGGGATCTTCGAATCGATCGCATACTGCCGCATCGCGTTTTCGATGTCGCGCAGCTTCGTGTCAGGACCGACCGATCCGATCGCGCCGGCGGGCTGGTCGCTGATGCTGCCGCCCTCGCCGACGCCCATCGCCAGTTCGGCATCGCCCCGCTGGAAGTTCAGCATCCCCGCGATTTCGACATGCTCCCGCGATTTCGCGCCCTTCACGCTCAGGCTGAACGACTCCCGCAGGATTTCGTCCTGGCCGCGTTTGATGGCCATCGCATCCAGGACGCGCGAATCGGCCTTCAGCAGGGTCACGGCGTTCACGGTCAGGCTGCAGTTCAGATCGCTGGCTTCGCCCCAGGCCGACGACACGCTGAACCACCAGTGTTCTTCGTGGCCCAGGGGTTCGGCAAACGAAAATCCCGTATCTCCGACAGTCTGCACCGATCCCATGCGCCAGGGGCGCACCTGCAGCGTGACCAGCCACAGGCGCGAACCATGGCCGACGAATCCGTTCCGATCTTCCGGTGCATTGCGTCGCCATTTTTCCAGGGCCAGGTCGTCATATTCTTCCTGGGTCGCGTGGCGCTTCAGCCAGCGCCGACAGTTCAGCGGGACTTTGTTGTGCAGTTCCTTCATCCAGGCGCTGATGCTGAAATAGATATTCGATCCCAGGATCTGAATATCGCCGGCCAGCGGGTCTAGGAATTCATAGTGCAGGGTCAGGGCCGCGATCGCTGCGCGGGCCTGGGGGTTATTCATCACGCCCCACTGGGCGCGAACCGCACGCGATGCCATGTCGGCCTTCGTGGGCGTGTTTTCCGGCAAACTGGTCGGCGCTTTTTTCGCCGGCATCAGGATGTCGATGTCTTCTGGTCGGTCTGCCATGTCGATCGGTCTCCGAGGAAAAAGAAAATCGCGGGATCGCTCTTTGAATCTAGGTGAAAATTATTTAGTATCAATGTCTAAATTGGCGACTTTCGCCTGTTCCGCTAAATCGCCCCCTATTGATTGTCGATCTTGTATCTGTTCCTTCCCTAGTTTTTTCGAGGTGATTGCATGGAAGCCGCAGTCGTGTCCGATGGTCGCTGGTCCCGCGAAGATGATGCCCCGCTGATCGAAGCGGCCAAGGCCGGCGACGTGAAGGCCAGGAACGCCCTGGTCGAACGCCATGCGCCGTTCATCATGTGGCGCTGCCGCCTGTTTCGAAAACAGTTCCCGCGATACAAGCGCACGGCGGAACTGTTCGGCGAAGCCTGCATCGCATACATGAAAGCGATCGACGAATTCGATCCCGATCGTGGCACGCGTCTGAATACTTACGCCGCCCAGGCGATTTTTCGCGACCTGTCCAAACTGGCCCAGGAAGATCGCGTCGTGCGGGTTCCCGCCTGCACGCTGTCGAACAAGCGGATCGACCAGGCGACGAAAGCACAGGCCCTGCAGGCGCTGGCAGCGACGACGCCGATCGACGCGCGATCGCCGACGAACGAACTGGACGCGTTCACCGTACCCGCGCCGGTGATCCACGAACCCGATCCCAGCCGGCCGACGATGGTGCAGGTTCAGGAAGCGATGGCAACGCTGCCCGAACAGTGGCGCCGCATCGTGGCCATGCGATCGATCGACATTCATCTGAAACAGATCGGCGACTGGTTCGGCGTTTCGAAGGAGCGCATCCGGCAGATCGAGGAAAAGGCGTTCGCCGCGATTCGCAAGGCGATGGGCCATGATCCGAACGCCCGCCACTACTGGAACAAAAACAAACCACGGGCACCGATCGCCCCTGATCGACCGAATGCAGCCCAGGCCGCAGCCGCCAGCGAACTGACGATCGACATGCTGATGGATGCTGTCGATCGTCTGACCGAACGTCAGCAGGCCGTGATCCTGGGTCGCATCGAAGGGAACACGCAACAGGGAATCGGCAAGTCGCTGGGCATCAGCGCCAGCCGTGTGCGGGCAGTCGAACGCGTGGCCCTGGGCGACCTGTCGAAAATACTGGGCCGCCATGTGAACACGATCAGCGTCTGGATCATCCCGGAACGGATGGCGTCATGATCCAGTCGGAAGGCCATGTCTGGCCGGCGTTCGTGGCGCTGGCCAAGGATGTCACGCGGCGGCGATGGAAACCATCGACCGCCGCGCATTATGTGAAGGGGTTCAGGTTCGACGCCTGGTCGAATGCGCCCTATGCGCACGGGATCAAGATCGGGGAAGCGGTCTGCACCTGCGACGCCTACCTGCAGCCCCTGCGCGAAATGCCCGACGATCACTACCATCGCGAGGGCTTCGCCTGGCTGCGCGAGCATCCCCAGTGCCTGCCGAAAGCGGCGCGGCGCGAACTATGGGCGCAGGGGAATTGTTCCTGGGATGCGTTCGATCGCTGGCGCTGGTCAGGCGGCGAACTGTATGTCTGCGAATTTCGGATCGACCTGATCACCGACGAAGGTGCGGCCATGCTGGAAGCCCTGCTGAACCCGCCGCCCCAGGCGGGCGAGCTCTTTTAAGGAATGCAAGGTATCCAAACGATGATGTTTTACACGGCCGACGACCTCGCGTTCATTCGCCTGTCGGGCGATCGCGAACTGCCCGACACATTCCTGGCGGAAATACGCGCCCGCCGCCTGGGCATCAGTCGAGCGGAATTCGCCGCGATGCGCAGCTATGACCAGGCCCGCGAAATCGCCGAGGAAGCGGCGATCATAAAACTGCCTGGCAGCGAACGGATCAAGCCGACGCGGCTGGACGAAGCCCTGCTGGATGCGATCGCCAATCGCGAACGAATCGACAGGGCGCAGGCGTTCCAGGAATTTCTTCGCAGCCAGGGGAAGGCATGAAACCATTTTACGATCGCGACGGCATCACGCTGTTCTGCGGCGACAGTCGCGACATCCTGCCAGGCATCACGGCCGACGTCTGCATCACCGATCCGGTCTGGCCGAACGTCCACCCGGATCTGATCGGTGCCGATGATCCGCTGGGCTTGTGGGAATCGACCCTGCCGCTGATCAATGTGCGGCGGCTTTGCGTCTGGCTGGGCTGTCAAAGCGATCCCCGATTCCTGGCGGCCGTTCCGGATCATCTGCCGTTCTTGCGCATGTGCTACCTGCGGCGCGCGGTCCCCAGCTACAACGGGCGCTGCCTGGTTTCGGGCGATGTGCTTTATGCCTTCGGCGAATGGCCGACCGCCGTGCCCGGGCAGAAGGTGATCCCAGGCGAAAACAGCGAAACCAGCCGCAAGGCGCGCAAGCTGCCGCACCCTTCGCCGCGGTCGATCGGTCATGCGAGCTGGGTCGTGAAGTGGTGGTCGGGCGCGAACGAAACGATCGTCGATCCGTTCAGCGGTGCGGGCACGACGTTGCGCGCCGCCCAGGCGTTCGGCCGCAGGGCGATCGGCATCGAAATCGATCCGAAGTTCTGCGAACTGACCGTGCGAATGCTGCAGCAACGTCCTTTGTTTCACAGGTGAACCATGGCTGACGAAATGAAATGGAACACTGTCCCGCCGATTGCGCCGGGATGGTACTGGTATCGGAAGTTCCGCAGCTTCGAACCGACGATCGTGCGGATCACCGAGGATGCCCGCTGCGGTCTGATGCAGGACGGGTTCAATGTGAAGTATTCTTCGCACGATGGCCGATCACAGTGGTCGGATCGCGCGATCGAGTTGCCCAGGGAAATCTGATCATGATGAACATTCACGGCCGACTATTTCAGGCCAGCATGTGGCGGCAGTATGCGATCGACCTGGCCGACCCAAATAGCTGGATGTCGATCGTCGGCAAAAAAAGCCGGGCGGAATGCCTGCGCCGCGCACGCGTGAACGTCTACCTGGCCCGCCGCCTGAATCGTCACAGGCCGGCGACATAGCGCTGGATGTCGTCGACGACCTCGCCGATCGACCAGGCCCGCGATCGCTGATAGGCTCGAGCGCTGGGCAGCGTCAGATCCATGCCGTTCAGCAAGTCCATCAGGCACGCCAGCGATGTGGCCGATGGCAGGGCGTATTCGAATTGCCGCCCGGCTAGGTTTCCATACTGCCCCTTATCGGCGCGAATTAGGTATTCCGTACCGCATTCGTTCATCGGGGCGAAGTCGGTTGTGATCACCGGCATCCCACATGCCTGGGCTTCGTACAGGGAATAACCGAACCCTTCGAACATCGACGGGGCCAGCAGCACATCGCCATCGTCGTACAGGTGCAGCTGATCGGCCAGGTTTTCGATCCTGACTTCGACGTTCGGCGGCAGCGTCTGCGGGATCGGCACCTGCGACCGGATCAGCACGCTGCAGCGCTTCGCCAGGGCCGCCGCTTCCAGAACGACCGCCAGGCCCTTGCGCCCCAGGCAGCCCCCGCCGCCGTTGCAAAACAGGAACCGCCGGCAGCGGCCACGCTGGCGGGCGGGCCAGCGATCGATTTCGATGCCCCAGCGGCCCCCGACGATGTGATGTCGCCAGGGCAGGGCCACGCCTGCCCGCTGGGCTTCGTCGGCGACCTGGCGCAAAACAGGCAGCGTGTGCGCGGTCGGCCCGAACATGACGTCGACCTGCTGCAGCCAGGGCGTGAAGTAGGGGGGAATCCATTCGGCGACCGGTTCGCAGACCACCTTCAGGCCGCGCTTCCGGGCCTTGGCGAATAGGTGCACGCAGTTGTCGAAGAATGGGCGCTCCGTGAAGAACAGCCCGTCGATGTCCCCCAGGAATTCGTCCAGGGCCTGGCGATCCCGTAGCTGGCAGACCGTGACGCCCGGGCCTGGCTCGCCGGCCAGGGGCACGCCGGGTTCGGGATGCAGGGGCATCAGCCAGCGATCGAACTTGCCGGTGCGCCAAAACGACCAGTTGATGGTCCCGATCCCGGTACGCGTGCCCCAGCCGATGATGCCCCATCGCATAAAAATCTGCGGCGCAGTTTGGCGTTCGCAGCCTAGTTCCTGAATGTGGCGGGATTTTTTGCAAACCGCAAAAAATCTTCGAAAGACGGTTAAGGGGATTTCGTACCTGCTTATAGGAACGGCCGGCCGCTGGCTTCACGCGATGCGCCAGGGCGGCCCGCCAGGTCAGGCCGCGCCGTTCCTGCACGTTTGGTAAATCTGCTTAACAAAACTACCGCGGCGCTGCAGCCCCGACCTGATCGAAGCATTCCGGCCAGCCGCCGCCCCAGTCCAGGATGCGCGCCCCGATCGGGGTTTCCCCGCGCAGCCAGGCCGATCGGAATTGTGTGGTGTCCGGTCGCGTCGTCGCTTCGCCCCTGGCCAGGTAAAGCCGGTTCTTGTCTTCGCCGTTCGCCGCGGTGATGGCGAACCCATAGTGCAGGATCGCGGGCTGCGCCGTGGCGAACCCGCCTTCGACCGGCTGCAGCTCGAGGTCCATACGATAAGGGCCGATGTCGCCCAGTTCGCGGCCGTCGACTTCCGGCTGGTTATGGTTCCCGACGTAGCGCATCCCGCGCATCGCCCGGAAGAACCTGGTGTGCGGGATGTCGGCATAGCTGCCACGCACGATCTTCGCGGATCGCGGCCAGCCCAGCGGCCAGGTCGAATTCGGCGGCTGCCAGAAGTGCACGATGGGAAGCGTGAACGCGACGCGATCCGGGCGGGATTCCACCAGGCGTTCGATCACCGGCTGCGCAGCCAGCGGAATGAATTCGTCGACATCGGGCACGGCCAGCAGGGAACCCGGCTGCACCAGTTCGGCATACCGATCGCGCAGGTTCGCCTTGTCCGGTGCCCAGCCGTGCTGAATCAGCGTGATTTTCTTTTCGGGGTCGGGGTAGCTTTGCACGGCGTAGCCGGTGCCGTCCCGACTCAGGCCGCCGTCCGTGACATGCCGCGATGGGAACCGCTGGTCGGCCCCTTCGACGATGATGATCCGATCGGCCCAGCGATAGTGTTGATCCAGCCAGTGGCGAATCCAGGGCATCGCGTTCAGAACGATCGTGCAGACTTCGACGCGCATCGTGCAGCGCCTTTCGTGGTTTGTCAGCGTGGGCCGCCGTGGTAGACGATCCAGTCTTCGACGCACAGAACGGGCTTCTGCGCGATCGCGCTGATGATCTTGGATTGTGTGATCGACGATTCGACGAACAGCATCGCATCCTGGTCGGCCGCATAGACGCGGCCCTTCCATTGCCCATAGGCCTCGCGGCGCCGTTCGTCGGCCGTCGTGGCCGGGTGCATGATCAAACGATCGGCGCGCAGGCCGTGCTGTTTCATCCAGCGTTCGGTCGCCTCGCGCCACGGTTCCAGGCGATGGGTCACGATCCCACGGATCGCCACGGTCGGCAGATGCAGCGGGCCCGTATGGTTCAGCCAGGCGGCATAACCGGGATCTTCGTCGGCCGGGCCATCGGGGCAGAACACGCCGTCGAAGTCGAATAGCGTGTGCGCCAGGTCGCCGTGGCCCAGCCAGTTCCAGGCGAACATGCGCGGCCGCGCGATCGTCCGCAGCGACACATCCGGGACCGAAGCCTGCGGCGTTTCGTCGCAGCCGTACAGCACGGCATAGGCCGCTTCCCAGCAGCCCATCTGTTCGATCATGCGGCGAGCGGTCTGCAGCGCTCCGCCGCGGTAGCTGGAATCATCGATCACCAGAATGCGCCCGGCACCCGGCGCAGCGTGTTCGGCCATGCGCCCGATCCCCAGGCCGTGTTTGAAGCCGTGCTGCGCGAAGTGATCTAGGCCGACCATGGGCAGCCCAAGAATCTGGGCCACGATGCCGGCCGGAAAATATCCTGACCGTGGGATCGCGACGACTCCGCAGAAACCACGGCCGCGCATCATGGCGGCCAGGGCGTGGGCGTCGTCGACCATCTGCTGCCAGGTCACAAACTGCATCGAATTCCCTTTCGACTAAACGCCGGTCCCGTTCTGGGCGGCTGCGAGCTCTTCGCCCGCCGGCTTGATTTCTCGAGGCCCGTAGACTGACGGTTCCCCGTATCGCTTGCGATAGTCCAGGCAGGTGTTGATGCCCTTCGCGATCGCAGCGTCGACCGTGGCCTGCGTCGGCGGGCCTTCGATGCCCCAGCCGCAGACCGCATCATCCCCGCAGTCCCATGAATTTTCGCCCTTGCCTGCGCGTGGCAGGCCGTGGCCGGCATCCATTTCGATTTCGCATTCTTCGCGCACCAGGGCGAACCATCTGTGGCGCTTCCAGGTGCGCCGCTTGAACGTCGCCGTGCCCAGGTAGGAATGACCGTCAAGCGCGATCGCGATCCGCTGCGGCTGGCCGATGTCTGCGACGGTGTGCTTTCGATCGCCCAGCAGGAAGTCGTCGATGTGGAACGTCAGCCCGCGCACATACCAGGGATCGCGTCGATTCCATTCGCCCCACTTCGACCAGGGATTGATCCATAGCGTCCAGTTGTGGATCGCGACATAACATTCGCGCGACTGCGCCGGCAGCCACTTATGCAGCCGGTGCCCCCAGGGGATCTGAACGCAGAAGTAAAACGCGACGGGCGGCAGGCAGGCGCAGAACGTCAGATCATAATCGTCGCCGCTTTCGCCGACGTCGATGCCCAGGCGGCACGACTTCGACCATAGGTTCCATTCGATGCAGAACTGCCAGGCGAAGAAGTGCAGCCAGAACCTGCCTGCGATCGGGATGCGAAATTTTGTTCGCGTGGCTTGCCAGTAGCACCAGATTTTTCGTTCACGTTCCATGGCGGGCGGGCTCCGGTTTATGACTTATCGACTAACGCAAAACCGACGAACTTCATTTGCTGATCAGGGGCTTCCCCGTCGCATTTTTCGAACTTCCAGGCGATCACCCGCTGGCATCCCATGTCGCTCATGATGCCGACCAGTAGGCCGACAGCGCCTAGTTCGAAACGGGCCGGGCCTTCGACCGGGATCGGCGACACAACGATCGACGCGTGATCTGCCAGGGCCTGCGAACACGGCACCCGATTCACGACCAGCGCACGCATCGCGCCAGGATCAGCTTCGAACGCCGTCTGCATTGTGGCCAGGATCGTTTCTTCGATCTGTTGCATATCCATGGCGGGCACCTTTCATTCGTCCTGGTCGTCATAGTCGGGCGCACGGGTCGCCGTCATGCCCAGGCTGATCGGTCCGTGGCGGTGCCCGCGTTCATACTCGTCGGGGCGTCGGCGGGCAATAGATTCGAACCCCGAGTGAAACAGCAGCCGGCGCAGATGCGCTTCGTCGAAAGCGGCCTTATGGAAGTTCGGTTCCGGGCCGTAGGTGAACAGCCGACCGTTCACCCAGGTCATGGGATCGCTGGCGGCATTGTCGTGTCGCCAGTCGTCGCCGCAGCGCTTTTCGACATAGCACTGCACGATGAATTCGAAGTCGGGCACCCATAGTTCGATCACGCCGCCAGGTTTCAGGACGCGGCGCGCTTCGTGTAGGGCGTGGGCCGTCCGATTCCACGGCACATGCTCGAGGCAGTGCGAAGCATAGACCAGATCGAAGGTCGCGTCGGGCCAGGGGATCGGCTGCGCGCCCCATTGGCAGAAGTGGTTCGCGAACGATTTCCCTCGCATACTGGGATGGTCGACCAGTTCCCAGCTATAACCGTCGCCTTCGGCCGCCGCGGGATGTCGGCCTGGTCCGATTTCTAAAGCGCGTAGCATGTGCCCCCCAGCGTGAAGCGCCCCCGAGTTCGCGGCATGATAGCCGCGCCGGTGCGCTTCGCCGAGTGGGGGCGATCGCTAGACCTTCGCGAAGTAGCGTTTCAGGCTGGCGTCGTATTCCATCGCCCCAGGGTGCGACTTCTGGAACTTTTGCAGGTCCATGCTGGCCTGCGGCATCGACACGCCGAACTTGCGCATGATGTGCTGTCGATTTATGTAGCCGAATATTCGCAGGGTTTCGGCGATCCATTCCTGGCGATGGGCTTCGAACCACTTCATGATTTCAGATCCTGGGGAATGGGGCCTGGGGCGAAGCCGGCGAACTTCCCGGCGTTGTGCAGCAGTTCGTCGATCTGCCCGTCCGTGTCGGTGTAGAAGATCCGCCGGCCTGGATACAGCGATGCGACCTCGGCGACGACCGCTTCGGCGTCGTTCGTGATCGTCATGCGACGACCGCCGCCGGCGTCCAGGATGTGGATATAGCGATCGTTGAAATAGACGATCTGATACAGGGCGCGTGGCATCTAGGCATCCTCGGTTTCTTCGATCAGGCCAGGGACAGTTCCGATGCGCTGCAACAGGCGGCGCACCGTGCGACGTTCGGCGGGTGTCACGCCGTAGGGTCGCAGGGACAGGCCTTCGATTCCGAACGCGATGTGGCGCATCGCCAGGCAGTCGCGCACGAACGTCAGGCTGGTTTCGGTCAGCACGAACTGGGTCGCGTGCTGGTGTTCGATTTCGAATTGTTCAGGCGTCAGGTCGTCGCCGTGCATCGTGTCGGCGGCGTTGTAGCGGTCGGCATAGTCGTCGATGTATGACTGGGCGTCGACCCACTGCATGATCAGGAATTCTTTGGCGGTCAGCGTGATGGTTTCGGTGTTCATATGATGATGTCTTCGTCCTGGTCCTCATCTTCGTCTTCGCGATAGATTTCGCTTTCGCCGGCTTCGCGCAGGTATCGCTGCAGCAGCACGCGGCGGCTGGGCTTGTCGTGATCGTTTCCTGACAGGCGCGACCGCCGCACCAGGCGGCGAACCTGTTCGGCGGTCAGGTCGACCGTGTATTCGATGCGCACCTTCATGCGTTCCCTTTCATTCGCTTGGCGATAGCGTCTTCAAGTCCCATTCGCGCCCAGCCCGACGCCACGTCGCGCCATGTTATTTTCAGCGCGGGCTTGTAATGACTGCTGGCGTAGGCCTTTAGCACGGCAACTTGATCAGGCTTCAATTCGATGCGGACATTGACGACGCGACGATTGTCACTCATCTGCGCGTTCCTTTTTGTCGTGATGGTGATGAATGGGATCGCGGGCGACTTACTCGCCGGCGCTTTGTTCTTCGGCCTTGCGCTGATCGGCCAGGATCACATCGGCCGGGAATTCTTCGATGTCCCCCTGGGCCAGTCGCATGGCCTGCGGCGCTTTACGGCACAGATGGCCGAACAGGGCGCTGCCGATCTGGGCTTCGCGGTCGGTGAATTTCGGATCCTCTTCGACGGTCAGCAGGCCGTCGATCACCTGGGCCAGTTGCTGGGGCGACAGGGCTTTGATCAGGACGGCGGCGATTTCTTTGGTGGTCGGGCGGATCATGGCAGGGTTCCTTTTTGTCGTGATGGTTTCGATCGATCAGGCCAAGGCCCGCGCATTAGGCGCGGGTGATGGTGGCCGGGCTGGTGGTCAGGTTCACCTTCATGCCGAACTTCTGTTCCAGGCGGCGGGTCGCGGGCAGATAACAGAACTTCACGCGATGCTGGACGATCAATTCGAGCGCTTCGCGGGGGGCCTTGTCCAGCAGGGCCAGCAGGGCATCGGCCTTGTCGGCTGGGATGCGGGAAACCTTTTCGAATTCAGCCTTCAGGGTTTCGACCAGCGTGATGATGTGGGCGGCAGCCATGTGATTTCCTTTTTGTCGTGCGTGTTCGATCGATTAGTTTTCGTTCAGCCTAGCGATTTACCATTCGCGAAGTGGCCAGAATCGCGGATCGCAGATTGTGGATGCCGCCGATGTGCGGGTGTTTCCAGCCGTTGGCCCCGAATCGATACCAGCCGGCCATCAGAAGTCCTTCGATTTCATGTTCAATTTGGCGAATGGTCATGGCTGACTTCCTTTTGTCGTGTAGGTCAGTGATCAGTGCGATCACCATGAATAATAACCTAGTCGAATAATCGACGCGTTGCAATCGGAATCCGCAGCCATTCCTGCGGATTGTCGCAACTCCAAACGCCAGGCCGTGTTCCATAAACGCAAAAACCAGGCGTTTCAGCCTGGTTTCGCGTTTCCCTACAGCCGGCGGGCGATTACATGCCCAGGGCCTGGAACCATTCGGCCACATGGTTCGCCGGTTCGTGCGGGCTGCCGTCGATCCTGGCGATCAGCGGATAGTTTTCGGCGGGGGCCAGCAGCAGTTCGATCAGTTCGCTGCGCCGCATCGGCGTGATCGTCATCATAAATTTGTCGCCGTCCGCTTCGCGCCCATAGCTGCCGATGTTCTGGCAGATCACGGCGCGACCGCGGGCCGACGCTTCGGCCACGGTCAGATCGAACCCCTGTTCATAGAGCGACACGACCAGGACCGCCGTGGCCTGGTCATACATCAGCGGCATCTGCGCCCGATCGATGTTCTGCAGTTGCCGAACGTGGACGCCGGCTTCGCTCGCGCAGGATCGCACGAAGTCCCAGCAGCGTTCGTGATGCCCGCTGATGCTCGCGCACAGGAACAGCTTCTGCGCCGGGGGCGGGACCAGCGGCCGGATAAAGTATTCGGGCGGGATCGGGTTATAGACCAGCGACACATGGCCCAGGGCGTACAGGTCCGAGGCCAGCCAGTATTCGTGCGACGATATGGTGATCACGCGATGGAAATACTTTTCCAGCGCCCGCGCTTCGTCCCGTAGCCCTTCGAAGTTGACGTCGGGCATCGGGCCGCGGCCGTGCAGATACAGTTGCCACTTCGTCAAAGCGCCGCCCCAGCCGAAGCCGTGCAGGGTCACGGCGCGCGTCCAGGGACCGGACAGCCACCAGGGGTGCGCCCGATCGAAGCCGTCGAGGTGCACGACGTCGGGCTGCAGTCGCGCGACCAGGCGTTCGGCCGATTCCGCCCATTCGCGCGAATACTGGGTCGACGGGCAGTTCCCCAGGTGATGAACGTGCACGCAGTTGCCGGTCGGCGCTTTGCGCCATTCCGGCCCGTCCTGAACCCAGCGATCGACCGGTTCGCAGAACGCCGTGTCGCCGGGGTGCGCCGGGCTCGAGGTCGTGACGACATGCACTTCATGCCCCAGGCGAACCAGTTCGTGCGCGCGATCCTGGCAGACGAACAACATGCCGCCAGGGCGTTGCGTCGGGTAAGCGCGACAGGCCAGAACGATTTTCATGATTTAGGTTTCCACTCGTCGGCGAGTTTCTTTAGGTGGTCGGGACCGGTATCACCCGACAGATGCCATTCCAGTTCGTGCAGCAGCTTTCGAAACGGATCGAACTTGTCGCGCATCGCGAGCGCTTCATTCAGCAGCGCCTGCAGGTCGTCGGCCGGGCGATCGTAGCCGAACCCGCGCAGGCGTTCGATGGCATAACGCAGATCTTCGTCGAAGCGCCCGCCCAGGATGTCGCCGCCTTCCTGGATGCTGACATAGTTCAGGCTGCCGCCGCTCATTTGTGGGTCTCTAAATTGTCGTCGGGACTCAGTGATCGCCAGTCGCTTTGCATGATCCGCAGCGTGCGGCAGAACGCCCAGGAAGTGATCATCATGCTGACGTTCCCCAGGCCCCAGTCGATCGACGGCATCTGCTGCTGGATCGCCTGTTCGATGTCCTGGGGCACGACCTCGGCGCGATCGCGCTGCGCCACATAGTCGGCGATCTTGCCGGCGACCTGGTGCAGCAGGGTTTCTTCCGGGTTCGTGACCGCCAGGTATAGCCGGCCGATGTCGACGATCGAATAGGTCACGGCGATCGCCACGGTCAGCGTGTGCCCGTCCTTCGTCGTCAGCGTCTGCCCGGTGTTCGCGATCGTGCGGGCCCGCGTGGGCTTCACGAAAATGCGATCCAGCCAGGGCAGGCGGAAGTGCAAGCCGGGCCGCAGCACGGCGCCGGTTTTGCCGAGCCGCACGCGCAGCCCCTGTTCCCAGGGTGCGATCACGATCCAGAACTGCAGCCCCTTGAAGCTGCCCAGGATACTGTTCAGCCATTCCATCAGAGTTTCACCGCGATCAGGCGGCAGCCGTCGACCAGTTCCCAGCGCATGGTCGGGACCGCTTCTTCGAATGCGCTGATCGGTTTCGGGATCATGTGGTGCGGTCGCGCGCGATAGCGCTGTTCGCATTCGGCCAGGGACCACGGCCCCAGGCAGCCGTCCCAGGTGATGAACTTCCCGCCCGGCTGCAGCAGCAACGAAATGCGGGCGAATAACTGCTGCGCTTCGACCAGGCCCAGATGCTGCAGCACATCCACGGCGAACACGATCGTCGGCCGATTGTAGGTGTGACCGTCGCGGATCGGGTGCGCTTCGTGGAAGAAATGCGCGCGGCTTGTAGCGTAGCGCTGGCGGGCCGATTCGATTCGTTCCTGCACCGGATCAAGGCCCAGATAGGTCTGATAATGATGCTCGAGGTGCTTAGCCCAGCGACCGTGCCCGCAGCCGACTTCGAGGATGTGCGGCCGCTGATCCATCGGCGTCGCCATCGGCGACCACGCCGCGGCCTGCTGTTTCATCCAGACCAGCGTTTCATTGTCGGCCGGGTAAAGTTTCGTGTCGGGGTCGCCGTCGCCCAGCCGCAGCGTGCGTTCCCGAAAATCTTTCGCGCTCAAATAGTTGTCGCGCGGTTCGTCGATGTCGCTCATGACAGGGCCTTTCGATAAATGAAAATGTTCTTCTGGTAATAGCTCGGGACATCCAGCGCCCGGATCGCGGGCACGATCGCATCGTCGCGCACGAAGCCGCGGGCGTGGAAATGGTTGCACCAGTATTCAGGCGGCTGGCAGTTGATGTGCCCCCAGCCGCCCTGCCCCGGCACGGCCGCTGACCACAGAACCAGATCGGCATGGCGCACGATCGTGTCGATCAGCGTGCCGGCCGATTCGTGCGGCAGGTGTTCGGCGACTTCCAGGCAGATCGCCAGATCGAACTTCCGGCCCAGGTCGACGGGCTGCCGCAGATCGACCAGGCGGAATTCGTCGTCGGGGTGCAGCAGTGAACCCTGGTGAAAAGTTTCATCGATCCCCAGGATGTCGTTCACGCCCAGCATCCGCGCATCGTAAGCCCATTCGCCGACGTTGCAGCCGACATCGACGATCGACCGCACTGGATATTCGGCCAGCACGATCGGCAGCACTTTGATCGGGGCGCGGGTGATGCGTTCGGCCGGATGAAATTCAGGCATTGCCGTGCGTCTCCAAAATGGGCCAGGCCTTCCAGTGCGGGAAATGAAAATAAGCGACCTCGCGGCCCTGGATCGAATCGAACAGCTTGCCATCCGGCAGCAGGCCGACGCCGGGTTCTTCCAGCGTGCGGTCGTTCATGCCCGAATGCGTGTGCACGTATTCGGCCAGGAAGCGGACGTCGCCTTTCGCCGCCCGCTCGCGCACGATCTTGGTGAACCCGATTTCGTCGAACGCCGTGTAAGCCTGGTCGTTCAGGGCGGCGACCCATTCCATCGAATGCTGAAACAGGCGATTGTTTTTCGGCGTGTTGCGCAGCACGGTCAGCGGGCCGTTCACGATCCCGCTGGCGGTCGAATAAATATCGACGTCGATCGCCCTGGCCATGATCATCGACCAGTCGCCCAGCACGACGTCGGCATCGATCCAGCCCCAGAATTCATAGAACGTGGGATTGAACACTTCGCCCATCATCGGCCGCAGGTCGCATAACTTATAGCCGCCGCGGCCTTCGAATAGATCTTCCCGGATGTCGCAGTCCAAACGCTGGCGCATCAGCGTGATCAGTTTCGGAAACGTCCAGGGCGAATAGAACACATTCCGATCGGTTGCGATCGTGCGCACCTGGTCGGTCGGAACCAGCAGGTCGAGGCGATCGCCCTGGGCCTTAATGCGGTCGACGAACTTTTCCCAGAACGACGGGAAGGGACCGAACCAGGGGCAAAAAAGCATCGTCCGCATGTTCATCACCAGGCAGGCCATGTTCGACACGGCGGCAAGCCTAGCAACGCGAACCGGAACGCGACAAGCGGGGCGCGCTACTTCTGCAGGCAATAGAACAGATGATCGGCGTCTTCCGGCACGGTCCGTTCGGCGTTATCGCCGCCCCGGAACGTGAAGTCGGCCACGCAGTTGTCGCTGATCGTGTAGGCGATCGCGTCGTGATCGTGCGCGCATAGCACGCCCGGTGCCGGATCGCGCGGCGCGTACCTGGTGAACACGAACAGGCGGCCGCCCTTGTTCAGCCGGCGCCAGAGTCCGCGCAGCCGATAGATCACCTGGTCGACGCGATCGGTGGGCTGCAGATAGTCGATCGCATAGTCGACCGATTCATCGGCCGCATCGCGCACGACGTTGCAGCCCATGAATTCCAGCAGCCCGTCGATCACATCGTTCGGGTATAGGTTCACGGCCGTGGTCAGCGGCTGCACGTTGTCGCGCATCCATTTCACGGCGATGCCTTCGGTCCTGGTCAGTGCGCCGATTTTCAGCGCCGCGTTCACCCGGAATTCCGGCAGCGCATCCAGTCGCCCCAGGAACGGCCTGGCGGCTTCGACCACCCGCCGCGCTTCGCCCAGATGGTTCACATCCCAGACCGTGTGCAGGGTCAGCACGACCGGCACGGCCGTGGCCCCCCAGCGTTCGATCACATCCAGCCGGCGAACCAGTTCGTGGGCGTGGCCATACAACGCCGGGAAGGCTCCGATGTGCCAGGTGCCGCCGATCTTCGTGGGCAGGTGCCCATAGAACTGATCGCGGGGATGCTGGCCCCCGAGGAAATAGCCGCCAGGCGCGGCGGTTCCCCAGTCGGCGACGGTCTGCCCGTCGTACCGATTGAAGGGCGGGATATAGGACCGCACCGGTTTGCCGCCGTCCACGGTCAGCAGGTCGATGCCCTGCCGCATCATGTCGGCCGTGACGATTTCGCCGTCGCGATGCGTCCAGCCGTGCACGGCCAGTTCTTCCCCGCCGCTTAGACCGGCGTGCAGGTTCAGAACGTCGGCCCGGGTCACGGCGCAGGGGATCACGCCATAGACGACCGGCAGGCCGGCCAGGCCCAGGGCTTCGCGCCACTGCCAGAAATATCGCAGGTCGCGGTCGGGCTCGCCGTCGGCGGGCTGGTTCACGGCACGGCCAACGTCGTCGATGCGCAGGATGATCATGTCGCGGTCGCCTTTGCGATGGAAATTCCGTCGATGTCGTTTTGAAACCAGGGATGTCGCACCAGGTCCAGCACTCGAGTCAGCGACAGATCGAGTTCGGCCCCGATCAGAATGGGCTTCGCGCGGCCGGTGGCGTTCAGCAGTTCATAGATGCGATCGCGATCTTTGTCGTCGTCGTCGGTCGCGTCGCGTTGCTTTTCCAGGACGCCGGGCGAATAGGTCGGCGCGTCTTCTTTGCGCTCGCCCTGCAGCGCCGGGTCGCTGCCCTTGTCGCCGATCACATACAGCAGGATCGTGCCTTCGTCGTTCATCCGGCCGATCTTCGTCTGGTGACTGTAGAACACATGCATCACCTGCTGCGAATGCAGGCCGGTGGCTTTTGCCAGTTCGGCGATCTTGGCGGGCCGCGCCAGTTTGGTGATTTCGCGCGTGACCAGTTCCAGGTTCGACGGTTCGCTTCTGGACCTGTTCTTCATCGGTTCCGGAACGGCGTCGTCGGGCTGCACCCAGGGCACGACCGCAGGATCACCGATCGACCCCTTAATAAAGAAATGCGCCCCCTGCCCATGCCAGGCCCGGCCGAACATTTCCCGATTGTTATTGACCACGCCTTCCATCTGCAGCCGCGTGATCAGCTTGCGTTCCATTTCGGTCGCGCGGTTCGCCATGTCCAGCGATCGGGCATGGCCCAGTTGTTTCAGGACATCCAGCGCGATGTCCTTCAATGTGCGACCGCGAAATTTTTTCGCGACTGAAACGGGCTTCGCCGCGGCGACCGGTTCCGGTGCGGTCTCGAGCTCTTGCGGTTCGACCTTCGGCGCCGGGGGCGGTTCGACCTGGGCGATCGGGGCGGGGGCCGGTGTTCCCGAATCTGCTTTCGGGGTCTGCGGATCGAAGCCCGGCAGCGGGTCGGCGAAGTAGCGTTCCAGAACGATCAGGGCCTGCAGAACTTCGGCATGGCGGCGATGGATGGAAAGCCGCAGCGCTTCGATCAGCGGGTTCATCATTCTTTCCTGGCGATGATCAGATCCTGGAAGTGCGGCGACTCGCCCTGGCCGTGCCAGGTGCCGCGTTCGATCGCGGTGATCGTGAGGCCGGCGGAAGCATACCAGCCGCGAATATGGTGCGCGGAGTACCCCACGGCGTTTTCCAGCGGGCCCTGGGATGTGAACACGCCAGGTTCTAGTTCGCGGTTCAGCGGGGCCTTCGACTTTCCGCCGACGATCGCTTCCTGATCCGCATCGTCGACCATGAACCATGTGGCCAGCAGAACCCCGCCTGCATCCAGCACGCGATGGCATTCCTGCAGATAGGTGCAGGCGTCGGCGGGGTTCAAGTGCGTGAACAGGCTGATCGCCAGGGCGACATCGAAATCAGTCTGCGACCCCAGCAGGCCCGAGGCGGGCGCTGCGCCGTTCGGATTGTAGCGCCCATTCCGAACATCGATATGTTCGAACCGGAAATGCGGCAGCATCGCGAACCGCTGCTGGCAGTCGGCCACGGCCGGCGCGAAACAGTCGACGCCCAGATAGGACAGGGCGGCATCGGCGCGCGCCAGGGCGTCGGCGACGCGGCCGAACCCGCAGCCGACATCGATGATTTCCCGCCCGCGGCCGTGGCAGTCGATCACGGCTTGCGCGTAGGTCTTGCCGACCTTTTCATAGCCGGGATGCCCTGGCCGCATCGACGGCCCCAGCAGATCGATCGCTGAATCGTCCTGGTGATGAACCAGGCGGCGGTCGACCGTATCGCGGAACACGCGATTGAACAGCAGATGATCGATCGCTTTCAGCGGCCCGCGCAGCAACGCCTGGCGGCAGTATTCGCGATTCTCCACGAT
>JACCDG011628967.1_pt1 | contig 71758 bp, 53 predicted proteins | sample 7442471 | NCBI WGS metagenome assembly JACCDG01 (sample SAMN15323444, study PRJNA562643) | freshwater metagenome | isolation source: river surface water | place: USA:Blue River Watershed | collected 2017-08-17 | reverse complement strand
ATTTCGTATCAGCACGATTACAAATATATCGATCCTGGTTTTATAGCTCCCAAATATGACGAGCCACCTTACGACAAGTCGACTATTTATTCTCGTGCAGATGCCGTTTTCTATTCTGCCACCAAATATCACGAAGGCAATCAGCACATCGACGAATTCAATTCTGATGTTTGTGTCAAATGTATAAGTACGTACGAAGCTTTGAATAAAACAACGCCTTGCGTAGCAGACTGTACGGCTGAAGTGCACCGCATCGATATTATTGATGAGATCAAGAAACACGGTATGTCTTTAGAAAACTGCGTGCACTGTCGCACCTGCGAAATGATTTGTCCTGAAGTCAACCTTCGTGTCAAACCGACCGAACAAGGTTCTGGACCTAACTTCTCTGGTCTTTAAATATCATAATTCCACACAATTCTCGTTGCTATTTATGATTTCTCCCGAGTTGAGAAAAGCTGGTGATAGGTCCGAGGCTGACAATATAGTCATTGTTAGTAGAGCTGGAAATATGGAAAAGATTGCTTTGAGCATCAATTCAAGTAGACTTTTTTCAACATGTTTTCTTGGGACATACAAGGTCTTAAAGTGATTTTGGCAAGCGAAATCTGATCAAGTTTAGTCAACGAATATTGAGCAGGTCATTTTGAGTGTGAGTGCACCATGTCGAGATAATAAACGGTGTCTGGACAATGGAACTTTCGTTTTAAACTTTGCTATTTGGACAAATCAACTATCCGACTTTCAGTAAATAACTCCACAAACTTTGAACATCCAAATAGCGGCGCGATTAACTTCTTGCCCTTAAAACTAGAGGAAGCAGTCAATTCATAAATTTCTGAATAAAGTGGATCATCGCTTTTGAATCTATAAAACGTTCTTTTCGTAGCATCTTCCCCATATACGCAGAAAGCGACATCAAGACTCCCGTCAGGGTTCTTCACCACTGTCCATTTCGGTGGAACAATTTTCAAATTTTGCCAAGACTGTTTGGCAGATATACTCTTCAATAGTGCAGACAGTTTGTCTTTGTGATTGAGCTTTAGATTCTCGTGTAAAAAAGATTTTTCATTGCCAAGTATCTTTTGCAATTCAGCATAGGATTTTGTTGATTTGTCAAATTCATAGATTTGCGTAATTCTGTCTAAATGCATTTGCCAATCTGTAGCAAGGCGAAAAATGGCTGGCTGATCAACAATAACCCTTGCTTCTAAAAGGACAGACTCATTGCTGAAAGCGAATATTTGACTATTTAATTCAGTCGTCAGAAAAGTAATGAAAACCACAAGACGAACCATCTTCATTTGAAATATCCCTTGTCGTTCATAACTTGCTTGATTGGCATAAACACCTCAGCCAGGCTTCTTGCCGCGTGAGAAGTTAGCGAACTACCTCCAAAATTTGAAGCATAAATTTCGGCGATAGCTTCCCTTAAACCTGGATGTTCGGCAATTTTTTTCTGCGAATTCAAAATTGGTGCTTGAGAAAAATATTCAAGCGCTTTATGCGTGTCAGGCGAATTAAGTACATTCACGCGAATCAATTCAAACTTGTTCATGACCTGTTGGTTTAACTCTACATCGTATCCTCTAGCTTTACTGTAAGCATGACCAAATTCATGAATGAATCTTGCTGATGCATTGTAAACAAATCCCGTAGGGATGATTTTATTCAAATTTTTCGGTTTGAAGTATTCCAATGCTACCAAAACATTGGTGTTCTTATCAAAAAAAACATCAATATTTTCTCCAGTATAGTCAGCACTGTATCCTTGAACCGCTTCAGTGGCGAAATTCGTTTTGTGCATTTGATCGTAACTCCAAATATCCTTGTGGAGTTCTACTGAAAATTTTTGATTGAACAAGAGCCTCTTATGAGACTCAGGAAGTCTTTGCAAGTCAAACTTTTTCGCAGATACAAATTCGTTGCTGACATTGAATCGAGAGATTGGCAATAATTCTTTCATTCCTGACTTAGCTGAAAGAATTTCTCCATCATCATCTACGATTGCAAAAGAATCTAATTTTTTTTGTTCTAGTTTCTCCTGCGCTTCCTCAGCCTCATTCAAAGTCATCTCGGGCCTAAGTGCTATCAAGTATTCTCCAACAGAACCCTGAATTTTGTTCGGATTACTTTCTAAGATTTCGGAGTAAGCGTTTTGCTTTTCGAATGAATCTATAGTTGCATCTAATTGACTTATCAATCGATAATCAAGTTCCACAACTTTCCCCAAATTTGATTCTAGTTTTTCCGTTTCTGAAGACACCTCTTCACCCAAAAGCTTTTCAATAAAACGATGCTTTAAACTTTTACTCCCATGACAAGCAAATTTGTCTCACCATTAATGTTTGAACGAGCTTATCTCTTTCTGCTAAAAACCTCGTTTTGCGCCTGTTCTAAAGTTTGCAGAGCTCTGTATACATGCGGAAAGCGAGTGCGCAAAAATTCTTTGCTTTGAGCGGTGCCAGTAGTAGCCGCAAATCCCTCGGATAAAACTTCAAGAGGAGTATCATAATAGCCAGTCGGATATTTGCGTTTTGATAATCGATCCATCGCCTCATCGCTGAGTTTAACTGCTCGAGATGGATCTGAAACTTTTTCGCCACCTCTACCTAACGGATTACCTTCTTTATCTACTTGATACCAGTTTCCACCTGCACTTTTGCAATCAGGTTCTGCTCTTGCAAAAAAGCGTCCATCGCGAGTTTCTATTGCGTATTTGAATCGCTCCTCGCCATGCGCTGGATAGCGCTGGTTAGCAAATTGAATGAATCCTAATTCCTTCAAAACAGATTCCGGCAGTTTCCCATCGGGAAAAGCGTTGTGCTGCTGATTATGTCCAACTTCATGTCGAATCGTATAAGCAAGACTTTCCTCTGGTCTTTTTGCATCTTTATCCGTGGGCGGAGATTTTGATGCAGAAGGATAAATGAAAAGTTTTGCTCCATCGTGTGCTGCATCTGGAGGCATGTAAGAAGCTAGATGATTTTGACTTTCGCCTTTTTGATCTTTAAGTGGAGCCCTATCAGCAAATACAACTTCTAACGGCTTGCCGTTCGTCGTTCTTTGGCTTGGCGCAGTAGCAGAAAGTGCATTATCAAGCGCGTAAAGCTCTGAAAGACTCGGTTGTCGCGAACGAATAGCATTTGGATCATTTGGATTTTCTACTGGACGTTCGTGCTTGTCAACGCGGCAAAGATCCTGTTGATTGCCAGCAAATTCACCGGGGTGTTTAATTGTAATTCCAAATTTTGTTTCTATCGCTTTAATACGTTCTTGTGTTAGTTGTGCAAGATTTTCCTTGATCTTAGGCAGCGAATCTGATGACAAAGGAAGATCCAGCGGTATTGCCTGTGCTTTTCCATCAGCTTTAAAAGACAGTTTGTACTTGCCATCGCGCACAGAAATATCAACACCATATGTATCTTTGATCTCTTTTACAAAAGCTGGAGTCAAACCTCCTGGAAGCTGACGATCTCCTACTCTTCCTCGCTCACCGCGCTGAACAAGCTGGATGTCGGGACTGCCATCATGCCTGATTCCACCAGGACCATGCGCTAACTGAACTCTCTGTAAATCACCAAGTAAATCACCAGCAGCAGGAAAAGCACCCATCACCGCAGATGGTGCCTCTCGAAAAGATTTGAATATATCGTTGATTGGAGCTAGTCCATCTCTATTGCCGACACTTGTAAAAAGCTCTCTCAAGGCTCTTCCAGAATCAAAGCCCACACCTGCTGTCAAAGAATCGTCAGTGCGCCCCAGCGAACTGTCGGTGGGTTGCTCAGCAACATTTGAAGCCTCAACAGGCGTATCTGGAGAAGTTAAAGCCATGTAGTAATAAATGCGAAACGCAAGCGGGGATAACCTATAACACTATTATCGAACGCCCTAATTGTCAAGCGAAGCTATCTTAGCTTAGGTCTGTCGCTGCACTTTTTTAAGGTCGATTTAAATCGCCGTCGACATCACAGCAAGATTTTTGAGACTTACTAAAAGAAATGCCCTTATCGTTTGGCTCTTTCTTTAAAGCTGCCACGCCTATTGCTTTTATTTCGAACGTTTGTTATAAATAAAGCAGGACCCTTTTAGAAATCGAGGCGGCGTCATGACAAAAGTTATAAAAATAGCGCTGGCTCTACTTTTACCCCTTTCTATTGCTGGCTCTACTCTGGCTGCACGAATGATTAATTTGCCTGAAAATGCCAAAACACAAGATTTCCAAAAGATGCCGGTCGACAAAATTGAAAGTGTCACCTGCCTTGGACGACTTGAACCCATGGGCGAAGTTATAAACGTGGCTGTCCCTTCAGGATTGTCCGGCGAGCGAATCGGCGAAATATATATAAAAGATGGCGACCAAGTCAAAAGTGGCCAGATTGTCGCTCTCATGGAATCAAGCAATCAAATAAAAGCTGAGCTGGCGGAGGCAAAAGAGCGAATCTTGGTGGCTCGTGCCCAACTTAAGCGGGTTTGCGCGGGAGCAAAAGAGGGTGAACTCCTGGCTCAAAAGGCGCAAATTGAAAGACTTAAATTAGAGCTTGAAGGAAAAAAACGCGAATGCGATGAAATAGTTAGCAGATCGCGCGCGCAAGTAGCTTTTGATCAAAGCGAATACAAACGCTTCTATTCACTTGTAAGTCAAGGAGCGGTTACAGCATCGCAATACGACTCCAAAAGATTGGCACTAGAATCAAGTAAATGTCGCCTTAGCGAAGCGCTAGCCGAGCAAGAAAGATTAAACCAGACTTTGTCAGAGCAAATAAATGAAGCAAAGGCGACTTATGAAAAAATTGCTGAAGTAAGACCATGCGACATTGCGTATGCTGAAGCGGACGTAAATGCAGCAGCCGCGCATGCAGAGAAGGTTCGCCAACAATACGAGCTGACAATAGTGCGCGCGCCAATGGACGGACAAGTCATTAAGGTGATAACAAAAAAAGGCGAATCGGCAGCAAACAAAACCATCTTTGAACTAGGTAAAACCAGCTCAATGGTTGCTGTGGCAGAGGTCTTTGAATCGGACATTCACAAAATAAAAATTGGCGACAATGCCACCATATCTGGTAGCGCCCTCGATGTACCGGTATCGGGTAAAGTGATAAACGTCGGACACAAACTGATTAAGCAAAAAGTTTTTTCTAGCCAGCCAGGCGAAAACTTCGACGACCGCGTAGTAGAAGCAAAAATTCTAATTGACGCGTCTAAAAATAAATTAGTTCAAAATTTGACCAACGCTCAGGTACAAATAATGATCAAAAAAGGTGCAAGAACATGACCTCCTCTCCTTTGCTGTGGTCTCTTGCCTGGCGCCAACTAAGTCGCCAGAAAGCCAAAATGATTACGGCTTTGCTTGGAATTGCTTTTGCCTGTGTACTCATTTTTGTGCAATTAGGCTTTGAAGGCGCTCTTTATGATAGCGCCAGAGCACCATATAAATATTTGACCGGCGAACTTGTAATGGTGAGTCCAAATTTCGAAACCATGTATTCGACCAGAGGTTTTGCCAGAAGCAGACTCTACCGAGCCCTTGGCGTGGATGGAGTCGAATCTGTAAAAGAACTGAGAATCAGTCGCGGTGACTGGAAAAATCCGCAAACTCTAGTTAAGCGTGCAATTCTAATTTTCGGCATCAAGCCCGACACTCCCGCCATTATGTTTCCAGAAACAAGTAATACTCACTCGTTAAGCGCGCTTGGAGCGGTATTCTTCGATCGTAACTCTAGACCCGAATTTGGCTTGGTAGCAGAACTAATTAAAAACGGCCAAAATGTTGTCACCGAGCTAAACGACAAAAAAGTGGTGGCAATGAAGCTTTTTAAATTGGGAACTTCATTTACCGCTGATGGAAACGTTCTTTGTAGTGACTCTACATTCTTGGAACTTTATCCCCATCGATTTGCATCTCAACTAGAAATCGGAGTGATCAAAATCAAGCCAGGTTACTCAGTAAATGAAGTGAAAAATAATCTCTCTAAGTTGAGCGGAAATACAGTCGCGATTAGAACTAAGGAAGAACTAGGAGAAATCGACAAAATCTACTGGGAAACAAGCACCGGCGTAGCATTTATTTTTCGTCTTGGTGTTGTGGTCGGATTTGTAGTCGGTGTTGTAATCGTCTATCAAATACTATCTTCTGATGTCATAGATCACTTGCCTGAATACGCCACGCTCAAAGCAATTGGATACACAGACAATGCACTTCTTGCCATTGTGGGGCAAGAGGCGTTTATTCTCTCTATCATCGGATTTATTCCTGGTCTAATTGCTTCATTTTACATATATGACCTCTCGAATGCCGCAACTGGTATGCCAATTGTAATGAGCCTACCAAGAGCAATACTTGTTTTTATACTGACTTTGACTATGTGCATGATATCGGCATTTGTAGCCATGCGCAAATTGAAGAAAGCTGATCCTGCAACACTTTTCTAGGAGGCGGAAACATGCTTATCGAAGTAAACAATTTAAATTACTTTTTCACCGAAGGGGCGTCACAAAAAAAAGTTCTTAATTCCATCAACTTAACAGTTTCACCTGGTGAAATCATCATTCTCACAGGTCCTTCCGGCTCAGGAAAGACCACTCTCTTGACTCTGATTGGTGGTCTTCGCACTGCATACGATGGCAGTATAAAAGTACTCGGTAAAGAGCTGGTAGGAGCTGACTATGAAATGCAAGTAAATGTTCGTCGTCAAATCGGATTCATCTTTCAAGCTCACAACTTACTGTCATTTCTAAATGCCGAACAAAATGTAGCCATGTCCTTGCAATTTGAACCCAATCTAAAGGAGCAGGAAATCAAAGCCAGAGCCAGAGAATGTCTTAGCGAAGTGGGGCTTGAACAAAAATTCAAGAGCTACCCAGACAGTCTTTCAGGCGGACAGAAACAACGTGTTGCAGTAGCACGAGCCATAGCAAGAAGACCAAAATTGATATTAGCAGACGAGCCGACAGCAGCCCTTGATAGTCAATCGGGCAGAAAGGTGGTGAGTCTTATGCACGACATGGCAAAACAAGATGGTACAGCCATAATTCTTGTCACTCACGACAATCGTATCCTTGATGTAGCCGACCGAATAGTCAGTATGGAAGATGGCAAAATTGTCGAGGAAAACAAAATGCTAGACTATACACCATGCCTAAAATAGTTAATCATGAAGAATACAAAAAAGAACTCTTAACCAAAAGCTATGAGGTTTTCGCTCAACGCGGATACTCGGCGCTAACTATAAGAGACCTGGCGACCAATCTCAAAGTTTCGACCGGCACTCTCTATCATTATTTTCGCAGCAAGCTCGATTTGTTTGAACAATTGCTTGTTTTAATCGCAGAGCGAGATATGGTAGAAATAACCTCGCTTGTAGAGCCGCAAAATACACTAGAAGAAAAAGTTGACATTATTTTTGAATATCTTGAGCGTGTCGAGCAAGAATGTCAAAAACAAATGTTGATTATGATAGATGCCCTGCGCGAACTTGGAGCCGAGGAAGCCGGAAAAGTCTCAGGCTTTGAGCGCGCTGATAACATTTATATGAAAGGGATGTGCGAAATTTTCGATCTCGATGATGAGACTTCAATATTCCTAGGCTGTGCTGTAAATGGATTGCTCATTGAGCGAATGATAAATCCAGCGCAAGTATCTATTCAAGGACAAAAAAAATTCATTCTGCAAATCTTGCAAATGAACAAAATGAAAATCTAGCCCTGCCCGAACATGACTATTACTTAGTCCAATTAGTTTTGCGCTCATGTTCAAAGGCTTCTCCATTTGCATTTATGCCGATGGTTGAAGCTTGCTTTGAATAGCCGGATTCCTGGCTATAATCAATTTTTTTATTGTGATCATACTCACCACTATTTCCCGTGGTGCCTTGCATATTTACATTCTTGTTGTAGCCTTCGCCCTGCTCGAAACTTACATTTTTATTGCGATCAAATTGTCCGCCAGTTGCAGTTGTTCCCTGTGTATTTACGGTTTTAGTCAATCCATCCTCCTTGTTATAAGTGACAGATTTATCTCTGGAATAATCGCCTCCTCGCTCAGTTGTACCTTCTATATGTCGATCAATCTCACTATTCGTGGTCTGATATTCCCTTACAGTGTCACTTGCGTTAAACGATCTCTTTTCAGATTGATTGCCGGCTTGATTGTTGTGACTATTATTTCGCCCCAAATAACTGCCGGTTTGAGAATTGCCATCTTCAATTAACCCTTGACCAAAATTTCTTCTGGGCACTCCGCCAAATCTTTGGCCAATGCCACCATTGAACCTACCAACTGCGCGACCGCCCCTGCCTCCTCTGGCTTCTACCTCATCAGCTATAAAAAATGTAGAAGCAAGCAGCAAGGCTGCCACATAAATAGTGTATTTTTTCCTTTTCGACGATTTCATGAAACATTCTCCTTGTTTTGCAGGTCATAACAAAGCCTCTACTTACTGAAACGACAAGATTCAATAAAAAGTTCAATAATTAAGCGAGTTTAATCATCTGCAATATACATCTGCAGACCTTTCCAAAGCCACGTTCAGGTAGACTATAAGCAGTTCTGAGGTTGCAAAATGGGTTCAAAGAAGACACAATTACTGACATGGACTAGCTTTTCTTTGATATTGTCCGTGTTGATCTCTTGCTTAATCTCTGGAGTCAATGCTCATAGCAGCATTGTAGAGTCAGATCTCAAATCGACGCGTGATGCTCTAATTAAACAACGAGCAGATATCGAAGAAGCTATAGATCGAAAAGCCGGTCAGGTAGCAAGTTTGCAAGCAGATATTGACCGCCTTCGCGCCTACCTGCGCGATACGGATCACGCTTTGACCAATGTTGATGCCGCTTTAAGAGGACGATAACATGATTAGACCACTGCAAAATGTATTCTTGAGTCTGTCAATCGTCACAGTTGCAGGTCCTGCTACTGCCAGCGAAATTACAAGCGAGTCAACTAAAACTTCTGCTTGTGCCATTAGTTGTTCTCAGCCAATGGAAAATAATTGTGAATCAATAATTGCAGTGCTCAAAGTTATAACCAAAGCAGTCGCTGAAAAAGACTTTGTTGAGCTTGCCAAACATCTTGATGAAAATTGCACCACATATGATGTCGGTACGAAAAAGACAGTAGTGGGAAGAGAAAATATCATCACAAGCGTTAAAGCTAAAATTGCTGCCGAAGAAAAACGCTTGAAAGTTCCTGCCATTTCTTTCACCATAGACCAACCTTTTGCCAAAATAAATGGTGATAAGGCTGTTGTGAGTTTTATATTGAAAAAAGAAGTAGGCGGAACCAATCCGGCCGTCTTCGAATCACACGTAACCGATGTATTTGTAAAACGCGATGGAGACTGGAAAAAGCTTCATTTTTGTGGCGACGATTGGAAGCGTGTCAAATAGGACATAAAGATGAAATTAGCAAACTGCATTTTGTTTTCTATGGCTTTCATTGCCACTTTCAATTCTTTGTCGTACGCTTCAAATCCCAAAAAAGTTTTCAAACCAAATGAAATGATCGGTCCGCTGCAAAAAATCGAGCCGATGTTGGATTTGCGAACTGGCAAACCAATTACGCTACAAGGATTTGCCACCACCAAAGTCAAAGCCACACAAGCTCCTGCATCAAACTCAGCACCAATAACAAAGATAAGAACGCTAAAAGTACCACCAGTGTTACCAGTTTCTCCCACTCTAAAAAGCACTGGCAATCTTTCTGCTACAAAAAAAAGAGTATCCGCGCCGTCTTCTAAAAATATCACCTATGCAAAGGAAGATACTCTATCAGGACCACTTGGTCCTGCAGGTCCGCTAGCTCCTTTTGGACCAGGTGGTCCTCAAGGTCCAAAGGGTCCTATGGGTCCTGCAGGACCTGCAAATGATTTGAGTTATGCGCGTCCTGCGACAACTTCTGTTGCAGGCATTGGACTGGTAATTATTCCTAATGGAGTGAAGCTCATTCATACCAAGCGAGGCTATTTCTTGCCTGCTGGCACGCCACTAATTCCATATAGAGGACAGAAAGTCGATCCCAGAAATGGAAAATTGATTGACTAGCCGAAATTTGTATTTTCCAATTCTTCTGATCATTCAGCGTTTGAAAACAACTGCTCCAGGCACATCTTTAATTTTCTGCTCCAATTTCTTGGTCCACATATCGAACACCACTACACTTTTGGTGCCTGGAAATTGATTGAAATATTGCATGATTATATTTGCCATTGACAGACGAAACTCCTCGCCATCGACGCCTTTAGCGTAAACTTTGGCACCAATAATGAAGTGTCTTGAAGCAGGGTATTTTTTGACATTCTTCTTAACCACGCACATTTCAGTAATTTGCGGGAAGTCTTGACACATTTCCACTACCGATTGCAAAGCTTCTGTGTCCAGATCTTCTTGCAAAAATTCGTCTGTGTCTTTGAGTGAGGCTCGCTCATCCATGGCTTCTTTTATTTCGCCTTCGTATTTTTTAAAGCGTTCAAATTCGTGGTGGCGCTTTTGTTCTCGCAGATAATTGCAAGCTAAATATTTGGCTGCATCGGCCAAACGAATGTCTGTTTTAAAACTTTGCTCTAAGAGATTAAGAGCCTCATCGCCGTTCAAATTTTCTTGCTTGTATTTTCGGCTTATGTAAGCACCCAGGCTGAAATTTGCAATTGCATCACTTGGGTTTTGCTCTAGAATCTGATAGTAAATTGGCACAGTTTCTTTGTTTTCATCGAGTTCTTCAAGAAGATAAGCTTTGTGCTTGAGATCATTTATAGTGAGTGGCTCTTGCTCTTGTTTGACATCGAGCTTGTTTATTTCCTCTTTTACTTGCAAATAGTATTGATGGCGTTGTTGCCATAGCTCTCTCACCTCATTGTGCCAGTTGGCACTAATTTGAGCGGATAGTTGAGGAAGCTTGTCACCAAGCAAGGCTTCAGCAGCCGATTCACCCGGCGGTATAGGTGCCACCAGCTTTTCCAAATCTTCGTCTGAAATATTTTCGAATTTGCTTAACTGCCCACATAGAGCTAATCTTTCTTTGGTAGGCGGGTGAGTTTCTATTTTGCTACCTTCTGCCTTCAACTCTTCGTCAAGCCACTGTCTGAGCTTGCGCACAGGCAAATTATTTATGCGCTCACCAATCTCATTATAAATACCCTCGGGGGCCTCTTCTTGCGTCATGGCTTTCTTATAAATTTCTTGCCAGATTTCTTCGCCTAAATGTTTTCCTTTAAGCGCCACTAGCATAAGCATGTTGCCTACAGCATCAGCTCCAGTGATTTTTACAGAATCCGCGTCAGCCGCTTTTTCGTGATCCCTAATGAGAATCATCGAGTAAGCAACATATCGAGGCATGTACCACATAAAAAAAGGATAGAAAAGAAAAGACTTTTCTCCAAGTTGCTCAAAAATATTAGCCCACTGAATACGCAAGCTATAAATCCAGCGAGATGTCTGACTATGCTTTCCGCTTAGGTGTCCAAATTCATGAGCTAAAACTGCCTTTAATTCTCCTTTTCTTACCGCTTGCAAGAACGGAAGCCCAAGAATAAGGTAATTAGTATTAAAACCAAGCAAACCTAGTTTTGGATGCTCAGTTACAGCAGCATTGAAAGTCTCGTCCAGCACAACCTTATCTAATCTGGTATTAAGTTTGGTGCAAACTTCATCCAACAGATTGAATAGTTCTGGGTAATCTTTTCTTTCTAAAGGAATTCCTTTGGGAGGATCGTTTTTTACCCAGAGCGATTTTAAAACAAGGAAAACCAAAATCAGCAAAACGATAACAATTTTAATAGCGCCAGAATAAATTCGGTGTCCAGCAAAGCTCAACCAGCAAGTGATGAGTACAAGACCTAGAAGAATAGCTACAATTAAGCCGATATAGAGATAACCCAGACTGGCAAAAGCTATTAGCTGCTTCTTGTACCCAGCGTAATCGTGCTCAGCTTTTACTTCTGTTTCTTTAGCAATCGTTTCAAACTGCTCGTCAGACAAAGTAAGTTTGTCAGCAAGCTTATCGACACTGCTTTTTGCATTGTAATGAACTATCGGCATTAGTTCTTAAACTAGGACTTTTTGCCCGACTTGCCTTCAGTCACTGTTGTTTGATTGTGATTGGCTTTCATAAAGTCGAGCACAAACTGGTTTACCATTTTGCCGATGGTATCGTTGACGGTGGTCTTATGAGTTACAGTTTGATCGCTGTAAGTCACAGATTTCACTTCTTGTCCGTTGCGTGACAGTTTGCACCACTGGACCAAACTTAATTCGACTAATCTTGAATCGTTTCCTGTTTCAAGAACTTTCACTTGCAACATGGCATCAACTGGCTTGGTCTCACCATGTTTGAGATCGATGATTTTCGATACTGGAACTGGCAACTGTTTTAGTTTGTTCAAAGCAGTTTGTTCAGCAGATGCATCAGCATAGTGACCGGGAATGCCAAAAGAAATTCCGCGAATACCTTTAAGTGAAGGTGTCATTAGATCGTCGCGCATTTTGTGACGATGACCTTCCATCTCAGCCAGGGTGGGCGACTTTTCTGTTGTAGTTGTAGAGCTTGTTGAAGTCGTGGTTACCGTTGTAGATGACTCTTCGGCTTGAACCGAATTGAACGAGCAAATAGCAATCGAAAGAAGAAGACTGATCTTGAACGATCTTGACAACATATTTTTCCCCTCATAACGCGCGTAAACCACGCCGTATTGACTAACCAAGCGACGGCTCATAGGATATCAGATTTTTCTAAAGTTGACTCACTTTAGTACTGATTTGGTATCGCATTTAGGCTATTCATCGCCTGCGAGAAGCCTTGTAAATAGGAGCCCATATTATTTGCGCCGCCAGCTTGCGGATAGGAAGAGGAATTTGACCTAACGCCATACTGATTCATCAGGTTCCCAAGTTGCGACATGTTGTTATATGAGCCGCCAGCAGGTGACATGCCATAACCCGAAGCACCATTTCGGCCCATCGCCTGGCTCATCATGCTCGATAAATTGTAAGAAGCAGGACTTGTATCCATCTGGTGGCCGCGATAAACGTTGCCGTACATAATCAGCTTGCGCAGAAACTCGCCGCGTGAGCCGTAGTCGACTGAGGCTGCAAGCACATACATAGAGCCTGAGCTTTGCTGAGTAAAGCGAATGTCACTTTCGGTATACCCTTCGCGACGGCCTCCCTGAGCCATAACAGATGTATCGCGCGTGATGATTTGTTGCTCCATCACATTTGGCGAAAGTTGGCGAATTTCGTTTTTAGCTACTTGCTGCGTAATCTGATTTCCCGACACACCCACTTCGTTATTGCCAGATGTAGACACATCTCCAAAATGCAAAAACACAGGAATCTGTGTGCTCGACATCGCAGACGATACCATTTGCATCATTTGAGGAGTAAGTCCCATCTGCCCTGCCATCTTGCTCATGCCATAGCTTTCGCTTGCAGGAATCATCATTTTCACTACCGTTGGCTCAAGCGTAATGCTGCCGTTTCCTGCGTGTTGAAAAGAAAAATTGACTGTGCCCTCTCGTCCTGGTTGCAGAATTTTTTCAAGTTTTGCAGTCTCGGCTGCATCTTCTTGCATCGAAGCAGAGCTTGTGCTGAAACGCCAGACTTTCAAAGAACCGCCCCAATTGCCAGAGAAGTCCATCGGAAAAGTAGATGTTATGTGTCCTGAAAATCTAGACTCGCTAACTTGTGCTTGAAGCGGTTTAGACTCGCCACTGCGATCTATTTTGGCTACTTCCATTTTTAGTGCCGGCATACTGACGTTACCTTCAGCAGCAATTTGATCTATGCGACCAAATAACATTGGTGTTTTGGCTTTTGGTGCGGCTTGAATTGCAGGTTTGCTCGATAAAGTTTGTTCTTGTGCGCTTTCGGCACGCTCTTGTACTTCACCTTGAACTTGAGCCGGTCTTTGTGTTTGAGTTTGAGAATTCGGCTTAGGGTTGTCGTCGCCGTCTTCCCAATCGAATGTATTGCGTTGGGCACTTACTGGCAGACAAAAAGTTAAAGCTAAAATGAGACACAAGAATTTTTGCATCATCTTAGTATAGCCTCAAGAATCGCATTTATGTCTTCAAGCGAGTCAAATAAATAATCTGGTTTCTGCTCTTCCAACGCTTCGCGGCTTGTGACACCAGTATTGACTGCGATACTAACTGCACCAAAATGTTTGGCACACATTACATCGTAAATGCTGTCCCCAATCACAGCCACCTCATGTGGTGCATATTTAGTCCCGTAATGCTCTTCTGCACGCTTGGTTGCAATGGCAGGTAAGTCCATTCTGTTAGCAGAGTCTGAGCCATACGCACCAATGGGAAAAAACTTCCACAAGTCGAATCTGTCTAGTTTTAGCTTGGCGCCTTTTTCTATGTTTCCAGTTAGCAATCCCATTTGAACATTTTTGTGCTCTTCTAAAAGGTGCAGCAATTCTGGAATCCCCTTATGAACGATATAACGTCCATCTTTGGCAAGTTCTTCTTCAAGCAGTTCTATATAAAGATCGTACATCTCGCGTTCACGAATATGATCATCACCGTCAGGTGGTCGCTTTGCCAAGGCTAACATTTCACGCAAGATTTGCGGATCTGTTTTGCCAGACATGCTCACTGTAAGTTTGCTTGCATCAACTTGAAACTTTTCCATCAAAGCTCGACCAATAGCGCGCCTTCCGGCACCATCGGTGTAGATGAGCGTTTCGTCTATATCAAACAGAGCCAGGCGTGTCATTTATTGCCGGGATAGCTTCGTTTTGCGGAGCGGAAACCCCACCATATTTAACGGGGTCGAGTTTGCATAATTCATCAAATGTTCTAGCCTGGTTTCTGCCACCATTTTTAGCTACATATAAAGCTTTGTCTGCTGTCTCAATGAGCTCGGCAGTAGTGCGGGCGTTATGCGGGAATGTAGAGGTGCCAAGCGATGCTGTAATTTGGCCAAGTCCTGGAATGTGACTTTGTCTGATTCTGTTACACAAACGACCTGCGATCATCGCAGCTTCAGCAAGTGAAGTCTCAGGCAGAATGACACCAAACTCTTCTCCACCATAACGAGCGGCAGTGTCACCAGAACGCAGGCTGGTATTCAAAATGGCACCAATCTGACGAATCGCAGCATCACCCACCGGGTGTCCAAAATTATCGTTTATATGCTTGAGCTTATCTAAATCGATCATTACAAGCGAGCAGTGTGTACCTTTTCTGTTTGCCAGTCTCAATTCTTCATCAAGACGCTTCTTGAAATAGACGTGATTATATAGTCCGGTCAGACCATCTGTAATTGACTGGTGATGCACTTGAGCAAATAAGTGAGCGTGAGTAATGGCGTTTGCCAATTGGTCAGCGATTGCCATCACAAGCTGAACTTCACTTTGGGTCCACTCTCTTGCTTTTTCACATTGCTGGACCATGAGCAAACCAAGCAATCTATTTTCGTGCGATAAAGGGGCTGCAACAAGCGACTTAGCACCGACTAGATTGATAAACTCTTTGAATGGGATGCAGCGACTATCTTGAGAGGTGTCATGAATTACAGCTATCGGAATCTCCTGCATGGTGGCAGATTGATCTGTTTGAACCACAACATCAACATCGCTTCCCTCTGCAAGTAAAGCTTCCAGGTTGATACCAAGGACGGTATTGCGAATGGAAACGCCAGATGTTTGCTGGTTGGGCGAAAAGTCTAAGTTTTCTGGATAAATACACTTATCAAGACACGGCTCTAAGCCTTCTTTGGTGAATTCATGTGTTACTACAAGAGGCTCTTCAGAGCGAGGTTGAATTATTTGTACGCGGTCTACATTCAAAGCACGCAACAACTCTTTAGTAGAAGTGTTCAAGATAACGTTTAAATCAAGCGAGCTGCGCACAGATTTCACAATCTGATTAATGAGCACTTCTTGCTCGACCATATTTTTAGAACGTTCGTACAACTGAGCATGTTTGACTGCAACTGAAACTTGTCCAGCCACTGCTTCGACAAGCTCAAGCTCTGACTGTGACCAGACTCTGAGTCTGTCGCATTGTTGGACCAGAATTATTCCAAGTGGACCGTGCTCTGTAGTGATTGGACAGGCAATAAGCGAGCGCACAGAATTCCAATCGTCACCGCGGATAATGACTGGTCTGAAACGTTCTTGTCCATTGATCAAATCTATAGATGAAACTTCGCCTTGCTCGATTATTGTTCGAAGCAGACTAAACTTAGGCATGGGCACAGTAAGTTTTTGCAGCGGCATACCACCGGCTTCAGAGTTCCACCAGGTATGTTCAAATAGCAATTCGTCATCGGCAATACCCATCGAGCTAGTTTCAAGCAAAGCAAGACAACATCTACTTGCGTTGAGATTTTTGCCCAGTTCGCGCACTGTGGTATCAAGCGTCTCGGCCAGACTCAAAGATTGTCTAACTGCCCTAGAAATATGTTGCACCATTAGCTTCTGCTCTTTATCAGAGTGAAGCGTGCTTGCCATGCTGTTAAACGACCGAGCAAGTGTTCCAAGTTCGTCATTGGTTGTGACCGCTACTCTGGCGCGGAAATTGCCTTCGCCAATAGCCTTTGCTGCTTTTGCCAGCGAGTTTATAGTGCGATTTATTTCTTTAGTGAAAAGATACGCCAGTCCAAGAGACGTGCCGATTGCCAAAACGCTCATCAAAATCATTATGTGTAGCCAGTGATAGGACTGACCAAAAACAGATGGACTTGGCACTCCAACAATTAAAAGCCAATTGTATGGAGCAATACGATCAAAGGCGTAAGTGCGTGCAATCTTGTCTGCGATTCCAACTGTCTCAAGCGTTCCGCTCTTAGCAGATTTAGAAGCAAGTACACAACGAGACTGCGAAAAGTCTTTTCCTTGCCAGTATTGATTCTCCAACGTCCGGGCAACCACTCTCTTTTTGTTGTCGACCACAGTGATTACTGTGCCTTCAAGCTGCTGCAGACCGGCAAAAAGTTTGAGGACAGATTCTGGTTTAACAGATGCAACAATGAATCCAGAGACTTCTTGTGTCTGGCCTTTCATCACCGGAGCCACCACTTGCAGTGCAGGCTTTTGGGTCCAGGGAGAATATATAAAGGATGTGATTTGCGGTAACTTTGTCTTCGCCACTTGCTTAAGCACAGATTTTTGCTCAGGCGTAAAGGTGGAGCTGACTGATTTAAGGACTGTTCCAGTGTTAGCCGCGACGGATACAGGTGTTCCGTTTAAATCGAGAAGCGCCATTTCGCTCCAGTCATCATGCAGAGCAAGAGCTGTTTTGATGGCAATACACTCGTGATCGTGGTTGGTCAAATTACTCGACAGACTTTCCACTGCGCTCACTGCACTGACTGCACTCATTTGCGCCTGAATCCATTGACTCATCGAGCGCGAGCCTATACCAGCCTTAAAAGAGGTGGAACGCAAAGTCTCTTTTTGAATGAAATCATATTGCTTGAATAAGAAGATACTACCCGAGATTATTAGCGGAAGCGCCACAGCCAGACACAAAAGCACCATCCGCATCCGGATGCTGACGTTTTTAAAAAACTTGTCAAGCGCCTTAACTCGCATAAGAGCAACCTCTAGTTGCAGAAATTATAGAGGTGTTTCCAGTAAATATAATATAGGTGAAACACGCAAATATCCTAGTTATATGCGCTTTAAGTGGGAGGAATACGAAATAGTGAAGATTAGCCAAAATTAGTATTTCTCGATTCTTGCAATGGCGTCGATTGTTTTGTTGAAGTCGAGCGGAACAATCTCGTCGAGCGCCTTTTGGGGATCGACCTCATACAAAAGACTGTTATTTTCCATCTCTAAACGGCTAAATTTGCCAGTGGCAAGCAGAGTATCGACCTTAATTAATTGAGCAAGCAAACAGGTCCGATCTTCTTGCAAAGCTTTCAAACAAAGCCTGAAAGCTGAGCGGGCTTTGCCTTGAGCGAATGATGCGCAACTAGCTGCAGCAAGCAAATCTGCTTTCAATTTATTTTCGCTTGCTAAATCCGGCGAGTTTGCAATATTCAAAAACTCTTTTCTAGCATAGTCAAATTTCTTTAGATGATATGCCAATGTGGCATTCAAAAACGCCGTGTAAAGAGAGGTTCCATGCTCTGAGTTCAGTCTCTTCAAATGCGCTTGCGACTCTTTGGTCAAACCGGCAAGATGATAAAGATGCGCTAATCTGCAAATGTTGTTTGGTGAATCGGCACTGACATTACTCGACTCAATTGATGCGACAGCTTCCTGTAAACGCTGATTGGCGAGTGGTCGACTCAGTTGCGAGAACCAACTGCGCACAGCCCTCGTGTTAGCAATAGCCAGAAGCAAAAATAGCATTGAGGCATTTAAGCCTAAAAGAATGGCTGTTTTCGATTTGAGATGCATGCTTGAAGCAAGCTCGCTCCACGGTCCAAAAGTAACGCCCAGAGCGGAAAGAACAGGTATACAAATCAAACTATAAGCAAACAAAAAGGCAACGCCATAACCTAGCAAGGTCGAAAACCAGGGATTGGGACGCAGCAAAAACACAGGTAAAAGCGCAAGTAAAAATGCAAAAAGAACAATCTCACCAGACAGCAGTGCAAATAGAGACTGACCGGTCGACCAACTTTGTGCGCCTTCAATATCAATTAAGTAGTAGTAGAGACCCCAGCAACTAAATTTCGCCTCACCGCCCATAGCGCGGACAATAGACTGGGTGGCATACGCTTTGAGTAAATTTGAAAGCGGAAATATAAGGAAGAAAACCACACGCCATAAAAGACGTCTGCTTTCTTGCGACAAACTCTCTGAGCAAAGCGCGTGACGATTGCCAAAAACTTTATACAAAGTGGTCACGGCAAGCCACGAGGCAACTAGGTTTACCGCAAATAGTAGGTAATTGGTCAGGTCTTGTACGGACATGGATGCCATTATAGGAGTCGGTCACCTGACAAGTCTGAAAATAAGTTATTGATCCAAGTTCTTCACGGCTTCCTGTACGGCTTTCCAGAAGACAAAGAATTAAGTTCTGGTAAGATATCATGAGCCTTAGACGGATTAAACCACTTTAAGCTGTTCGAATGAACTATCAGCTCGTTCAAAATTTCAATAGCTTGCTCAGTTTGTCCAAAACCCGACAATATGAGCGCTTTTCGCAATAATGGATCGCCATATTTGGGCGCCAATTCGATTGCTTTATTCAAGAGTTCGAGCGACTCCATCTCTTTTTCTTTGGAGCGAGCTAACTCAACCAAGGCTTCGGCTTTTAAAGTCAGGGCATGAGCTTGAAACAGAGGTTCGTTTGAAGTGGCCTCAATCACATAGTTACAGTGCTCGAGAGCCTTTGATGGAAAATCTTTTTCCAGTTCGATTTCTGCAAGAACCAGACGAGCAGGATGGAAATTTTGATCGACTTCAAGACACGTTTTTATCATTTTTCGTGCCAGAGAAAAATCTTTTGCGGTTGCAAAAAACAATGCAAGATCGAAATAGTTAGCTGCGCTTGGCTCAGTACTAATTTTTTCTTGCAATATTTTTTCTTGCATAACCCACTCAGGACTGGTTTTCTGCTTGTACCACCTGTTGGTAGTTTTGCTTTTGGCAATGAAAATCACAAAGGTTAAAAGGCTTAGATGCACTCCGGCTACGATGGGCAACGTATGTGAATCGGTATATTTGTATATCTTGTAAAAATCGCCACCTTGTAGAAAATCCAAAAATGGATATAAAACTAGAGTCAAACCGAAGTTAAACATAGCTGCATAAACCCAGAAGGTTGTGACTGCTGGCGATTTTTCTATGTACGCTAAAAACAGAAAAAGAAATCCGAATAAACACTGTATTCCAGGACCACAGGCACTGACTATCATTGACTGAATGTTAGTTAAGTTGCGGTCTCTAAGCACCGACCCCATCCAGACACCATACTCAACTTCTTTTATCCCAGCACCAAAATAAATGTTAGCTGCTGCATGTCCACACTCATGAAATGCAGTCATCAAAGGTTGAATACAAAACAAATTGAATCGAACTAGCATTGATCGATCGAATCGAGAAACAGTATCATCGAACAACCGAAATCTTTGCTCCCATGTTTCTTTTAGAACAAAAAAGAGCATGGGAAGCCAGATGTAAAATTGGAAGTTTAATTTTAATTCTGGAAACAATACCTATCTCCCAAACAACTTGAGCATCACTACAGTAATTGCATACAACCCAACTAAAGCTCCCATCACCATAAACATAGAAAAGGCAGTGGGGTCAGGCGTAATTACCAGTGCCACTACAGAGGCACCAAACACGGCGTAGCGCCAGTATTTTATAAGTTTGTCAGAATCGACTAAACCTGTAAAAGACAAGGCGAACAAAACAATGGGCAACTGAAAACAAAGTCCCATATATAAAAGAATGCTCGACACAAGCGAGATATAAAAATCCAATCTTTGGTTAATGACAGTGACACCGGCACTAAAGCTAGTGAAAAAATGCATCATTGGTGGCAACAAAAAATAATAGGCAAATGCGACACCACAAACAAATAATATGGGTCCGCCTATTAAAGCGGGAGTGATTATTTGTTTTTCTTTCTTAGTAAGACCAGGTGCGACGAAGCGACAGACCTCATACAAAATAAAAGGCGACGAAATTACAATTCCTATATAAAATGCCACTTTGCAAAAAACGACAATCGGCTCTTCCACAGATAAAGCCTGAAACTTTATATCGCCTGCCGGTCGTTCAAGAAAACGCAAAACGTCTTTAGTTACAAAACAGGCTATGCCAAATCCAGCAGCAATATAAAACAAGCTGCGAATGAGTCTTGCTCTAAGTTCGTCTAAATGATCCACCAGAGTCATTGCATGGTCGCCATCAAATAGCTGATCTAATCGACTCTTCTCTGGAATTATTTCATCCTCTTCTTCATTCAAAGTAGAATCAGACATAATGCCATCCTCTTTGTCTTGAAGTTTCATATAAAGCCATGGCGCAAGAGCTTGCTACATTGAGCGACTCGCTTGCTTTGTTCATTGGAATGTATGCTTTGATGTCTGCTAAATCCTGGCTCGCCTTATTCAGTCCATTTCCTTCATTGCCAAAAACCAGAGCACATGCGCTTTTTAAATCTACCTGGTCTAAACTTTTAGATGCCACCGGACTTAATGCCACCACATTTAATTTGTGATTTTTGCATGCGCTCACTGCTTGGTCATAAGTCAAATTCAAAACAAAAGGCATTTGAAATAATGCACCACTTGCACCACGCACCACTTTTGGATTAAAAGGATCGACACACCCTTTAGTCATTATCATTCCAGAGACGCCCATTGCAAGCGCAGAGCGGATCATTGTGCCCATATTGCCTGGGTCTTGAATACCGTCGAGAATTAGAATCAATGGATTTTCGCTTGTAAAAATTGCATCAATACTATGCGATGGTGCTTTGAGCACAGCCAAAACACTTGCCTCTGGCGGATTCTCCAAAGTAGAAATGGGCTGAAAAAGGGCGTCGTCCACAATTGTGATCGACATTTTTTCCAACCCATTATCAATTAACAGAGTCTCTAAATCGACTTGCTCACCAGCTTGATAAAAGCTTTTGCTAATTATCATGTAAGCAATCGACGCACCCTTTGCCAGAGCTTCTTCAATCAGTTTGCGACCTTCAGCAATGAAAAGGCAATGTTCTTGCCGACCTTGCTTAGTGTGCAGGCTGCGTATTTTCTTTAGAAGCGGATTGGATGCACTCGCAACCGAGACAAAATCCATCGGTAAGGTTATTTAGCCTTAGCCGGGGCCTTTGCCTTCATTTGTTCAGATGCGATATCAACCAATTTTTTGAAAGCGTCTTTGTCAGCGATTGCCATTTCAGAAAGCATTTTTCGGTTGATTTGCACTTCTGCTTTCATCAAAGCATTCATAAAGCGACTGTAACTCAAACCGTGCTGACGGCAAGCTGCGTTGATACGTGTAATCCAAAGACGACGGTAGTCGCGCTTTTTCTTACGTCTGTCACGATAAGCATTTCTCCATGCCTTCATGACTGTTTGGTTTGCGGCTATGAACAATTTGGAGTTCGAACCGCGGAAACCTTTAGCGTACTTGAGGATCTTTTTGTGTCTTGCTCTCAAGACACTGCCTCTTTTTACTCTGGCCATTACTCTCTCCTACTTTACTTAAGTCGAACATTTTGCCAGCCGTCGGGGAGGAGTTTTTTCCCTTAGGCAAGGCTATATGGACTTTACTGGGTCTTAACGAAGATATTTTTTGTATGGAAACATCGACAAAACGTGTTTTTCAACGTCTTTGTGAACGGCAGACCATCCACGCAACTTGACTTTGACGCTTGGTGACATCCATTCGTTGATGTGCCTTGTACCGGATTGCTTGCGCAATATTTTGCCGGTGCCCGTTATTTTGAATCTGCGGGCGGCAGCTTTGTTGGTTTTCATCTTTGGCATAGATTTTATTCCTGAGATCAATTGATCAATCAAATGACGACTATCTCCAGGGGAGACAGGCGAAACAGAGATAATAGCATTATTTCTAGATTTACAGTGTATATAGGCTTTTCGAAACTTAACCAGGCGAATAGACGAATCTATTTACGTGGCGAAATTGGCGAAATAATCATAATCACGTTCTTGCCTTCGATTCGAGGCTCGCGATCGAGTGCTCCCAAGGCTTCAAGCTCCTTGGCAAATTTGTTCATCAGATCAAGTGCCATGCTCGAGTGCTGCATTTCGCGCCCGCGAAGCATGATCACTACTTTCACTTTATCGCCGTGGGTAAGAAATTCTTCCGCTTTGCGATACTTGACTTGATAGTCATGCTCTTCAATCTTGTAGCGCATCTTGAGTTCTTTGACATCGGCTGAGTGTTGCTTCTTCTTAGCTTCACGGCCTTTTTTGTCTAGGTCATACTTATAGCGACCGTAGTCCATTATCTTGGCTACAGGCGGGTTGGCATCAGGCTGAACCAGAAACAAATCCAAACCCTTTTCACGGGCTCTTTGTAGAGCCTCTCGTGTATTTACAACACCTACTTGAGCACCATCTTCGTCAATCAGCCTGACTTCACGCACTCGAATTCTTTCATTCAAGGGGGGTAGCTCACGTTTTTGGTCCATGCGACGCGGATCTGTAACCAATTACACCTCTCATTAACTAAGTAGATTTATCTGCCGAAGGTGGGACTTGAACCCACAAGAGCTTGCGCTCACTACGCCCTGAACGTAGCGTGTTTGCCATTTCACCACTTCGGCCCGTAATGCAATATTACAATAAATCTGCTTTTGGATATTCAGAAATCTGCCCGATTCTAGGAATCTGACATGTAAGGAAGCAGGGCGATGTCACGGCAACGCTTGATAGCCAATGTCAACTCGCGTTGATGTACAGCACAGTTGCCGGAGATGCGACGGGGAAGAATTTTGCCGCGCTCGGTAACATACTTTCTCAAACGAATTGGGTCTTTGAAATCAATATATCTTTCTCTCTCTTCGCGCTCGCCACAGAACGTGCAAGGTTTGTGACGTCTCATTTGGCCGCTTTTCACGCCGCCGCCGGAGGAAAAATTAGGTTTCATCATGATCTTAAATGTCCTTTAATATTTACTTAGAATGGAATTTCATCTTCGGCGAAGATGGCATCAAGATCTTCAGCTCCAGATTTTTTGGAAGGCGCGCCTGCTCGGCTGAGCGCTTCCACTTTCTGGTTTGGAGCCTGCGAAACGCCAGCCTGAAGAGCTTGACCACTTTGCAGATTCTCAACTGAAACAGCATCGATTTCTATGTCTTTTCTTTTTTGGCCTTCAGCCGTAGTGAAGTTGTTGATTTGCAATCTGCCATCAACAGCTACGATGTCACCCTTTTGCAATTCGGTCGAACAACGCTCAGCCAGGTCGCGCCATGTAATGACTTTGACCAGAGCGGTTTCGTTGGGTTGACCTTGCCTTGGTGTGGGGTTGACGGCAATGAAAAACTCAGTCACAGCCACATTTGTATTTGGCGTGAAGCGCTTTTCTGGAGCTTTGACCACTTGACCGGAAATAACGATTTTGCTGATGCTCATATTCGCGCCTCTGTTTTAAGAAGTAATCTCGGCTGCCACTGGGGGAACGCTCACGATAATTGAGCGAATGATTTCTTCAGAGATGGTCATCATGCGTTTGATGGCAGCGATTGCTTCTGGCTTAGCTTCGAAAATGGTGCTGACGTAATAGCCGTCACGCATCTTTTTCACTTCGTAAGCAAGACGTTTTCTGCCTTTCTTGTCAGTCATTTTGATTACACAACCTTCTTTGGTCATGAATTCTTCGACTACCTTAATGACGCTATCCAATCCGTCTTCATCTAGAGTTGGACGCACGATATACACTGTCTCGTACAAATTTAGTTTGTCTGGTTGTGGCATATTTTTTTACCCTTTCGGTCATGTGGCCTGTCACCTACGGCAGGCAAGGGAGTAACGTATATTGCCCGCCTGCGGTATGCCGCAAAGTGAGCAAAGACCTGCTATAAAGCAGGCAGAGCGTGATTCTACCATGTTGGAATCTTTCTAATGGTAGTACAATGACATATTAGACAAAATTTCAACGTGATTCTTAATGAAACAGACAAGTCCCCTGCCAAGAACTAGCCCTGGTTTTCGCCTGGTTTTAGGCGTTGGGTCTGGTCTTTTGGTTTTGCTTTGCAATTTTAGTCTGGGCGCAAAGGCTCAAATGCCAAATCAACCATTTACTAACCCACAGATGGTGCAACAACAGCAGCAACCTAATCGAGGCTTGGGCTTTCCCGCACCAAATGCAATACCACAAGCAAATCAGAATTTTAATATCTGGAAGGCTTTTCTTCCTCGTCATATTCCAATAGGTACTGTACTTTCAGGCAATATCGACCAGACTTTGTCTTCGATCAAAAGTAAACCAGGAGATGTTTTTGCCATAAATCTAACTGAGCCTCTGATGGTTGAAGGACTAGAAATGGTACCGCCCGGCTCGCGCATACTGGGATCTGTTTTGCATGTGTCTCCAGCCAAATTTCAAAGACACGGTACACCTGGACAGATTGATGTTGCCTTGCAAACACTCATTTTTCCAGATGGCAGTCACACTCCTTTTTTTGGATTCATTGATTACAATCCTTCTTATGGCAATGGTTTCGATTCAGTATCGCCCGCTAAGGTGCGTCATTCAGGAATGAGCTGGGGCGACTACGGCACAGCCACAAAAGGCATGGTTGGCTCCTTTGGCCAAGGCATCGCCTGGGTGCACAACAAAAGAATGCTCGGCAAAGAGTTTATGATGGCACAAGGTCAACTGCTTTCAATCAAAACAAATAGAATGATCGACCTCTCCAAAATGGAAAAGCCTCCAGCATCTCTTCAGGCAAACCAACAAAACATGGCGCCGCGCACCCCTGGACTTGCTGGGCACGATCCAGATTATATGTACTATGCTGGACCAAATCAAAATCAAAATCAGAATCCAAATTCAATGCAAGCACCAATGCAAGCACCGCCAGACAACAGCATTTTCGACACGCCCTTGAATTCGAATCAAAATTCAAGTCCAGGACCAGGACCGCAAGCAGACGATCCGTTCTAAATGTCCAACTGTGAATCTAACGGCAGTATGAGGCATCGATTTCGTTGCAATTCATCAAGTATTAAAAGTCAGTTGTTTTCCTAACGTTTTCATCAGAAAAACTATCAGCTTTTAATACCTGCAGGAAATTTGAAAAAAGGAACCTCTAACTGTCGTTAGATTAGTCGTCTTTACCTTGTTGCTGAGTAGCCATTCGATACTCAGAAAGATGGCGCCATCCCTGGTGCAAAATTAGCTGATAAGCATAAATTTGCTCAAGCCAACGACGCTCGCCTTCGGGCAAATCAGGTCGCTCTAAGCGACGCTTGAGTGAGCCTGTGATTTGTCTTGTATCTTCAATAGCTTTTCTGTAGCTTCTTACTTTGCGCATCAAACCACCAACCATAGGTTGATTGGTTGGACCTTGATGATTCAAAGCAACTGCAGGAGCATTAAAATTAGTCTGCTCCGAATCGTTGCTGCGATCCCGCTCCGTATTTCGATCGGCATTGCTATTTCTATCGCGGTCACGGTCATTACTGCGGTCACGGTCGTTGTTGCGATCACGATCGTTTCGCTCTCTTCGTTGCGATCTATCTCTGTCTTGGCTGGGAGCTGGACGCTCACCACGCTCGGCGCGTTCATAAGTTGAATCCTGATTCTGTTGTTGCTGGCTTGCCATCTTACTTGTGACTTGCTGAGCAATTGGATGTTGGATCACAGTTTTATGACGGTCGCTGCCACCACGTCTGCGCTCTTTGCGCTTGGTGCGATAGCAATCAAGACAATCTCTAAGCTTAGGGTTCATATGTTCGAAAACTTTGCTGCAAGTCTGACAAGTAAGTGAGTGTTTAACCCGACCTTCTTTGTCGCCTAGAGCGTCTGCATTCTCGCCAACTTCACCGCTCTCGGAGCTTTCCCCATCTTCTAATTCAAGTTGAGAGGGCTCGCTTGATTCTTCTTTTTTAGATTCAATTCTGCGAGCGCTGTAAGCTGGTTTCGCTTTAGGCTCTTCTTCCTCAGTATCGCTTTCAACTTCTGATTCTTCGTCTTCTTCGACATCTTCCGTCTTAGAGCGAGTAGATTTCGATTCTACTCTTTTAGCCTTAGCCACCACTTTCTTCTTGTCCGCGGTTTTTTCGGGAGCAGCAGTTGGTGTGCCTGATTTAGCTCTCATTTCTTCGAGCGTTTCCATTACTTTGGGATTAGTGAGACCTTCTTCTTTGAGTCGTCTCACTTCTTTCAACTCTTCTAAAGCAGAGTCGGGAAGGACTTTGATGCCGTTTGCATCGGTTGTTGTTTGAATATCGAATTCACTAAGATAGCGTCTGATGGTGACACTAGTCACATTCAGATCTTTGGCTGCCTGGGCAATCTTAGTGCCCTGCACTTTGGATGATTGGCGCATAAATTTTCCTGTTCGCTTACTATGGACCGCTATCAACAAATCTATGAGCTAGCAACGCTCGACTGTTTGGATTGCGTCCTGCCTTAATAGTTAACATATATAAGGATGGTTGGACTTATTCAGCCACATTAATATTTGGTCATTTAGCAACGCCAAACTTGAATTGAGCGTTCTGGTAAGCACTTTTGAGATGTTGACGACTTACATGTGTATACAGTTGTGTCGTGGCGACACTTGAGTGTCCCAACATTTCCTGGACACTGCGCAAGTCGGCACCATTTTCAATTAAATGCGTAGCAAAGCTATGACGAAGCGTGTGAGGAGTAATGTTTTTGAGGGCACAGATGCCAGCGCGTTTAGACAGCCTTTTTAGAGTTTGCCAGACAACAAGGCGACTGAGCCTTTTGCCCGAGTTATCGAGAAACAAATAATTGGTTGTTTGATTTTGTGTTTCTTCGAGCAATTTCAAAATAGCAGTAATTGCCTTTTCACCAATGGGAACAATTCTCTCTTTGTTGCCCTTACCAAGGCAGCGTACATATCCTTGTTCTAGATTGACGTCTAGCTTACTCAATCCACAAAGCTCCGATACGCGCAAACCACCAGCGTAAAGCAATTCGACAATCGCTTTTTCTCTTGCAGTAATGCAAGCTTTTAAAAGCTGCTGCACTTCTTGCACTGTGAGCACCACGGGTAGTCTCTTACCTAATTTAGGACTGTTAATAGATTGAAGAGGGTCTTTGTCTATCAACTTTTCAATTTGCATCCACGAAACCAAGCCGCGCAAGGACGCAAGGGCTCTTGCGATAGACGAAGCCTTTTTTCCCGAAGCATGCAAATGTCCAATGTATTTAGTTACGACTTGCTTTATCTCAATATTTTTCAAAACAGGTTCATTCTTGGCAAACCAAATTTGAAACGCTTGCAGATCAGACATGTAAGCTTTCTTGCTGTGCACCGATATCATGCGCTCGTAGCTAATGTGATCGCAATATTTTTTGATGCAATCTTGCCAGTACGAAAGCGAACTATATCTGGTGTCATTGATTTTTTTGGTCGGCGCAAAATTCTGAGCCGAGACACTATTGACGGTGCCCAGAGATAAGCTTAGATTATTGCTGCCTGAAAGTGATATCGATACAGAAGCAGAGCCGAAGCTTGCTTTAGAGGAGTCGACGGGCCCCTCCCTGGTTCGATCCGGAGAGGAGCACGATCCCTCTGTGACCGATACGGACACAGACGAGGTATATTCAGTTGTACTCATATCACATATGATACAGATTTAAGACTTTAATGCAATGACTCCGCCTGCGGTGCAGCAGTTTGCAGTCCAGGTATTGGGTGAGCAGTCGCCTGAGGCAGGTTGGGCAGCCATTTGAACGTCTTTTCAATAGTTTTTGCAATTATCTTGGGATTGTCAAGCGGGGCTGATATATTAAACTCGAATGTTCGCGGCTTGTCTGTAGCAATTGCTCCAATCACAGGAAGTGTCGGCAAGTTTTGCAATTTTCCAAAAGTAACAACCTTAAGTGCTTTCTGCAAAGTGAGATTGCGAGATAGTTTTCCAACTTCGCCGCCAAGCATACTTTGAGTAACACGCGGAATTCGACCGGCAAGTTCCATTTCTAGCTTGTTGGTTTTCAAATTGGCTTTCCCTAAGCCCCATAAGCGCATATCTGTGCCACTAAACTTAATCTCGTTTATTTTCACAACCTGATTAGCGATATTGAATCTGGTGCTAAGTTCGGAGTATTGTCCACTTCGAACCGGCCAGACACTTTGAAGCAAGTTATTTAAGTTGAACCCAAAAATACCCTGTGTAAGCAAATTGTATTGAGTTAGCCTTGTTTCAAGATCTCCAAAACGACTTACAAGTCCGTTGGCAAATACAATCTGTCCAGAACCGGCAAGATTATTCATTGCCTCTTCGTAATTTGAGCCTTTCGTTTTGATTTCGAGATTAGCCTTAACATCTCCTGTAATCTCATTCTGCACACCAAAGACCTTTTCGCTCAGCACTTGGGCTGAAACGCCTTTGGCAGATGATTTTAAAAACATAGAATTTTCAGTGGTATCAGCCCATCCACTATAGTCAACGGTGCCACCAGCTAATTTTGCTTTGCCTTCCTTTATCGATAAACGCAAAACATGTTCTTTGCTATCCTTCTCTTCTAAAGCCAAAAGGGCATTCATGTCTGTCACGGGCAAATCTTTCACTATGAGCGAATCTAAACTCATGGCAAAAACATTGGCGTTGTCTTTATTATTTTTGAGCGAATCACGCACTTTTTGATTGGCTTCAATTTTACCCGAAAGATTTTTGACATCAAACGCAGGCAGATTGAGATTTTTGATATTCATCTGTCCATCAATAAGTGGATGGCAAAGAGGTCCTTTAGCATTCACTTCGCCTTGTATTTCGCCTGAAGTATTTTTGGCAAGCGGCGGATTTAAAATAGAAATGAGCGTTGCAACCGGCGCTCTCTTTGGAATACCAAAAGTAATATCAATATCGGGTGATGTCGATTTATCTTTGTCGTAGTCTAAAACTTCGGCTTTGATAGTCATCAAAGTTTCACCTACTAAGATATTAGATGTATCGATAAAAATACGCTCTGGTTCAATTGTCACTTTGCCTTCAAGTTTAATATCTTTGCCAGGTGGTTGATGAACAACTCCAAACGGCCCGCTCACTTCTAGCTGATTATCGTGGTCTGCAAGAAGCGATACTTCGGCGGTATTTTTCTTAGCCGAGCCTTTTACAATAGACTTAAGAGAAAGAGCTCCTTGTGATTTTATTTCTACTTTCTGCTCTTTAAGCACTTGCGACAAGCGTGGCACCAACTGCAAAATCTCAGAGGGAACAAGAGTCATTTCTACTTGCGATTCCCAAAAAGGAGTCTTACTTCTATATTCTTTTACAAATCCGTCTAAGTTGAACCGACTCCCCTTAACTTTTCCCTGCAAGTCATTAAAGAGCAAGTCGTCATCGGAAAATGCCATGACGCCAGCAACATCAAAGAGAGGCAATTTAGAAACCGAAGCGCCGGCTTTATAGCAGCCAACAATTCCATCGATACTTTCTTGTCCTTTTGTTTTTCCATCCTGAGAATAAAGCACTTCGCCAAAGATTTTTCCAAAAGGCCCCACAATCGCATAAGTGTGCAACAAGTCGCGATAAGCTTTGCGAAGCGGTGCGGGCATGGCTGTAGACATCAAATAATAGTGAATATCAGCAAGCTCAATCTTGTCTGTTTTGGCGCGAACACGTTGCAAAATACAACTGGTTGAAAGGTCTTTGATATAAAGATCAACTGCAATTGTGTTGTTGTGCGAGATGATATCGATGTCGTCTAGAATCAAAGTATCATCGTTATATACGATACTGCCGTCTACAGTTTCTAATGGATTAGCAAGCCCCGGTGGTTGATAGTACAAATCATCTGGAACAGCACTAAAATAAATTTTGGGGTTATCCGCCATGCCGCTAATGCGCAAGCGAACGTCTTTCACTTTTCCGTACAATTGACGCTCGGTGAAAATAGGCAATTGCACTTTGAACATAGTAATCAAACTGCTCAAGTGTCGCAAATCAAAAGATGTCGCATGGAAAGATATGTCCACAAGCGGATTTTGAGCGATAGTCATATTTCCATCTAACTGAAAATCTCCATTGCCCATTTTGCCTTTGAAGCCTTCCAGCTTAATAGTTCCGCCGCTCTTGCGCGCATCTATATGTACATCGCCTGTGACGCTTGAGACTTCAAGCAATTTGTTTTGTAATGAAAGTCCGGCTTTGCGCAATGAAGATGTGCCAAGCAGGTGATAATCAGTGCCAGTGAGTTCCAAGTCAAATTTAGAATCGACAGAACCATCTAACTCGAATTTAGTTCCAGGTAACTTAAGCAACTTGGACAGTTGAGCTGCGGCTTGTTTGTTTGCTTGAAAATTATTGCTTGCTTGGCGCAGGTCTATTGACTTAGCCTCAATATCAAAATGACCTTTGCCATGATCAAAATCGAAAACATTGCGATTGAGATCAACCCAACCTTTCGCAGTAACTTTGCCTGCACCAGATTTAGTACCATTGCTAACTTTCAACTCGCCATATTCCAGTTTCGCCACATTGGCATTGTCGATCGTCACCTTACCGCTCATCTTGGACTGCGGCATTAGTCCCACAGAAGAAAGAATAGGAAACTGAGTAAGCAGTTTTTGGACAATCTCTTTCATGACCAAATCTTCAGAAGAAATTTCCGTCTTGGCGACTGCGCTCTTAGCCTTGCCATGGATTTTGACAGTCAGGAATGCTTGCCCAGACATGCTAGCTGGCATTACCTTTTGTTTCGAATTGATTGGTTTTATGGTTAAGTCGCTTGTAGTTGGATTCTTAAGCTTACCTTGAATCTGGGCAGTAACAGTAGCCTCGGTATGCTGCCAGTTATGCAATTCGCCCGATGAGTTGAGCTCAATGGCACTGAATTTGAACTTTGTGTCTTTCCAAACTATTTTTTTATCGTCCAAATCAACTGTGGCCTTGCCCTTAGCCGCTTTGGTATCTATCGACTTAATTCCGTAATTATTCACAGCTACAGAAAGAGTCGGCGTATTTAAATCGATAAAAGCTCGTATACCCTTAGTTGTATTGCCTTTGCCTTCAACCCTAAGATTCATATTAGCTTTTGGAATTTGTGCCATCATCTTCTCATCTTGCAATTCTTTTGCCAATTTAGGATTGAAGATTGAGGCAAATTGCGAAATTTCGCCTGTATTTAAGTTGGTGCTGTTGAGCGTAAAAGTCAAATCATGGTCATCTGCGCCTTGCTTGAGAATAAAACCCTCAAGGCGAATCTTGCTTTCATGCCCTTCGCCTAAGTGTGCGCCAGAAAAGAAGAACGGTAGATTTTTGCCCTTACGCGGCGAATTAATGAGCAATGAAACATCTTTGAAATCGACTGCGCTTGCCGGTGCCTGGGGAACGATTCTAACCGTGCCATTCTTGAATTGAATCAAGTCTACGTCGGTATTTTCGATATGCAATAAGTCTTCAAAGTTCCAGTCTGTAGGCTTGGGACCGGTTTTTATCAAAAAAACTTTAGCATCATCAAAATCAAGATGTTTCATCCGGAAGCGCCCGGACAACAACGGCAGTATCGCCAAACCAAACGACGCATGCTTTGAAACAAACAGCGGAGAGCCTTTTTTGTCCCAAACCCCTACTTTGTCAGACTCGACATTGAGACCATTCAAACCGATGCCCCAGGTGAGCTTTCCAAGCTTTACATTGCGCGAAAGCGTCTGATTAACAATTTTCTCAATATGAGGACGCATCCAGTTTATGTCCCGCAGTAGCGCAACAGCCGCCAGGACTGCTAAAGTGAGTATCCACAAGGCAATAAACTTGGCAATAAGCAGTTTATGGCTTGTGGGCGATAATCTGGGAGTAGGTTTTTCCACTGGTTTTAATGTTTGCACGTGATTAATGATAGGACAGAATTTAGTGAATAGTAGAAAGAGCCAAATTATATGTTCTGAACAAAGCTTGAATAAATTAGCTTCAAGCTTAGGCTTGTGCCTCGTAATGGCTGGAACACTCCCAGTTTATGGACTCCAAACTGATACGCAGAGTTCCACTGTGATTGCTAAATCAAGTAACAATATGGACTCGGACGTGTTCGAGCCAGAGCAAATGATCAAACAAGAGCAGTCACAGCAACAATTAGAACCACAGCCCCCATCTGAGGCAGAAGCAACTGCTGAAGAAATGCGATACGAAAAACAGGTGGAGCGCATCGAGCCTCCTCAACTGGAGCCACAGCCTATTATGCAGCGTAGCGCAAAACGGGCAAAAGCATCACCCGATATTCGCGAAGTAGTACCCGACGGGAAAACACTACCGCAGAACTTCGAGAACATGAAAAAGAAGGTTAAACAAAAACGCGGACGCAAACAAGCCGAAGAAGAAATGCCACCTGTTGCACCACGCATAGTGCCTTACTCGCAAGCGCAAGCCCAAACAAAAAAATCAGATCCGCAAGAAGAGTCTTTGCAGAAACTTGTACACGAGCTTGAATACGGCACTTTAGACCGGTCCATCAAAGTATTGAAAGAGCTAATCAACAATTATCCCGAAGATACCGATTATAAAAAATTGCTCGACATGGCACTGTCGCTCAAAGATGCAGACACCTGGTATTCATATCAACGCAATACTCCAAGTCCATCGTTGAATCAAGGCGACGAAGACAAACCAAAACCACAGCCTAAACCAATTCCACAGATTCAAGCCTCTTCGGATAACCCGCGCGTAAACGAGTTGAAGCGATCTTCGTGGTTGTTGATTAGAAACAACTATCGCAAAAACTAATTTCAAAAAATGGTATCCGGTTCGAATTTTTTACCTAGCCTTGCCGTTTTGACGTCAATAATCTCTTTGACAGTTGGAACATCATTTGGCAAACATCTATTTGCCGTGGTCGGACCAGAAGGAACATCGGCACTGCGCGTAATTCTTGCTGCATTACTGATGCTCGTTTTTTGGCGTCCATGGCGAGAGCCCCTAGACCAAGACGCAATTAAACGAGTTGGCATTTACGGTCTTGTAATGGGCTGTATGAATCTCTGTTTCTACATGTCATTAGACACGCTGCCCATAGGCATCGCTATTGCTATCGAGTTTACTGGACCGCTGGTAGTGGCAATAGTTTCCTCGCGCAAACCACTGGATTTTGTTTGGATAATTTTGGCAATCACTGGTCTTGCTCTTTTACTTCCCATAACACCAGGGACAGTATCATTAAATACGGTAGGCGTTGCCTATGCATTTGCCGCAGCGACATTCTGGGCTTTGTATATTGTCTTTGGAAAACGAGTTGGGCACTTGCCTGCAGGTCAAACTACATCATACGGAATGATGGTCGGTGGATTGTTATTATTTCCTTTTGGTATCACTCATGTCGGTGCCAAAATATTAGACCCACACATTTTAATAAGTGCACTTGGACTTGCCATCGCATCTAGTGCTATTCCATATACTTTGGAAATGTACGCACTAAAAAGATTACCAAGAAATACTTTTAGCATTTTGCTCAGTCTTGAACCAGCCGTGGGAGCCCTTTCGGGCATGCTTATTCTGAGCGAGCATTTATCTTTTCAACAATGGATTGCTATAGCCAGTGTCATGCTTGCATCAATTGGAAGCGCTGTCACATCAAAACCACACCAAACTGTCAATGTTGATTCAGTTGATGCAGCCGACGCCGAAATCGTCGCCTGAACATTTCAATAAGGTTACAAACTGAGCGACATCGCCATTAGTTGTTCATAGGCTTTAAGAACACTATCAACGCTTATTTCAGCTATTCGTTTACAGCTTTGCTGCTCATAGCAAGGCTTAAATTCGATTTCCTCATAAGACTCGAAGAATACATTTTTAGTGGAAACATTGTCCTGCGTCCAGGTAAGACATTCGGAGATACAATCTTTGGCAAAAATCGAAATACAATTTTTTTCCGGGCGAGCAAAAATCGAACGCTTCAAGTGCAAGGCAACAGTCGGAACACGCTGCTGGACGGACAAATGCATTAAGCCAGTATCAACTGAAATGACTGCTCTTGCAGATGATAGTACTTCAATAGCTTGTGTTAACGTCGGTGTAGGCAGATGAACTAGCCCTAGCTCTTTGCCAAATTTCAGCAACTCAAAAACTTCGGGCGACTTTTCTGGTTGACCAATAACTACACACTCAAGACCTCGTGCAGAAAGGGTCTTGTAAAGCTGCAACCAACTTTCAAGCGGCCAGCACTTAAAGCGACCAGCCGAGCCTGGAATGAAAATGATTTTTCCCAGCGATTCTTGACACGCATTGTGTGTGAACGGAGCGTACTCAAACTGAAGAGGAATTTTCAAATCACGTTCAATTAAGTCAAAACAAACTCGATGACAAAGATCCACGATGTTCAGTTGGCGATTTTGCTCGTAATAAGCATCAGACCCAAAAGCTGCAGCAGTTTGCAGCGGATGGTCTCGCATATTAACGATGATATCATCACTTCGTTTGAGTCTTGAATGAAAATCAGGTTCGCGTACAGCTCCAGACAAACCCGGAATCAAATCTGCCACTTGTTCTTGCTTGGCAGAGCGAATTATTAAATAAGTAGGCTCACCTGTCCGCACAAGCGTCGTCAAACCCGGCAAGCATAAAAGCAGGTCACCCAGTCCATCAGAAATCGGAGCAAAATAGAACGCCATACAGACTAATCTAATCTATGAGCAATGAACTATACGTGAACCTTTTAATTCAGGTTAAAGATTAGCCCGTTCGCCTAAACTTAACGAACACCTGGAATTAACGGATACCCGCTTGGCCCGACAACCAACATAACAAGGCTTTAGCTTAATATCATCACATGCAAAATGAAAACCAGACTAAATTCGCCACCACCTGTAGTGCGAAAGAACTTGCCGTAGCTTCCTGAAGCGCAGAGGCTATTTGTAAACCTACGACTTAAAATCTGGTTTTATGAACCTTCTGATTTCTTCAAGGTTTTAATATAATGAAAAAGCTCTTTGAGTACTTTGTCGTTGGAAATCAAATTCTCGTAGTGAGGCATTGTCCCAACAGGTGTTTTCAAATAGTTTTTGAAAGTGACGTAATTTGAAAGATAATTTGAACCCACCAACGGCTTTTGTGGGTTAACTGCATTTCCGCCGCTTATATGACACGAACTGCAATGAGAATCGAAGGTCAGCTCGCCTTTGCTTTTAGTCGGCTCAGTTTTTGTTTTTGCTTCTGTTTTGGATTCACTTTTTGAAGGTGTCTTCGGCTTAGCCCAACAATTAATCGTCTGACAAATTAATGCAAGCGCCAAGGTTGGCAAAATAAACCATTTCGTTCTAATCATTTTAAACCCTCAACGCTCACTAATCAGTGTCAACGCTCAACTACCAATCATATGAGTTCTACCACGTTTTGTTTTGGCTCAACTGCAAAAACCAATTATTTAGAAGTAGCAACATCAACCAAGGTGTTGATTAGCCCTCTTTGCTCAATTTCCTGAAATGACTTTACATGTACCACATCGAATTTGGCACCGGCACTCATTACATCCGACTTTAACGTAGCAATTTCTTTGTCAGGTTCTCTAGGATTCACAATCAAGAAATGAATAGCAAGATCGTACTGACCCGGAATCGCCTGTGTTGCTTCTGCAATGCACTCTTTCAAATCTTCGTAATTACTAATTCTTTCTCCATCGGTACAGACACAAATGATTAATGGCTTTCCCGAAGTTATTTTTGTTTTTAGCACTTCTCTAAGAGGCGGTGTCAAATTGGTTCCGCCACCAGATTTAGTTGCTTGAAAAATATTGAACAACTCCCCAGGCGAACAATTTTGATAAACATCATAACCCGAATCAAACATAATGAGCTTTACACCTCGTTTGAATGCATTTGCAAATTCATTCGAGGCACGAAATACCTGATTCTGGACCCAACGCCACCTGGAAGAGTTTATCGAGTTAGGACTTTTATCATCTTTTGAAATGCTCATGCTCATCGATCCGGAGTGGTCAACAATCAACACCATGTCATAATCTTCTAGTGCTCGAATGTCTTTCAGATTTGAGGGCAATTTCGGCTTTGGAAGATTCGTACTATATTTAATGCAAAAGCTTTTAAACGCCGCTTTTTGTTCTGGCGACTCTTTTGCAATCGCACCGATTTGTCCTTGCAAAGCTTCTGAAGGTGTTGCATCCAGCCTTAGTTTCAACTCTGGCATGCCTCTGTTTGCACCAGCATTAGTCGCCGCTCGCAGTGCCCTGGCGTTAACAGGCAAGCGCACAAAGAATTTCTTACCTGCTCTATCCATACGCAGACACAATTGATTATTCTCAACAGTTGCGCCAAGCACTTGATCATTTTCAGCCATGCCAAAATATGCAGCGGATGTGCCCAGCTTTACTTCAGTAACTCTTGCAGGCAGATCATTTTTATCGAGTTTGATACCAGCGTAGGAACAAAGCAAAAGCAACTGATTAACGCTGCCTTTGAGTAAAGTAGGCTTCTCTTGTTTAGTATTTTTATTTACAGACGGAGCAGCAAAAACCATGCAACTTACATTTAACAAAAAAGTCAACGCAAAAAAACATAGACAGATCTTCGAAGTCAGAGCACTCTTCATAGGCTTAAAGACCTCATTACTTAGAAGGTTTATTTAACTGAGAGTTCTTGGATTGCAGGCGAGTTTGTCGTATCAATTGCGTGCGGCCAACTCCTTGCATAGGCACTTTTTCATTGATACTGTAAGTAGTTGCACGCAGCGAGACTGGCGGCTCATAAACCTGTTCCTGACCAAAGTTAATATAATTGCGCACATTCATGTTAGTGCCGTGAGGTACAACCTGCATATTTCCATTCGTTGAATTAAGCTCACGCCGAAGATGATCTCGGCTACTAGAATAGGCTGATAGTCGTTTGTTATAGCGCTCGATAATTAGGTCAGAATCGATTTTTAGCCTGTCTGCCAAAGACTTCTTTCTTTCGTCAGCCGGCAATTTGAATCTATCAACTTCTCTTTGATAACTAGGATTGCTGCTGTTTGACCTTCCGGTGTACGCGGTTGAGGGAATTTCGCGTATATCTTGTGAAAGCTGCCGATCGATTCGGGCAACGTCTTGGGCATGTCTCTTTTTGAGATTATTCAATTCAATCGAGCACCGCAATTGAAGCTGCTTCTCATATTCCGATGCTTGTTTCTGCATTTTAATTTCAGAATTCATCTGCATTTGCATATGAGGAAATTTTTGTTTATTGAAAGCATTCAGCTTGTCATTCTGCTTCTCAATTGCCTTAAGACAAACCTCTTCCATTTTCGTGCCAGGACTATCATTAGCACAACGTCTGTACTCTTCTATTGCTTTTTCATGCTGTCCCGTGAGGGCGTAAGTATTAGCCAAGTAAAACCTAGCCTGAAAATTACCTGGATCATCTTTAACAATACTACTTAAGCGTAAATAAGCCTCATCTAAATTGCCACTATGATAGTAATTGACGGCGTCTTCGTAGGTTCCGGCTTTAGAATCAGGGCAAGCAAATAGAATCACACCAACTGACAGAAGAAAGAAAATAGACCATTTCATTTTGAATTTTTTCATTAGTTCCGCAGAATCGGCAGACGCCCACATCAAAGATATGTTCCCAAAGTGTCAAGCATTAGAACTCCAACATTAAAGACCAGCTAGTCTATCCATCAAACTTTTCAAAGAAACAGCTTCCAGTCCGGGACTTAATAAATAATCGCTGTTACCCGAATATATAACGAACTTGCGATTAGGTTTAATATCATCGCAAGCTAGATGGAAACCTCTCTCTATTTTAGGCGCGACCCCGCGTTTGATTTCGATAGCCCACAATCCATCTCTACCAGGAAGCTCAAGTACCAGATCTATCTCGGCACCAGCTGCGGTGCGATAAAAGCTTGCAATAAGCCGACCCCAAAATCAAAAAGCGTCCGGTCTTTTCCCACGTCTTCTTCCTTGCTCGATTAGACCTCGCAAAGACTGGAACAGCTTAGGCACTCGAGGTATCTCATCTAAAATTTCTAGCGCTAAAATCGTTTTGCCTGCCTGGCGCGGTCCAATATTAGCTACAGCCGCCTGCCTGTCCAGGGCTTCAACGATTTCAAAGCTAACTTTGCGAGGAATCATCCTTGCATATTAAAGGCTTCACTTTTAATTTGCAGGGTAGTCCGAGGGGCGCGACTCTCTTTGAAAAAGTCGGCACGATGCCACATTCTGTGGTAATAGATGAAATTACTAGCCTAGGACGGGTCATAATAAGAGATTCCTGGGAGGGAACAACGTACGAAATGCTTCAGAAAGACTTCTTGGAAGTCTGGACACAGCATGCAATTTATAAGATACGAAAATGAGGAGTTCGGAATGCAGGGCAGAGAGTTAGAAGCCAATTTAATATTCAAACTTGAACAAGCCGGTTTATTTATTTCGAAACCGTATCCAATTAGCCATAGTTTGTCTCTTGGTGTAGTAGTTGGCAAGCCCACTAACATTCAAGGTAATAAGATTGACAATTTTAGACATGGATATGATGAAGTAGATATGGATGCTCCAGACGTAAAACTGTTTTTCAAAGACGGACAATGGATTGTCTGGGGGCAGGAAGGCGTTCCTGTTCCAGGTCCCGGAGATTTTAAAAATTCCTGGAACACTGCCATTGAAGCAGTAGAAGATATTTTGGATTTTTACTTTGGAGATCCTTCAAGGATGAAGGCAAAAGAAGCTGCTCAAAACGAAGTGAATGAGAGAATAAATGAACTTTTGGAAGAAAAGAAATTAGAAGAAAAGCAGAAGCAATGAAATGAAGGATTAATTTTGATTTGATCAAAGGGCTCTCCCCATCTATTTACACAAATGAAATCAATTGAAAATTACCACCTACAAATTCTTCGAAACGCGGGTTTGTTCGTTTCCGAACCATATCCGCAAGGTCATGTTTTAGAGTTCGGAGTAATTGTTGGAAAACCCACTCAAGTCGCCGGTAACTTTATTCCTGAATTTGAAACGGCTTATGATGATATTAAGATGAATGCTCCGATGTTAACCTTATTCTCAACTGGAGAAATTTGGTTGACACATATGCAAGAGCACATTCCGGTTCCTGGAGCGGGCGATTTTACAAACGAATGGAATTGTGCAGAAGAAGCGGTAAACGATATTTTAGACTATTATTTTGGCAACCCCACTCGTATGAAAAGATAACTTCGCTGGAATATGCCTCAAGTAGACAAGAAATATTTACAAATTCTTAGAGATGCAGGTCTTTGCGTGTCTAAGCCTTTTGTAGAAAATCATTCTATTCCATCAGGAGTCAAGGTCAGTAAACCCATCTCGACAAATGGCAACAGCATCCCAAATTTTAAATTTGGATTTGGTGGAACAGAAGTAGATGCCCCAACGTTGTATTTTTTTATTGAACAAAATAAATGGATCGTTTATTTACAAGAAGGTATACCCTCAATGGAAGATGGTGATTTTTTAAATACTTGGGATACTCCCGAAGAAGCTGTGCAAGACATTCTTGATTATTATTTGGGTAATCCAGAGCGCATGCAAGTAAAAGCCGATCGCTGGAATAAAGTTTAAAGATTTTGATTATATTTGGAATGGCACGTCTCTTAGCCGGGAGTGGAAATGATGAGTACGAAGTATGAACCGATTGAAGAGAAGTTTCTTCTACATCTAAAAAATGCCGGTCTTCATGTGTCTAAACCATACAAAGAAGGGCACAGTTTAGAGAACGGCGTTTTAGTAGGAAAACCGATTTCAACGAAAGGAAATTCACTTCCGGATTTTGAAATAGAATTTCACGGTGAATTAATCGATGCTCCACCGCTGTATTTTTATTCAACTGGACACGAATGGATAGTTTGTATGCAAGAAGGGATTCCTGATTTTGCTCCCGGTGATTTTTTGAATACTTGGAAAAAACCTGAAGAGGCGGTAGAGGACATTTTGGATTTTTATTTAGGAAATTCCGAGAGAATGAAAGTAAAAATTGAAAGACAGAAGCAATTTCAAGACCGGCTTGCAGTCCTACACGAAGGCGAATGAAAAATATAAAGTCGTTAAACACAAACTCAGTTAAAGCATTACGCAAATCAGGACTTTTTGTCTCTGAGCCATTTCCTGCCGGTCACTATTGGGAAGACGGAGTAATTGTAGGAAAACCTACCGCCACCAAAGGAAACTTTATACCCGAATTTAAATTCGGCTACGAAGAAATAGACATGGATGCTCCTGACGTAATCTTATTTTCGGATGGAAACCACTGGTACGTCGTGGCTCAAGAGGGAGTTCCCGGTCCGGCAGAGGGCGATTTTACAAACAAGTGGAATTGCGAGGAAGAAGCAGTAGCAGACATTTTGGATTATTATTTCGGCTCTCCCGATAGAATGAAAGCCAAAGAAATTGCTCGAAAAAAATTCACCGAAGGATGGACTTAGGCTTAGCCATTAAGACAAATGATTTTCATACGCGTATCGAACAATCGCAGCACGACTGGTCAAGTTCAATTTCTTGCGTAGACGAGAGACGTGCACCTCAGTGGTGCCTTCGGTGATATGCAGACCTTCGGCGATTTCTTTATTGGTCAGACCTTGTGCCACCATTTTTAAGACTTCAAGTTCACGCTCGCTCAACTTCACTCTAATTCTTTCGTGACCTTCAGATCGCTTGGCCAAATCTTGAGTTGACTCGACTACTTTGCTAAGAGTTCCACAAAGCTCAGTCAATTTTTGAATACTGCTATTTTGAGTTTCGACAATTTCGTGCAGCTTAGCTTGACTGACAGCAATTGCTAATTGGTGCGAAATGCGAGTGAGCAAGCCACTTTCAGACGCAGACCAAACTCTTGGATTATCTTTTGCGTTTGCAATTTTATCTGTGTGAGAATGATCAAGATGAATCAATCCCATTAATTTGCCGCGATATACAAGTGGCACCATAATTAGTGACAAGATTTTATATTTAAACAATTCGGTTTTCACATCTTGTGCAAAAGGAAAACTATCGTCGTGCCGCACCACAAGGGGTCTTCGCTCACCGATATCTAAGAGCAAATCGAGATATCTTTCAAACAACGCGCTTCTATCAGAAATTGGTGCCACGTCGCGCGTAATTTGCCTGCGTATTTTCATGGTGTCATTTGCATCGTTTAACAAACACAAAATGGCACGAGATGCATCGAACTCTTCAACCAGGCTCTCAGTCGCCTTCTCGATAGTGTTCGACATATCGAGCGACGAATGAATATTGATAATAAGTCTATTCAGTAAAGCTTCGTCTTTCTGCGCTTGTTCAACACGAGTAAACATGTCTTTCAAGTTTTCAATTAAGACTGCGCGTTGCAAATTAGTTGTAATAGTTCTTGGCAAGAATTTTTGATACTCGCCAATTTTTGGCAAATAATCAAGTGCTCCAGCACGCAAAACTTTAAACGCAAGTTCGGCACTATCGGTTGCAGTAGTGACAACAATGGCGCAGTTAGAATTTAGTTTGAGCAAATTCTTTATTAATTTGTCCGGGGCGATGTCGTGTAAGTCATAAGACATAACTACAACGTCATAGTTTTTGGAAGAGAAGAGGTCAAGACCTTCCTGAGCAGTTCCAACTGCATCGACGTCATAAAGAGGAGAAGACGCAAAAATGCTGTCCTGACATTTCTGACGCTCAGTATCGACCGGCTCAATAATCAAAACCAATCGCTCACGCTTCAAGGCGAGACGGTCTGTGCCTTTATCGGATTGTGTATCCGATTTTTCCGGCTGATTGGTTCCAGAGCTTTGGACGAGATCCTGGGTCATAAGCAATTAAATGATACTGTGTCGCTGCAAGAATATGGGTGCCCATATACGGATGTGAGGGTTCATCTATATTCTTCCATGCCCGCATGCTTGGTATAAATAATACAGAGATTGTTGGAGTCGGGCTTCCCCCCACAAACCAGAAATCCTTCTTTCACCAACCAAGCTCCCTTGTGAAATACGTCCCCGCCCCAAACGTAATTACTAAGAAAGGAAGATTTTTCGTCTAGACCAACAATTAGACCCGAGAAAAGCAGCCCTACCGGCTGCTTTTCTTTCTGCCATCATTTTTGGATACTTAGTTTAAAGCGGCCGATCTGCTGAGTTTCCGGTCATTTTGACTGGTTGACGCCCGCGCTGAACATATACGCCGTATAGCTTTTTGTGGCTAATATTGTTCACCCCGCTTGAGTCTGCATTATAAGGAAGCGATTGGGGATTCATTTCCAGCTTTTTAACAAGTTCACCATCTGGTGTGTAGAACTCACCTGAAATTTCGTAGTCGCCATCAGGCAAGCTCAAAACGTTTGGATCGAGGAAATATCCTACGTCTTCGCCTGCAGCGTTATAAACTTTCAGTTTTATATTTTTCTTGACATTGCTCATGTGATCATCCTATACCTATGTCTGTATATTTTCCTTGATCTAGCTCGTTTGCGGGGGCTTCTTTACATCAATTTTCTTGTTTTCGGAAGCCTTGCCAAGCGAGATGATTGCTACTTAAATAGGGTAGTATGAAATTGAGTTTTCTTTATTAGTGTAAAAGACACTGTGAGGAGTTTGCAAAATGGCTTATACAATAGTTGCCGAACTCTGCGAAGGCATCGCAGATTGTATTCCGGTCTGTCCTGTGGAGTGTATCCACTGGGCTGAAGGGAAAACAAATGGTAAAGGTACAAAATTTACCTACATTGATGACGCTACATGCATCGATTGCGGAGCTTGCCTTTCGGTATGCCCCATCGAAGGCGCCATCCTGGATGAATGGAAACCCGAATTACAACAACAGTAATTAGCTTTTCCTAAAGTCTGTTAATCGCCATCAAGTCAGCTTGGTGGCGGTTTTTTATGCTTAATGTTCTTTAGCAATTAAGGCAAAACGCCCGTAGTATCGGGCTTATTGTGATATTATGTCCAACTGATACATGCGTAATATCTAAAGCACTAATTAACGGAAATTAGGAAAGAAATGGGACTAGCACTAGAACAGAAAAAAGAAATCATCGCAAGCAATCGTCGCGATGACAAAGACACAGGCTCCCCGGAAGTGCAAGTTGCTCTTTTGACAGTTCGAATTACCGAACTGACTGAGCACCTCCGCACTCACAGCAAAGATTTTCACTCAAGACGTGGTCTACTTATGATGGTAGGCAAAAGAAGAAGACTTCTTCAGTACTTGAACAAGGTCAATCACGACCGCTACAAATCATTAATCGAAAAACTCGGTCTGCGTAGATAAGCAGAGCCGAGTTTTTGGCAAATATACTGACCGACGAAAACCAGTCTTAGTAGTTTCTTACTAGGGGCTGTCGTTGTGTCGCATCAATTTTAGAACGAAAAGAACAAGAAGTAGAACATAAAGAGGTAATAGACGTGGTAAGCGTAAGCAACGCTCAACAACAGACGATTGACATCGATGTTGAAGGCAAAACAGTTTCGATCCGGACAGGTCGCATGGCTAAACAAGCAAGCGGTGCTTGCGAAGTAACTTGCGGCGAAACAATGGTGCTTGTCACTTGCACTGAGTCGAAAGAAGCGCGCGATGGTATCGACTACTTTCCATTACTCGTAGATTATGAAGAAAAGCTCTACGCTGTCGGTCGCGTACCAGGAAGCTTTCCCCGTCGCGAAGGCAAAGCCCCTGACAAAGCCATTCTTACAAGTCGTTTAATCGACCGTCCTATTCGTCCACTCTTCCCCTATAGCTATAGAAAAGATGTGCAAATCGTAGCCACAGTAATGAGCGCCGATTTAATTACACCTCCAGATACACTTGCAATGCTTGGCGCTTCAGTGGCCATCACACTGGCAGGTCTTCCATTTTTGGGACCTATCGGTGCTGTGCGCATCGGTCGCATCGATGGAAAAATGATCGCTAATCCTTCTTATGAAGAACTCGATCAGTCAGACATCGATATTGTTGTTTCAGGAACAGCCGATTCAATCATGATGGTTGAAGCTGGCTGCAAACTTGTTAGCGAGCAAGACGTACTTAAAGCTATTGATTTTGCTCACAAACTAATTAAGAAACAAGTCGAAGCACAACTCGAATTAGCTTCACGCATTGGTGTTGTGAAAAAGGAAACACCAGATGAAGTCAAATGCGAGGCGCTTAACAAACTAATTGAAGAGAAGTCTACTGAAAGTTTGAAAGCTTCGATGAACGGAGTAACTGAAAAGGCTGTTCGTGCCCAACACATCGATGCTGCTCTTAAAGCCGTAACTGACCACATCGAAACTTTGCCTGAAGACCACGAGCTCAAAGCTCTTTCAAAAAAGTTCATTCAAGCTCAATTAGAAGAACATGAAGCAACCTTGATGCGCGCTCAAGTTCTCGATTCGGGTGTTCGTGCCGACGGTCGCAAATGCGATGAGATTAGACCTATCACAGTTGAAGTGGGTCTATTACCTCGCGCACATGGCACCGGATTGTTCACTCGTGGAACAACTCAAGTTCTCTCAATTGCGACACTGGGTATCTCAGGAGACGCACAGAAACTTGATTCTATCGATCCACAAAAAGAAAAGAAATACATGCACCACTACAACTTCCCTGGCTTTTCAGTCGGTGAAGTAAAACCAATGCGTGGCGCTGGACGTCGCGAAATTGGTCACGGTGCCTTGGCTGAGCGTGCTTTGATGCCCGTTCTTCCTCCTCAAGACGAATTCCCCTACGTCTTGCGCGTTGTATCTGAAGTGCTTGAATCTAACGGTTCTACTTCGATGGCTTCAACTTGCGGTTCGAGTCTTGCCTTGATGGATGCAGGCGTTCCACTGTTGTACACCATCGGCGGTATCGCCATGGGTCTCATTTTGGAAGGCGATAGATTTGCAATTCTTTCCGACATCCAAGGTTTAGAAGACTTCCTTGGCGACATGGACTTCAAAGTCACAGGCTCGCGTGAAGGCATCACGGCTCTTCAAATGGATATCAAAGTGCAAGGCATTTCGATTGAAATTATGAAAGTAGCTCTTGAGCAAGCTCGTCGTGGTCGTATTCACATTATCGACAAGATGGAAGCGGTCATCGACAAACCAAGAACCGAACTCTCACCATGGGCTCCTCGCCTAATCACGATCAATATAGATCAAGGTGATATTGGTACCGTCATTGGACCTGGCGGCAAAATGATTCGTCGCATCATCGAAGAAACTGGCGCTACTATCGACATTTCAGACGATGGCACAATTGTTATCGGATCTGTAAGTGGCGAGGGCGGCGAAGCAGCAAGAGACATGATCTTGCGTTTGGTCAAACGTGCCAAAGCTGGTGATGTGTACATGGGAACCGTCACTCGTATCATTCCAGTTGGAGCTTTCGTTGAAATTCTGCCAGGCAAAGAAGGTATGGTTCATATCTCCCAGCTTGAGAATCGTCGCGTAGCCAAAGTGGAAGAAGTTGTTGAAGTTGGTAAGAAGGTCGTTGTCAAAGTACGTGAAATTGACGACAGAAATCGCATCAACCTGACAATGAAAGATGTAAGCGAAGCAGAAAAAGCAGAGTGCGAAGCAAAGAATCCCGTCTAATAAAATTGGGCAACTTAAAATTGGGCAACTTAAATAGTTTGTTCAAAGCATTATCGATCGTCGTGGCTTGTCACCTGACAGCTACGACGATTAATTGCGATGTTTGCAATATTTTCGACTTGCCAGCTTATGCAAAAAAATCAAAGTCTGTAGCAAGCAAGAAAACTTTTTCTAAGAAGGTGAAATCTTCTGCGCACGAAAAAAGCTCTCGGCAATCAACCAAAAATTCTAAAAAGAAAAACACTAGTAAGCACGAAAAGCATGACAAGCATGAAAAACGTCATGGAAAGCATGATAAACATCATGAGAAGCATCATGAAAAACACCATGAAGTTCATCACAAAGCGCCGCCTCCTGCGCCTCAAGCAATTGAACCCACATTAAGTGATGCTGAAAAACAAGAGCTTGCTCAACGTCAATCTAATTATTCGACTCAGTCAAGTGCATATGCCTTGATGGATCAGGGAGTGAATTATCGATTGCAAGGTGATGTGGAGCAATCGATAAATCGTTTGAGCGAATCGTCATCCTTGTTTACAGATGCTCGTAGATTTCAGAGAAATCGGACGCCTGGCACACTTGAATTATTTTCTGAGTTTGAATTGGCCCAAACTTATGAAGCCAAGAATCCACCCGACTGGAAGTCAGCAAGAGATTCTTATGGTCGTTGTGTAAGAGCCAATCCCAAATTCGTACCCGCGCATATCAAGCTAATCTCGCTTCTAGCAGCTCATGGGCAGATGCCGCTAGCACTAAGCAAGGCGCGCGATGCTGTCTCTTCTAACCCCAAAGAGCCGCGTCTGAGAATGTTGCTTGCACTTCTTTATGAGAAGGCCGGAAAAGATTCGGACGCTCGGCGCGAGAAAAAATTAGCGGTCGAACTAAATCGTATAAATAAGGATGACTATAAGAACCGCGAACCCATGACTGAACCTGGTCCAGGCGAGTATGACAAGCCTGGCGAGTCCGAATTCGAGGACGAGTCTATGTTTGGCGAAAAGGAAGAAGCCAACAAAGACGACAAAGACGCCGAAGACAAGAACTAAAGAACTAATCAAATTAAAAGGAGGAGCAAGATGCTCCTCCTTCTTATAAGTCTATCGATTACAGCAACTAGCGATTAGCCGTTGACGCGATCTTTGAACTCTTTACCAGGTGAGAAAGCAGGTACTCGTTTTGCGGGTACTTTGATTTTCTCGCCAGGTTTTTGTGGGTTGTTGGTTTCACGAGCGTTGCGGCTGCGACGTTCGAAAGTACCAAATCCGACCAGGGTGACACGGTCGCCTTTGGCAACGGTTTCAACGACTACATCGGTGAGAGCCTGTAGCATTTCTTCTACGGCTTTCTTTGTATTGTTTGTACGGCTAGCTATTGCAGCAGCTAGATCGGCTTTATTCACAGAGATTCCTCCTTACCTTGGCTTTCCCTCAAGCTTCATTCAAGCGAGTGGTGTTTTGTTTCCATCCACGTGAGGAGCAAGAATAGCGCACTGAAAACCTGGAAACAAGTATCCTGTGATAAAAAAGTGGTTTTTAAGTTCACTTTGTCGTAAGATGTAATGAGAAAGTCAAGTGGTAAAGAGGACCGTATTCCGCTTACAGACTGGTGATCTTCATTTTTATACGTGAAAATAGAGAGAAAATGGGAACAACAAAATTACCGGGATCAAGAAAGCGAGCATAGTGCGAAATTCATTGGGAGAATCCTTAAAAACTGCGCTGTTTTGTGCAGCGGCAGCCGAGGCTAAAAAGGCGAACTCAATCGTCGTCCTCGATGTCAAACAAGTAACTTTGCTTGCCGACTATTTCGTATTTGCTGGGGGGGAATCAAAAGCTCAAGTCAAAGCCATCGCCGAGTCTGTCCGGGAAACCCTGGGCAAGCAAGGGGAAAAAACAAAATCCTTAGAAGGAATGAGTGAGGCTAGATGGGTACTTTTAGATTTCGGAGACGTGATTGTCCACGTTCTTCAAAGTCAAGAAAGAGAATTTTATAGACTGGAGCAATTTTGGAATCATGCCCTATTAGTAGATTGGGAAAAAGAATGTGACCGGCTTGGAATAAAAGTAGACTAGGAATCAGTGTCGAATAATTGACTAAGAGCGCACTAAAAAGGGACAAGGGGACAAGGTCAAATGAGTTTCAGAACCAGACTTCAAAGCTTCGTAGAAAATAGACAGAAGATTCAAATCTGGTATGGCATGGGTTGTCATAATACAGTGACCGGACGGGTCCTTGGTGTCGACCACGACCATATTGATGTCGAGTCCTATTCGCACGAAAGCGATGGTCAAATTCATATTCGTCGCATTTTAGTTCCGCTCCATCTTATTTTGCACATCGATATCACCACTGCTGAAGTGGGCGAAGAAATCGAAGTTTACGATTCAGGCGAAGACAATCTTTCGGCAAGCCGCAGCAATAAAAGAAGCACAGGATCTGTAATTGACTTGCCCGATGCGCCCCGCGGCTATGGTGTCAAAATTCTTTCTCAACTCAATGCATCTTATTCCAACAGATTTTCGCGCATGACTTCTGGACCAGGCGGAATTTATTTCTCCTGCGATGGCAGCGTATGGTTTGTTGATGGCACTGGTCAAACCAGTGAGTATGCGCGTATCAGAGGCAATTGCACAATTTCTGGATTGCGTTTTGATCGCAAGGGCGTTTTGTATGTTGCCACCATCCAAGGTACCATCTACAAAATCGATCCAAATAAATCAGGTCGAATTTTAGCTCAACTTGACGGCAGCAAAACCGGCGGCGGCACTTTCCTTTCCGATATTGCCATTGGACCGCGCGAAGAGGTTTACGTAGCTAATTTCCCATCTAATACTGGTGGCATTTTCAAAATCGACAAAGGCGGCGAGTACGAAGCAATTGTCGGTGGACCAGGTAACGGAACCCAAGGCTTACTCTTAGATCCCGATGGTTTCTTGTGGTGCCTCGAACATTCAAGTGGCTCAGTGGTCAAACGCTCGTTTGATGGACGCGAAATTTCTCGCATCTCTGTGGCTGATTCAGATAGTTTCAACTTTGCCGATGGCTACGACGGCAACCTCACCATAGACAGTCTAGGCAGATTGTATGTCACATTGGGAAGACAAGGCTGTGTCATTCGCATTAATCGCGAAGGCAAAGCAGAAGAGTTTCTCAAAGGTCTAGTCAATCCAACTGGAATTGCATTTGGCAATGATGGAGCGCTATTTGTTCTAGAAGCAGGTCGCTCAAGAGTGTTGCGTGTCGCTGCTCAAGACAAGTCAGAACGGACTACATCAGCACCGATGTTGAACTAGAATCAGTCAAAATCCAATTCAATTTTTAATCCCTGCCAACTTGGCTAAAGCCAATTGGGTGGGGATTAAATTTGCTTGACAACCGCCATGAGCGGTGATAACTTTGCAATGCTACCCATTTTCTTTTTTCGTAGCGGAATCCCCGTCCTTACTACCCAAATAGCAGCCATATAACTCCATAATCTTGCTGCACTGACGGCCTCCTAGGCTGACATTTTCTGAACTGGACTGCTTCTCAAGTCTTTTTTGGATTATGCGCCGAACTCTGCGGGAATGAATATATAGATGGGTACGCCTATCGGATTCGTCCTGGGAGTTTTTGCCGTGGCAGATCAAGTCGAAGATAATTCGAAGAAAGACGTAGTCGTCGAATCAGACACTACAGAATCCTCTAACCGCTTATCCCAAGCGGCTAACGACACTACATATAAACCACCCACTGCAACTACTACCGACAGTCCTTCACAGCAAAGTCCTGACGTACAAAGGATTTTAGACAAATTTTCAATCATAGGACAGGAAGCGGGAAAAGACACTCGCTGGTCCAATCTTTTATTTAGTGGCGGAGAGCAGATAGCTGGCTCTGGTAGTTTTGGTGACACACTTGCAGATCGTAGAGGTAAAAAACAACCTACCGATGCAAATGGTCGTCCAATTTCAAATGGAGAAATCAACACAGCCTTTCGTGCTCTTGTTGACGGTGCGCGCAATCAGACTCCACCTATGGAAATGGACGCCATTCGCGACAACCTGAAACAACAATTGGATGGGACCGGATACGACGTCAAATACAATCCTGAAACACAACAATTATCTCTAGTCGATACGCGCAACTTAGACAACAAAGGTAATCCTAGAGAAGTTTCTCGCTATGACCTGAAAGAATCGCCTGAAGAAACCGGCGAGCGCATGGCTAATCGCACACTGGATCCAACAATGACAGTTGGCCAGCAGGAAGCGTTTGTCAAACAAGGTCTAACAAAAATGCTGGCAAACATGCCAGAAGCAGATCGAGAAAGATTTTTAGCTGAATACAACAGAAAGATGGAAGATTCAGGAAGCGACCAGCGTCTTGAATTCAAAGATGGAAAAGCGAATTTAAATCCACCCACTGATGCGACTTTACCCAAAGGGCTCAGGCTTGAAAATGTAGAAAAATTCAACGAGCTAAGAGCTCTGTTGAATCCATCTGACCAAGATGCAGCTCAAGGCAGACCAACAGCAAAAGACGTTTTAGATCAGTTGAAAGCAACCACTGCTGACTTAGATCCAAGACAAGCTCGTTTATTCAATGCCGAAACAACAAAACTACTTCAGCAAAAATATGGTAGCGAAATCAGTATTTCTGCTGATGGAAACGGACAGAATCAAAAACTTGAAGTTCAACTTTCAAAACAGCCGCCAGTTAAAGTAGAAGTTCCAGAAGGAATGTCGGTGGCTGATGCTAAGCAGTGGGCTGATTCTGCGACAGAATTGCAAAAGGTGAGTGCCAGGCCGCCTGAAACATATCAACAACGTCTGACAGAATTCATGGGCACAGAGCAAGGCAAAAAATTGCTCGAACTGTTTGGTCAACAACCAGACAGCGTTAAGCGTCAGTTTATAGAAGGACTGAATCAAGTCATTCCTGAGGGAGCTAAAGGAGATTTCAAATTTGGTCTAAGCAAAGACGGTAAAGGAATGGATCTCATTCGTCCAAGTGATATTTTTAAAGGTCGGTTAAGTGATACCAAACTTGATACCTTCTTGCCTCCCGAGCAAAATGCAGAACGCGATGCGGTCTGGAGTCGCAAGCCTGAAGGTGTACAGGAGCAAAGTAAAAAAGCATATGTTGATGCAGTTACTGATCTCAAAAGTAGCGACCTCACAGTAAGAGGTAATGCGCTTCGTGCCTTGCGAGACACGATGAGAACTCTGCCAGCAGATCAACAAAAACCTTTTCTTGACGGTATCAACAACGAACTTAGAGACGCCAACATTGGATTTAGAGTTACTAATACTGACGGTCGGGTTGAGGCTCGTCAAACATTAGTCCTTAAGGGGCAGAACGGTGAGGGTCAAGACGTCACGGTCCCTCGCCATCTAGCAGGCGATCCAGCCAGGGTTGATGCCTTCAAACAAATTGCTCAAGGAATACTCGACGGAAAAGATCCGACCGAACTCTCAGGAGCAATTAATGATTTATCGAACACTATTATGTCTGCAGGCAAAGGTGATTTTTTCAATTCGTTAAATGGATTATTGGCACAAAAGCATCCAGACTTGAGATTCCAGGAAAATGGTCTCCAGGTCAAAGGCGGCACGGATGCGCAAGGTCAACAAATCTGGCGCTCAGTTCCAGAAGGCATGTCACTTTCAGATGCAAGTCAACTTGGCAAAACCATTCCTGCTGGATTAGACGCAAATGCCACCAGAAACTTCCAACAACTGGTCGAATCTTTGGGTCAAAATCCAAATGAGATTTTCAATCAACAAAGACTTGATCAGATAAAGAGTGACCTGAGCAGGCTCGATCCAGAACAAGCAAAAATTTATCGAGAACAACTTAACGCCAAACTTGGTGGCAACTTTGAAATCAATTCCGATGGAAAACTGGTAGCCAAAACTCCCAAAGGCGATGCTCCAGTTCCAAGCGGTTTAAATGCAACTGAAGCAGAAAAATTCCGTGGTTTGGCTGGTCGTGCACTTGACGGTGACCTTAAGGGTTCGGCTCTTGGAAGCGATTTGCTTACAGCGCTTAAATCTGTCAGACCAGAAGTAAGAGACTCATTTTTAGCCGGCATTAATGAAGTATATGGTCCTAACCATAATTCAGAAAACTTCTCGCTCTCGGGCGACAACTTGAATTTGAATAAATGGAAATTAGGCATTGATCCCTTCACTAATCCTGTTTTGGACACCTTCAAAGGAAATACTGATTCTGCAGGCTTTGACAATCTCCTGAGAAACAATGGATTTGATAATCCAGGCAGTAATCCCAAAGCAGAAGCTATTCGAGATTCATTCACTAAGCTCAGAGAGAATCCAACCGACGCGCAAGCTATGAAAGACTTGCTCACTCAACTTAAGGAAGCAAACTTCAGTCCAGAGCAAATCAATGCATTGCAAAAAGCGTTTCAAGCAGATAAACCAGACAATCCAGCGCTTAAGATCGGCAAGGACGGCGTCATTCAAGTTGGTGATACCACTTTGATCAGAACGTCCACCGGCGCATTTATGTCGGTGAAAGGCAATATGAGTTTGGACCAAGCTCAGAATTTGAAATATGCAGCCGAACAAAGTGGTTCCCAAAATCCGATGAGCGCTTTCACTGCCAAAAACATTTCTGAAATATTAAAGAGCGTCACCGATCCCACAGTTAGAAATAGTATCGTTGAAAGTTTCAACTCATTCCTCACAGCAAGCGGCTCCAAAGATCAAATTGCGCCTCACCCAGGTGGAGACGGAATTGATATCGCTCGCAAAGAGCATGGTATTGAAACTAACAGATGGGTCAAAGGAACCGGAGTCGAATCTACAGCAGCCGAAGTTGCAACAAATGCAATGGATAGACTTGCGCAAAATCCAACCGACGGCAAAGCGTTGGTTGAGGCGCTGGAAAGAAATCAGGATGCATTAACCAGAGCAATTGAAAATCTAGTCGACAAAAACCGTCAACCGTTTTCAGCAGAGGTCGAAGCCAAGCTCCAGTCTTTATATCAATTTGGCTCACCTGATACTAAGCGTACAGTCGAAAGATCACTTGCTGTAGTAGGTGCAGATAAAGAACTCGCGGCCAGATTAGGTATATCAGACAATGCTTTGAAGATAATCGAATTTTCCAATCAAATCAAAACAAAAGGATTGGATGAAGTCGGAACACAATTATCCGAATTTCTAGCCAAAATGACACCGACAGCTCGTGCAGAGGCAATGGCTGACTTGCGATCATCTGTTGAGGTCTTAAGTGGACCTGGTCACACCCTTGCTTTTAACGATAAGAACGAACTCGTTTTAAAAGAAGGCAATACTGTTAAAGACGGATATCCAAATGGTGTTTTAGGTCAAATTCTCGACACAATTCGTGCCAAAACTGACTTAAAAGACCCATACATTATTGCCAATATCGCACAGATTGCTGATGCCTTTAACCAAATCAAAGCAAACGACCCAGCTGGGCTTAAGACATTTTTAGAACAGCTAAGTACTGCGAAATTAGATTCTGGAATACAAGCCAAATTAGTTGCCGGTCTCAACGAGCATTTTGGAACTCAGGTTTCTATGAACGAGCAGGGTGTCATCACAGATGGTACCAATAGCTTTAAACTTGCCGAAGTCAATGGCAAAGCTATCGTTGTACCGGGCAATTTAAGTGCTGATTTAGTATCAAAACTGGGCAATCCAGAGGCATTGAAAGCTGAAGTGGCAAAGCTCGTTCGAGAAGGAAATTTCTCGCAGTTAAACGCTTTGATACAAGCTGGCAATGGACAGTTTAGAGACGTAGTTAAACAAGAAATTCTAACGGCGAATCAAGGCGATACTGCTCAATTAGCTGAGCGAATAGGTCTTCCTAGCGATGTTATTGCTGCGGCAAAAGAACGAGACACGCAACTTGCTTTCCAAAATGAAATCAAGGCGCTTTTACCTGAAAATACCTCACCAGATGTGGTGGCAAGAATTACAGCCCAGTTCGACAAATTCAAGACAGCATTGGCAACTGGAAACGGTCCTGTAGCATTGGCAGAATTAGCTGCAGCAACAAAAGGCAATCTCAGTGCGGCCTTAATCGACAAATTAAATACACAACTTACTGGATTTCGTCTTGCTTACGGACAAGGAACACTCGCTCTTGCTAAAATAGGTGGTGACACTGCCAATCCATATATTGCATCAGTCGACACCTTAGATGCCCCGACAAATCCTGGTGGCATCATGGCCGCAATAGCAGCCGAAGGACAACCCGCTCGAGAGGTTTATAAAGCCGGAGAAGTTTATAGAGTCGGACAGCTAGCAACGGAAGCCAATCCACCGATCCTAGAAATGCCTAAAACTCCTGCTTTACCCGATAGGGTAATGAGCCAACTTTACACATTGGCAATTGAAACGAGACTTGAGCTACAGGTCGCCTTAAGAGGCAAAACCGACCCCGCTGAGCAAGCTCGAATCGTGCAAGAAATTCTGGTCAAAAAAGGACTCGATGTTATGGGTCATGCCACCACCTCCGAAAATGGCATGACAATCGAGCAACGCCAGGCATTTGTGGAAGCCATGAATAAATTCTTACTGTCAGTTGCTTCAGTAGACGGATTTGCACCCGCCTTGAAAGATCTCCGATTCAAGCTATCTGGTGATGCAACTAATTCCACTTTGTCCTTGGAAGGCGATGGCAAGTCGATTCCTCTAACCACAGCAGAATCAAGAGAACGTTTGTACGAGCAAAGATTGGGCGATGCTCTGGGACTAGATGTTACAAAACACGCCGAACTGAAAACCAGCCTGAGGGCATTGCGCGAGGCAACTACACCGGAGGCTCGAGAAACCGCATACAAAGCGCTTCTGGCAAAGATGACTTCGCTGAATTTAACTCCGGATCAAATGAAGAGAATGGTCGATACGCTTCAAGATCCCAAATTCAAATTTATCGAAGGTACTGGAACCGTGTCTTTCGATGGACCGCCTCCACTCAATTTCAAACATTTTAAAACCTGGAACCAGAATTTTTATGCTCCTGGTGATATGACTCAAAAGCAATTTCTCCATTTTAGCGGACTGATGACCGGCTTTGCTGGAGATGGTAATACACGCAATTTCATGGTCAATCTGACTTCGTTCAGACAATTGCTTGCTAGTTTGAGACCAGATCAGCGTGAAGCTGTAGTGAGAGAATCTCAACGTGCACTCAACAATTGGAAACCGGACGTTAAGTTAGCCATAGAAGGCGGGAATCTCATTGTTGACGGAATAACTAGCGAACGTGTCTGGTCAATCACAAACGATGCAGCAAACGATCTAAGACCAACAGTAGAAAAATTTGAAGTCGGTGGCAAACAATTCGATCTACCTTCAAACCTCACAGATGCACAAAAAGAACAACTAAAAGGGGTGATAACCGAGCTCGGCAAACCGCCTGCGGGAGCCATAACACAAGCAGTCAGAGATCAACTTGCCGCAATACTTAAAGATGTGCCACTTGGAACTGCCAGATCAGAAATGCTTCGCACTATCAATGCCGCAAGTGCAGAACTTCAGAAAACCACTTTCACTTTGGAAGGAAATAAACTTTCTATAGTCACTGACGGCAAGCCTGTCACTCCTCCAATTGAAATTCCAGCACCAACCGGTGGTCCAGCCGACCTGGCAACTGCAATGAAAGAGCTACAGGCTCTAATTAACTGCAATGTAAATCCAGACACTGGATTGATGAGAAAAGCTATATCCGATGTGGCAAGACTTTTCGCAAAAGAAAAAGGTTCCAATTTTAATCCTGCTGAACTTGCACGTATGCTTAATAGTGCCGGCATGAATAATTTCAAATTCACTGTTGATACTACCAGTAAGCCAGGACAAACCGAGATTGTAGTTACTGACAAAGCTGGAAAAGAAATCAATCGCATCAACACAAGAGACATTGTGAGCGACGCAGTTGTGGCTGCTGGCCCCACTATTCCAACAGAGAGAACAGACATACCCGATTTAAGTCAGGTTCCAGAAGCTCAGCGTGCTCTGGTGGCAAATATTTTCAAAGCCACCGATGTTCAATCTATGCTCAAAGCTATAAGTGAGGCGAGAAAAGCAGGTTTAACTCAATTCAAAATAGGCAACGATACCTACCGAATTGATGTAAAAGGTATTGGATCTAATACAAACCTGGTACACATGACGATAAACGGCAAGATTGCTGTAAAAGCTGTAGATAGAAATGGTGTATTCCATCCTCAAAGCGATGGCAAATTCTTTGGTTCGTCTTATCTCAAAGCTAACCCGGATTCACCTATCTCCACCAGAGCTCGCGACCTGAAGCTTTCTACACCACAAGAAGTATCAACAGCTATTCGAGCGGGGGCGTTAACACCTGGTCAAACAACCGATGGCCCACTCTCGCCACAACAAGTTCAAGATCGCCTCAAAGAACTTGGGGTCACCATACCTGATACTATGAATGCACAAACTGCTTTCAAACAAATTCAAGATCTTCAGAACGCAATTCGTACTTCTAATCCAGCCGACATCAGAAAAGCTCTGGATATATTGAAAGGAAACACTGATCTAGTCCCACAATTCGACGGTTTAATTGCAAAATTAAATGCAAACCCAGCAAACGCCTTAAAAATCGAAGGCGGTGCAATTAAGCTACAAATTGGCGAACAAAAATATGACATTCCACCAACCTGGGATGCAAACACAATTCGTAACCTGGTAAGACTTTCGGCTACTGATGCAAAAGTTGCAGCTAACTTATATAGATATATCAATGACGCTCAAAGTGCAGTTGCGGACAAGGGCGCAATTATGCGCAATCTGCTCAACTCTGGACTCGATAGCAAACAACAAGCTGCTCTTATCATGGAAGCGTTCAAGCATGAAAAAGGACGCAATCCAGACTATACAATTCAAAAATTCGTTGATGATCTCAAAGTCATTCCAAATGCCGGAAAACCTGAAGAACCTATATTTGAGTTCAAAGGTGGTGCTTTTGTAGTCAGCGACAAATCTGGAACAGTACGCGCAAGCATCCCAGAAACAGACATCAAAGCTGCTGTGGCTGCCCAACAGCTACGCAATATGTTTGATGCTACGCTACCAGGAACGGATCCCAAGAAAGCAGATTTCAATCCTGAACTCTTGCCTAAAGCAAGTAAGATTGCCGAAGTTTTACGCGGCTTGACCACCGCTGAAAGAGCCAAAGCCATTGCCGATCTCAAAACAGACCTACAGACGAAAGGCATAAGATTGGATATCGCTCAACCAACTACTACTACCCCAATGGTAGAAATCACATACGACCTGGCCGGCAAACAAATCAAGGATTCTTCCAAAATTGCAGCCGATGCTGCACCAACAGCACCACCAGAACAAATTGCTGATCGATTAGGGACAGCATTAAATCGAATTCTTACTGATACTGCCAATCCTCCAACCAAAGCCAAGGTCGAGGAATTGATGAAGACCTGGATTGATTCATTCAATGCGCCAGGAGTCGACAGAGCAGCTCTTGTCGCACTTATTCAGCAACGAATCGGAAACAATGGCAAATTAGAAATTACAGGCACAGGAACTGATACCAAACTCAAATTTAGCCGCACCGGAATGGATGCACCAGCAGAAGTCGTTCTTGGCGCTCCTCGCGAAGTTGCAGCAGCGACTGGACCTCGTGCAGACGTTCCAGCTCTTACCGATATCACAGGTGTTCCCGCAGACAAAGCACCTCTGGTGCAAGCAATTTATGCCGCCAATGATATCAATGCAATGTTGACAGCAATTAAAGCTGCCAAAGCTGCTGGTATTACTCAGTTCAAAATTGGAAACGACGTTATCGGCTTACAGGTTATCGGAGTTGGTAAAGGCACCTCACTAATTCATATGACAGTCAACGGCAAAATTGGCGTTAAGGCAGTCGATCGCAATGGCACGTACACTCCCCAAATGGATGGTAAATTCTTCGGTTCTAATCATGGAAACCCTCTTCTTAGTGCCAGATCCGAGCAATGGAAGTTGCGTACACCACAAGAGGTCACAACTACACTTAGAGCCGGTACCGTTCGTCCAGGCGATACTACAGTTGGTGCCAACGTACCAGTAGTGGCTCCTCTTACCGATCAGCAAATTAAGGATGGTTTGGCAACAGTAGGTGTCACCAACATAACAGATACAGCAAAAGCTAGAGCTGCTTTTACGCAAATTCAAGATTTACAAAATGCTCTTCGCACTGCCAACCCTACCGAAGCACGCAGACTTCTTACAGCACTGAAAGCGAATACAGATATCGGTACTCAATTTCCAACTCTTGTTGGAAAGATCAATGAATCCACCGGTACCAATGGTGCACTCAAGATTGATGGTGACACCATCAAAATGCAAATCGGTGATACAAAATATTTAATTCCAGATAATTGGGATGCAAACACCGTTCGAAGTCTATCTAGACTGGCAGCATCCGATGCTGTGACTGCAGTCAGAATTCATAACTACATTACAGAATCGCAAAAGCCCGGTGCTGACAAAGCTGCAGTTTTGAAAACTCTTCTCACCGCAGACGGTGCTAATTCTGAACTAGCAGCAAAAATTTTACTTGAGGTATTCAAGCGCGAATCCGCATTAAATCCGAGTCTTACTCTTGAACAATTCCGTAACAACTTCCAGAAGGCGGCACCAGACGGTTGGAACCTTAGATACGAAGGAAATGCGCTAGTACTTAAAGACAATAAAAACATTGCTCGTGTCACCATTCCAGAATCCGGGGCCAAAATAGCAGTTGCATCTCAAGCTCTGCAAAATCTTATTGATGTGAATGCGCCAGGACTGGATCCTAAAAAGCCCAATTTCAATTCAGCCCTAGTTCCTAAAGCGGAAAAAATTGCTGAGATCTTGAAAGGCTTAACTGCAGAAGAGCGCACGCAGGCGATGAAAGACATCACAGCAGCACTGGCAGAGAAGAATATACGACTAGCTCTCACGGGAACTGCAACTTCTCCAATGGTTGAAGTTTCTTTCGACACATCGCGTGGTCGCTATCTTGATGCTAAGCGAATTGGAGATGCAGCTCCTGCAAATTCTGAGCAAACTGCGCTAGCTATGGGTACCAAGCTCAAAGAACTGCTAGGTAATCCCGCCACTACTGATGCGCAGCTTTCTGATTACCTAAAAACTATCACTGGTCAGCTCAACGTTGCCGGTGTTGACAAAGCAGCATTTTTGCGTCAATTACAAACTCAGATAGATGCTGGCACTCCGCCTAAAACAAAATTGGATATCGCTGGTACAGGCGCCGATGCTAAATTGGTCTTAAAGAGAGATAGCAAAGCGGATGTCTCAACACCGCTTGTTCCTCGCGATATAGCTGCCACCACAACTGGTGACACTCGCCCATTCGCCGAACAGTTAACCGCCTTTAAGGAAACTCTTGGAAAAACTCCACCTCCAGACAAAGCGGCTATTGATCGCATGCTTTCAAATCTTGCGCTTGCCCATGCACGCTCTACCACTCCGCCGAGTTTCGACAACGCGGCCTTTATTGCCGCCACCAAACTTGATGGAACTGGATTCAATTTGGTAAATGATACTTCCAAAACTCCACCTGAACTTGTGCTCAAAAAAGGAGACGCTGTAGTTTCCTCACCTATCAAGACTGCTGATGTACTAGCTGCGGCTACTGCTACAGCAGATAAAACCACCGCTCCAATCGAACAATTAGCAACGCAGCGCGGCATTGATTTAGCCAAGATTCCCAAAGAAGGCACTCCGGAAAGAGCACTGTTTGAAGCACTTCTACGCGGAAAGAGCGGCAAAGAACTCACCTTGCTCATCAAAGAACTCCACGCCAAAGGTCTACGAACTCTCACGCTTCCAGACGCTAATGGCAAAGACCGAAAAATCACACTGCAAGTAAGCGGACATTATGTCCACATGTATGCAGCGGATGATTCAGGTAGAATGCGTATTGCAATTAGAGGAACCACAGATGGTAGACCTCAACGCGGTGGATATTTCGGTACTCGTTGGACCGAATCAATGCTTGGCAAATCTATAATTGGCACCAATAAGGATGCCACCACGCCAACTCCCGAAGTTGCAAATCCGGAAGTTCCAGTTGTTGGCAGTACTGTCAAACCGCCCGAATATCGCACTAACCCAGAAGCGATGGCTAGCCTCGAACAACTCGTTGGCAATCCCGCAGAAAAGGGCAAACCTGATTACGATGCAAGAGTCGCTCAGTTATTTTCTGAAGCAGTTAGGCACGAAATTGCAACCAAGGGCAAAGAAAAGGCGGCGGAAATCGCTGCAAGTCTGCAAGAAAAATTCGGCAGCAAAGGCTTCCAAATCAAATTTGATCAAGCAACAAATACTCTCAGCATGAGAAAGGATTACAGTTGGAGTAATTTTTCCGAAGTAAATTTGACGAACGTTCCCGATGCAAACAAACCCGAGACGACAGCGCAAAGAGCCGCCAGATATCTTGAACCTTTTGGAGCCATGGATCGCGATCAACAGAAAGCGTACCTTGCAAAAGTAGCAACTGAGGTTGGCGCATTAGGGCTTACTACAGGTAAACAAGTTCTTGAAGCAATGCAGACACAATTACGAGAATTAGCAAAAGCAGATTCGCGCTTGAGCAAAACCGGATTAAGTATCAGAAACAACGAAATTGTACTTGAAAAGTATGGCAATTCAACTAGGGCTGGTCGACCCACCGAATCGTCCGATTCAATTCCTGTAATCTTTGCTACGCCTGTTCCACCCGGAGATGTAGTGGCATTTAGAACAAGATTAGGCGAAATAACTGCATTAGGCGATGGGAAATCTCCAAACGCGGTGTTGGAAGAATTCAACAAATTTATGCAAACTGTTCCAGTAGCGAACCGCGCCGCATTGATCAACTCGGCGTTAAAAAGCGCATTAACATCGCATGCAATTTTAAATCCAGAAGCAAGTCCAGCACAAATTCGTGAGACTTTCAATCAAGCATTGCAAGCAAAAGATCGATCATATGGTGTTGATGTTGATGCAGACGGGAACCTTATTTCCAAAGGTTTATCTCCTCGTCCAGAAGTGTTGCTTCGCAAGACAGATATCGACACGGCAAGAAAAGATCATATTATAGGCAAACAGTTAGCTCCATTTCTCAATGAAATAGCATTGCAAATCTCTAGGGGAAAAGGTTCAGACTTATCTCCGTATTTCAACATTTTTGCAAGAGCGAATCAAGACAAACCAGAGTTGATACAATCTGCACTTAAAATTGCCCTAAAAGAACAGTTCAGACTTAACCCTACTCAAAAACTTGATGAGCAATTATCGAAATATGCTTCTGCGCTACATAGTTCAAAACTGCCTTACACTTTGGCATATGACTCTTTATCGGGTGCAATACATTTTCAACAAAAGCAAGCAGATGGTACTTCCAGAACTGTCGGACAAATCAAAGCTAGCGAATATTTCAGTGCCCAGAAGTTGCCTGAGTTTATCTCGCAAACCGGAACTCGATTTGCAGGTCTTCTTGCAAATACCGAGCCAGCCAAAATTGGTGCCCTACTCGACAGAGTAATGAATTTTGCAATTACAAACAACCTCTCACAGGATCAGTTAACACAAATAATTAAAGACATAAACGCGGCACAAACTAAAATAGTAGTGCGAGGTAGCAGAGGTAAGTTATCGTACGCTACCAGGACGGCTGCATGACATTTTCAGGTGAGTCGGATTCATATGTGGATTCCGATAATCACTTTAATCCGATTTATCAATTACCACCTAACGTAGACGAAATCTCGTCTATGCTGCTAAACGTGGAAAATCTGACTTCTTTTGACACAGAGGAAAAAAAATTCGCATTGGCGGCACTGTTATTGAGTCTAGATCCAGCAATAAAAGCATGGGCTGCCGACTACTTATTCGAAAGCAAAATAAAAACGTTTACATTTTTAGATGCTAGCAATTTACTACGAACAGTGGAAATAGAAGTGATTCCCCACGGCATGGGTAAACGTTTTTATGTCAATGTTCAAGCCACAGACAATTTCGGACGAATGAGAAACTTCTTGCGAGCAATGAAATATGAAGATGATACATTTAGACGAAGTGCTTACGCTAATTTCTACTGTCCTATATGGATGAAGTTAGTAGGCAATTCTTCATACCTAAGCGGAAACATTTTGAATTTCGAACCAAATTACGGCATTACCAGCGATGAATTAGTGTTTGATATCGACAATTTGGAAATAATTAGCAATCGTCCTCAGACCGAGTCACCGGCTACTGTACTTGCACAGCTTCTAGAGCCATTTTTCCAGGTCAATACATACATTGAACCAGATTCATATGAGTGGAATCCTTCTGAAAATATTAATGACGCAATCAGCGTCATGGAAGTTAGAGACAGAGAAGCATATTTTTCAGGTAAAACTCATGCCACTAAATCTAGTACTGAACTGGATAATCTAAGTGAGGAAGAAAGAAAAAAATATGAATTTTACAAAAAAGTATATTCTGATTTAATGATGGATGCTTTGTCCAGCGATCGTTCGCTTCAAGTGAAAATGATGGAATACGAGGTTTGCATTAGAAACGGAATTGATTCCATTCCACATCAAGTTTTCAAACTGATCTCAAACGAAGAAAATGAATCGAAATTCGATTCGGTGGTATCACTACTGGTGAATATGGATCCAATCGACTTTGAGCAAGCGCAGCATCACAGACTCGGTCCTCCATTACGTGAACATTTTAAGTGGGTATTAAACACTTTCTTAGACGAATCACAAAGTGATACTCTTCTTGAAACTTTTGATGCTCAAATAGGTCTCAAAAATGTTTCCAGATGGATAATTTCAGATCGAATAGGAGAAATGAAATATAACCTCAAGAAAGACTTAAAAACTCTGGTATCAAAGAAAGCAGAAAGTGGTGATTACATCGAGGTTTTGAGTACCGCTTTAGCCTATCCATATTTTCAACATTTCTTAAAATCGCATCCAGTGGAAGTTCAAAAAATTTCAAAAATTTTGATTGAAGGATTGGGCGAACCTGAATATGCCCGCTTGGTCAAACCTCTTTTAGAATCCTAAGCTAATCTAGCCTGTACTAATTTGAAATAGTGCTCGATATCCAGTCTCGAAATCCCATCCCTCATATCTTCCACGCCTTCGTCTTGTGAATCGGCAATTTCTTGTTGATGGGTGAGCAAAAACATTATGTAGGACTTTTCTCTCATAGGAATATTATCGTCATCGACCGCTGCATAGAGTTCTTCAGTTTCGATGAAGCCATTTCCGTTAGTATCGATTTTATCAAAAGCTTCATATGCGTAGGCTCGAATAGCTTCCATATTTTGCTGAACGATGTTGAGCTTGGTTTCGCCAGTTTCAGATTTGACTGGAGCAAACCACCGGTTAGCAAAATCATCATCATCTTCGAGATCAGAATTACTGGTCAAAATAAGGATTCCTATAAGCCTCAACACTAGTTGTAATCCCTATTAAAAAAGAAATCATTCACTTTTAAGATTAAATTTTTAGATACAACATCATTACATCATTCGAATCGAGTTTTGATACCGAATGCAGTATCATATTGAATCACGATTGGCACCGTATTTAATACCGCAACGCAGGCGATTGGAAGCTCTCAATTCGATAGCAACAAATGAAGCGTCCAAAAATGTTGTCTAGCTAACACGTAATTTTCCCACAGACGGTTTGACATTAAAAATCGCTCACCCTATCATAGTAGATCCAGCTTGTCAAGAGTTGGCGTTTTTACCCATAACCGGGCACCCAGCCTGGATTCACGTTACCACACCCGACGCCACTCCGTAGCCATCCACTCAAGTCCCATTAATTAAAGTAGATATATACAGATTAAACGGGAATAATATTCAAGTCTCATCTGGACAACTAAGTGACTGCATCCACTACTACTCCACCGTCTGAAGAAAACGTGCCTAAGGCACTGGAGAATCCGCTTGAGCCGACAGACACAACGTCGACCACGCAGGCTCAGACATCCGAGCGCCTTCTGGATGCTACACGAACGGCCACCCCAGCAGTAACCACTGATAAACCTCTAGCAGACAAAATTACCGACGCGATAACAAACGTTGAAAATAATCCCAATGTTCAGTCTGGGCTTACTAAAGAACAACGCACAGCTCTAGAAATTCAGCGAGTAATACGCGAAGAGCTAGCCAAAAAACCTGCCGCCGAAAGAGCTGCTTTAGCTCAACAGTTGACTAAAGCTCTACCAAAGGGCTGGAAAGTGAATGTCATTAATGATGCAAAAGGTGAACCTGTTTTTCAAATAGGTAAAGTTTCAGGTCCAACCGGTGGAATTAGGGAAGTTGCTCGCGTTCAAAGCAAAGACGTAGCCGTTGCAGGCACTAACGAAACCGATGCTCAAAAAGGTGCTCGCCTGGCTGAACGCTTAAAAGGCTTTTCTGGAAACGACAAATTTACAGAAGCTTGGATGAAAGCAATAACTGGAGTCGCCAACGAATATCCAGTTCATCAACGTGGACCAAATAGCCCCTTTGCTCAATTTATTAAGGGTTTCAATGACAGACTCAAAGACGAGGGAGTTACAGGTTTTGATTTAGCCGTGAAGTCGGACGGTAAAGGTTTAGTTTTGACCAGACCCGATGGCAAGCAACCAATTGGTGTGGATTTTGGAACACCATCTGACAATGCAACTCTTGCAAGATTCGTACGTGAAACTCAAGTCACACCGGCTGACCTGCTTAAGACATTGAACATGGAAGGCGTTACGCCTTTAGATATTGCTCGCAAATTTGGCGATGTTTTAAGAGCCGAAGGTGCACGCAATCCTGCCGATCCTAAACGTCGCCCAGAAGAACACCCTGAAATTCTTCGAAGCAAATTGCAAACAGCTTTAGCTGGTTCTGGCTACGAAGCTAAGTTTGACCAAACTACCAACATGTTCACCCTTGTTAAATCCGACGGTAACGTGGTTGGCCGAGTCGACTACAACAATGTCAAATTTGAAGGGCGCACGCCGCCTTCGCCTGAAAGAACAGCAGGTCTTTTACTAGAACCGCTTGCTGCGATGAACGACGTACAAAGGGCTAATTATTTAAGTAGAGCTTCAGCCTGGTTTAATCAACCAGGCAGAACAGAAGCGGAACAAACTGCATTTAGAACCGCACTGCAAACTGGTTTTCAAAAATATCCAGAGCTTCAGAATTTAAAGATAAATGGTCAGCCTTTAGCTCTGGATTTCAGCGACAACCAAAAACTTCGTGCCAGTCTGGAAAAATTCAAACCGATAGACCCTCTAGATGTACCGACCCGCACTGATATACCTGCCGCACCTGTTCTGCCTGACGCACTTAAACAGCGAGTTAGCGTTATAAGAGGCATTGATGATGCGTTAACGCAACAAATCAAAGCAAATATACCGCCAGAAACAATACTAAAAGGGCTAAACGATACCCTTGCAAAGCTTCCAGGCGAAAAGCTGTTTCTCACCCAGGATTCAGCAACTGGAAATTATGTTTTGCGTACTGGACCAACACCTACAGATCAAGTTATAGCGCGCTTTGATGCGAAGAATTTACAGCCAACCACTGATGCAGCTCAGATGGATAGAAATTCTGCAGCCAGACTTCTTCGCCCATTGGTTGGACTGAACGAAGAACAACAAAAAGCTTATTTTGCCCAAATGGTAGATACGTTGAGGCAAGCTCCCAATGAGACTAGACGTCGAATGTTGTCGGCTGCAGTTTCAGAATATCTCAAGAGCGACACTACCAATCCCGAACTCAAAGGCTTGTCGATTACTGAAAGTAATGGCAACATGACTCTTGCAAAAGACGGCAGAAAATTAATCGACGTTCCAGTCAAAGCATCAACTCCAGCCGACTCTCCAGTAAAACCGCAACCTGTAAATCTAGAAGCAATTCTTGGAAAAGACCAGGTAGCCAAACTAAACACGCCCGAATTACAAGCAGCCGCGCTTAAATTTTTCGACGCCGCGACTCCAGCAAATGAAAAATTAAAAGCTGCAGAAATAATGGCTAACGGCGGAATCAAATCTTTGACAGTGAAAGATGGTGAAAAGTCGCGCACGCTCACATTCCAGAAGAGCGGTCCTTACATGCACGTTTATGCAAACGATAATAGTGGTCGTAATACTATTTATTTGCGTGGTACCAAGCGTGGTGACGACTATGTTCAGCAAGTTGGAAAAAATGGTCGACCAGTCGGCTTTTATGGCGACAGATGGACCAAGAGTGTCGGCAAGGACTCGATTCTAGGCTCAAATGTGGCAACGGCTGCAGACCGTCCTGCGGACGCTCCTCGGTCTGAAGTTAATGCAGTTAGTGACGCCAATCGTATGCTTGGTTTGACACCAATCGTAGCAAATGACTCTGCAGCTTTCCAAACCAGAATGGATCAGCAAGTTAGATTTAGCGATCCCACCGATCTGGCACCGAAATCTGTAGTGGGCGATTTCAGCGCTTATCTCAAAGCAAGCCTTGGTAATCCACCACAACTCGACCAGGCTAAAGCTCAAAAATTGGCAGAAGCTTACTCTGCAGCTTTGCGCGCTGAGGCATTATTCAATCCACCTCCAGCACCCGTTGCCGGAGAAGACCCTGCCATTACAGCCAAGAAAAGAGCTGATTATTCCGCTGCTCTGGTCAAAAGATTTCAGGATGGATTGCCTCCTGAATATGCGCAACTACTGAAATTTGCCCCTGACAAAACTCAGCAAGGCGCAGATATAGTTGCAATCCAAGTCGCTACTCAGGGCGGCTTCCAATCAATAGCAGGCGAGCAACTCGATCTTCTAGGCAAACCGACAGTGGCATTCGTCGATATGATCAGACGAGCCAAAACAGATGGTGAGCGCGCTCAGATTTTTAGCGACATGATGCGTCGTGAAAAACTGACTAATCCAGTTACTAGCGGAAACGCAGCCGAGCTAGCTACACGCTTCCAAAACATATTAACAGCCGCGCAAATTACCGATTTCAAAGTCGATATGACTGAAAATGGAATATCACTTCGCAAAGTTGCCACCAACGAAATTCTTTCTAGAATAAATCCAGCCAATTTGCCCACTAAGGATGCTCAAGGTGTAGTCAAAGAAAACTATCTGCAATTAGCTGGTCGTTTAGTTGAGCCTCTTGGCGCACTCAAAGGCGACGAAGTGAAAGCTTACATGCAACGCATCGGTGCATCGCTTAAAGATGTACCAGCACCTCAAAGAGCACAATTAGTCGAGGCTATTAAAGCTGAGATGGCTAAGCGTCAGGATCTATCTGGTTTCACTTTGGCTGAAAAACCAGATGGTTCAGGACTTGTTTTAACAACAAATCGACAAGGTGAAACACCAGTTGAAGCTACTTATTCTGCCATCACTACTGGTGACAGGACCGCTCCAGTTGCAGCAACCACAGATGGTCAAGTTGATCTCAAGGCAATCGTAGGAGAGGCTAAACTTGCCACATTAAAACCTGATCAAGTAGCTGCGCTACAACAACTGCTCAAACCTGGTGCCACACAACCTGAGCAGCTTAAAGCAATTGAAACACTAGCCAAATCTGGCTTGCGTACCTTGAAAATCAAAGATGGCGACAAAGATCGCACTTTATCTTTTGCTGTTCAGAGTGCAGGCAAGGGCAAATCTTATATAGGTTTGTTCGCTACCGACGACAAAGGCAAATCGCGCATCGCTATTCGCGGTATGAACGACGGTCAGAATAACTATGTACAACAAGGCAAAGCAAGCTTCTACGGCACCATCTGGTCTAGAGATATTGGAAACAAATCCATTCTCACTGGTGGCAAAGCAATACCTGGTACAACGCAGCCAGCCGCCGATCAACCGGTAAATGTTCCGACTATATTCAACGGACAAAAAATCGATTGGAACAAACCTGCAGATAATCCAGTTGTTATAACCCCAGACGTTACTCAACCTCGCGTAGATCAGCCGCTTACAACTGCAGCACCACTCAATGCAGATGCTGTCGTCAATTCTTTAGTTGACGCCGGACTGAGTGGAAAGAACGACGGTAAACCCGCTTACCAGGAACGCATTCGCATGATGCTCAAAGACTTCAATCCTGAGCAAATGAAAATCGTCAAGCAAAAATTCGAAAATATAACTGGTACGGCGTTCGACACGGCACTTACTCAAAAATTCTCTGGTTCCGACTTAAATGAGTTGAAATATCTAGGCGAAGGTTTAGATGACCGTGCTACCCGCATGATCCGTGCCATTCAAGAACGCGAAGAATGGAGAATCATAAGCGGTAGAAGTAACGAAATCATCGAAAAAGATGTGCGCGATACTTTTGCCACCATGACAGCAGAACAAATTGCCGCATTAGAAGCCAAATTCGCCGAACGCGTGGCAAGCGATCCTGCACTGGCTCAATACAAAGGAAAATCTCTTACAGATATCATCACTGGTAATTCCAGTTTTGGACAATCAACAAAAGACGCAATCGCCATATTGAAGCAAGGCTCTGACAAGATTTCAGATGCAGACAGAATGAAACTTGTCAATTTGGCTCTCAATCCAAAGGGCGACGCTACAGCATTTAATCTGTTTCAAGAAGCGACACGCTACATGCCGCAAGACCAAAGAGATCGTTTGCGCGATCAAATGGTCGAGGTGGCTAAAAAAGCAGCCAACGGAAATGAGAAATTACAAGACCAACTAACTGACTACGCTCGGTTAGGCAAACCAAGCACACTTACCCAAATCAAAGGCAATTTAGACTGGTATGGCGACAATGAACTTGGCATTCAGAATGCTTTGCGCAATATGTCCGAAACAGAACGCAAAGATTTAAACGAAGGTAGAAAGCTCTTCGAAAGTCCTGTCGCTAATCCAACTGCCGAGCAACAACGACAAGTCGAACTTTATAAACAGTACAAAGCAGTGTTCGAGCGCGCAGCCAAAAATACATTTGGAGTTACCAACAACCACGAGCTGGTGGGATATATGGACCAAGCTCTAAACGGTCCCAACGGTTCGATGGTATCGAGATTCCTTGCAAAAGAAGACGGTCCAACCGGCGCATATTGGGGTTGGCACAATCGTGACAGCAATAATTTGCAAGATATCATGGACAAACCATGGTCAAAAGAAGAATGGAAGATGGCAAATGACACTGCAACTAGAGGACAACTAAAAGCAGATATTCTAAAAGCCTTGCAGGCGAATGGTGCGGATCAAAACACTATCGACAAAATTATGGCTCAATTTGACAAACGAGCCGCTGCCGCGTCGCCTGAAGCTGCCAATCTGATTACACGTTCGCTGGCTGATAGCATCAATGAAAAGGCTGGCTTCTTCAGCTCAGATAGCGCTGGCATGATGAAGGCTATCTTTGAGATGACTGATGCTCAAAAGCAGCGTCTAAAAGACGACCCGGCCTATAGAGAACAAGTATTAAAATCAATTCGTGACAGAACCAGCACTGCTGGATGGATTATCGACAAAGTGAATCCAGTTAGTTGGTTAACCAACTCACTTGGAATGAATTTGAATTGGGAGAACACGCTTGGCTCTCTGACTATGCTTGAAGCATCTCTAGCAGAGCGTGCCGTTAACAGATTTGCAGATAACCCATCTGCAAAACCAGATTTGTTGGACAAAATTGCGTATCACGTCACAGCCGGCACCAGTGCGACAGAGATTACGGCAGACATAGAGAAATTTCTTCAAGATCCAGCTAACAAAGACGCTGTAGCACAATTCAATGCATTAGTCGGCAAAGACGCTGAACTCAAAGCTCTAATTATGAGCGAAGGCGACAGACGATTCAAATCGCTCACCTTTGGTCAGAACGACTTCAGTGCAGTTATACAGCCACTCCTCAAAGAGGGTCGAGTTGATATCCAAGCACGCGCCAACATGGCTAATGGTTGGTTCGGTTATGAAGATACCAAAGGATTCGTAGAGGGACTTGCAAGAGCCAAGAAAGAAGATTTCGATAGAATCAGAGCTAATCCAGCAATTTTAGATTTCCTTGGACCGCAAGAAAAACAACTTGCAATGAAAGTAACCATGCAAAATGGCGAGCTTCGTCCTGAAGACGAATTGCGCATTGCAGTATTGACCGGAAATCTCCAACGCCTAGAAGAACTTTCAAACAAATCACCCGCAGAAGTAATGCTGCAAAGACAAGCTTATGAAACTGCGTTCAATCGTTTGCTAACTGATGATTTGCGCAAAATGCACAAACCCGAAGCAGACAGAGCAGCGCTTAATTATGATGCTCCAAAATCTGTCATGCAAATGTATGACAAACTTCGCGATATCGCCACAAGCAGTGCAGATGGTGCCGGTTTATGGATGGTACGAAAATTCGACAGTGGCACTGAAGCCCAAATGCAAGCCCAATTAGATATAGTCGCTTCACGCATGACTGAAGCAGGAATTCTCAAGATAGATATTCCACCTGAAGAGCGACGCAAATTGATGGACACTGTCATGCAAGCCGTTGACCAGTACAACAAGTCTGAACACGCAGCAGCCGAAGTTGTAGTTCAAGGTGTGACCATTGCCGCTGCAATTGCAATAGCCATTGCCTCCTGGGGTTCCGGCTCTGCAATCTCAGCCAGCCTTATCGCATGGGCTCTTGGCGCAGGCGCGGCTGGAGCCGTTGCTCAGCCGTTACTGAAGAAAGCAATACTTGGCAACGACTATGATTTGAATAGCGGAGAAGCGACGAAAGACTCTGTACTAGGTTTCATCACCATGGCAGCAGCACCGTTTACACCAGCTCACCTGGCTCGTGCAATGGGAGTTTCTTCCATTTTTAGCAAGACTGGTGCAGCAGTTCTTACAAATGAAATAAAGGCTGTCGCGACTAGCACATCAACAAATATATTTACAGGAAAAGCAGTTGCAACACTTGGAGAAACAGCGGTTGAACTATCAACAAGAGCTTCAGCTCTGTTAGTAAAGACAAGTGGCGAAGCGGTTGTTGGTGCCGCTGACGACGTAATTAGGACATCAGTTCAGGCATTTGTAGAGCGCTCTGGCGCCGAACTCTTAGACACTGCCGCTGCTCAAGGAGTCAAGGGATTATCGAGAGAATCTCTTGCTAAAGTAACTCAAGAAGCCTCTGGACTTCTAATAGCTAAAGCAAATGAATTGGCGGCTCTAAAATTGCCAGCTGCTGAGATTCAAGCCATACTGGCTCAAGAAGCAACTAACATCATAAAAGCGTCAATGGAACGAGTAGTTCAAGAAGCGGCTGAAGCTACGGTACAAAGTGGTGTGATGAAAGCATCCGAACAAATTTTCGGTCATGCACTTAACTCCGGACAAGCGACTAGCTACGAACAAGCACTCAAGATAATAGCTAAAGAAATACCTGGAATTAGCGCAGAGCAAACTGCTCGAATGGCTCAGCGTTTGACAATGGAAATGAACCAGCTTCTAACCGCTGCAAGCAAGGGCGAAATTCGTACTACTCTTGCAAGAATTACGGCGGAAAACATCGCAAATCCTTCTAAGTATCAGGCAGAAATGTACAAGTGGGCAATGCAAAATCCGCTCAAAGCGATGATTGCTTTACATACTCTCACCGGTACCGCCCTTGGTGGCCTAGATGGATTTGCGCGAGGTCTAATTGAATGGGATCCAAGCCTGAGCCTACAAGATAATTTACAAAGAATCGCTCTAAGCGCCGGCATGGGAATGGGAAT
>JACCDG010043946.1_pt1 | contig 71758 bp, 54 predicted proteins | sample 7442471 | NCBI WGS metagenome assembly JACCDG01 (sample SAMN15323444, study PRJNA562643) | freshwater metagenome | isolation source: river surface water | place: USA:Blue River Watershed | collected 2017-08-17 | reverse complement strand
TGTTGATGAGTGCAAAGTGATGTGGGTTGTTGGTGCATTGCAACGACTTGCAACTTTGGGTATGATTGGTCCTGATATTCCACTGAAACTAACTCCCGAGGCAGTGGATGATTATATTGAGATTGACAATCATCGAAACCTGTTGTTTGAATCAGACTTTGAGATTGCAACTATCTTCAATGCACTTGCAAAAGATGAGTGTGATGAAGAACCCAATCCTGATGATGTTGAAGCAATCGTAGATTTGATTCTTGAGTATAAGAACAATCGCACTGAGATTGTTAAGTTTGCCCTTTCCCACCAATCTATTTGATGATGTTTGACCTTCTGAAGTTTGAACCGCACAACATTCCAAATGCGATTGCTGCAAGGCATAAGTTTGAGAATGATTGGGAGATTAGTGTAGTTGCTGGTCCTGGATTGTATGGTAGAATTGATGAGGAAACTTATGAAGTTGGTATTTTCCGTCCCAATGGTAATCTAACTGAAGATGTAAGTGGATGGAATACTAAACACGAAGTTTCTGCGATGATGTGGGTGCTGTCTCAACTGTAATTTTAATTCAAACACAACGGAGATTTATTGTGGACACAATGGAAAAAATAACAACTGCATTTATTACATTGATGTTTATTTTTGTTGGTGGTGTTATGGTCTTGGGACCAATTACTGAATGGAACTCTGCTGGTGTTCTTCAAAAGCAACTGAACGCACAGTGTGGAACAAATTATAGTCAAATAGATGTGCTTCTTTCAGGTAATGAATTGATGGAACTTTGTAAGGTTAAGAATCAAGAACTTCTCATCAAACAATAGTCTATTGTTCTTGAGTCCAATGATGCGATGTGCCACTTGTTCTAGTGGCACAGTACACCCCCCAAACCCCCTGCTGCCGTGCTATGATTACGGAGTAATCGAAAGGGATGGACCTCTGATGAGCACTTCTGAACGGATGGAAAAGCAATTCTTCATTCGATTCATTACTCTGGTCAATGAAGTTCAGGGTAAGCAGAAACTTCCTTCTCAAGCAACTGGTTATCGTAAGTCTGCTTGGGTAAAGCAAGTCCAAAACCCCAAACAGAAGAAAGATGCTCTGACTCTTATGTAGTTTCTTCTTTCTATCTGTCCCACATAAAAACAACCAATGCTGATTAAAACTGTTTTCGACATTCAGACTCAACAACCTGGGTATGCAATTTGTGACCCTAACACTGAACGTTGCGGTTTTGTAACTTACAATCTGCTCAATGCAATTCGAGCAGGGCAATGTAAGTCTTTCGATGAAGTTCAAACTCTAATTGCGAGCAAGTGAAGATGTATAATCAAGTCCAGATTACTTATCAAGTCCCTTACAATGATTGTGAGTGGAGAGTTCAATCTTTTCCTGATGTTCAAGAAGCACAGAGAATGATTGATTTTTATAGGTCTTGTGGTTCTCCTGCTAAGTTTGTAACTGACAATGATGACTGAAATGATTTTCCGATTCACTCCTGAAGAACTTGAAGTATTGCAATCTCTGATTGGATTCTTCAATGATGAAGATGTACCAGAATGGATGAATCAAGACGCATTTGATTCTTTGTTTAATAAAGTCATGAGCAATTAGAATGTATCAACCAACAAGGACTGAACTGTTAGTCGAGGCACTTGAGTATTACATTTACAAACTCAAGGAAGATAACTGCAATGAAGCAGCAATCGACGCATACACAACTCTTTTGAAAGAGATTGATGTTGACAACTATTCAACCATTGACTGAAACCATGATTATCCTGCAAAAACAAGACCACGGTTGTGTTTATACTCTTGACGAAGATTCTCAAGAGTTGTATTATGCTCCTATCTACAGTGATAACTCCATCAACATTTCTGAGTTTGCTCCTGTAGATTTACTCAACTGTGAGGACATACAAGAAGTCCTTAACATTCAAAAAGAACTGATTGCCCTAATCAAATGAAACAAACAGTCAAAGACGTTATCAATCAACTTGAAAAACGTGATCCGAATGAACCAGTCTTTTATCTTCTTTATACAAAGGATGATGTAAAAGAATTGGAACATTATGACCCAGTTACAAATGAATTAGTTTATCCTTATAATGATAATCTAGCAGAACAAGTTTTATCTAATCTAGATTGTTATGATGTAATCTATGAAACGATTTACAAGTGTATGTCTGATGAAGTCTCTTATCAAGTAGATCAACTCTCTAAACTTGAAAACGTTAAAGTTGAATCTGCATCTTACTAATTCAATGAAAGAAACATTTGTCAGGTTAAATGAAGATCAAATTGAATTGATTCTTTATTGTCTTGAACAACAAGAATATGAATTCAATGATTATGAACAAACTCTATGCGAAGCAATCATTGATTCTTTCACTTCTGCTCAAGTAGAACTTAACTCCTAATACTATGAGGCAATCAATACCAATTATTCCTAGTATATTCAACTCGATTACCTTATCAGTTTGTTTATCTTATATGATGATTGGTATGCTTTATACGATTGAAATGGAGTTAGATAAGACAAAATAATCTGATTTAATGAATTAACGTTAAAAAAGATAATTAAAAAAAATGTATTAAAAAACATATATGTGTGTTTTGTTCTTTTTCCACAAGGGTGTGGAAAACTATCTCTTATACCCTGTCTTATAGTCTCTAAACGTCTTATAAACCTTCTTTATTGTCTTGTAATCCTTCTACTTATTGTCTTGTAATCCTTCTACTTATTGCCGTCTAAGCGTGCATTGTATCATAAAACCCCAGAAAAGTCAAGGGTATAAAACCACTTCCTGAACTGGCACACTATAATGCTCGGCACAACTTTACAGTTATGTCAAGGGGTTTCGTGATTATAATACCTTATGAGACTCTGAGAAACTCATACGTCTTATGAGACTCGGAGGATTTTTATTTGTTCGTGCATGAGACTCAAAGGACTTATGAGAATTATTCGTCCAAGGACACTTCGTGCTCTGTCCATTCGTCTTATGAGTCTTATGCCATTCGTGCTAGATTTATAGGGTGGGAGGAGAGGGAATTCGTTATAAACACCTAGGACTTATAAGAATTGCACAGGGGTCGATATAAAGTTTTCCACAGTTTCCACAATAGTTTTCCACAGGGTTGTGGAAAAAGTATAAGAGTTTTCCACAGGTATAATACCTGGGTATACCTTTAAGTATTACAATCGAACAGCACTGTTCCATTCGTTATATGCCCTCTTATGTGTTGACATATGCCCCAATTCGTCGTATGCTTATACCTGGGGTACAGTTTTCCTATTATAATCACACAGTGTTACTTAATTCGTTATGTTGCCCTCTTCGTTATTATAATACCCTGGTAATAGTTTATTATTCTTTATATTCAGTACTGTTTAATTCTTATTCGTGATTGTTCGTTTATTATAATTAAACAGTCTTCGTTTATTCTTATAGACAGTGTTTTGCGATTGTTGGGTATTCTTATACTAAACCGATGCCGACCCTAAAACTAAAAACGACCTACTACCCTAATCTATAAAAGTATGATTGTGCCTTTGAGTTTGTCTTTAAGAAAAAAAAAATTCTCTAAGTACGAGAACCACCCATAGGGAAGAGTTTGAATATATCGGAATGTGCCTCGGAGAACTTATGAAGTTTTTTATTGAAAAATCTCTAAAAAATTTTCGGGGGCAAAAAATTACTCAAAAGGTTGATATATAAATGGAAAAAGAATAAACATGAATAGATGTTAGAGATTACAGATTACGAAAGAGAATTATTAATCGAGTGTATACAATTTCGTTTAGAAACTGACAAGACAGCAAACTCAAACGAAATTCTAAGGGAGGAACTGGAAGAGTTGCTCTTCAAAGTGGAAGAATCTGATGACTACGTATAACATAGAAGTCAATGGTATAACAATCGTTGAGAAAGTGAATCCAGAAGATTTAGAGAATATGTTGAATCAAGTCAGGGGACTAGTATGGACTTCTGGTGGAAAAAATGAGGATATCAAAGTAATTCTAAATAACAGAGAAGACCCATTGCAATGATTGATTTGTAGTGGTATAATGTAAACGTCGGAATTTATTTTTTATGGCAAAAGGATTTACAATTAAGGCAAATGCATCGACGACTAAGAAAGTTGTTGATGAGTTTAATTTGGAAGCAGCAAAAGAAATGGTAAGAGGAAAGTCCATTGTTTTCTGCTTACCTGGAAGAGGATGTTCCTATATTTTTCTGAAGGCATTTGTGCAGTTGTGTTTTGATTTAGTACAAGCAGGTGCAAGTATTCAAATTTCACAAGACTACAGTTCCATGGTGAACTTCGCACGATGCAAGGTTCTTGGTGCGAACGTTCTCAGAGGACCTAAGCAGAAACCTTGGGATGGCAAACTTGAATATGATTATCAACTCTGGATTGATAACGATATTGTGTTTGATACTGAGAAGTTCTATCGTCTTGTAGCAATGGACAAAGACATTGCTGCTGGTTGGTATATGACTGAGGATGGACACACCACATCCGTTGCACACTGGTTAGAGGAAGAAGATTTCCGTACCAACGGTGGAGTAATGAATCATGAGACTGGAGATACGATGCAGAACCGTCGTAAACCATTTACAGTTGACTACACTGGATTTGGATGGGTTCTGATTAAGAAGGGTGTCTTCGAGAGTCTTGAGTACCCCTGGTTTGCACCTAAGATGCAACAGTTTGAATCTGGTGAGGTTCAAGATATGTGTGGAGAAGATGTCTCATTCTGTCTTGATGCAAAAGAAGCAGGATTTGAGATTTGGTGTGACCCCAAGATTCGTGTTGGTCACGAGAAGACAAGAATTATCTGATATTCTCAAAGGTCCCCCTCAGGGACCTTTTTTTTTTTATGGTTTGACGACGAGAGCACTTAGTGGTATTATGTATGAGTGGCTATGATGCCCAAAAAAATCCCCGTAAAAAACCGTTTTAAAGAGGAAACTAATTATGGCAGTAAAAAAGAGTGCAAAGGGTGGAGTAAAAGTCGAAGCAAAACCTAAACTGACTCTTCAAGGTTGTGGTCGTAATACTAAATATAGTGCAACAAGCCGTAATAAGGCACGTAAAAAGTATCGTGGACAAGGAAAAGGGTAATGTATCATCTAGAAGTCAATGATGAGTGGAATGCAATTCATCATGAAGACTTGTGGATATACAATAAACTACAATTAAGTCGGGTTTTAGGTTACATTTGTGGTCCTGTTGGAGCAAAAGTACCAAAACCCGACTTTTATATTGTTCGACCTGCTATCAATTTTCTCGGAATGGGTCGATTTGCTGAAATTAAATGGATAGAAAGCAGTACTGAAGAGTTTCATCCATCAGATTTTTGGTGTGAAGTGTTTAGAGGAGAGCATTTGAGTGTTGATTACTACTATGGAGAAGCAAAATTAGTGGTCAAAGGCACAAAAGATGAACAAGATCCCCTTTACAAGTGGCAAAAATGGGAAAAAGTTGATAAAAAAGTTGATTTCCCATCAATTTTGAAAAATTTAAAAGGAAATTATGATTGGATTAACTGTGAATTCATTAATGGACACCTAATTGAGGTCCATGTAAGACAAAATCCAGACTTCAGGTATGATAATAACGTTGCAATTCCAATTTGGGACGACAATTTTGAAGAAAACCCTGATTTCGTAAGGGATTTGGAGTACGATACCTACGGAAGAAGGGGAATTTTTGTAAAATAAATAGTTTTTCGAGTAAAGATAGGAGGGTTTTGTGAATTGGAGAGATTTTCTATGGGAAATCACCTCCTGTTGGAGGTATATGACGTAAAATTTGAGTTACTAAACGACTCAACAGAGTTAGAACGAGTCATGTTAAGGGGCATTGAGCGTGCTGGTATGACCGTTTTAAACGTGTTTGGGCACTGCTTCCTACCACAAGGGTGTACAATAGTAATTGCCCTGTCAGAGAGTCACGTATCGTGCCATACATGGCCAGAAAATGGGTGTGTGGCAATTGATGTTTATACTTGCGGACCAGGAAATCCAAAATTAATTGCTTTAGAACTACTAAAATATTTTAATTCAGATAATTATAATCTTAGGCATTTGCTGCGTTAAATATAGTTAGGGGAGATAGCAACCTCCTACAAAAAAAAGTTCTGTTTTTACCAAAAAACAGGAGCTAAAATGTCTAATTTACCAGTGGATAGAGATAAAAGTTACATGTATGCAATGTGGGGAACCACAAAATTGATAACTGATTACAATTCAACAGACAATAGAACAACCAAAGAGGTTAACTTAGAAAAACACAACTTAAAAAAACAAACAGAGTTACATGAAATGATTCGTAATGATGAAGACTATGATGATTGGGAATATGGAACTGAACCCTCTTATGGTAAAAAAATAATCTAAAAGTCTTATAGATATATTAAATACACTTTTAATCTTAATGGCCACAAGGATTTCCAGAGCATTTAAGGATATTAGTTTATCTTTTGCGAAGCATCCTGTAACAAACGATATTTTAGTTATAAAAAACGAGGATGCTATAAAGAAATCCGTTACAAATTTAGTGAGAACAATTCTTGGGGAAAGATTTTTCAGACCATTGATAGGAACTTCAGTAACAGAAAACCTTTTTGAACTGGCAACTGAAGAGGTTTCAATTGTAATGAAGGAAGAGATAATGAGTGTTCTGAAAAACTATGAACCAAGAATTGTTTTAAGAAATGTTCAAGCAAGATCCTTAGAAGATGATAACCAAATAAATGTTGAGATTGAATACGATATTGTTGGTCTAGGATTTCCCACTCAGAATATAGAATTTCTTTTACTACCAACTAGAATATAATGTCATTCAACCAATTTACTAACTTAGATTTTCAAGATCTAAGAACACAAATTAAGGATTATCTAAGAGCGAATAGTAATTTTACAGATTTTGATTTTGAGGGATCTAATTTCTCAGTATTGATTGATGTCTTAGCATATAATTCTTATGTGACAGCATTTAATGCTAATATGACAGTGAATGAGTCGTTTCTTGATAGTGCGACTCTTAGAGAAAATGTTGTTTCATTGGCACGTAATATTGGTTATGTTCCAAGGTCAAGAAGGTCATCAAAAGCAAGAGTTAGTTTTAGTGTAAATACCACTGGATTTTTAGACGTAAAGGCAGTTACCCTTAAAGCAGGAGTAGTAGCATTAGGAACTGTTGAGAGTGGCAACTACGTCTTTTCAATTCCAGAGGACATTACTGTAACTGTTGATGCTGAGGGATATGCATATTTTAATGATATTGACCTATGGGAAGGAACATTTTTAACAAAGAGTTTTATTGTAGATAATTCTCAACCAAATCAAAAATTTGTAATTCCTAACCCTTCAGTAGATACTACTAGCATTCGTGTTTATGTAACCGATTTAGCAAACGAAGAGTATATACAATATACAAATATTTTAAACGTAGATGCAAGTTCAAAAATATTTTTAGTTCAAGAAGTAGAAGATGAAAGGTATGAGATTTTATTTGGAGATGATGTTTTTGGAAAAAGACCTTCTACTGGTAGCTCCATTTTCGTAAGTTACATTATTACTAATGGAAAAGCAGGAAATGGGTCTGCAAACTTTAACTTCTCTGGAATTTTAGAGGATAATAATCAGAATAGAATTACAAATGGTATTTCACCATTAACTACAACTCTTGCATCAGAGAATGGTGATGATATTGAGAAGATTGATTCGATTAAATATCTTGCACCAAGAGTATATTCATCCCAGTACAGAGCAGTTACTGCAAATGATTATAAAGGATTGATACCATTCATTTTCCCTAATGTAGAGTCTGTTACTGCATATGGTGGAGATGAATTAGACCCACCACAATATGGAAAAGTTTTCATATCAGTTAAACCAAGACAAGGTAAGTTCTTATCAAGAATATCAAAAGAAGAAATCAAAAAACAACTAAAACAATATTCAATTGCTGGAATCAAACCAGAATTGGTTGATTTGAAGTACTTGTATGTAGAGTTGAACACAAGTGTTTATTATGATAGAAGTTCAGTATCTGACATTTCATCATTAAGAAATAAAGTTATTGAAACTCTCAGTGCTTATGGTAAATCCTATGATTTAAATAATTTTGGAGGAAGATTTAAATACAGTAAAGTAAATGCGTTGATTGATGATATCAGTGGATCTATCACTTCGAACATCACTAAAGTTAAGATAAGAAGAGATATGCAACCAGCATTTAATCAATTTGCTACTTATGAAATTTGTTTTGGAAATGCTTTTTATATCAAGAAAAATAATATTTTGGATAATAGAGGATATAATATCAAATCATCTGGATTCAAAATAGAAGGTGTTGATGGAACAGTATACTTAAGTGATGTTCCAATAAATGATACTCAAGGAACAATATTTTATTTTACACTAAAAGACAACTTACCATTTATTATTAAAAATAATGCTGGAGTTGTTTACTATAAAAAGGGTGAGATATTGCTTGACACTGTAAATATAACTAGTTCCGTAAGTCCAAATGGAATAGAAATTCAAGCTATTCCAGAGTCAAATGATGTAATTGCATTGCAAGATATATATTTAGAATTAAGCATTGATAATCTTGTTGTTAACATGGTTGAGGATAGGATTAGTTCTGGAGAAAATACTTCTGCAACTGAATATATCGTAACTTCAAGTTATTCAAACGGCGCATACACTAGATAAAATGTCAGATATTAACAATAGAGTAAAGATTCAACATGTTATTGAATCACAAATCCCTTCCTTTTTAAATGAGGATTCACCTCTTTTTAAAGAATTTTTAAATCAATACTATATCTCTCAAGAGCATCCTACTGGAATTTCGGATATTATTGCGAATCTTGATAGATATAAGGATTTGCAGACCTATAATAATGAATTATTCTTTACTCTTTTTGTTCCTTGTACATTAACAGGAGATTTACTGTCGTTTGATGATGAAATTTTTGTCAATCATACTATTGGATTCCCACCTTCCTATGGTTTGCTGAAGATTGATAATGAAATCATCACTTACACGGGGAAAACTGCTAATTCTTTTACAGGTTGCTCTCGTGGATTTTCTGGAATTGACGAACTTAATAATATAACTACATCCAATATATTAAATTTTAGTACAACACAAGCAGCAGACCACGCATTAGGTAGTGTAGTTAATAATTTAAATCTTGGATTCTATCAAGAATTGTTTAGAAAATTCAAATCTCAATTTTTACCAGGATTTGAAAATAGAGAATTCATACCTCAAGTAAAGATAAAAAATATTTTATCAAGAGCAGTAGATTTTTATACAACTAAAGGAACTGACACTTCATATAAAATACTGTTTAAAGTTCTTTTCAATTCTGAAATTAGTATAATCAAACCTCAGGATTATATTTTACGTCCATCAGACGATAATTTCTTTGTAACTAGAAATATTCTCGTTGAAAAGATAAGTGGTTCCGATCCTTTATTGATTAAAGGTCCAGATAGAGCATCATTGTTCCAAGACAATGGTACAATTGAATCTGCAAGTGCTTCGATTTATTCCATAGAATATAGACCAGTAGATGAAAAAGACTTATATGAAATATACTTAGACAGTACATCATTTATATCTAATTTTGTATCTACTAAAAAAACCAATATAACAAAGAAAGTAGATTCTTTCTCAGATACAATTTATGTCGATTCCACTGTTGGATTCCCCAAAAGTGGAACTATTTTGCTTAAGGGAGCAAATACCGCAAATGGTACAGTAACTCTTACATATACAGACAAAACTAATACTCAATTTCTAGGAGTTTCTGGACTAATTATTGGAACTGAGTATGGTGATGAAATTTTTGAGTCAAATTTTGTTTACACATATGATAAAAATAATGAAAAAATAGAATTTAGATTAATCAATGTTATTGGAGAAGTTCAGTATCAAAATACATCTAATTTATTGGTAAATGACAAGATAGCATTATCCTCATTTGGTGCAGAATTAAGTGATAGACCAGAATTTTACAGTTGGTTATATAATGTTACCACCAATCATGAGATAAGAACTATAACAAAATCTGGTGATACAAGTGGAAAAGTATACACAATAACTTTTTACGATAATTTAAGACTTTACATCGGACAAAAAGTAAAATTAGTAAATCCAGATGTATCTAATGATTTAGAAATTGATGGAGAAGTTGTTAATATAATCTCACCAAACACTGTTGAGGTTTTAAGTAATTTAGATGCAACTAAAAAAACTTTACTGAAGGAAGTTATTGTTCTTGGTTCAAGTGAAAGAAATCACACACCATCAGTAAACAATATTCCAGTAGCAATTCAGAATACCTATATCAATGATTCATACACATCATTTTATGTTGCTGCGTCAGGAATATCTAATTATCCTTTATATGCAAAAAATCAAGTAGTAAAAACGTCTACAATTTCAGGTATTGGAAAAACAGATATCTTAGAGACAGATATTGTTCATAATTTTTACACTGGTGAAAAAATTTATTATTTCCCAGAGGCAAATTCTGGAATCAAAACAGGAATATACCACGTTACTACAGTAGGAGATAATAAAGATAGTAAAAAAATTAAACTATCACTAAGCAAGAGTGATTTGTATTCGAATGTTTATGTAAATTTTGAAAGAAATATTCTATCAGATTCTTTCGTTAAACTTGATTACGAAAATAAAACTGTACAAAATCAAAAAATATTCAAAAAATTTAACTACGTCAAAGGTGACAGCACATTAAAGCAAGTTGCTGATAGAACAACTAATAATAGACAGATTGGTATTTTAGTAAATGGTACTGAAATATATTCTCCAACTTTATTCGATGAGAACATTTATTATGGAAGATTGGATGGAGTAACAGTAACTAATCAAGGAAGAGGATATGATGTCATCAATCCACCAGAACTTGAAATATCTGATGTATCTGGAGAAAATGCTAAAGGATATGTCAATATTGTTGGTGGACTTTCTGAAGTAAAAATTATCACTCCTGGAGTTGGATATCAAATTAAACCAAAGATTACTTTGGTTGGTGGAAATGGTACAGGAGCAGTAGTAGAACCAAATCTAGTTAAATCAAAAATTAATGCAGGATTCAAAGGAGATGGTTCTGGAGTAAATCCAACAACAAACACAATAACTTTCTCACAAAAACACAATTTTGATGATGGTGAGGAAGTTTCATATAACTCTAATTTTAATGCTCAAATTTCCCCATTAAAAACAAATGCAAATTATTATGCTGGGGTAATTAGTCCAACACAAATTAAATTATACGAAAGACTAGAAGACGCACTCAAAAAATCCAATGAAATAAATTTAGTTGGAATTAGTTCTGGTTTCCATTCTTTCATAACATTAAAATCAAAAAATACAATTACAGAAGTTCGTGTAACAAATTCTGGTTCTGGATATTCAAATAGAACTCTTAAAATTCCATCAACTTTAGCATTCGATGGACAGACTAATGGAGTTAATACATTTGATAACTACATATTTGCTAAAAATCACAAATTAAAAGATAAGGATATTTTAAGATATTCAACAACTGGAACGGCAATAAGTGGTCTTTCAACCACTTCAGAATATGTTGTAACAGTTTTGGATGAGAATACCTTTAAACTGTCTTCTATTGGGGTTGGAACACAATTTTATGACGTTAATTATGCAAGTAAGAGATATGTAAAATTCAATTCCCTCGGAGAGGGCACTCATACATTCTCATATCCACCAATAAGACTGGTTGTTGAAACTTTATCTGGAATTGGTGCTACTAGTATAATTGAACCACAATTTGAACCAATAGTTTTAGGTTCAATTGAAAGTGTATTTTTAGAGGATAATGGTGTTGGATATGGTGTTTCTAACATAATCAATTTCCACAGAAGACCTACTGTTAGAATAAAACCATTAATTTCTGAGGCACTTCTAAAACCAATTGTCTTAAACGGAACAATCGTTGATATTCAATTCTTAAGTTATGGTTCTGGTTACGATAAGGGAATTGATATAATTGTCAATGGAAAAGGAAGTTTTGCTGATATTAGACCAGTAATCGAAAATGGCAGAATAGTAGCAGTAAATATTGCAAATGGTGGTATTGGATATGATAAAGATACCACATCAATTACAATAAAAAGAAGGGGTACTGATGCAAAATTTATTGCTGATGTATTTGAGTGGAAAATAAACCAGGTAGAAAAAAATAAAAAATTACTGGAAGTTCAAGATGAAGCATTTATTGCTCCTAGCAAAAATAAAGATTTTGGTCTTCAGGTAATAACATTTTATGCTCCAAAACTCTTAAGAAAGACTATCAACGATCACGTTGATAGTTCAAATAGAGAGGAACCAGATTCTGTTCATTCTCCAATTATTGGTTGGGCATACGATGGAAACCCAATTTATGGTCCTTATGGTCAAGTTGGTTCCCAAATTCAAAAAATTAGATCTAGTTATGCTAAGAGAGTAGAACCAAATAAAAAAATTAGACCAAGTTTTCCTGATGGTTTCTTTACTCAAGACTTTTATTATGACAGAGCAATCGGAGATTTGGATGAGCACAATGGAAGATTCTGCAAAACACCAGATTTTCCAGACGGAATTTATGCATATTTTGCAACTATTGATAATAGTGCGATTTCTATGCCAGAGTTCCCATATATCATTGGAAACTTTTTCAGGGATTATGTAATACCAGAAAACTATTCCTCAAGGTTCAATCAAGATATTGACCTAGAAAGTTTAAGGTTGATTAGAAACATTGGACCATATTACATAAATTCTGGAAATTCAAATTACGATTTAATCAGCAACACAGATAAAAAATATAAACAGGAATTTACAGTAACAAAAACACTTTCATCATCTATTGATGAAGTTCAAATATATTCTCCTGGAAGTAATTACAAGGTTGGTGACAACATTGTATTCAATAATAGCAATACTGGTGGTTCTGGTGCTTCTGCAGCAGTATCTAGGATTAAGGGCAAACCGATTAAGTCAATAAATGTTGGTATAAAAACTAGTTTAGATGTAAGTTTTTACACATATGGAAACAATGTGGTTGGAATTACCCAAGAACCACATGGACTGCTTACTGGTGACAAAATAACAATATCTGCAATCTCAAATTCAAATTATTCTTATCTGGAAGGCATTAAAGATATTTTTGTTTCTCAAAAAACCGTTGGTATATCTACAAATATAGATGTACTACAGGTAACTGGTGAATCTACTTCAATTTTAGTAAATGATGTTTCTGGATTCGAGGTTGATGATTTTATTTCTATTGGAAATGAAGTTTTAAAAATTACTAATATTTTCCCAGAAAAATCTCAGTTGAATGTTGACAGATTACAAAATACTGGTATTCATACAGTAGGAATTGACTCTGTTAAACTTTTGCCAAGAAAATTTGTCTTCTCAGTACCAGAACAAAAATTTGTTGTAAAGAAGAATGATATAACATATTTTAATCCTAAGACTTTTGTTGGATTTGGTTCAACTGGAACAAATTATACCCTTCCAGACCAAACAAACTTGAATGTCCCAAGCAGATCCATCTATATTAAAAATCATAATTTTTATACTGGTCAATTAGTAAAATATAACGTAGGTATAGCAGGAACTGGGATTATTGTTTCAAACACAATTACCCAAGCAGATGCATTTACATTAAAAGACAATCAAAATGTTTACGTTGTAAATAGGGGACAGGATTATATTGGACTATCAACAGTCGGATATACAACATCTTCTGGAATTGGTTCTTCATTAAATTCCTTATACTTCTTTGATGATATTTCAGTAACTGGTCTTGCCCATTCATTAACTACAACATATGAAAAAGTAATAGGAAAGGTAGAGAACTTTAGTTTAAATGTAGAAACATTAGAAAATCATGGACTAAGTGATTTGGATAAGATTAGTTTTAATCTTCTTCCTAGACTAACAGATAGATTTAAGATTAGATATGATACAAATATAAGAAAAATTACTACTGAACTAAAGGATTTTGATACTTCTGTTGCTATTAGTACAGTAACCTCTGAGATTTATTTACCAGGAAATACATATTCTACTGGAGATAAGATTGTATATTACAATAAAGGTAATAGTACAATTGGAGGGTTAGTAAATAATGAGACTTACTACGTAATTAAAGAAAAACCAGATTATATTAAGTTATCAGAATTTTACGTTAGTGCTAAGTCTGGAATAAAAATTCAATTTACAACCCAAGGAAGTGGTGTTCAATCACTTGCTCTTGTAAATCCTCCATTACAAGCAACAAAAGGAAATTTCATTGAATTTGATTTATCTGATCCAACTTTATCTGGAATGGATTTGAAGTTGTATAAAGATGGAAACATTTTAATTGAAGTAGAATCATATAAGTATTCAAGAAATGCATTAGATGCTGGTGTATCTGGAGCAAAACTAACTATCGATACCTCAGATAAAAGTATCACAAACACTTTATTCTATAACTTAATTCCATTATCACCAAATGTTATTGAAAAGTATCAAATTTCTATTGACAAGGAAGTAATTGGATACAATAAAATTACATTAAATCCAAGTGTTTATAGTGAAAACTATCCAATAGTTTCTACTGGAAATACATCTTTTAAATTTATTCTAAATCAAAAACCAGAGTATTTTTCATATAGTGTAAATTCTGGAATAACTACTATTTTTTATGATACTGACTCAAAAAATACAGATGGTCCTATTTCAAAAGTAAAATTAAATTTTGGAGGAAAGGGTTACAAAAAGATACCTTCAATTGCTTCAATACAAAGTAATAAAGGAAAGGATGCAATATTAAAAGCATCTTCAAATACTATTGGAAAAATTGATTATATCGAAAGAGTTAAAGATGGATTTGACTATCCTACAGACCCAACACTGAAACCAGTTTTGAGTGTTCCAACAGTATGTCAAGTAAAAGACATATCAAGAGTTGATTATGTTGGAGTTACTACTGGAGGAAAGGGATATAATACAGCACCAGTATTAAAAGTAATTGGAAATGATAACATTAGATTGAGAGCAAACATACAGGGAGGAACTGTAACTTCAGTTGATGTATTAGAAAATGTTACTAACTTATCTTCTCCACTAACTGTAATAGCAACTAGAAACTCTAATGGTTATGATATTGATGACATCACTTATAACTCAAGTACGAATGAAGTGACTTTAGAGTTAGTCAATAGTGATAATCAAATTTATCCATTGATTACTAACCAATATGGAACACAAGAAGTAGTATTTCCATTCAAAGTAGGAGATAAGATTTTTGTAGAGAATTGCAGGATAACAAATCCATCTCAGAAAAATAATTACAACTCTTCCAATCATGGATACAACTTCTTTACAGTAACTGGTATTAGCACAACAAATTATACTATAACATATAGTATGAATGGAATCTCCAATAATCTAGGAGAATACACCACAGATAATAATTATGGATTTGTAATAAATGAAAAAGATATGGCAAAGTTTGAAATGAAACTTGCCGATGATTTGGGTTATCTCTCTGGAGAAAATGTTATTGGATATGATTCAAATGGAGTTGCTGTTTTTTCAGCAGTTGTTATGGAGAGTGGATGGGATAACCAAATCAATCAATTAAGATTGATTGATTCAAAGGGAGAATTAGAAGTAGGAAATAGACTTCTTGGAACCAGGTCACTCTTGAATGGAGTTATTGAAAATGTAAACCAATTTAATCTGATTTCATCATTGGATGTAACCAGAGAAAAAATAAATGATTTTACTGACAAAATTGGTTATCTTAATGATTATCAGCAGAGAATTTCTGATAACAATTATTATCAAAAATTCTCATATTCTATTAAGTCTGAGATTCCATATGATACTTGGAAAGAACCAATAAGGTCTTTGGTACATCCAGCTGGTTTTAAAGAATTCTCAGATTTAGATATTATTGGAAAAGCATCCAATAGCATGAAAGTTGGTGTTGGGGACTCATCATTAAACGTTTTAATTAATGTTGACAGTGTTGAGTCAATGTACAATCGTTACAACTTTAGTATGGTGACCGAAGATGAACTTCTTCCCGATGGGTCAATTGAAAGAGTGTTCTTCCCAACAGGAGTTAGTTTAAAATCTTATATTTTAAGCAAAACAAATAAAGTTGTTCCAATTGATGATATTAGTGGTCAATTTACTGGATTCACAACAACAACTGGTGGACAAATAGTTGGATTGTCAACGTTTAAATTAAAAAATAGAGGAACACCACTATTCTACAGAGAATTCCAAGGAAATGATTCTTCTGTAATTGATTTGACAAATAATAGATTTAAGTTAAGAAATAATAATTTCCAATCTGGACAAAAAGTATTTTATAGTGTAGTGAAAGCAGATGGAACCGCATCTGTTGGTGTAAACACTGTCGTTGACTCTGGATTTAGTTATCCTGGCATTTCATCTTACTTTGACAGTCCTATATTTAGTTTTGATTCATCAACACTGAACATGTCTTCAAATTAAACCATAAATAAAAATAAACATCTAGTGTATAATGGCGAAATTAGGGATAAATACAGGTTCTTCCCCAAATGATGGCACTGGGGATTCGTTATTGCAAGGTGCCATTAAAATTAATAGCAATTTTAATGAGATTTATAATGCTATTGGAAATGGAACTACAATAACTAATTCTATAGGATTTGCTAGAACTGCTGGTATATCTACAATATCTGGATATGCAACCACTGCTGGTATTTCGACATTTGCTGTAACTGCTGGAGTATCTTCTTATTCTAATATTTCTGGACTGTCTACCACTTCTACATACGCAATAACTGCAGGAATTGCAACTGTTGCTCTTTTTGCTGGAAATTTCTCTTCAGTTCCAAACATTACCGTTGGTGTAGTCACTGCAACATCATATAATGGTTCTGGAGCAAATTTAACAGGAATTGTTACAAATATTCTTGCTGGTTCTAATGTATCAATAGCAAGAACTGGTGGAACAGTTACTATAAACTCAACTGCACAGAGTGCAGTTTCGACACAATGGACAACTGTTGCATCAGGAATCGTAACCTCATCTAATGTTGGGGTTGGAACAAATGCTCCTGTTAGTGCTTTACATCTAAATAATGGAACCTTTACTATTACTGGACAATCCAGCAAAATCCAACTGAATGATGGAGTTCGTATAAACTTAGGTTCTGGTGGACAAACAGATGCCTCAATTTATTATGATGCTGTAGATTTGAGGATAGATACAAGTTCTTCTATTAGAATTGGTAACGGAAGTAATAACGTATTTACTGCAGTTGCAGGAGAAGGTTCAATCCTTTATTATAATGGTTCCAAAAAACTACAAACTCTTCCAAATGGAGTTGCAATATTTGGTGATATTGGAGTTAGTGGAATCACCACTACAACAAATTTAAATGCAAGTGGAGTCATTACTGCAACAAATTATTATGGAAATGGTTCCACATTAAGTAATATCGTAACTTCTCTTGTTGCAGGAAGTAATATAAGTATTTCTACTTCTTTTGGTGCAGTTACATTAAGTGCAAATACTGATTCTGTTTGGAATAGAACCAATACTGGCATTCATACCCTTGGTAATGTTGCAATAGGAACAACAGTTGCAACTTCACCTTTAACTGTGTCTGGAAATTCCACATTTAATGGTTACATTAATGTATCTGGTGGTTCAGTTCTTGCTGGTGTTACTACAATTTCTTCTGGAAGAATTGAGTTTGGTGCTTCTGATAATATCAGAATTGGTAACTTAAATATGGGTTCTGGGGCAACCAGAAATATTTCTATTGGTGATCAGTCATTATTCAACTTGAGTTCTGGATTAGGACACAATATAGCACTTGGTGAATTTACTTTATATGACACTACTAGTGGTCAATTTAATATTGCCCTTGGTGATAGAGCAGGACAGAAAATAACAACTGGTAATTATAATGTTATCCTTGGTAATTATGATGGAAATTCTGGAAATCTTGATGTTAGAACTGTATCTAATAGAGTTATAATTGCTGATGGTCAAGGAAATATTCGTCAGTATATTGACCAGAATGGCAATGTGGGAATTAAGACTACTTTAGTCACCGAAGCACTCACAGTTGCTGGTATTGTTTCTGCAACTGGGTTCCATGGAACTTTGAATGCTGGACAACTTACAGGAACACTACCTGCTATTGATGGTTCTGCACTACTTAATGTTGTTGGAAGTGGTAGTGGAGTTATTGTTCAAGATGATAATAGTTCAATTGGAACTGCAGGAACTATTAACTTTGGTTCAAATCTTAGTGTTTCTTTTGCTTCTGGAATTGCTACTGTAACTGGAAGTGGAATAGCAACTTATTCTACTATTGCTGGAATTGCAACTTATTCTACATCCTCTGGGGTTTCTACTAGTTCAAATTATGCAAGTTTAAGTGGTGTATCAACATATTCAACAACATCAGGAGTATCTACATACTCAAATTCAAGTGGAATTTCATCTTCATTAATTTCAACTGTAAATATCAATACCAGTGGAATCATAACGGCATCATCGTTCTCTGGTTCCGCATCAGGTCTCACGAATATTCCTTCAGGACAACTAACGGGAGCATTACCAGCAATTGATGGTTCCGCATTACTTAATGTAACTGCAGCAGGTACTGGTGTTGTAGTTGAAGATAATCAAGTCAATGTAGGTTCTGCAACTACAATTGATTTTGGAACTGGACTTGATGTTACATTTAGTGCAGGAATTGCAACAATTACAGCATCTGGTGGTTCATTACAATCAAGAACTGTAGTAACTGGAGTGACTACTTCAATCGCAAACAATGGAATTGGCAATACTGATATTACTGGATTTAAGTCTTATGCACTGATGAAGGTTGGACTTTCTACTGCAGGATGGTTAAGACTATATACTGATAGTACATCAAGAGCAAATGATGCATCCAGAAGTGTTGGAACCGATCCACTACCTGGAAGTGGAGTGATTGCTGAGGTCATCACCACTGGAATTTCTACCACACAAATCGTTTCTCCATTTGTTATGGGTGGTAATTTAGATGACCCTGCTGACACCACAATTTACGCAGCAATTACGAACCTTTCTGGTTCTACACAATCAATTACAGCAATCCTAACAATTCTTCAACTGGAGGCATAAATTTAAATGGCAATTACAACCACATCAATTTCTATAAATCCTGGATGGGCATCCAGCACTTTAGTTAATCAATTAGAAGAAGCATTTACTTGGTTGGGTTGGAATGGTGATGCTGATAGTGGTATTGTTATTGGAGTATCAACTTATACTGCAAATGCTGGTGGAACGGTCGGAACCATAGGTGATGATTATTATGATGTTTCCACAACATCATTAACTGGAATCGGAACTGAATTGACTCTTGATATTTTTAGAAATAATGGAGTTATTGACGGAGTTCTTGTTAACCGTCCTGGATATGGATATACTGGTGGAGAAATTGTAAGAGTATCTGCATCTAATATTGGAGGAGCATCTAATGGTGCTTCAGATTTTGACGTAGTAGTATCAATAGCAGCAACAGTAACAGGAAGTGCTTCATATGCCTGTACATTTTCTTCTATAGTTTCTAGTTCATTTGTTATAAATGGAGCAGATAGAAATGGTACTGTAGGGGGAGCAAATACTACAATTACAATCAGAGAAGGTGATTCTTTAACAATTAGAAATTCTGTAGGATATCAAATAGGACTTGCAAAAACAAATGATTCTGGATGGGCTTACCGTTCAAGTTCAATTCCATTTAATGCAAATAACTATGTAACTTCCAATAATACATTGTATTTCAATCCAGCAGTAGGACAAGCAGGAACATATTATATTAATGACAATACAAGTAATTTTAATGGTGGAAAAATAGTTGTTCTTCCTGCAGATTTTGCAGATGTGAACCCAACTGGATTTGGGGGAACATCTGATTTTTATGCTAAAAGAATAGTAACAGGTCAGGGAAGTGCGGGAGTACTCAAACATACTATAGATGAAAATAAAAAGTTTGGAACCACGTATAGACAATTTCTTATACCATCTAATTTCACCCAGTTAAATTGGATAGTTAGTGTAGGTAGTGGATTCCATCCATATCCATATCAATTGAATTCTTTTCAATTTGGTGGTATGGCAAAGGGACTTAGATGGGTTGGAGCAGAAGGTTGGGATACACCCGCAAGACCAACAAATAATGATGGAAATTATAGTTTAGAAAGTACTAGTTCAGATGATGGTATCTCTAGATACAATAACCAAGTTGGTAGTTATGAACCAATAGGAACTGGATCAAATACTGGGTATAGACTTGACTTAAATATTTTTAGGTCTTCAATAGATCCAAATTTTGCTGTATTTTCATATAAAGCACCAACACTCTCAAGTCAGAGAATTTCAGATAATACTTACGGAACATTTTTTATTCATAATTTTACCTCCAATATATGGGATTTAGATTATGCATTTTTAAGTGGACTTACTCATATTATTCCTGAAGTTTCTCAAAGTAGTGATAACTTTAGACCATCCTTAAGATTTAGAACATTTATTTCTGGAAATTCTAATTCAGATAGTAGTACAAATCCTTCCAGAAGAGCAGCAGAATTTGGATATACCAATTCAGATGTTTCTAGTGATAGAGTTGGTAGATATGTTGATGATTTTTATGTTTCCAATACTTATACTAGTTCTTCATACTATTATGGTACTTATAATGGAACTAGCAAGAGAATATATTATAGAAGCGCATCTCAATCACCAGAAAGAGGAAAAGGAAACTTTAATTTATCACAATACTTGAGCAATGAATTAGATTTTAATGCAGTGATTAAAGGAATTCCATTAAATGGCCAATTAGTTCCAGTTCCATATTATCTTCCAGATGATTTCGTTTTGATTGATTTCTCTTACAATCTTCCAGGAGTAAATATTCAGCAAGGAGATACAATTACAGTAAGTCCTTCAGAAGTATATACAGTTATTACTGGTTCATACAACCAGAAAAATAAAACTCAAGGAATTCTATTCTGTGCGAGGACCGTATAATGGCAAATTTTACATTTATTTCTCTCCAACCACAAGTTTCTGGAAATAATTCAGCAGTTGATTATGAGTTTACCGCAAATGCTCCTTCTTATACGATACCTCTAACTAATGGAACTGTTTCCGTTGGAAATATTTCATTAAGAGATGAAGATAGATCTTCTCCTGGTTATTTGACAGGAAGAAGGCCAGCAAAAGGACAATTATTCCCCCGTGGTGTATATAACAAGTAAAATAATATGTCAACAAGAGAAGTTCCAGGATCGGGTGCTGTATTAAGACCCAATTTTAATTCAGAGTATGGTGTCTCATCATTCGATGTTATATCTGGTGGAACTGGATATGCATCTACTGACCCACCAAAAATAGAAGTACTTGGTACTAAACCACCATTGGTTGAGGGTCTTTTTTATCCAGTTATTGTTGATGGTTCTATAAGAAGAATTGCAATTTTGAATCCTGGTTCTGGATACTTTCCAACAACTGAAGATTTGGGAACTAAAGTAGGTATTGCAACAACTTCATATGTAGAAAGTTCATTAATTGTTAGAAAAGGTCCAGATAGTTCTCCGTATCTATCAGTTGCATCAACTGAGTCTTCAATTATTATGGAAGTTGAAGGTGGAAATGGAACTTCTATTTTTGAAAATGGATATAATGTTGCAATTTCAACTAATATCGTTGGAACTTCTGCATCTATAACTCCAGATTTCTCACTAAATCAAAATAGATTTTATGGATTTTTTGATCCATTTCCTGCCTATTCCACAAGTGGAGTAGGAACTGGAGCAAAATTTAATGTATTCATTGTCTATAATTCTTCAACGGGAAATCCAATATCAACTTCTTTAGTTTTAAGAGAAGGTGGAAGAGGATATGCTGTTGGAGATACTGTTTCGATTTCTGGAACTTTTATGAATGGAACAAGTCCAGCAAATGACTTGTCATTCACAGTTTCTTCAGTAGCAAATACAAGAATAGTTGGTCAAGCAAATAGCACATATTCAAATGTACCTAGTTCAACTGTAATTGGTTTTGGAAGTGGTGCTATTTTTAATGTGACTAGAAATTCGTTCGGTGATATTTCTTCAATTAATGTTGCAAATGGTGGTGTTGGTTATGCTCTTACTGATAAACTTAAAATTTCTGGTTCATTGGTAGGTGGGGTAACTCCAGCAGATGATTTATATTTAACTCCAAAAGTTTTAGGAACAAATATACTACCATCTACACTATACATATCAAAAATAGATAATGATAATTATAAGGTTTCTGGTTTATCGACATCAAATGAGTTGAACATAACTTCATATGGAACTGGATTACAATCATTTACTTTTGACAATCCTAATGCAAGTGCCATAATATCTGTAGATAATATAATTCAAAGTCCACTATACAAGAGAGATTTATCTCCATCTTTAGTATCTACAGTAGGTGTTACTACAGATGTCATATACCTTTCTGGAATTTCTTCAATAACTTCTTTAGATACTCTTCAGATTGATTCAGAATATTTTAGAATCAATACCATAGGTATAGGGTCAACAAATGCATTTAGTGTCACAAGAGGATACTTGGGGTCAAGAGTTGGATATCATACTGTTGGAGCAGCAGTTACTGTTCTTAGAGGTGATTTTAATATATCTAAAGATGAAATACATTTTACTACTGCACCATATGGACCTACTGGATATGAAGGATTGAAGGTAAATTCTTCATTCTCTGGAAGAGCATTTACAAGAAAATTTGACCCAGGAACACCAAATGATAAAAACGTTATCTTTGATGACATTTCAACTAAATTTGTTGGTGCCTCTTCAACAGAATTCTTTATTCAAACTTATGGGGAAGATATTGTTGGAATTTATACAAATACAAACACTGTTTTAACTAGTTCAATTGATGTTAATAATAATCCTATTGTTTTAATTAACAACATTCCACAAATATCAAATACGGATTTTGTAATTGACAATCCAGGAAAAAATAGAATTAGGTTTTTAACTGGTACTCCTGGAGCAGGAAAAATTGTCAGAACAGGAATATCTACTGGTTATGGTTATCAACCATTGGTGGGAGCAGGGGCAACAGTTACTGTTTCTGCAGCAGGAACAATATCAGCAGTAACTATTAAAGGATTTGGAAGTGGATATAGAACACCACCAAAAATTCAAATTTTATCTAATGTTGGGTCTGGAGCATCACTATCTGCAACAATTGGAACTGGTGGAACAATAACTTCAATTTCTATTGTAAATGCTGGAAGTGGATACACTTCATCACTACCACCAAGGGTTGTTATTGGTATACCAACGGGGTATAGTGATTTGCCACTTGAGTACATCTCTGGAGGCAATGGAAATGGATTTGGTGCTAAAGCATCTGTTGTTGTTGGAAATCAAGGAAATATAATTGGATTCAATATTGAAAATCCTGGTTTATACTACAAAGTAGGTGATGTATTAAAAGTTTCTGGTATTACAACTAATCCAAATATTGGAATCGGATTTAGTGAGTTTAGAATTACTGTAGAAGAAACTTTGACTGATAAATTTAGTGGATTCTATCCAGGACAGTTTATTCAGTTTGATGATATATCACCGTTCTTTACAGGGACAAAGAAAAAGTTCACACTAACTGTTTCTCAGGGTGGAACTACAGAGGTCCTTAGTTTGAAGTCAGACCCAAGTACAGACATTAGAATCGAATACAATTTGTTTGTTTATATTAATGACATTCTACAGGAACCAATAAAGTCATATACGTTTAATGGTTCACGATTAACTTTCACTGAAGCACCAAAGCAAAATTCGAAGTGTACTGTACTATTCTTTAGAGGTTCTGATTTGGATGTTGAGCAAATCGATCCACCAAAGACAATTAAAGAAGGAGATACAATACAAATTGGTGAAAATATTATAGACCCAGGAGATAGACCACAATTTGAAAGAGTTGTAAAGAAAATAATATCATCAGATTCTCTCGACACATTTACTTATGATAGTATTGGAATAAACACAGATGTGACAAAAGAGAGACCATTGAGATGGATGAAGCAAACTGTAGATAAAATTATAAACGGTGTTCTTTACTCCAAGTCTAGACCAGACCTGAAATCAAGAGTTTCTCCAAATACTAAATTGATTAGTAGTGTTTTTGAAGAAGATGAAAAGATATACGTTAACAATGCATTCCCACTGTTTACTGAAGTAGATGCTCTTAGTGAAAACTTAAGAGATATTCATATTGTGGATGTAAATGATATACAATCTGCTATTTCTACTGCGATTGTTTCTTCTGCATCAACAATCTCCAATTTAAATCTTGTTTATCAAGGAACTGGATATAATACATTAACAAGTCCTGTTGTTGCGATTTCTTCTGCTTTCATAAAAAGAAAAGACCCAATTTATAATTGGAAAGGCACTAATAATGGAATTTCTAGTTCATATACATTGAATAAAGTTGCTATCGGAAATCCAATCATTTCTGTTGGTTCTAGTGGTATTGTGGCAATTTCAACTAATGGACTCGAATGGAACCAGTCATTTATTGGTTATGGTCAAACAGTAGATTTCAATTCTGTTGCAGTTGCAGACACGAGTAGATATTACGCAGTTGGAGAATTTGCAAAGGTAGTTACCGCAACAGGTATTAACACTACTCTTTCATCTTGGACAGAACTTAAGTTGTTGGAAGAGCAAGTTGTTCTCGGTTTACCCGATCCAATAATTAACTTCTCTACGTATTATAATACATTTAATGATGTTGCTTACTCATCTTTGAGAAGAACTCTTGTTGCAGTTGGAGATGGAGTAGGACTATTTACTGGTGTTGGTATAGGAACTACAGCACTGTATAAGAGAAATCCTCCAGCATTTGTAAACTTAAATGGAGTTGCAACAAATAACGTTAGGTTTGTTGTTGTTGGAGATGGTGGTATAATACTACACTCCATGGATGGAAATATTTGGGATAGAGTAGTACAATTACCGACTACTAGAAACTTTGAAAAAGTAATCTGGACAGGCACTCAATTTGTTGCCGTTGGACAAAATGGTACAATATTTGTTTCTCCTACTGGAAATACAAATTGGACCAGAATAGTTCCAAATATTTCTGATGATATTTTAAATATAAAGTATGAATATGATGTTTATGTTGCTTTGACCTCAGCAAATAAACTCATATTCTCCTTAGATTTATCTTATTGGACAGAAAGAACTACCAATCAGAATAACATAGTTAAAGATTTGGCATTTATTCCTGCACCACCTCCACCTGAGGTAAGACCAGTAGGAAGAATTATAGCAGAAGAGGGAAGGTATTTACTTGTAGGAACTTCTGGAACTACGATGTATGCAGAACCAATTTATAACAGAGCAACTGCAACATCTACAGTATTAAATGGGGTAGTTTCTAGTGTCAACATAGTAAATCCTGGTTTTGGTTATTCTCAATCAACACCACCACCAGTTATAATTGAAGGTGATAATGTTACAACTGAAAAGATATATTCAATTAAAGCACAAGGTGATTTTGGAATCATAAAATATGTTGGAGTTGGAGTAACTCATATTGATTTTGTATTAAGTAGTGAACAATATGACAATGTTTCTCTTGGAATTGGTTATTCCTCATTAAACACATTTGGTGTTACCAATAGTCAACTAGAAGTTGGTGATTATTTCGTAATCTATGATAGCAACTCTACAGTTGGACATGCACTAACTGGAATAACAACATCAATCGGTGGAATGAATAACTATCCAGCATCAAAAGTTGGAACAGCAACATCTTTCATTGACGGTGTTTATAGAGTTGGTGCAGTTACTCCAGCAGTTTCTGGAATAGTGACTGTAAGATGTTACTTTGCTCCAGGACCAGGAAATATTCCAATTCAAGTTAATACTAATACAAATGAAAATGGAATATATGGAAGATATACTTGGGGTAAGATTTATGATTTCCAAAATAGAACTAGATTTAATCCAGAAAATTTCAGTGTAAATACTAATAATGGATTGGTAGGTTTATCCACTGCTCCTGATGTATACAGAACTCGTGGACTAAAATAGAACTAAATAAAGAAAAAACGGTTGCATAAAAATGCCTGCTATAATAACTGAACAATTTAGGGTGATGAACGCTGAAACTTTTGTAAAAAGTTTAGTTTCAGTTGGTAATACTGCGAATAATTACTATACCTTTATTGGTCAACCAAATAGTTTAAATCCGCAAGCAGGTGGATCTGCTATTTGGGGAGAGGGACTAACTCCATTGGATGGTTTTAATGAAGAAAATCAGATAAAAGAAACCATCATTGCTATGAAAAAAATTACTAGTGATGATGTAAGAAGGATGATAAGAAAAGTCCAATGGACTTCTGGAACAACTTATGAAATGTATAGACATGATTACTCAATTTATAATAAAACCCCAGTAACAAGTCAACCAAGTCTATACGAATCTAATTTTTACGTTATTAACGAAGATTTTAGAGTATACATTTGTTTACAAAATGGAACCGATCCAGAAAACCCAAGTGGAAGACCATCATTTGACCAACCAACTTTTATTGATTTAGAAGCAAGACCAGCAGGAACTAGTGGTGACGGTTATATTTGGAAGTATCTATTTACAATAAAACCATCAGAAATCGTAAAGTTTGATTCTATCGAATTTATTCCTGTTCCAGAAAATTGGGGAGAAGTTGGAGAAACAATTTCAACTAAAAATAATGCAATTAATGGAAAGGTAGAAGTAATTACAATTACAGATAGAGGAATTAACTACCAACCAATTTCAAAATCATTTACCAATATACCAATATTAGGTGATGGTACTGGAGGCAAAGCAACAATTACCGTAGATTCTTTCGGAAAAGTATCTGAAGTATTTGTTACTGACGGTGGTTCTGGATACACAAAAGGAATTATACGATTTGAACCAGGTGCTCCAGGAATACCATCAGAACTTTCCAATGATGGAAGAGTAGCATCCTTTGATGTCATAATTCCACCAAAAGGTGGTCATGGTTACAATATTTACAGAGAATTAGGTGCATATAGAGTTCTCGTTTATTCCAGATACTTAACTGATGAGCAAAACCCAGACATCATCTTAGGAAATGATTTTGCCAGAATTGGTATTATAAAAAATCCTACAATCTTTGGAAGTGATACTGAAAGATTGTCATTGGGGCAGGTAAGTGCATTAAATTCTATTAAACTATCGGGATTAACAACACAAACAACTTATCCAGTCGATTCCGTAATAAGACAAACAATTGGAACAGGAATGACTGCGATTGGATTTGTTGCTTCATGGGATAATATTACTGGTGTTCTAAAATACTATCAACCAGTTGGACTTGCAACTGTTGGTGTTAATTACAAAATTCACGGATTTACTTCATCCCCAATTGCAGGTGGTTCTTATACCATAGAATGTCCCAATATTGTAGGACCTGCACTATCCGTAGATAGAAACTTTACGGGTATCAGTACAGTAATAAATAGTAGGACATACCAATTAGGAAGTAATTTTGTTGCTGGCATATCATCAGCAGAATATAACAAAAGGTCTGGTGATATAATTTATATTGATAACAGGAAAGCAATTCCAAGATCAGCAAGTCAAAAAGAAGATATTAAAATCGTATTGGAGTTCTAAAGAAAAATGCCTCAAAATACCAATTTAAATGTATCTCCATATTTTGATGATTTTGACTCAAGTAAAAATTATCAAAGAGTACTGTTTAAACCTGCAACTCCAATACAGGCAAGAGAATTAACTACTTTACAGTCAATTCTCCAAAATCAAATTGAGAAGTTCGGTCAGCACTTTTTTAAAGAAGGTGCAATGGTCATTCCTGGTCAATTGTCATATGATTCAAATTACACATGTGTTCAAATTGATGAAACTCATCTTGGAATACCAGTATCTTTATACATTGAAAGTCTCGTAGGAAAACTAATTAAAGGAGAGACCAGCGGAGTAACTGCCAAAGTAGAAAACTATATTACAAACCAAATTTCAGATAGAAAGAATTATACTCTTTACATTAAATACCAAAGTTCTAGTGATACTAATTTTTCTACTAGTACTTTTGTTGATGGGGAAAACCTATTAGCAGTTAATGATATAACTTATGGAATTTCTGCCATAAGAAGTGGTTCTTCATTTGCAACTTCAGTTATTTCAAATTCTACTGCAGTTGGTTCTGCAGCAAAAATAGCTTCTGGTGTTTATTTTATTCGTGGATTTTTCGTTACAGTCAATCCACAAACAGTTATTTTAGACCAGTATACAAATTCCCCCTCATACAGAGTTGGTCTTTTAATAAACGAGGAATTAGCAGTTGCATCAAACTCATACAATGATTTGTTTGATAATGCCCAAGGATTTTCTAATTTTTCTGCCCCAGGTGCAGATAGATTAAAGTTTGATGTAACTTTAATTAAAAAAGAAATTACTGATTTTAACGACGAGAATTTTGTTGAATTACTTAGAGTAGAGAAAGGTGTAATTCAAAAATTTGTAAAAACAACTAATTATGATCTAATTAAAGACGAATTGGCAAGAAGAACATATGATGAATCTGGAGATTATTATGTAAGACCTTTTAATATTTCATTAAAAGAGTCATTGAATGATCAGATTGGAAACAATGGAATGTTTGTTTCTAATCAACAGACAAAACAAGGAAATATTCCAAGTGATTCCCTAGGATGTATTTTAGTCTCTCCAGGAAAAGCAGTTGTAAGAGGATATGATATTGAAACTATAGATACAACAATCGTAGATTTTGAAAAACCAAGAACAACAGAAAAAGTAGTAAACCAATCAGTACCTTTTAGTGTTGGTAGACAAATAGTATTAAATAATGTTTACGGATCTCTTCCAGTTGGATTTGGATCAACTTCCCAGGTACATCTTTATTCTGAAAGAACCTCCACTCCAGGGACTCCTTCTGGTGAAAAAATTGGTGTTGCTAGAATTTATGATTTAAAACTAAAAAATGCAGGGTATGCAAATGCTCTAAGTGAGTTTGATTGTTCATTATTTGACATTCAAACATACACAACTATACAATTAAATGCATCTGTTACTTTAAATGCTTCTACATTTATAGAAGGAAAGAATAGTGCTTCGAGTGGTTACGTTGTAGAAAATGTAATAAATTCAAATATCGTCAATTTATATCAAGTATCTGGTTCATTTAAAGTTGATGAAGGAATCATTATTGATGGCATAGAAGATGGAAGAGTAATCACTAAAGTTAGAGATTATAATTTAACAGATGTTCACCAAATTGTTGGTATAAACACATTATCTGGAATTGGGTCATTTACTGCAGATCCAGTTTTATCCAAAAAGATTTCGTTGACAGAATCTGGTGTACAATACACTATTACTAGTGGAGCATCTGGAATCAGTACAGTTACAACATCTACTACTAATTTTTATGTTGGAATAAAAACTGGTGACATTGTATCTTATACAAAACAAGGAAATACAATACCAACTTACAATGAAGTTGCGGACATTAATGTTTCTGAGAAAAAACTAATTCTCATCCCAACAAATAGTGTTGCTGGTATTTCTGATGGAACTCTTCCAAACTCAACAATTACCGCAAACGATTTCAAAAAAGTTACATTAGATGTATTAAACACTTCTAGTGCATTCTTGTATGCAAAATTAAAAAATAACAATATTTCCAGTCTTGATTTAACTTCATCTTCAATTTCATTAAGAAAATCATACCTAGTAACAGTAGCATCAAACTCCTTTAATGGTAATTTAGAAACAGACGTAAATCTGACTTTAGAACCATTTGATGAGGAAGATTACAGTCTTACTTATATTTCTAATGGTTCCATAGAATCTTTAGATAATCAAAAAGTATACGTTTCTGGAAGAACTATTAGTTTAGTTAATCTAAGTGGAAATGGTCAAGCAATATTAACAGTAACATATAAAAAAGTAAATACCAAACTAAAGAAAAAATTATTCAATAGATGCTCAAGCATCGTTGTTGATGGTTCATCTTTAATTTCTTCTGGAATTGGAAGAACTACCTTGAATGATGGTTTAACTTTTAGAAAGTATTATGGACTTAGAGTTCAGGATAAGTCTATATCTCTAAACATTCCAGATGTTGTTAATATTCTTGGAATTTATGAGTCTTCTTCAACTTCAGAACCATCACTACCAAGAATTTATTTTACATCGTTAAATTCAAGTTTAAATAATTTCATAAAAGGTGAAAAAATTGTAGGTAGCACTAGTGGTGCTGTAGCTGCTTATGTTTCTAATGATGGAACTAATAGCATCGAAGTAGTATATCTAAACGAAAACAGATTCTCGTTAGGTGAACAGGTAATTTCTGCAGAAACCAATATTTCTGGAGTGGTTAATGCAATTTCAGTTGGTGATAAAAATATTAAGGATAATTATATTTTAGATAATGGACAAAGATCTGAATATTATGATTATTCGAGAATAATCAGAAAAAAAGAAGTATCTGCACCAACCAAGAAAATAAAGGTAATATTTAACCATTACACAATTAATCCATCCGATGATGGAGATTTTGTGTCTGCTGACTCTTTCGATAGAGACAGATATACTAAGGATGTGCCAGTTATTGATGGATACAGAAATACTGATATCATTGACTTAAGACCAAGAGTATCAGAGTTTAATTCATCAACAGCAACCAGATCTCCTTTTGAATACTTATCTAGAAGATTCTCGTTAAATGCAAATGCATCAAATCACATTATAACAAAAGATAGAACTATAAACCTTTCATATAGTTACTTCTTACCAAGAATTGATAAATTATTCTTAACTAAAGAAGGTACTTTTGTTATTAATAGTGGTGTTCCATCAAATTCACCGAAGGCACCAAATAATTTAGACTCTGGATTAGAAATAGCAACTTTCTATTATCCACCATATCTCTATGATATGAAGGATGTGCGTATCTCTGTCTCTAGTCATAAGAGATACACAATGAAAGATATCTCAAGACTGGAAAATAGATTATCTAACGTTGAATATTACAGCTCACTATCACTTTTAGAAACAGATACAAAAAATCTTTCAATTAGAGACCCACAAACAGGATTAGATAAATTCAAATCTGGTTTCTTTGTTGATAATTTCAAATCATATGATGGTGGAGACATAACAAATCAATCATATAAAGCAAGTATTGATACTTCACTTGGTATTTTAAGACCACAGCACTATACAACTTCTGTTGATTTAATTTTAGGTTCTGAGGCAGTAATTGGAATTGGAACTACATCTAACCCAAATATTGATTTAAGATTTGCAAATGACTTAGGTTCTAGAAATGTAAAACGTATCGGAGACATTGTATGTTTAGATTATGAGGATGTAGTTTATACTGAGAATAAGTTTGCAACTAGAACGGAAAACGTAAATCCATTCAATACCCCAAGTTGGGTTGGAACCATTGAATTAAATCCATCAACAGATACATGGATTGAAACAAGAAGAACTCAAAGAACTCAAGATGTAGAGGGAAATTACACTACAGCAATACAAATGCTTGGTGTTGATACTAATACTGGTCTTTCACCAATTAATTGGAATGCTTGGGAAACAAACTGGACAGGAACTTCGATAGTACAAGGTCCTGTGATTACTCAGATACAAAATCCTTCTACATTCCTATCTTCTACTACTGTTACTTCTGGTAATGTCATAACAACAACTGATGTTTTCCAAGATTCAGTAACACAGTTTAGAAACAACACAATCACAACTACAACAGAACAAACTAGACAAGGAATTCAATTTGGAGTAAGTGAAAGATTCGATACCACAAGTTTGGGTGATAGAGTTGTCTCAAGGGCAATTATTACCCTTATGAGGTCTAGAAATATTGAAATAATTGCAAGAAGACTGAAACCATCCACAAGATTGTATGCATTCTTCGACAATAGAGATATGACTAATTTTGTCGTTCCTAAACTTCTTGAAGTTAGAATGACAAGTGGAACTTTTATAGAAGGTGAAACTATAACTGGATTTATGCCAGTAACTGGAGTTAACAGATCAATAACATTTAGACTGGCAAAGCAAAATCATAAGTATGGTCCATATAATCAACCAACCGAATTCTACAAAGAAAATCCATACAATCCAACAAGTTCTATTTCTGGTTCATATTCATCTACAACAACAATATTAAACGTAGACACAGCAAGTTTGGAGAATCAAGCCGATTCAAGATTCTTTGGATCAGTAGCACCTTCAATGCAATTGGTCGGGTCTTTGAGTAATGCAGTTGCTACAGTAACTGATATTAGACTCGTAACAGATTCCTCTGGCACTTTTGTCGGAACATTGTTTATTCCAGACCCAACTATTCCATCTAATCCAACTTTTGATTCTGGAACAAAAACATTAACCTTAACAACAAGTTCAACAAACTCTACTGTTGGTGGTGCAGTTGATAGTATTGCAGAAGCAAACTTTACTTCTAGTGGTACTATAGACAACGTAGAGAGTCTCACATTAAGAATCAGAAATGCAGATATTGAAAGAAATATTAGAACTGATTCCAGAACACTAACAGAAACTGAAGATAGATTAGTTGCAAATACAACTCTTACAAATAGATCAGTAGTATCTACAAGAGTAATTCAAACTAGATGGGTAGACCCATTAGCTCAAACATTTGAAGTTAATGAAAACAATGGAATTTTCGTAACAAAGTGCGAAGTATTCTTCAGAACAAAAGATGAAGCAAACATTCCTATAACTTTACAATTAAGAACATCTTATCTTGGACTTCCATCTCAGGAAATTCTTCCTTTCGGAGAAGTAGTATTAAATCCAGATCAGATTAATGTTTCTGAGGATGCTTCTGTATCTACTACCTTTACCTTCCCAGCACCAGTATTTTTGGAAAGTGGCAATGATTATGCAATCGTTTTAATTTCTAATTCAAACTCATATAATGTTTGGATTTCAAGAATGACTGAAGTTGATGTATCAACTATCAATAAACCAGAAGCAGAAAAAATTATTGTTTCTCAACAACCAACTCTTGGTTCATTGTTTAAGTCACAAAATGGTGCAACTTGGGAACCATCTCAATTGGAAGACCTGAAATTTGTTCTTTACAGAGCAGAATTCAAATCAACATCAGGAAGTTTCAGATTCTACAATCCAGATTTGGGAGTTGGAAATAGACAAATTGCTTCTTTAAGACCAAACCCAATAGTTGCATATTCTAAGAAAATCTTAGTCGGTTTATCAGGAACTCTAACAAGTTTTGATGTTACGAATTTAGTTCCAGGAACAACAATACTTCAGTCAAATTATCCTAATTTCTCAGGTAAATTAGCAAGTATTGTTGGTTCTATCGGAATTAATTCTACACTAAGCATAACAAATTCAGGAATAGGATATACTCAAAATGCAACCTATTCAAATGTCGAATTATCAACTATTTCAGGAAGAGGTTCTGGTGCTAAAGTTGATTTAACAGTTCAATCTGGTGTTGCAGTTGCTGCTACAGTTTCTATTGGTGGAACTGGTTATGCAATTGGAGATACATTAACTGTTTCAAGTAGTTTGACTGGAAACTTCGGTAAGAATTTGGTCTTAACTATTCCAAATTCAGTAGGAATAATTTCATCTTTCAATTCATTAATTATTGACCAAGTTCAAGATGAAGTAAATACATCAAACGTTGCAAATGAAATTTCGTATGTAAATCCAAGTAATGGTATTTCAACCATCACTAATGGATTGGTAAATTATTCCGAATTACTAGAGGACGGATTGCATTTTAAAGTCAATCACAATAATCATGGAATGTATGCTGATAATAATAGAGTTACATTATATGGAATTGAATCTGATGTTCCTCCAGAAAAGATTGTAAGTGACTTTAATCAGGCAGCAACTGGAAGTATCCAAGTTTCATCTGTTGGCATTTTCACCAGTTTCGAAAACGTTGGAGTTTCTTCTGATAATCCAGGATACATTAAGATTAACAATGAAGTCATTAGATATACTGGATTTGAATCTTCGACAAATACTCTTACTGGAATAACCAGAGGTGTTGATATTGATCAGACTGGAGTTTTCAGTGTTAACATGATTCCATACCATGTTGCAGGATCACCAGTATTTAAATATGAATTCAATGGAGTTTCCCTAAGAAGAATAAACAGAACTCATTCATTTAGTGATGTTGATGCTAATAAGTATCCAATTACACTGGATAGTTATCACATTAAAGTTAGAATGGATGAAAATGGAAAGGACAGAAGATTTGGTCCACCAAAGTTATTCTTTAAAGAAACCAAGACTGGTGGAACATATGATTTAAATATAATTTCACCAAGTGCAAATACTATATCTGGTCCAAAGGCATCTCAAAATATCCAATTTGATAGCATTAGACCAAATATTCAATCATTAATGCCAGAAACAACCTCAATTGCAGCAAAAATAAGAACCGTTACAGGAAAGAGTGTAAATGGTGAAGAACTACCATTTAGTGCAAGAGAATTTGAATCTATATCACTAAATTCAAATAATTATTTTGAAAATCCAAGAATTATAGCATCTAGAGTAAATGAGGTTGCAAATTTACAAAGTTTCCTTGGTTACAAATCATTTGTTATGGAAATGACTTTATCCACTAGTGATACAAAAGTATCTCCAGTTATAGACTTGGATAGAGTTAATGTAATTACAACAATGAATAGAATTGATAAACCAATATCAAACTATATTTCTGATTCTAGAGTCAATAGTCTTTATGATGATCCAACATCTGCAATTTATGTTTCCAAAGTAATAAGATTGCAAAAGTCTGCGGATAGTCTCAAAGTTTACTTTGATGCATATAGAGATGTATCAAATGAAATTGTTGTCATGTATCGTCTATTGAGATCCGATACACCAGATGACCAGCAACTATTTGAATTATTCCCTGGATTCAGGAATGTTGATGCGAATGGCAATGTGATAGATTCAAAAAATAATGATGGAACACCAGATACAAATGTCTTGCCTTCATCTACTGATTCTGAATATAGAAGTTATGAATATACAGCAAAAGATTTGCCACTATTTAATGGATTCCAGATAAAAATAATTATGGCAGGAACAAACCAATCAATTGTTCCAAAAATCAAAGATTTGAGAGCAATAGCAGTTCTATGATACCAATAAAAGACACATCTGGTCTCTTCAGAGATGAGGAGACCAATGCAATTCTAAATTGCAATGAACATGAATACAATGAATATTTGAAGATAAAAAATGCAAAATTACAAGAAAGACAAGAATTGGATAAAATAAAAGATGATATTCAAGAAATAAAAGATTGTTTAAAACTTTTGATAGAAAAGATAAATAACTAAAAAGTAACTTTTTTCGATGTCTGCTAAGATTATAAATCTAGTACTAGAGCAAGGTGCTGATTTCCAAAGCACTTTTACGATTTATAATGAAAATGGTTCAAGATTGAACTTATTCAATTATACTGCAATAAGTTACATCAAAAAAAGTCCATATTCATCAAGAACATATCCATTTACAATTTCCTTTCCAGATAGAGCACAAGGAAAAATAATGGTTTCTATGGGTAAATCGGAAACGTCTTTAATGGAAGGTGGGAGATATGTTTATGATGTTGTGATAACATCCCCATCAAATTATAATACTAGAGTTGTTCAAGGAAGTCTTTTAGTCACCCCTGGGGTTAGTATATGAGCAACTATGATGTAGTAGTATCCTCACCGAATTTTAATGTTAATTTAGTTCAAGAGGACCAATATAATATTGGAGTCAATTACGAAGCTCCACTAAGAAGTATCCAGTATACTAATTTAATATTGGACAATATTTCTTCTCAGTTTAATGGGTCTACTACTTTATTTCAGTTATCAGTTAATGGACAACCATACACTCCAGCAAACGAACAGCAATTAGTTATTTCAATTAATGGAATTATATTGAGACCTTTAGTTGATTATCAGGTATCTGGAAGTACTTTGTCATTTACTGCTCCACCAGCAGCAGGGGCAAATTTTTCTGGAATAGCACTGCAAACCACTGCAGATTTGACCAGAACGATTGTTTTTATGGTTGATAATGGTTCTCAAGACATTTCTCCTGGGAACAAAGGTTATTTGACATTGGATGTTAGTGGAACTCTAGAATCTTGGACAATTTTATCCGAGACAACAGGAACAATAGCATTTGATATAGAAAAATCATCTTATAGTAATTTTCCAAACAATTTCACTTCTATTGTAGGAAATGAATATCCTATACTAAATAATCAAAACAAAAACAAAGATGATAATCTTACGACTTGGACAAAACAATTAGAATTGGGTGATGTTTTAAGATTCAATGTTTTAAGTTGCACTGGAGTTCAAAGATGCTCCGTATTTTTGAAATTAAAAATTTGATTATTCCATATTATAAATAAGAGTATAAAGTTAATTAATAACGAGTTAGGAGACATTATCAATGGCACTATTAGTACCAGATTGTGGCGAACTTCAATCCTTAAGGTATCTTGTAAATAGTAATCATGAAATTCCAAGAAATCTAATTCTAAAACTATATTCCAGTGATACCAACCCAGCGGAATCTGATGTTCCTGCTCAGGATAAATTTTATGAGCCATATGATGCTTCTGGTAATATTGGGTATGGAACTGCTCCATCTAATGGATATCCATCAGTAATCAATAATAGATTTGACCAGGATTATTCAAGACAGTACGGTATCCTCTTGAATGGTAATCTTTGGAACGTAAGAACTATCGTAAATCCAATTGTTACTACAACTGGTTCAGGAACAGTAAACCAGTACACCATTACAGTTTCATCGACAACTAATATTGCTGTTGGTCATTATGTAGAAGGTGGTGGAGTTGGATCTCGTGCTACCGTTGCTGCTATTGACGGTAACACAATTGTCTTAACTGTTCCTAATACTGGAACATTCCTAAACCAGTCACTTTCATTTGGTAGAGGAACAACTACTGCATCATATCCAGAGCAAACATTCACATTTAGTTCTGCTGCAAATAACCAGTATGGTTATTACTTGGTCAGAGCAAATAACATGCCAGTTGAGATTCATGGTGTTCAGGATGCAGCAACAGTTTCTACAGCAGTAGCAGTAGCAAAGACACAAACTACTGGAACCATTGGTAGAAACTTTGTTACCCTCTTTGACAAGAAGTACAGTCCAACAGGTGTTGGTTCTACTGGATATTTCTCAGTTGATGTAGATTCCCCAACAGGAATCACAACAAACCAAAGAGTTGTTGGAACAGGAATTGCTTTAGGTGCAAGAGTAGTTGGTGTTGCAGGAACCAATAGAATCGTATTAGACAAAGCAAATACAACAACAGTTACTGGAATCGTAACGTTTACAGAAAATGTTGGAGAAAACATTACTGTTGGTATGGCAGTAACTCATGGAAACGTTGTTGGTGAAGTTAATGCAATTCCAGAAAATACTTTAGTTACTGGTTTTGATGAGAGTCAGAGAATTGTCTATCTAAGTAACAACCTAGTAAACAACATTCAGGCTGCTACTGGTGCTACAATTTACTTCAACTTCAGTGAAGTAACTGCACCATCACATGGTCTTGTACCAGGAGATGTAATTTACATTGCAGCAGGAACTGGAAATACAACCACTCCATCATCAACATATACAGTTTTTGAAACAACAGACGCAAATAAGTTCAGAACTTCACCAGCACTCTCTGGTGTAGGAAGTGCAACTCTTTACAGCAGCATCATGTTTGCTGAAAGATTCACAAATGGTCCTTACAACATCCAAAACAACGGAGACCAAATTAAAGTTACTCTGAATATCAGCCTCGACTGATTTACTAAAAAAATATTTTTGTTATGTGGGGATTGCGTTTGTAATCCCCTTATTTTTTCTTATAAATTTTTGTTAATGGACATCAATGATTTCATAAAATAGAGGGAAATAATGGCAGTATTTAGTTATACTGGAACTAATGCTTCTCTCTCTTCTGGTTCATCGGAAGAGAGGGGTATTTTTTCGTATAACACAAGTTCCATTGTTTCTTTTGGTAGTGAAGATTATGGTTTAATTACTGAAATTTTTAGTTATTATGATGATTTTGGATTAATTACTGATGAAATAACTTCTGAAGAGCAGAAGTTTGATTATGGAACTATTACAATTCTCAGTAGTAATGTTCCTTTCGGAAAACTAAGTATATCTACAGAATTTGCAGATGTAAGTCTAGTAAGAAGAAGTGTTGGTGGAATAACATTTCTTGTTCAAGGAAAGGCAAAGATATACGTTTTACCAATACATGTCGGTTCTGGAAGGATTCGAGGACTTGGAGAGTCTCAGAATTCCAGAGTTGCATATCAATCTGGGTCTGGAAAACTATTTGGATTCAGTGGAGCAGTTTATGCTACCACCAACGCACCATCAGAAGGAATTAAACGTTCGATTAATTTCTCTGGTGGTGCTTTTCATGCATTCTCAAGAGGAAATTACAATACTACTGGCACATTCTCTGCATTTACTGGTGCTGGTCTCTCAAGAGTTATTATTACAAAAGCAGAAACAAATATATTCAGGTTCTCTGGTTCTGCGGTAGAAAAGAATACAGAAAACTACGTTGGTTCAGGAAATCTATTTGGATTCGTTGGTCATGCAGAAAGAGTTACTTATGACTATAACGAATCCTCTGTAGTAAGACCAGAAGGAATCGATTACGGATTTATTGCCGATTCACATGTTAATGATGATGACTTCGGATTAATATCCGAGATAGTAAGTCCGCAGAAACCATGGAATAATATTGATTATGGATTTATTATTGACGATGATACTAGACTTCCATTCGGAAAACTAAAACTATCATCACTAACTGAAATTGCTCAATCACCAGCAATTTCTGGTGTTGATGGAATATCAATATTTGGTTCCGCAAGAATCTTTGTACTTCCAATTCACAAGGGTTCTGGACAATTCGTTCTTGGTGGAAGTGCAGAACCAAAAGCATCTCTATCCCAAATTGGATCTGGTTCACTCTTCTCATTCGTTGGTGCTGCAGAGTCTATTGGTACAAAACAAGAATCTACAAATCTCTTTAGATTCTCTGGTTCTGCAGAAGATTCTATTGCACCAGCACCACATATTGGTTCTGGTCGTATTTTTGGATTTACTGGTGCTGGTCTATCAAGGGTTATTATTACAAAGTCAGAACCAAACATATTCAGATTCTCTGGTTCTGCAGAAGAGAAGAATACAGAAACCTATGTTGGTTCTGGTTCACTCTTTGGATTCGTTGGTCATGCAGAAAGAGTCACTTATGACTATAACGAATCCTCAGTAGTAACTATTGAAGGTTTGGATTATGGATTTGTTTCTGAACTTCATACAAGTGATGATGATTATGGATTAATTTCCGAAGTAGTAAGTCCACAAAAACCATGGAATAACATTAATTATGGACTTATTACAGAAACAGATAATATATTCCCATTCGGAAAACTAAAACTATCATCACTAACTGAAATTGCTCAATCACCAGCAATTTCTGGTTCTGTTGAAATTTCAGTATCTGGAAATGCAAGAATCTTTGTACTTCCAATTCATAAGGGTTCTGGTCAATTTGTCCTCGGTGGAAGTGCAGAACCAAAAGCATCTCTATCCCAAATTGGATCTGGTTCACTATTTGCATTTACTGGTTCCGCAGAGTCTATTGGTACAAAACAAGAATCTACAAATCTCTTTAGATTCTCTGGTTCTGCAGAAGATTCTATTGCACCAGCACCACATATTGGTTCTGGTTCACTATTCGCATTTACTGGTGCTGCAGACTCGAAAGTATCCAGACCAGCAACATCTGGACTATTCAAGTTCACTGGTTCTGCGATCGAGAAGAATACAGAATCCTATTTTGGTTCTGGTTCACTCTTTGGATTTGTTGGCCATGCAGAAAAAGTTACTTATGATTACAATGAATTATCAATTGTAACCATTGAAGGTTTAGATTATGGATTTGTTTCTGAAATTCATACAAGTGATGATGATTATGGTTACATTACTCAACCTACAAATTATGGAAACCAGAAGGTTGATTATGGTTACATTACAGATAATGTAAATAGATTCCCATATGGTGTACTGAGATTCAGTACTAGTGATACCGCTAGAATTCAGGCAGCACTAAGCCATGTTGGTAATGGATTTGTAAGAGTTGTATCTGGACCACCAACAGAAGTAAGATCATTTGGTTATGCTGGTGATGGAACTATCAACATCACAAGAAGAAGCACTGCAAGAATTAGATTCAGTCTCACTCACGTTGGTTCTGGTTCACTATTTGCATTTACTGGTGGTGCAGAAGCAGTAGTTCCAACTATTCCACCTGGAAGTGGACTATTCAAGTTCACTGGTTCTGCGGTCGAAAGAAATACAGAATCTTATGTTGGTTCTGGTTCACTATTTGCATTTACTGGTGCAACATTTACATCAGCAGCAAAAGAGAATCCACAAGGACTCTTCAAAATATACGGATCTGCAATACCAAAGGCAACTCTTGGTCATGTTGGTTCTGGTTCACTCTTTATCTCGGTCAACGGTCAAGAAGCAATTGTACCAGCACCAGAAGTTGGTTCTGGTACATTCCGATTTACTGGTTCTCTAGTAGAGAAGAATACAGAATCTTATGTTGGTTCTGGACGCATCTTCGCATTTACTGGTGCTACAGAAGTATCCAGCAATGCACCATCAACCACAGGACTCTTTAAATTCTTTGGTTCTGTATTTGAATCTGTTGTTCCTGCTCCACACATTGGTTCTGGTTCTCTCTTCACGTTCATTAGTTCTACTGAATCTACAAGAAAGGTAGAAGAGAAGACAGTACTATTCAAGTTCTCTGGTTCTGTAGTAGAGAAGAATACAGAATCTTATGTTGGTTCTGGTTCACTCTTTGCGTTCACTGGTGCTACAGAAGTATCCAGCAACGCACCATCTACTACAGGTCTCTTTAGATTCTTTGGTTCTGCAGTTGAAAGAAATACAGAATCTTATGTTGGTTCTGGTTCACTCTTTACATTCGTCAGCAAAACAGAATCACGTTCTATTTCCAGTGTTACTACTGGACTATTCAAGTTTACTGGTTCTGCAGAAGAGAAGAATACAGAAAACTACGTTGGTTCTGGTTCACTATTCGCATTTGGTGGATCTGCAGCAGTACTCTCTGGTGCATTAGATGTAGCAGGTCCACTGTTTAAATTCAGTGGAGCAGCATCTATTGGATTTACCCTCACTGAAGTTGGTGGAGGTGCATTTAACCTTAGACAAAAAGTTTCTGGACTTGATTCTCGTGATAAGCAACGTTATATTTCTGGAATTGAAAGTACAACAAGTGTTCCAAAAACCAAAGGTGCCCTACTCAGAGCATCTGGTGTCGTTACTCTGTTCTTCCAATATACAGAAGTTGGTTCTGGTTCAATTACTCTTGCTGGAAATGCAAGAACACAGACCAAACCAGTTCATGTTGGTGAAGGAACTATTAATGTTCTTGGAAGTGCAGAAACAGCAAGAACAAGACCATACGTTGGATCTGGTTCACTATTTGGATTCAATGCATCAACTACAGTTGCAATTAGTAGACCTCCAGTTACTGGTGCTCTATTTAAGTTTGTTGGTTCTGCAGTTGAGAAGAATGCCGAATCCTATATTGGTTCTACATCTGCAAAACTTTCTGGAACTGCAAACATAGTAGCCAGACTCAAGCATATTGGTTCTGGAAAAACTACCCTATTTGGTTCCGCAGAAGAGAAGAATACAGAAAACTACGTTGGTTCTGGACGTATCTTTGGATTCACAGGAGCAGCAGAATCTACTGGAAGAAGACTCCCAGACTTCAAAACACTGTTTAGAATTACTGGTTCTGGTTCTGTTAATAATTCTTACGCACACGTTGGTTCTGGTTCACTCTTTACATTCGTCAGTAAGACTGAATCAACAAGTTCTGTTGAAAGAAAAACATCTCTATTCAAATTCTCTGGATCTGCAACAGAAAGAAATACAGAATCTTACACTGGTTCTGGTCTTATCAGATTCCGTTCGAAAGATTCCATTCTGGACATCAACGGAAAAGTTATATTCATTAGTGCTACAGAATCTTATACTGCTGTTCCACCATTACAGACAAAACTCTTCAAATTTGGTGGTCAGGCAAAAACAGAAAGAAATACAAACTGGACTACAACAGGTACTCTGTTTGGATTTGGTGGTGGAGCAGAACGAGTATCGTTTACTCCAGGAAAATCAACAGCACTATTTGACTTTGTTGGAAATGCTGGTGAGAGAAAAGCAAAGAGTTATGCTGGTTCTGGTTCTATCTTTGCGTTTGTTGGAACTTCAGAATCTTCTGCTGTTGTCAGTTCTGCTGGTGGACTATTCAGAATTACAGGTTCGGCAAAAGAATCTGCAATACCTGCAACCTATATTGGTTCTGGATCTCTATTTGCTATTGTCAGCAAAACAGAGTCTGTTACTTTCTCACCATCAGCAACCAACCTGTTCAAATTTACAGGAAATGCAGAGGAGAAACATACAGAGACATATCGTGGAACAGGAAGAATATTTGGATTCCAGTCAGCAGGAATTGCAAGAGTTGTTCCATACGATAGAACTCAAATTCTATTCAGACTATCTGGTGCATCTAAAGAAAACTTTGCTTATGCTGGATACAATGGATTCACGCAATCACAGTTTGTTGGTTCCTCTATAGATAGATATGTGGAATATGATTCACCAAAACCTATAAGAATATACATAATTTGATAAATAAAGATATACAATCTCTATGTAAATGGCAAACACAAAACGAGTTCAACTCAGAAAAGGAACTGAGCAAGAACATGCTTCGTTTACTGGTGCTTTGGCTGAAGTTACTGTCGATACCGATAAAAATGTAATAAGAGTTCATGACGGTTTGACTGCTGGTGGTTTTGAAGTATCAAAGGCAAGATATGCTGGCATTTCAACTTCAATTGCATTAAAAGCAAACACAAAATATCATGTAGATACAACTGGTGCTGAATATTCTGTTACTCTACCTACACTTGTAAACGTAGGTGACTATATCAGCTTGTTTGATTCAAAATCTTTCTGGAGCATAAATAATCTTATAGTAGTCACTCAAAATAATCAGAAATTTAAAAATGCTTCGGGGCTCATTGATGCCCCACTTGTATGTGATGTTTCTGGTGCTAGTGTCGAATTGATCTGGGAAGGTACTTACTGGAGGGTCTCCGCATGACAATGTTTCTAAGCAATAGCATGGTATCATCTCCATCTAGTAGTAGTTCGATTAACGATACTACTACACTAAAGAAGGAAAATGATTGGTACATTCATGCACTTCGCAGAGATTCTAGTGGAATGCTTTATTATACACAAGTAAGATCCACCGATTCTAATGTAGTTGGTGACTTTTATAGAACTGATGGAACTCAATATCCTGACTTTTTGGAAGGAATTGATTATGTTGAAGAAACTACTGAAGAAAAATCATATACTAATCATCCTGCAGATAAATATCAGCAGTTTAGATTTGATTTTAGAAGAATTTCTTATTTCATCGATGATGATGGATACTTTGTTGCCAGAGTTGGTGGCACATACGATTACAATACCCTAGGACCTAAGTAAGGAATTAAACAAAAATGGCTGATTTTAGATTAGGAAGACTAAAATTTAACTGGAGAGGTGCTTGGACAGCAAGTACAGACTATGTTATTGATGATATTGTTAAATTTGGTGCAAATACTTATGTCTGTACCCAGAATCACACTTCTGTAGCATCCGAAACCAATTGGTACTCAACAGACCTAGCAAAGTGGTCTTTGCATGTTGAGGGAATCGCAAATAGAGGAGATTGGGCACCAACAACATTTTACAAAATCAACGATTTAGTAAAATACGGAAATACTCAGTATAGAGTAGTAACTTCCTTTGCTTCAACTTCTTCATTCAATGCTTCCAATCTAACTCCATATTTTGGTGGATTTAATTACGAGGGAAATTGGAACTCAGGAACAACCTATCAGCAAGGTGACGTTGTTCTTTATGGTGGAAACAACTATGTTTCCAAAACACTAAACACAAATAAAGCACCAAGTGCTAATTCCTCAGACTGGGATACATTAACCACTGGATTTGATTTTGTTGGAGCATATTCAACAGCAACTTCATACGTTCCAGGAGAAGTTGTAAGATTTGGTGGTTATTCCTACGTTGCTAAGGAAGAAGTTGGTGCTGGTATGACCAGCAATCCTGTTCAAGTTCCAAATAAATGGGATTTGATTATTAAAGGATTTGAGTGGAAAGGTGCTTGGTCTTCTGTCACTACCTATCAGCAAGGTGACACAATTTATAGAAATTCAAATAGTTATGTTAGCATAGCATCAACTAACTTTAATAATGATCCAGCAACAGATTCATTAGGAACATATTGGAATCCTTTAACACAGGGTTCTGCAACAAATGTTCTTGCTGCCACTGGTGACATCATTTATCAATCTGGTGCTGGTCCTGCAGCACTTCCTATTGGTGATAATGGTAAGGTATTAACTGTATCACCAAATGGTGTTCCAGTTTGGGAAACAAACAATGTTACATATCCAGTATTTTACGTAGCAGAAGAAGGTAGTGATTCAAACACTGGTGAAAACATTAACCGTGCATTTGCTACAATCAAACATGCTTGTGGCATTGTAACTGGTCCAGCAACAATTTACGTTAAGGCAGGAACATATGAAGAGCAACTGCCAATTACTATCCCACCAAACGTAACAATCGTTGGTGACAACCTAAGAACAACTAAAATTGTACCAGCAGCAGGAAACGCAAATCATCAAGTATTAACCTTAAATTCTTCTCCATCAACAGCACTTCAATACGGAGCAACTGTTTCAAATGGAGCAGGCACAAAGACAGCAAGAATTCTAGACTTTAATTTCTCACAGAAAAAAGTAGAAATTGAACCATTAACTGGTGGAAGTTGGGTATCTGGTGTAGATACTTGGGAAAATGGAGCATCAGACATAACAATCGATAACGTTGTTACATTGCTGAACTCACAATCAACAATGTTTATGCTTAGTGACAGAACTATGCTTAAAGACATTGTTATGGAGGGACTGACTGGATTCCAACCAGCAGGAACATTAATAACTGCACCTTGCTCTATTTCTGGAACAATTTTAACCAATAGTACTGGTGAAATGTTCCCAGATTTGGTTGGCACAGTTGTCAGTGGAACAAATATTACAGTAGGAACAAAAGTAGTTACTTATATTAGTCCAACTCAAGTTGAAGTTGACACTGCTCAAACAGTATCACAGACAAACACAACATTTACTGCAAGTGATAAAGATTTAAATAATGCTACTGTACGTGGTGTATTTGTAAAACTAAATCCAAATTCACCAATTACAAAATCTCCATACGTATCTAACTGTTCTGCATTTTCAACAGGTGGAGTTGGAGCAGTAGTTGATGGTAAAGTACACAAGCAATATGATAATACTCCACAAAGATCAAACAAATCCATCGTTTTTGACTCTTGGACTAATATTCACGACAACGGTGTTGGTTTCTGGGTAACAAACAATGCTGCCGCAGAAATGGTTTCTTGCTTCACTTATTATGCTCATATTAGCTATTGTTCAACTCGTGGAGGAAGAATTCGTTCTCTTGCAGGAAATAGTTCTTGGGGTAACTATGGAATTGTAAGTTCTGGATACAACACTGATGAAGCATTTTTAGCAGGAACCGTTGAAGGACTTCAATTAAAATATAATGTAGAGACCATTACTGCACCAGGATTCACTCAAGGTGAAAGAATTATTGGTGCAACTTCTGGAGCAGTTGGTGAACTAACTTCCGTACAAACTTCAATTGCTGCACTTTATTACAATGTAGTAACCTCTGGTCCTAGTGGATCTGGATTTAGACAAAATGAACTAATTACAGGTCAAACCTCTGGAACTCAAGCATTCTTAACAAATAATACAGATGCCAACAGAGGACAAAATGGATTTACCATTATTGTAAGAGGACTTCAAAACAATCTTCAGACTGGAGGAAGTCTTGAGTTTGTTACTGGAAGTGGAAATGGTGGTGTAATTGGAACCGCAGCAACAACTATTACTGGTGCTGATCCATTTACTTATGTTATTCAGAACGTAAGTTATGTTGCACCAGATGGAAGAGGAAATATTGGAGTAAACAGAGCACAACTTACTACTACTGCTGCAAAGCATTTTGGAACAAATAATAACATTAGAAATTATCCTTGGACAAATGTTACAGCAACTGTTGCTTCCCCAATTGGTGCCAATGACACTCAAATCGTTGTAAGTTCAACTGCAGGATTCTTCCAAAATGGATTTGTATTAACTCCAACAAATGAATTAATGAAGATTGTCAGCTTGGATTCCTCTATTGCAATGACAGTTCTTAGAGCACAAGAGGGTGCTGGTATTGCAACTGGTTATTCAAATGGAACATCGTTTAGAGCAATCGGTGTTGCAAATACAATTGCAGGAACTCAAATCATTAAAGACCAGTCACCTGTACAGTCATTCGTAAGAGTAAATAATACAACTGGTTTTGCTACTGATAACTTTATCAAGATTGATAGTGAGTTCATGAAGGTAACTTCAATTGGAATTGATACTACTGGAACAACAACACTAATTCTTGCTGAAGAAAAAGCAAATAGAGCATACGATGAGCAATCATTTAGAATTAGATACTTGTATTCACAAGTTAGATTGACTGGACATGATTTCCTTCAAATTGGTACTGGAGGAACTTCGACTACAAATTGGCCAGGTGTTCCTACAGTTGATCCAATTCCATCTAGAGAAGTTACTGAAGATTATCCAGGTCGTGTTTACTACGTATCCACAGACCAAAATGGTAACTTCCGTGTTGGTAAGTATTTCCGTGTTAACCAGGCAACTGGTGCTGCTACCTTGAATGCTTCTGCATTCGATCTTTCTGGTCTTACATCCTTGAGACTTGGTTCTATCGGTGCTCAGTTGGGTGCTCAAATTAATGAATTCTCTACTGATATTACACTATCTCAAAATAGTAACGAAAAAGTTCCAACACAGGCAGCAGTTAAGGCATACGTTGATAATACAATTATTAAATCAAGACCATTCACCTACTGGGTTGCAACTTCTTGATTTATTGTAGATTATAAATATTTGCATATAAGATTGAACCAAAAAAATTGGGAGATTTAAATGGCATCTGGAGTACTAGGACAAGTAGCAATTGCTTCTACAACTTACACAACAGTATATACTGTTCCTTCTAATACACTTGCATACGTTAATGTTAACGTTGCAAATAGAAATGCTACAGATATCGCTGTTCGTGTAGCACTTGCAGCAACAGCAACACCAACAAATTCTGAGTTTATTGAATTTAATTCTTTTATTGCACCCAATGGTGTTCTCGAAAGAACTGGATTAGTTTTAGATGCTGGCAAAAGAGTCATTGCATATTCTAATTCCAGTAATGTAAGCGTTAACGTTTACGGTGTTGAACAATCCACACTTTAATTAATTAACAACCATAGAGGAGTAATTTAGAACAATGGGACGTTTTATTTCTGCATCAACATTTACAACTGAGATTGTAAATGTAAGTACTACACCATATACTGCGACTTCTGGTAGAACTTATCTTGTAGATACCACAAGTACTGCTATTACCTTTAATATCCCAAGTGCAGATACTGCAAATATTGGTGATAGAATTTCTATCGTGGATCCATCAGGAAATTGGAGAAATAACTTTGTTACTGTTGGTGTTAACACTGCAACAACAAAGATTGCCAATTTAAATGAGAATCTCGTATTGAACATTCCTAATAATGCCATAGAACTTCTTTACAGTGGACCACAATACGGATGGGTAATTCTCAACTCATGATAATTGCCTAATAATTAGAGGAGAGAAAAATGGCAAATTTAAGAGATTTAATTAGTTATACTGATCAGCAACAAATTGCTGCTTTCCAAACTGCAGGTATTAGTACAGTACCTTCAACACCTATATCCTTTCCTGGTTCTGAATATCAGCAATTGCAGTTTAGAACTCATTGTGCCGTAAACAGATTTAAGCACTTTGAGTGCTACATTTGGAAACCCCCAACAGGAACTACATTTATTAAGTTCGAAGTCTGGGGTGGTGGAGGAGGAGGACCAGGCACTTGTTGCTGTATGTGGGGAACTCCTGGTGGTTCGGGTGCTTATGCATTTAAGTGCATTTGTACGGGATTTGATCTTGGTGGATGCACATATGAAATTTGTGTAGCATCTGCTTCTTGCTGTAGTCCATCTAATGCTGGTGCTCGTGGATGTAAGTCGTTCGTAGTTGGATATGGACTTAATAATTTCTGTGCAGAAGGTGGATACGGTGGATTGTCTCATTGTGCTTATCAATGGGAAATGACTTGTTTGTGTGATTATCCACAAGCATGTTCTGAAGGAGCAAACCCACCATATGGAAACTGCCAGATGTGCTGTGACCTTTGGGGAAACTGTGGTTTCTCTTGCTTTACACCTGGATCTGGAATTGGTAACTATCCAATTGATTACCAAGATATTACAGAAAATCAATATGATTTAATCGGTGCAGGAACTACATTCGGTTCAAATTGCCGTAGAGTTGATTATGGTCATGCCCTCAATCCTTGCTATGGTGCTCTTTGCTGGACTATGTGTGCTTATTGCGCTCCATTCTATGGTGCAGACGGTGGTGCAAGAGGACTACCTGGATTGCTAGGTTCTCCATGTAACCAATCTGCAGCAGATTGGTGTATGCTTGTTCAATATCATCCATATCCTGGAGGACTAGTGAATACTAGAGGTGGATATCTTCCATACAGATATTCTGACATGAACCTTGCAGGTGAGCAAGGAACTCATTATAGATTCTCAGATTATTTTGGACACGCATCACAACGTGCAGACGAAGGTATTGTTGGAATGGGAGGAAGATCAGCATCTTCAACTGGAGGAAACTGTTATTGTGGTGGTCCAGGACATGCTGGAATGGTTCGTATCACTTACGGTTAATAGGAGAATTTAAATGTCTAGATTAAGAGAATTATTAAATACAGAGAATCAAGTTGAACTCCAGCAAAGAGTGTGCGGATTTCGTTCCACCCAATGGGGAAATGGTTGGGGTAATCTTTTAGTTGATGGTTTTGATATTTTCTATGGTGGTCATTGTTGGTTTGACAACTGCAATACATCATACAGACAATGGTGTGGTGGATTTTGTGTCTATCCTGGAGTAACTACTGTACAATTCCATATTTGGGGTGGTGGTGGTTCAGGAGGAAGTGCTTGCTGCTGTCAGCAAGGTTCCCCAAGTGGTTCTGGTGCATATGCCATGAAGACCATATGTGCTAGAGATTTGGGATTAGATACACTAGGTGGTATGTGCTACTTATGGTTTGTTGGTCCAAATGCTACATGCACATGTAACTGTTTCGGAACCACTGGATGTAAAACTTGGATAACTGGTTGTGGATTAACTAACTTCTGTGCAGAGGGTGGACTTCCAGGAAGAACTTGTTGTTTCATTTACCATGATGCACATGGTGCAAACTTAACTGGAACATATGGACCAGGAGGAACAACTGGACCAACACCAAGAAATTCATTAGGTTGCTATACCTTAGACCCAGTATCTGGAACTTGCTATAGATGCGATTGTGCTTGTTACTATGGTGCAGATTTTGGAGTGCCAGGAAGAGCAGGATGGTTCCGTGTAGATTGCATTTGCGGAAACAACTGTTTTGTAAGACTCGGTATTCCTCAACCAGGTGGATTTAGAGATAAAGAAACTAGATATATTATTCACAGAAACTCTGGAAATGCTTGCTGTAATGAAAGAGCAATGTGCTGGTTGGGTGAATGGCCTGGAAATGCAAACTGTTCAATGGGAATGAGAGGTGCAGGACATCCTTCAGCAACTTCATGTGCAGGAAACTGTTCTACTGCTGGACCTGGAACTCCTGGTCTCATCAGAATCACCTATAGATAAATACCTTTAAGAGGAAATATTAAAAATGGCAAATCTTAGAACTCTGTTGGGTTCAGCAGAACCAAATTTTACAGGAATTCATTCTGGTGGTATTGGAAGACTCAGAGAGGGTCAAGTAACCTATTTTATGGCACACATGTGTGGTAACACTGATGGTAGTTATGAAACCACATGTTGTCAAGCACCAGCAGGTGACTTTACAATGGGTTACAATAATTTTGTATATTGCTGCTGGAAGGTTCCTTCATATCCTGGTGCAGGAACAACTGCAATTACCTTTGAAATTTGGGGTGCTGGTGGAGGTGGTGCTGGATCTTGCTGTTGTGCTTATGGTATTCCTGGTGGTGCTGGTGCATATGCATATAAGACAGTAGTTGGTGTTGCATCTGGAACTCCTTATGTTTTCAGAATTGGTTCCCCAACATGTAAAGTTCCTGGTCCTACTGGATTAAGAGGAGAGTGTACTACTGTTACTGGAACAGGATTGACTAATTTTTATGCAGAAGGTGGATGGGGTGGATGCAGTTTCTGCATTACTCAATTCTGTGGATTAAAGTGCTACTGGAAGACCGCAATTGGTGCTTCTGAAGGTTTTGGTGGAAGAAATAATATCGTAGGTTTAAGTACTTCTTGTGTTGGATGTTGTGCAACATATTCTGGTGCAGATGGTGGTGCATTCGGATTGCCTGGTGCTTATGGTCTTTTCTGCCATCAAGATAAAGCTTGGAACCTAATGCATATCGCATATCCAGGTGGATTGGTCAATCAAAAAGGTGGTTGGGTTTCCTCTCACCAATGTGATAACTCTACATGTGGATTCTGGAACCAAACATGGGCAGCAGGACAACTAGGATTTGGTGGACATTTTGAAAGCAATTATGTTCCTGGACTAGGTGGTGCCTCAGCAACTACTTGTAATGGTGGATGCTGCTGTGGTAATCCTGGTTGGGCAGGTGCAGTTCGTGTCACTGTAAGATACGTCTAATAAATATCAATATAGATAAGGGAAAAGTACAATGCCATTAATTTCACAGAAAATTACCTATGATATGCCAGATGAATATTTGGCACAGACCAATGAACTTGGATTGACTGGTGAATACACCTACAATGGTCCAGATAAAGTATATGTTATGATTGATCCAAAAACAAATAAAATTGCCAATCATCTTGGTTTTCTTCCCTATCAAGATGAGTGGTCTGAAGAAGAGAATGAAGCATTTGCTGAGCAATTTTCTGGGTTATCTTTTGGATATGCACCCATCAGTTTTGACAAAGACCCCGTATTGTTAGCAGCAGTATTAGGTGGTTCTTATGACCCTCCTGGTGATTCAGTACCACAAAAAACTTATACTCTTGAGGGTGAAACTACCCCATTCTATAGTAGACCAGAATCAACTTTCCCAAGTCATACAATAGAAGCATGGGATGTAGAGTGGGACGGTTCAGAATGGAAAAAACCATATCCATGGAAAAAACCACATGTAACTAAGGATGAATTACTATCTGCTTTAGCTATTGTTATAAAGCAAGACAAAGAAGTAGATACTTCATCATTTACATCCACACAAAAAACTAAGTGGAGTGCATATTTAGCTGAACTTGAAAACGTTCCTGTAAAGTTTGCGGATTATTTGGATACACCTTGGATGGTTCCTTTTCCAACAAATCCAATGTGGTCTGATAATTGGAGTGCAGCAAATGGCAATTTCTTCGGAAATGACAATAAGGCAGGTGAACAAAAAGTTGAAAAACCAGAAGGTCCTGTTGAATATGTTGATGGAAAACCATACAGAGATGGTGTAGAATTAGTTGAAGAGGAAGTAGCAGAAACATCAGAAGTGCCAGAAGAAGCACTAGTAGAGGAAACACCAGCAGCAGAATAATAAAATATTTCACAAGACTCATCTAAATAGTTGACTTTTTCAACCGAAAACAACTAAAGTATCAGAGGGGAAATATCCCCTCTTTTTTATGTACTAAATAACTTTGTATAATTTAAATATCATCATTTTTGAGGCGACAAGATGAGATCAAAAGCATTTTTTGTAAATGGTGGAGCAGGCAGAGTAATTTGCTCAATACCAGCATTTGAAAAATATCAAGAAGAAAATCCCGATGAAGATTTCCTGATCGTTTGCGAAGGAGGAACAGATTTCTTCAAAGGACATCCAACTCTTTTTCCAAAAGTCTACGATCACTGGCACAAAAATCTTTTCAGAGATAAACTGAAAGATATGGATATTGTGACCACAGAACCATATCGTATTTGGGAATACTATAATCAAAAGTGTAATCTTTCTCAGGCTTTTGATATTCAAATCAACGGAAAAGGAATTAGAGAATTACAAAAACCAACCATTAAACTTTCTAGACAAGAAATGATTAATGGTAAATTTGTTATTGAAGAAGTTAGACAAAAAACCAAAAAAGATAAAGTTGTTGTATTCCAACCATTTGGTCGTGGTACTCAAGTAATGGGTAATTTTATTACCGATTCGAGTGGAAGAAGTTTTGAATTCAGTAATGTCGTGTCAATAATAAAAAAATTACAGAAAAAATATTCTGTAATTTATATGGGTGAAGTTGAATTAGACTTCCAGAAAGAAGGGTGCAAAGACCCTGTTGCTTGCCCAAGAGGAATTGACTTAAGACAATGGGCAGGTATTATTGCAGAAGCAGATTTATTCCTAGGATGCGATTCTGTTGGTCAGCACATGGCATATTCTTTGGATATTCCTGCTGTTGTTGTAGTTGGTGCAACATGTAAAGAGAATATTAGTTATCCAAATTGTGATAAATTTGAAGTTCTTGATATGGGAGAAGGTCTACGGATTTATGACCCCATTAGAATCGCAATGGATGAAGTAAGTGGAAGAACTAATGATGGAATAATGGCAATGAATGACAAGGTAGAATCAGTCATTCTCCAATCAGTAGATAAATTGATGAATAGATATTATGTTAAAAAAACTGATGCAGTTGTCCTCCCAACTATGGAACAACAACAAGCATCTTGCGGTATGCCCCCAGGAAAATTAGAGCAATCACCTCAATTCACTGGAGCAACAGCAGAACAAACTAAAAAAGCAATGAATTCAATAGATGCTGTTTTAGAAGAAAATGGCATTAAACCTAATGGAAATAATAAAAAATCTTTAGGATTTATTGAAACAGTTAAAACTATTTGAGGTGTAAAATATGACTATTATTGCAGCATGTGCCCGTGGTCATAACGGAAGCACAACTCTTCTAAAAGATGGTGAAGTTATTTTTTATCTTGAAGAAGAAAGACTATCTAAATTTAAATATGATGGTTCCCCCCTTCTTGGTCTTGAAAAGGTATTTGACTATGTTGACCATATTGACCACTTGGTTGTTTGTCATACTCATAGGCATGGACCACAATTGGATTGGACTGGAGAAGACTTATATCACGGATGGGTGAGAAAACTTGCCAAGAAAAAGTTTGATTTTGAAGTTCACTTCATTGACACAATTCACCATGAAATGCACGCTGCATGTGGTTTTTATAACTCTGGGTTTGAAACTGCTGCTTGCGTAATTGCCGATGGTGCTGGAAGTTTCCTTCAATTTGAGGGTGTTGATGATGTGGTATTTGAATTTGAAAGTATTTTCAAAGCATCATACCCACAAAATTTTGAGGTGGTTTATAAACACTTGGGAACAAAAGCACCCATAGGATGCAACGAAGTTAAAGAAGGAGTGTTTATAACTGAATATCCAGGACATACTAAAATGTATGAATCCGTTACGGAATATTGTGGTTTCCCTGCAATTGAGGCAGGAAAATTGATGGGACTTGCACCTTACGGAAAACCAAACGATTCTCTTCCAAAGTTTTTCAGTAATGGATGGGGTAATAGAGAATTAATTATCCCAACATATCCAAATGCTGCAAAAATAAATGTTGGAAGATATGATGTTCTAATGGAAGATGTTAAGTATCATAAGGTTGGACAATATACAGAAATCCAAAAGGACATGGCATATGCCATCCAAGAAGCAACATCAGACAGGATGGTTGAATTAATTCGTAAAGCACATGAAGAAACTGGAGAAACAAACATTGTCATTTGTGGTGGATATGGTCTTAACTGTGTTGCAAACTACAAATACTGGAAAGAATTCCCAGATTTGAACATTTATTGTGAACCAATTTCTCATGATGGTGGAACTTCTATTGGTGGTGCAAAATATATTTGGAATAAAATTGCATCAAATAAAAAACCACAAAAACAGGCATCTGTTTACTATGGACCAAAGTATGATCCATCCTCTTATGAAGACGCTTTAGAAGGACTAGAAGTTACTGATACTTCTTATGATGAAGTAGCACAACTCATTCGTAATGGAAACATAGTAACCATGTATCAAGGACGTTCTGAGGGTGGTCCTCGTGCTCTTGGCAATCGTTCAATTCTGTTTGACCCAACAATTAAAGATGGAAAAGATATTGTCAATACAGTAAAACGTCGTGAATGGTTCCGTCCTTTTGCATGTACGATTAAAAAAGAATGTGTGCATGACTGGTTTGACCTTGTAGGACGTGATGAAACTCCACATATGATGTACGCAGTAAAATGCCACGAAGGCATTGAGGAAAAGATTCCTTCGGTTATTCATGTTGATGGTACTTGCCGTATTCAGACAGTTACCCCAGAGCAAAATGAGCACTACTATAATCTCATTGATGCATTTGAAAAACTTAGTGAAGTTCCTATTCTGTTCAACACTAGTTTTAATCTTGGTGGTGATCCATTGGTAGAAACTGTAGAAGATGGTGTAAATACTCTGAAAAAGAGTGACATCGAATACATGTATCTTCCAGAAATTCAAAAACTTGTTTATATCCCTAATGAGTGACTTATGTGGATTTTATCATTCAATATTCATCATAATGCTTCCGTAACTTTAATGGAGGACGATAAGGTTGTCCTCCATATTGAAGAGGAAAGATTAACTCATGTTAAGCATGATAAATTTCCTCTTCATTCTTTACAACTGATAAAAAATTACACAAATACTATTGATTATTGCACTTTTACTTACCTTTGGGATTTCAATACAGACCCTTCAGTGTATGTAAAATACCTTCAACACTTTTGTGGAATTAGAGTATTGAAATTTGAGCAATCCGAGCATCATCATTTACTACATGCAAATTGTGCATTTGGTCATTCAGATTTTGATGATGCGATCGTTATTGTCCTTGATGGTGCTGGGTCAGATTTACCATATGGAAAAGAAAATGAAACCATTTTCCAATTAAGCAAAACAAATAAACCTAGAATTTTATATCAATCAGTTTTTGGAAAAGATGAATTAGTTAACTCATCAGAAGAATTACCTATCCCAAAATATGTAAATAAACAAAAAACCATTGGAGCAGGAATGGTATATGCTGCTGCAACAGAGTGGTTGGGGTGGGCTAGTTTAGAATGCGGAAAAACTATGGGGTTGGCACCATATGGTGCTTATGATGAAAATATAAAACCAATGATAACTGAGTCTGGTGGAATACCAGAAAGATTTGGTATCCTAAGTTATCACAATGTTGATGACATTGGAGCAGTTTTGAATGGATACGAATATATTGAAGCATCAGAATCACATTGGGCATCAGATGACATAAAGATTTTATCTGGATATACAACTTATGGTCCAAAAGAACTTGAAAGAAGAAGAAGAAATTTTGCTTATGCTGTTCAATTTGAATATGAACAATATTTAATTAATTTAGCAAAAAGAGCATTATCATTATCAAATTGTAAAAATTTAATTTTAACTGGTGGTTGTGCTTTAAATTGTGTTGCTAACTACAAATTATTAAAGACTTTACCAGAAGATATAAATCTTTTTATCGAACCTCTTTCTTCGGATTGTGGGGTTTCTATGGGTGCTGCATTTGGTTTATATGATAAACTAAATGAAAAAGGAAATTTTAAATTAAAAAATATTTACTTAGGACAGCAATTAGAGTATCACTACGAATTAAATGATTCGGAGGTAGAAACAACAGTAAGTCCAGATGATATTGCCCGTCTTTTAGTGGATGGGAACATCATCGCAATGGCACAAGGAAAATCAGAAGTTGGACCTAGAGCATTAGGAAATAGGTCTATACTTTTTGACCCAAGACACCCGAATGGAAAAGATATTGTTAATACAGTAAAAAGAAGAGAATACTTTAGACCGTTTGCTGGTACTGTTTTACTAGAAAATGCTAAAGAATGGTTTAATATGGATAGACTTGAAGAAAGTCCATATATGATGTATGCTGTTGATGTATTGGAAGAAAAGAAAAAAGAAATACCAGCAATAACACACGTTGATGGCACTTGCAGAGTACAAACTGTAACAAAAGAACAAAATAAAAATTATTATGATTTAATAAATTCTTTTTATGAATTAACTGGTGTTCCAATTTTGTTTAATACCTCATTTAATCTTGCTGGTGACACTATGGTAGAAACCATCATTGATGCATTTAGAACAATGAGAAATAGTCAGATTGAATACTTATATCTTCCAGAAATAGAAAAACTAATCTACTTCCCAAATAAATGAAAAAAGTTTTTGTAAATGGCACATTTGATTTGATTCATTCTGGTCATATACATCTCCTAAACTACGCAAAAAGTTTAGGAGACTTTTTGTATGTGGCAATCGACACTGATGAAAGAGTCAAAGAAAAAAAGGGTTCTTCTAGACCCATATACAATCTCCAAGAAAGAATATTTCATCTGCAGAATATTAAACCAGTAGATGTTGTTCTTTCCTTTGCTACTGACAATCAACTGGAAAACCTTGTTAAAATAGTAGAACCTGATATAATGGTAGTAGGATCCGATTGGAAAGGAAAACCAGTTATAGGTTCACAATATGCTTCAAATTTAGTATTTTTTGATCGTATAGAAGAGTATGCAACAACAAAAACAGTACAAAGTATTATTAATAGGGGATAGTTGTGAGGATGAGTACATATATGGAAAGTGTGAAAGACTAAATCCAGAAGCACCAGTTCCTGTAATGGTTTATTCCAAGATTGAAACTAAAGCAGGAATGGCAGGCAACGTTTGCCTGAATCTTCAATCATTTGATATTGATGTTACTTTTTTAACTAACTCAGAAAAAATAGTTAAAACTAGATTTATTGATCAAAAGTCAAATCAACAATTACTTAGGGTTGATAATGAGGAGCAAATAAAACCATTGCTACTTCCTGTAAGTAGCAATGGTTTTGATGCAATAGTAATATCAGACTATAATAAGGGATACTTAACTACTAAAAAATTATTTGAAGTAGTAGGGTCTTCAAGTATTCCCGTATTTATTGATAGCAAAAAAACAATCTTACCAAATAAAGAAAATTGTTTTATAAAAATTAATGATGTTGAGTATGAAAAATTAGAAAATCCAGGAGAATACAATAACCTAATAGTCACAAAAGGTTCTGATGGTTGCTTTTACCGAGACACCCATTACCCAGGAGAAAAGGTTAATGTATATGATGTGGTTGGTGCTGGTGATACATTTCTTGCAGCATTGACTTATGGTTATCTAAAAACTAATGATATTAATAAGGCATTGTGTTTAGCAAACAGGGCAGCTTCTATTGCTGTCCAAAATTATGGAACTTATGTATTAAGCAAAAATGACGTTAACAACATATGTAATAGACATTGATGGGACTATCTGTATTAATGGAGACTGTTCATCCTGCAAATATGAAGGTAGTACTCCCATCTACGAAAGAATTGAAAAACTAAACTCATTGTATGATGCAGGTCATACCATAAAGTACTTTACTGCTCGTGGTATGGGAAGATATAATGATAACGCAGAAAAAGCAGAAGAAAAATTTTACAATCTGACTAAAATGCAATTAGAAATATGGGGATGTAAATACCACGAATTAATACTAGGAAAACCAAGTGGTGATATATACATAGATGACAAAGGTATGAATGCTAATGACTTCTTCAATTAAATTAGTCCCTAAGGGATGGGGATTTGAAAAATGGATAGTAAATAATGAGCAGTACTGTGGAAAACTTTTATATTTTGTAAAGGGGAAGCAATGCTCTTGGCATTACCATAAAATTAAAGACGAGACCTTTTATATTCAGTCTGGAAAAATTATATTGCTTTATGGTTATGATGATGACATAACTTTGGCAGAAAAAAAAGTCCTAAGGAAAGGAGATAATTTCCATGTTCCAGTAGGACTCAGGCATAGGATGTATGCTTTAGAGGATACAGAATTATTTGAATTTTCTACTCAGCATTTTGATTCTGATAGCTATAGAGTCATTGAAGGAGATACTGTCTAACTGTTTTAAATTCATAACCAGTTAACCATTCCATATTTGCTTTTGTATAGTTTTGATATTTTCCTTTTAAATGTTCGGGGAAGTCGATGTATTCGATTTCCCCTTTTTTTATTTCTGCAACAAGTTCTGCAACTTCTTGAAAACTAATTGGATTTCCAGTACCTAAATCATAAATTCCAGATGGTGCTTTGTTATTAAGAACAATATTTACAATATCATCTACACAAACAAAGTCTCTTAAAAATTGGTCAGACCCTTTGAAAAGTTTAAGTTTTCCTGTTTCTTTAATTTGTTTGGTAAATTTTGAGATTGGTGATGCTTGGTCTTCTTTGTGCTCTTCACCATTTCCATAAACATTAAAATACCTAAATGATTGAATTGATGAGAATTTATCTAGATTATCTTGGATGAAATAATCAATTTGTAATTTTGTAATTGCATAATAATTAAGTGGATTAATAGTCCCCACAGTATTTCCATATACTGACGCTGAAGATGCGAATTTTACTGGGATTTGATACTTAATTGCATAATCAAACAACTGCAACGTAAATGCAACATTGTTGTGGTGTAGAGTAGATATATTACGTTCTATCGTTGATGAAATTGCCCCCTGGTGAAGAATAAGACTTACCTTATCCCATTGGTCAAATGAGGACAGAAATCTAAAGCAATCATCTTTTTCAACTTCAATAACTGGTTTATTAAGAGACTTAAGAAAATTTTTTCCAATAAAACCAGAAGAACCAGTAAGAATTATCATAGTAAGTGATTTATAAATAATTAAAAGTTAAAGTATAGATCATGGCTTTTGGCCTTTTATCGTCTAATATACCAATTCCGAATAAAAATACTATATTATATACTTCTTCTTCTGGGGTATTGGTAGACGGAAAAATAACCGTTTCCCACAAAAATTTTGAGCCAACAAGAATTAAAGTTGGAATTTCTACAAATGGTATTGATTCAAAGTATATTGTTTCTGCTATTTTAGAAAGAGGAGAAACATATGAATCTGATACTATTTATTTTGGGAATGGTCAAAGTTTAATTATACAATCTTCTTTACCAAATACCAACTTTGTTGTGTTTGGGGAAGAATATTCAGATACTACTGACTCAGTAATTCTAACCTCTCAAATATCAACAAAAAATAAAAGACTTCCATTATATACTGCACCAGTAGGAAGATCTGTAGAGGTTACTGTAGTTGCCTCTAATTTGGGTTCATTAGATTCCAAAATTAGACTAGGAATTACTACATCATCAGTATTAAACTTTAATAGTTCAGAATATATTGAATATAACGAAAATCTTCATCCAAATCAATCATACACAAGAGCTAACTTAAAACTATCAAATGGACAAACTCTTGTATATTCTTCGGATGATGGTTCTAAGGTATCATTTGTTGTATTTGGCAAGTCTGTAGAAGAACCACTTCCCCCAAATACTTTTTCTAGTTTAACAGTAACTGGTCCAGCAAGTATATCTGGAAATGTAAACGTTTCTGGTATTATTACAGCTACATCTATAGATGCTCAAGTAAGTGCTGAAGATGTAACTGGCAATCTTCCCGAAAACGTTTCTTCAACGATAAGATTCCGTTCAAATCAAAGTCCCGTTGGTGTAGCAAGAACATTATCTGCAAACAAAAATTTAAATTTAACTATAACAAACGGTATTGCAAATTTATCTGTTTCTGAAAGTATTTCAATTAATGATGGGGCAAGTATAGGGGGTCCATTAAGTGTTGGTTCAACAATCAATGCACTAAATAATAAAGTTATAAATGTTGGGACTGCAACCTCTGATTTGGATGCCACTAACAAAAAATATGTTGATACAAGAGCAATTGTAATGGCAATCGCACTTTCTTAATTTGCACTATAAGGAGATAATCTTAAATGGCTAAAAGACAAATTAGAGATTATGTTTTTACTCCTGGAATTTCTGGAGTTGGAAATGTAAAAGTTCTGGATAAAATTCAGAAGAATAAAATTTTGATGATCACAAATGTGACTCATAATAAAATTCTTTATAATTTTGCTGACCCATCAAATCCAGTTATCGTAGAGTTTACACCTGGAGATAGTGCAGAGTTCCCATATGCGGATTCCATCTCAAACGGTGTAACAACTATACATTTTCAGTTTGATACTTCTGACCAGTCCCCTACAGATTCCTTATCAATTTTTATTGAAGACGAGGAAGTAAGATTTAGACCATATAATTTTGGTACTGATGCTATAGAAAGAATGAGGGTTGCTACACCGCAATCCATGATTGATGCTGACTTCGAATATGGAATTCAGCCTACAAAATGGCAAACTATTGACCATTTGAGAGGTTATCCTAGCACCTATGAGATTCCAGGTTCCGACATTTCTGTATCTCAAGTTCAAACTGATGCAAGTCAAGACACTGGTGGAGTTGGTTCATCATTAATTACTGTACAAACAGTAGAACCACATGGGTTTTCTTCTGGACAGCCATTTAGAATGTTTGGTTTATTGGAAACAGTTGCAGGTTCTTCTAGAGCAGAGGGTTCATTTATAGTACAATCTGTACTCAATCCAAACACATTTACATATTTTGCAAAAGGAAAAGTCGGAACAAGTGACCCAACAGAAAGTTTATATGCACCATACACACAATTAAGAAGAGGTGGATTCTATACTGGAGCAGCAATAGGATCACCAACATATAGTTTAGTTTCAAATGGAGTAGTTGGTTCATTCACATCAAAATTCATAACTCGTTCTGGGTCAAATAGAATTGGTTTTACTGGAGTAAATAATGCAATTCTTGGTTCACCACTAACTGCTTCTGGTATTCCATCAGGAGCACAAGTTACAGGAATAACAACAACCTCTGCAGTAACAACCTTATTAGAAGATGTTGTTGCACCTTCAAACACACTAACAGTAACAAGTGTTACTGACATTCAAGTTGGTTCTGCTCTGAATGATGGTACAGGAAACTCAACGTTTGTAACAAATATTGATGGAAACCAAATAACACTTTCAACTCCTTACCTAGCAAATGCTGTTGGTGGTTCAAATAATGTTGGAATTTTATCAGCATCTCCAGAAAACTTTGGGTCTGGTGGTTCCGCAACTTTTGATGTTGATAGAACCCAAGGAAGATATTTGGTTAATTTAAATGCTCCAGGTGTAGCATACAAAAACAACCAGAGACTAATTATTCCAGGTTCAAGTTTGGGTGGAAACTCTGATAACGATTTAGTTGTACACATTAGAGGAGTTGATCCTGGAACTCTTGGAATTACCACATTTACAACATCAAAATTAGTTAATGTTATTGGTGGTGCTGTAATTTCACAATCACAAAAAGCTTTTGGTGTAGGTTCACTTTTATTAAACCCAACTGATGGAACAACTACAGATGCAGTAGGAATAGATACAAGCATAGATTTTGATATTCAAACATCAGATTTTGCATTTGAAACTTGGATTTATAGAAATAGACAAGGAACTCAAGAAGTTTTATTTGATATGAGAACAACTGAGCCATCAGTTGCTCCAGTACTGAGAATAACTTCTACAGATGTTCTTTCTTACTATGTAAATGGAGTAGAAAGAATTGTTGGAGTTACTACTATAACACCAAGTGCTTGGACTCACGTTGCAGTTACTAGAACTGGAACATCAACAAGATTATATGTAAATGGAGTTCAGCAAGGGTCAACATATAACGATACCAATTCATATCCTCAATCCCAAATAAGAATAGGAAATTCATTTAATGGAACTTCTGGGTTTTTTGGTTTTATAGATGCAACCAGATTCTCCATAGGAAATTCACGTTATAGTGGATCTTCATTTGCTGTTCCATCCGAAGAAGTATTTGCGCTTGGATCACCATTCTATCCAGATGCGTATACTAAATTATTATTATCTTATAATGGAGTTCCTAACTCAACAGTTATATCAGATAATGCTTACGGATTTGCTATTCCTAGTTTTAGGACATATGCTGATGTTTCTGGAATATCAACTGGAACTGGAACTGGAGCAATATTTGATGTTTATAGATCTGGTTCTGCCTCATATACAGTATCATTCAAAACTGGTCAAACATCAACAGGTATTGGATACGCAAACAATGACACAATAGTTGTTGATGGTTCTATTTTAGGTGGTTCTTCTGGAACAAATAATTTAACAATTACAGTAACTTCTGTAGATGCATCTGGTTCTATAACAGCATTTTCTGCAGCAGGAACAGCATTCTCTGGAAATGTATCGTATACTGGTCTTTCTGGAACATTTACTGGAACTGGTGCAACATTTAATATAGCAAAATCTGCTAGTGGGTATTTGGTTTCTGTTGATTCTCCTGGATCTGGTTACTTCCCAGGATATCAACTTAAAGTACCAGGAACATTACTTGGAGGAACAACTCCAACTAATGATTTGTTCATAACTATATCTACTACTGTACCAAATAGTTCCACGAGAGGAAGAATATCAACAGTTGTTCCATCAGGAACACCAAGCACTGGTCAAGTTCTAAACTTCTTCCCATCTGTTGCTATATCAGAGTTGACAACTGCTCAGATTTCTGATGCAACTTCAATCTCCCATTCGTCACTTGCAAGATTTGAAGTAGCATTTGCTAATGCTCATGGTCTTGTGCCTGGAGATACTATAACATCAACAATAACTTCTGCTGGTGCTGGTCATAGTTTAGCATCTGGCCCATTTGTTGTTGATAGTGTACCACAATTAAATACCATAAGATTTAGTGCTAGAACTATAGGTTCTGTTAATGCTGCTGGAATTGCTGGAACAGTATATCCAAGACCAGATTGCTTCTATGTTCACAGACCATTTGATGGTGGTGTTCAATTAGGTGTTGGTGGACCATCTCATGGTGCTCATGCAGTTCGTCAATCCAAAAAATACATTAGATATCAATCAGGTAAAGGTGTAATGTATACAACTGGTGCTCTATTTGCACCAAGTTATGATATAAGATCTGTATCCGCAGCAAGTACTTCTATCGGAAGTTTAATTACAATAACAACAGATGATACAGAGCATGGACTTCAAGTTGGAGCAGAAGTACAAATAAGCAACATAACTTCTGCTGGTTATAATGGTCATTACACTGTAAATAGCGTAATTAACGAAAATACATTTACAGTATTAGCAACAAATACACTAGCAACTACATCTCCAACATTAGGTAGACCACCAACTTTATCTTTGTATAGATGGAAGGGTGCTACTGTTCGTGCTGGTGCATTCGATGACCAGAATGGTATTTTCTGGCAGTATGATGGTATTAACTTGTCTGTTGGACTTCGTTCTGCAACATTCCAATTGGCAGGAACAATATCTGCTACTCCAGATTCAAACTTTATTTCTGGTACTAACACGAGATTTAGTGACCAATTAATTGTTGGTGATAGAATCGTAATACGTGGAATGACCCATGTAGTAACTTCTATTATAGGAAACAATGGAATGACAGTTTCTCCAGATTTTAGAGGAGTTTCTTCAATCTCTGGAGCAAAGGCAACTCTAGTTCAAGATATTATAATTCCACAGTATCAGTGGAACATTGACCGTGCAGATGGAACTGGTGCAAGTGGTTATAATATTGAAATCAATAAAATGCAAATGATTGGTTTCCAATATACATGGTACGGTGCTGGATTTATTGACTGGATGCTCCGTGGACCAAATGGAGACTATCTATTTGTACATAGATTAAAGAATAACAATAAAAATACTGAAGCATATATGAGATCTGGTAACTTGCCAGTTCGTTATGAAGTTATAAATGAGGGACCAAAAACAAGTCTCTCTTCAAGTATCACAAACTCACAAACAACAATTCCATTGGTAGATGCTTCATTATATCCAAACTCTGGAACAATTTATGTCGATAATGAACTTATCAACTACACTGGAAAATCTGGAAATACTTTAACTGGAGTCACAAGAGCAGCAACTTTTGGAAATTATTCATCTGGTTCATTCAGAACTTACAGTGCGGGAACAGCAGTTTCCCATGCTGCTGGTGCTGGTGCAATTCTATTGAGCAATACTGCAACACCAATTATCAGTCACTGGGGTTCTGCATTCTTGACTGACGGACTATTTGATAGTGATAGAGGATACATCTTCAACTATCCATTCGTTGGTGGAACAATATCAACAACAAAAGCAACTACATTCATGATTCGTCTTGCACCAAGTGTTTCTAATGCAATTACTGGTGATTTGGGACAAAGAGAATTAATCAATAGAGCACAATTACTATTGAAGTCTCTTGAATTTACTCCAACAGGTGGTGCAACATCTCAGGCAGTTATCATTGAAGGAATTTTAAATCCATCAAATTATCCATCAAATCCATCTACTGTTCAGTGGTTTACCCTTACTTCACAGGGTGCTGGTGGACAACCATCATTTGCTCAGATTGCTAACGCATCCGCAATTACTTGGGAAGGTGGAGCACAAACAATAAATGCAACTACTACATTAACACAAAATTACTTTACCCAGTATCAAGTTTTTAATAAAGTAGATGTAGCAAACGTTAGAATTGGTTTCTTTGTCAGTGGTACTGGAGTTCCTGGAGGTACTCGTGTTATTAATATCTTCCAATATGATTCAACCAGAAATTATGTTCAGTTCTCGAACTCTGTGAATTCTGGACCAGCTGGAACTACTTATACATTTACATCAAACACAGTATCTGCTGCTCCAGGTGAAACCGTATTCTCGTTTGTTGGTTCTGCTGTCGATAAATCTACTATCGATCTTTCGGAACTTAAAGAGTTGAATAACACTCCAATTGGAGGAAGAGGAACTTTCCCTAATGGACCAGATGTTCTTGCAATTAACGTTTATTTGACTACTGGTGCTCCTATTACAGGAAACCTTGTATTGCGTTGGGCAGAGGCACAGGCATAAATATCATTAAAGGGAGGAGTATATTGCAATGGCATCACCGAATTCTCGTCAAGGTCTTATCGAATATTGTCTCAGAAAATTAGGAAAACCAGTTTTAGAGGTAAATGTTGATGATGACCAGATTGGTGATTTAGTAGATGATGCCTTGCAATATTTCCATGAAAGACATTTTGATGGAATAGAAAGAGTTTATTTAAAGCATAAATTACAACCAGGTGAAAAGGAAACAATAAGATCTGGAATACAAACAAGCACTGCCAATTCCTCTGTAGGAATAGCAACTGTATCTTATGAAGAAACTACAAATTTCCTTGCACTTCCAGATACAATTATTGGAATTAATAATGTATTTAAAGTAGACTCAAGTACAATTTCTAGTGGTCTATTTAATATCAAATATCAAATCTTTTTAAATGACTTGTATTATTACGGGGCATTGGATTTGCTAAATTATGCAATGGTAAAAACTCATTTGGAAGATATTAGTAGAATTTTAACTCCAGATGTTCAATTAAGATTCAACAAAAAGCAGCATAGATTATATCTGGATATTGATTGGCAACAAGTTGATGCAGATCAATACATCATTTTGGATTGTTATAGAATCGTAAATCCAAATGATTTTCCAAAGATATACAATGACTTTTGGTTAAAAAGATATCTTACTGCATTAATTAAAAGGCAGTGGGGACAAAATATGATTAAATTTAATGGTGTTCAACTTCCTGGTGGAATAACATTAAATGGAAGACAACTATATGAAGATGCAATTAGAGAACTAGATGAGATAGAGAAATTACTCAAAACAGAGTATGAACTTCCACCAATGGACATGATTGGATAATGACACCATTAAATTCTTATTTCTTACAAGGTTCACCAAGTGAACAAAGATTAATTCAAGATTTGATTAATGAGCAATTATCAATATATGGGCAGGATGTTGTTTACATGCCCAGAAAAATTATTAATGAGAAAAAAATAATTAAAGAAATAATCGTCTCTAAGTTTGATGATAGTTTTAGATTAGAAGCATACATATCAACTTTTGATGGATTTGGTGGAAATTCCGATATCCTCAGCAAGTTTGGAGTCAGAAGTACCGATCAAATAACATTTGTAATTTCAAAAGAAAGGTATGAAGATTTTATTACTCCAAAATTAAGTTTGTTCAGTAAAGAAGTAATAAAAACAGCAAAAAGACCACAAGAAGGAGATTTGATTTATCTTCCTCTGGATAATGCATTATTTGAGATAAAATATGTTGAATCAAAAACTCCATTCTATCAATTAAATAATCTTTATGTCTATGAATTACGTTGTGAACTATTCGAGTATGAAGATGAAATAATTGATACTGGATTGGATGATGTCGATAAGAATGTAAAAGATTTTGGTTATATTGCAACCTTACAGATGGTTGGAGCTGCAGCATCTTCTGCTTCATTATCTGTAGGATTGGCAACAGTCAGATATCCTGGTGTTTCTGGAAAGTCAGTTGCAAGAATTGATATTCTAGATGGTGGATATGGTTATAAATCACCTCCAGTAATAACTTTCTCCAAACCAGGTGGGTTTGGAGTAAGGGCAGAAGCAATCTCTGTATTGGACAGAGGTTCAATAAGTAAAATACTTATTACAAATCCAGGAATCGGATATACCACCCCACCAACAGTAACTATTAAGAGTAATAGTTCTAGTGGAAGTGGAGGAATAGCAACAGCAATTATAGAAAATGGTGTTCTATCACCAGTTGTTATAAACTCTGGTGGTGTTGGTTATTCTACAGTTCCAAAGATTAGATTCTCTGGTCCTGTCGATCCAAATTCTCCATTCCCATTATCTGGTATAAATTCAGCAACAGCAGAAGCAGTATTAACATCTACTGGAATAGTTACTGCAGTAAGATTTACCAATGCGGGTTCAAATTATCACCTATCTCCAGCAAACCCACCAACAATACAAATTGATTCTCCAGTAGGCATATCCACTGGAGACTATGAATTTAATGAAGTGGTTAGAGGAGTTTCAACTGGCACTAGTGCATACGTTAAGAGCTGGAATTATGAATCCCGAACATTGAAAGTATCTATTATGAGTGGCAACTTTGCTTTAGGTGAAACAGTAGTGGGAGCAGGTGCAAGTTACAAAGTTCTATCCATTATTACAGATAATATATACGATAAGTACGCAGAAAATTTTGAAATCGAAGAGCAAGCAGATAATATCCTAGATTTTTCAGAGAAAAATCCATTTGGAGAGTTCTAAATACATTATAATAGGATTAATGAAATGTTTGGCAAATACGCATATAACGAAATAATAAAAAGAACTATTATTGCCTTTGGTACATTATTTAATAATATCCAAATAAGGCACCAGGATGGTTCTTCAAATGATATTAGCTTGATAAAAGTTCCAATTGCGTATGGACCAATACAAAAGTTTCTAGCAAGATTGGACGAGAAACCAGATCCAAGAAACAGGGTAGCAATAACACTACCAAGAATGGCATTTGAGATGACTAGTATTCAATATGATGCCTCTAGGAAAGTATCAACTATACAAACATTTCAAGCAAATAAGACAGGCACAGGTCCAGTACAGGTTTACATGCCTGCACCATATAATATAGGGATACAACTTAGTATCATATCTAAGTATCAAGATGATATGCTTCAAATTATTGAGCAAATTCTTCCATATTTTCAACCACAATTTAATGTTACTGTAGATTTGGTAAATTCTATTGGAGAAAAAAGAGATATTCCAATAATTTTAGAATCAATTTCTATGTCTGATGATTATGAGGGTGACTACTCAACAAGGAGAAGTTTAGTTTATACTCTAAACTTTACTGCAAAAACTGCAATTTTTGGTGCGATATCAGACAACGAATCACCAATTATCAAAAAGGTACAAGTTGATTATTATACAAATACAGAAAGAGCAAGTGCTTCAAGGCAACTAAGATATACAGTAGAACCTAGACCAATTAAAGATTATGATAATGATGAAACTACAGTTTTAACAAGAAAAGTTGATGAAGATGATACTCAAATTTTAGTAGCAGATTCGACTCCACTGGTAGCAAATACATACATTATGATAAATCAAGAAGAAATGTTTATCAAGAAGATAACTGGAAATACCATTGATGTATTGAGGGGACAAGACAATACTTTGAATTCAACTCATGAAGAAGGTGATTCTGTAAATGTGATAAATTCCGCAGATAAAGAACTAATTCAATATGGTGATGAGTTTGGATTCGACGAAGAGTACTTTGACTTTGGTGATGGTAGAGTCTTTAGTTCCAGGAAAGGAGTTGACTTATAATGAATGATTTCGATGCAATAAATGGCTCTCTAGATATCGAGGCATCTCCAATAACTAAAGAAGTTGTTTCAGAAAACTCCAGTATAGTTAAAAAGTCCCCACAAAAAGGTGACGAAGAAAGTCAATATGATTATGATTATACTAGAGGACAATTATATTCACTTATAGAAAAGGGACAAGAAGCAATAGATGGCATTCTTGAGATTGCACAGCAATCAGATTCTCCTAGAGCATTTGAAGTTGCAGGTCAGTTAATTAAGAACGTTGCAGATACAACAGATAAGTTATTAGACCTTCAACAAAAGATGAAGAAGTTAAAAGAGGAGGATTCGTCTGGTCCCAAGAGTGTTACTAATAATAATACAATGTTTATTGGCTCTACAGCAGAATTACAAAAACTTCTCAAGCAGAATCTTCAATCAGCAGAAGATTCTAAATAATAATTAGAGAAACTATTCTTAAAAATGAAAACTTTTTCACAATTTCTTCTAGAAGCAACTGACCCAAAGGGACCTATCAAAAAGTATATGTCCCCAGAGGAGATTGCGAAGAAGCATAAAATTTCTGGTGATACTTTAGAAACAGAATTAAAACTGGGAATTAAAGTTGAAAGTGAACATACTGGTGATAAAAGAATGGCAAGAATGATTGCTCTTCAGCATCTAGAAGAGTTGCCAAATTATTATTCAAAACTCAAGAAAATGGAGAAAGTGAATGAATCGAAAAGTGGTGATAGTTCTTTGCGTGACTGGTTTACTAAGAGTCGTGCTTCTGATGGCACCCCTGGTTGGGTTCAACTGGGTGGTAAATATGCGGGAAAACCCTGTGCAAAGCAACCAGGACAAACCACAAAACCAAAGTGTGGTTCCAGCAAAATGAAGGCAGCACTCTCCGATGATGAGGAGCAGAAAGCATTTGAACGTAAAAATCGTCAGGACCCAAATCCAGACAGAGAAGGTAAGGCAAAGATGGTTGCAACAGAAGGTAGGATTGCTTGGCATGACCCCAAAAATCCAAATCCTTCTGGATATACACCAAAAGAAAAATCAGAAGCAAAAAGAAAGCAACTTGGAGTTGATGACCCAGATAAGATGTCTTTTGAAAAAGGTGGTCCAGGTGAAAAAGAATATGCCAGATATGGTAATATTTCTGCAGCACAAGAAAAAATGAAGAAGAGAGGCAATCAACCTAAGGGGAAAAAGCACGAATTCAAAAAAAATCCATTCTGGAAAAAAGATACTGGTCAAGTAAGAAGAGAAATTATGGGAACAAATGTCCCCAAGAGTAAAGAAAGTTTTTATCCATCAAATGTATCAAAAGCAAAGTCTAGAAATGAAGAATTTTTAGGTGTCAATGAAGAAAAAGATGCTTGCTATTCAAAGGTAAAGTCTCGTTATAAGGTTTGGCCTTCTGCATATGCATCTGGTGCCCTGGTAAAGTGCCGTAAAGTTGGGGCAAAGAACTGGGGTAATAAGACTAAGAAAGAATCTTATGATTATTCTAACTGGAGAGAGGACTTTAAAGCAACGGAATATGAGTTCTTTGATGTCATTAAACCAGAACCACTTAAGTCAAGTTCGGTAACCGAGAACTATACTAGGATACAATCTCGTGGCACGACTTATAGTATAATGCTAAACTGGAGAGGTAAGTACCTGGGAGTTCAGATGTTCTTCCCACAGTTCACAAGACCATCTAAGGAACAAGTGACCTTTGAAGTATGTAAACTGTACCCAGGTGCTAGGGTTTTGTCTTTCAATCCAGCAGTGAAAGACCCGACAAAACCTCTATTATTTACTGGAGACACAAATGAACCCAAATAAAATTGTTCTTGAAAATATAAACAAGAACTTTGAGTATGAAAGAATTGCAAGAGAAATTGATGCTTGCGATGATGTAGACGATCTTAGAAATATCGCAAAATCTTACGTAAAACTACATTTAAAATATCAAGAAACATTAGCAAGTTTGAATTTTAATAATTTATGACTGATAAACATTATAAAGGGAATCCCAATCTAAAGGCAGAAAATGTCGAGATTGAATTTACATCCGAACAAATTCAAGAATACTTAAGATGCAAAAGTGACCCAGTTTACTTTGCAATGAACTATGTCAAGATTGTTTCTCTTGATGAAGGATTGATTCCCTTTGAAATGTATGATTTCCAGAAGGAACTTATTTCAAACTTCCATAATAATCGATTTAATATTGCAAAACTACCTCGTCAGACTGGTAAATCTACGACGGTAGTTTCTTATTTGTTACACTATGCGTTATTTAACGACAACATAAGAATTGCAATTCTTGCAAACAAAGCAGAGACTGCAAGAGAACTTTTGGGAAGACTGCAACTTTCTTACGAAAACTTACCCAAATGGTTGCAACAAGGTGTTGGTTCTTGGAATAAAGGTTCTCTTGAACTTGAGAATGGTAGTAAAATTGTAGCAGCATCTACCTCATCATCTGCTGTCCGAGGAAACTCATTCAATATCATCTTCCTGGACGAATTTGCGTTTATTCCAAACCATATTGCAGAACAGTTCTTCAGTTCCGTATATCCTACTATTTCTTCTGGTAAATCGACCAAAGTTATTATTATCTCAACCCCCAACGGGATGAACATGTTCTACAAACTCTGGCACGATGCTGAGAGGGGTAGGAATGGTTATATTCCATTAGAAGTTCACTGGAGTGCTGTTCCTGGTAGAGATGCTGCCTGGAAAGAAGAGACAATCAGGAACACTTCAGGACGTCAGTTCACTCAGGAG
>JACCDG010615857.1_pt1 | contig 71838 bp, 88 predicted proteins | sample 7442471 | NCBI WGS metagenome assembly JACCDG01 (sample SAMN15323444, study PRJNA562643) | freshwater metagenome | isolation source: river surface water | place: USA:Blue River Watershed | collected 2017-08-17 | reverse complement strand
GATTCTCGACTGCAGCCACCCGTAGGTGTATGGGCCGTGTCTCAGTCCCATCGGTGGGGGTCAGGCTCTCACCTCCCCTAAGCGTCATAGCCTTGGTAGTCCATTACACTACCAACTAGCTGATACTACGCAGGCCTTTCCCAAAGCGCATTGCTGCTTTACTCTTGCGAGACTATCGCGTATTAGTCCACCTTTCGATGGATTATTCGCGACTTTGGGGGAAGTTCCTACGTGTTACTACCTCGTTTGCCACTAATCAGCGAACCACATCCACAATATTGTTTTGTATTGCTACTCACTCAATTGCTTCAGTGGACTGATTCGTTCGACTTGCATGCCTTATCCACGCCGCCAGCGTTCATCCTGAGCTAGGATCAAACTCTAAATTAAAATTCATGAGGATACTCTTTGTGCACTCCCGGGGACCTAATAAATTAAGTATGCGAGAGCACGAGTACCTCAAAAACTGAATAGAACGGAACAAGAGAAAGTACAGTACGTATATGTTCTTTCTCTGTTCTATGAAATTTTCAGCGAACAGAAAACCACCTACTAGATAAAGTAGTGGCGAATGCCATTATACTCATATGGAGACTCCTGTCAAATGGTATATAGGCTTGTAAAATAAGGCCTAATTTGACCTCCTCGTAAGTAGTCTGAAACGCTTGACATAAGACAAATAAATGAGATAATTAATTCAGAAAACTCTATCACATGCATAAAATAATTTTAGCTACCTTGCTAAGTTTGTTTTGCTCTCATGCCACAAACGGGCAAGCAAATAGTGAAAAATTTGAACTGGACACCCTTAAAAAAGGGATGTACACCTCAAAAGAAATTGGCCAGATGTCGCCACATTCGGCGAGTCTGGAAAAATTAAAAGCGTTCGTTACTTATCTTGAGGATAGCACTGCGGTTCGGGCGAAGTACCCAGAAAAATTTCTGGTACTAACTAGTACAGAAAATACAATACACGCGTACCAATTCATTGGGTCAAAAGCCCAATATAAAAGGTACAACGTTGATAAACCACCGATGGTAACGATTTACTGTTACCATACACCATCAAATCTTTTTTTCCTTAGAAAATAAAGGTTTGATGGAAAAACAAAACTGGAGAACCCGATTGGTCCTCCAGCTTTTATTTTTCTAAATTCTATGTACTAGTTAGAAGCATTTCCTGCCTTAACTGGCACCTTACCAATTGGCACACATGGCGCATTGTTTGGTGGAACATACTGATAGCCAGGATATTCATTACCATCAGAATCTGTAACGATACAATCAATGTGATGTTTGACCACAGCCGAACCTCCAAGAGTACGATCCGTCGTATTTATAAACACAAAGTACCCTGCAAGCGCAATTATGACAACAAGTAAAACTATTTTGATCGAATCATGAGCATGATTTGGATTCATTAGATTGATTTCTTAATTATAAAGACATTAATAATTGACTCAGCTAGTATACCATTGCAAAACGCTACTAAAAATCCTGCGTGTGTATAACGATTAGTAAAGACTAGACTACTTTGCGAGTTCTTTCTCAATCTCTGTAACAAATGAAGAGAGTGGGCGTGCACCAGAGATAAGGGTCGTCCCGACTATTGCAGCTGGAGTTCCTGCAACACCAAACTTCTGTCCCTCTTTATAATCAGCATCAATCTCTCTTTGATAACTTTCTTTATTCTCCTCGACAAGGTCAGAGACTTTTACTTGATTAACGCCTGCAATTGTCCTGAGGAGCTGCTCAATGCTTGCCTGATCACCGAAACCTTGATCACCTTCTGCGTCTTGTGCGGCAAACATTTTTTCACGCCAAGTAAAATATTGTTCCGGATAGAGTTCCCATACCGCGCGATCAAAGAGTGCAGCAGAAATTGAATCTTGTCCGAGGAATACAAAATCAAGGAAGACAATCTTCAATTTTCCTGTTTCAACATAATCTTTGATAAGTGTTGGGAAGACTTCAGCTTCAGTTTTCTTACAAAATGGACACTGGTAATCACTCCAGAACGCCATCGAGACTGGTGCGTCCTTATCTCCAATATAAGGATTACCATCGAGGTCCACCTCTTTTATATCAACTTTAGGTACAACAGCATTATTTATATCAGCCATCTCTCTATTAGCTGGGACTGTGGTATTGCTAAAAATAATAGCTCCAGCAATTATGACGCCTGCTACTAAAATTGCTGCTGGGATTCCAAGGCTTTGTTTTGTTTTTTCAGTAAGTTCCATATAGTTTCATTTATAGTAGTAATTGTTCTATTATAACACACCTGACTACTGCCTACAGTAAAACGTATCTCTAGTAAGACTCCACCTTTTAATTATACGAGGCAGAATTGCAATTTTTTAACAGTTCTGGCATACTAGCTCACGTGAATACGATTTCTGCCATTCTGCCTTATGTTCAGATTGGGCTTGGCATCCTACTAATTGCTTCAATATTACTACAACAATCCGGTGCTGGTGTCGGTGGTGCATTCGGAGGTTTCGATGTAGCAGCTGGATTTCATACCAAGCGTGGTTTTGAAAAGTTTCTATTTATCTTTTCAATTATTCTTGGCATTCTCTTTGCACTCTCAGCACTTCTTACTCTCGTACTCAAAAGCTAAACTTCATTAGTCACGTAGCTCATCACTATACTAATTTACCTTATCTCTTTCCAAGGGATTTCGAATGTTCACTCACTCGCATATAAAATATATTCTCACAACACTCTCACGAAAAGAATGGGCTATTCTCGCTGGACTCACAACACTATTGGGTATCATTACACTATGCATGCTTGCGACTATCAATAATATGTTCATCGTGACCATCCCTGCACACGGTGGTACTTGGAAGGAAGGAGTACTTGGAACTCCTCGATTTATTAATCCTGTGTTGGCGTTCTCTGAAAGGGATCGCGATTTCACAGAGCTTGTCTATGCAGGATTAATGAAAAAGAACGTCGATGGAGAGGTTGTCCCTGATCTCGCAGAGGAAATTACAATTTCTGAAAATCATTTAGTCTACACTGCCACACTCAAACAAGGTCTCGTATTTCATGACCATGCTCCTCTAACTGCATATGATGTTGAATTTACTGTCCTTAAGATTCAAGATCCTGCGCTACAAAGTCCAAAGCGACTTGCATGGGAAGGTGTTAGTGTTTCAGTGCTCGATGAGAACACTGTGACCTTTACACTCAAGCAACCCTACGCTCCATTCATCGACTCTCTCACCCTTGGTATTCTTCCATCACATATTTGGGAATCAATTCCAGCAAATGCATTTGCACTGAGTGACTATAATATTTCTGCTATTGGAGCTGGTCCGTATGAAATCAAAAAAGTCACCCGCACTGCCGGCATTCCCTCTTCCTTCACTTTGAGAGCTTCAAAAACCTACAATGCTGGTAAACCCTATATTGAAGAGATCATGATTCGAAATTATGAAAATGAAAAAGAGCTAATCCGAGCATTAGAACTACACAGCATTAATGCAGTGCATGGCATCAGCACTGAGAATGCCAAGGCACTCGAAGACGCGGGATTCAAAGTCGAACATCAAGTATTACCGAGAATTTTTGCGCTCTTTTTTAATGCCTCACACAATCAAATTTTTACTGACCATGCTGTTCTTGGTGCACTTAACTTAGCCATCGATAAAGAACGTATTGTGACTGAGATGCTTCATGGTTATGGAGCTGTCATTAATAGTCCTTTACCTATCGCACGCTTTCCTAGTGACACAGAGACAGTACCTGTAACTCATGAGGAAAATATTATTGCTGCTAAAAAAGCATTAGAAGATGCAGGTTGGACCCTTGATGCAAATGGTATCCGCTCAAAAACTGATAAAAAAACTGGTAATAAAAAACTTGAGTTCTCAATTTCAACTGGTTCCATCCCAGAACTTGAAGGTGCTGTTGAGGAAATTAAAAATAATCTCAGTGAGCTCGGTATCTCAGTCACTACCAAGGTCTATGACCTTGGTACCCTAAACAAAGACGTCATTAGTCCACGGGATTATGATGCACTTTTCTTTGGACAAGTCGTAGCGAGTGATGCTGATCTCTATGCGTTCTGGCATTCAAGTGAGCGTAGTGAACCAGGCCTTAATACTGCCCTCTACGCGAATCCAAAAGTTGACACATATCTCGAAGAAGCCCTCTCAACATTTGATGCAGTTGAAGCTCATGAATTATATGTAAAAACCGGAGCCCAGATTATGGCAGACTACGGAGCAATCTTTGTATACTCACCAGAATTTATTTACGCACATGATACATCTATTACTAATTTAAGCTTACCGAAAGTAGTCGAAGCGCGAGACCGCTATCTCGACATTCGTAATTGGTTTATTAAAACCGATCGTGTCTGGAAGTTTTTCGCACAATAAAATTATTTATATTCATATATGACACCCCCGAACCCTACACCACAGAGAAGATTTTCTAAATTTAATCCTCGCGATAATCGTGGAGCGCCACGACAACCAGAGCGGTTTCCTACTGACCGACCACAGACACTTGTCTTGCGTAAAACCAATACGCCTCCACTTCCTGAGAGAACAGGGTCTTTTCAAGGTCCTCGCCCACATTCGCCACATCCGCAAGCTCCAGGCATGGCACCACTACGCAGACGACCAAATATCCATGCTAAGCGACGAGCGCTTGATCGAATAAAGAAAGCTCCATTTACCCACTCAAATAAAGGAGGTAACTCTTTTGGTGTTCCCCCGATTGAACCTGGCGTCCTTCGAATTATTCCACTCGGTGGCGTTGAGCAGGTTGGACAAAATATGACCGCGCTTGAATATGGAGACGACATTATTGTTGTCGATGCGGGAATTGAATTTACCGGGCATGACACTCCAGGAGTCGATTTCATTATTCCAAACACAAAATATCTCGAAGACCGTAAAGAAAAAATCCGTGGTCTCTTTATTACACACGGACACCTTGACCACATCGGTGCAATTCCTTATTTGATTGAGAAAATTGGTAATCCACCTATCTTCTCTCGTCAATTCGGTGCCATGATGATTGCAAAACGTCATGAAGAGTACCCTCATCTACCTAAACTGAACATGAATATTGTGAATGCGGAAGAAGTAATTCGTTCTGGTACACATTTTGTTGTCCATACGTATGCAATTTCACACACAATTCCTGACTCAATGGGACTTCTCATCAAGACCCCTCTCGGAGAAATCGCCTTCATTGAAGACGTGCGCGTTGATAATGTCAAAGGCATTCCATCTGACGAAGAAGTGAACCAGTATTCTCGTTTCAAAGACAAAGAAATGCTCATGCTTACTATGGATTCGACGAGTATCTGGAAGGCAGGCTGGTCACTTTCTGAGACTACGGTCGCAGAAAATATTCAAAAAATTATGCAGGGTGTAAGTGGTCGTTTGATCATTGCAACATTTGCCTCACAAGTAGAGCGCATTGCACAAATTATTAACTTTGCAGAAGCTCAGGGTAAAAAAATTGCCGTTGAGGGACGCTCGATGAAAACTAATATTGAGATCTCAAAGCAATTAGGTATTATCAAAAATAAAAATCTCGTTAGTATTGATGAAGTCAACAGCTTTCCTCCGCACAAAGTCGTTATGATCATGACCGGCGGACAAGGAGAGGAATTCTCTGCACTGTCTCGTATGGCTAATAAGAGTCATCGTTCACTCCGCCTCGAACCTACTGATACCGTACTACTCTCTGCTTCTGCAATTCCCGGCAACGAAGGTGATATCGATAAACTCAAAGATAATCTCTATCGTTCAGGAGCAAAAATCATTACCTACACCGACTCTGATGTCCACGCCTCAGGCCATGGAAATCGTGAAGAACTTAAGTGGATTCACCAACAGATCAAATACCGATTCTTTATGCCTGTGCACGGTAATCACTGGATGCTCTGCCAACACGCCGAAATGTCAGAGTCCCTTGGCACACCTAAAGGTAACGTCATCGTCCCTGATAATGGTTCGGTGATTGAAATCTTTGATGGAGGACAGAAAATACGCGTTCGTAAAGAAAAAGCTCCTGCAGATGTAGTCACCGTTGATGGTCTCGCTATTGGTGATACACAAGAATTTGTGATTCGTGACCGCAAGATGCTGGCTGAAGACGGAATGTTTGTCATCGTCGCCGCAATTGATTCAAAAACAGGCAAATTAAAAAAATCTCCTGATCTTATTTCACGTGGTTTTGTCTATCTCAAAGAAAACCAGGAACTCCTTCGTGAAGCACGTATGCTTATTAAGAAAACTATCGAAAGCCGATCTGCTGTTGGAGTTATCAACTACGACATCATGAAAGATTCTATCACTGAAGCAGTTGAGAAGTTCCTTTTCCAGCGCACCGCAAAGCGTCCGCTCATCATTCCTGTTATACTATCCATATAATGGTTAGTCTCTCCCAGAATGCGCACTAAACTCGGACATATTTATACCGCGAGCTTTGTCTTCTCATTAGGACTCTCTCTCGCAGCGTATGTTAATTCTACATTCCTCGCACAAGTCGTTGGTGAACGCTATGTTGGCCTACTGTACAGTATTGGTGCAGCGGCAACCATTCTTACTATCACTCACATCGGACGTGCACTCAATCGCCATGGTAATAAATTTGTCTCCTACATCTTTCTTCTAGTGATCATCGCCTCTCTTTTGGTCTTCTCGCTCCAAGCATCCGCCTTTGTTATTGCTGTTATGTTTATTTTCTACACATTAGCTAATGATGTTGTGAACTTCACATTTGATATCTTCATACGTCATTACTCAACAAGTAAGATCACGGGCCATACCCGTGGAATTTACCTGACCGTCTATAATATCGCGTGGCTTTTCGGACCATTTGTCGCAACACTCTTTCTTACAAGTAGGAATTCCTTTTCCCCACTCTACTTGCTCGTCTTGGCACTCTTTATGATTGTTATCGTACTCCTACGCACCACAGTCAAAAATTTTGTCGACCGGAAATATGAACGTCTACCGCTTTTCTCAGCAATCCGCTACATAAGACAGAACAGAAATCTGCTTCGAATTGTGATGGTAAATTTTATCTTGCAATTTTTCTACGCCTGGATGGTGGTCTACACACCACTGTATCTCACTAGAACCATCGGACTTTCGTGGCATTTGATTGGCATCATCTTTACCATCATGCTTCTCCCCTTTGCACTCTTTCAATATCCGCTTGGCGTCCTCTTTGATCGCTATGGTGAAAAACGCTTCCTCTTTATTGGACTCGTCATTATGGCACTCTCGACATTTCTTTTTGCCTACACCAGTGGGTCAGCCACGTCAATCTGGCCATGGGCACTCGTGCTTTTCTGTACACGTGTGGGAGCGGCGATTGTAGAAATGGGAGTAGAAACGTACTTCTTCAAAAAAGTCACTGATCGCGAAGCTGGGGTCATCGGCGTGCTTCGTGACATGCGACCACTCGCCTACTTGATTGCACCACTGTTTGCTACAATCTTGCTTGCCCTTGGAGATTTCAAACTGCTCTATATAGTCCTCTCACTTGTCGTGCTCTCTATTACTCCAGTTATAATGCATCTCGACGATACTCGCCATGAAAAAACCATCAAAAAATAAAGTTCCTACGAGTACCCAACCTCAAAAAAAATCTGGAAGCACTAGAATCAATAAATATATTGCTGAGAAAGGCTGGGATACGCGCCGTGGAGCTGATGAACTCATTGCTTCTGGCCTAGTCTACGTCAATGACGTACAAGCTCATGTGGGACAGCAGGTGAACGCAAAAGATATAGTCGAAATGCGACGTGGTACAACTATTGCTAAATCATATTCCTACTTTGCCTACCATAAACCAATTGGTATTGAAACCAAGGATATTATAGAAAAGCTTCCAAAAGAATTTCTTAAGCTACACTCAGACACCTTCCCTATTGGCCGACTGGATAAGGACTCCTCCGGACTCATCATCCTTACCAACGATGGTCGCGTCACTGACCGCTTACTTAATCCCAAATACGAACACGAGAAAGAGTACCATGTTAGTCTTGATAAGAAAGTTTCTAACACGCTTCTGCGTGCAATAAAAGAAGGTATGAAAATGGGGAGCGAACGCACGCGACCTGCCAAAGTTCGCAAAACCAGCGACTACTCATTTGATATTATTCTCTCCGAAGGTAAAAACCGCCAGATCCGTCGCATGTGCGCTGCCTTTGGCTATGACGTTAAAACGCTTGAACGATTTCGAATTATGAATGTCACACTCTCACAAAAAGTCGGTGAAATGGAAGAATTAAACTCAAAAACCAGAGAGGTTTTTCTCGTAAACATTGGATTGAAAAATGATTAATCTTGTACCAGGTAGACTTATGTTCTAATTCTCTGGTGCTTTCTCTAATGTTACCTCCACTGTTTTCTCTTTTCCTTTCGAAGAAATTTTGAGCGTGATGACATCTCCAATATTCTTCCCACGAATCTCGAGTGCAAAATTAGTATCCTCATCAATTTTCTTACCATCTATTTCTAAAATAATATCGTTCTCAAGTATACCTGCCTTGTCAGCAGGTGAACCAGGAATTACAGCCAAATCATTTTTATCTGTACCTCGTTGGACTAGAATTCCGTAATCAAAAGAGAGATGATTTGCATCTGCAAGCTCTGGTGTAATTTGCACATAGCGAATACCAATATAGGGACGTACGATCGTGCCACTTTTTTCAACAGATTCAATTGCGCTTTTGACACTATTAATAGGGAGCGCAAAGCCAATACTCTGTGAACCCTGCGCCACAGCGACATTGACCCCAATTACCTCTCCAGTAAGATTAATAAGTGGACCGCCAGAATTTCCAGGATTAATTGCTGCATCAGTTTGGATAACTTTATCAAGCTGTTCACTCGCACCAAACCCATCCCCTGCCGTAATAGAGCGTGAGAGTCCAGAGATCACACCAACTGAAACTGAGTTTTTAAATTCTCCAAGTGCATTACCAATTGCGATTGCAGTCTGACCAAGTTCAATAGTATCCGAATCACCAAGCGAGAGATATGGGAAATCTTCTCCAGTAATTTTAATGACTGCAACATCGAGTACGCTATCACGCGCGAGAACTTTTGCGGTGTATTTCTCGCCATCATTGGTATAGACTGTATACTCCGCGTCTTCGTCTTCTACAACATGTCGATTTGTAACAATGAGCCCATCTTTTGAAACAAGGAATCCTGAACCACCTCCGATTTCCTGTTTTTCGGTCTCGCTAGATGAATTACTGTCACTCTCTGGCATCTGACCAAAAAATTGATTGAAAAGATCATTCTGGTTAAAGAAGAAATTGAATGGATTTTGCTGATTACCAAATGGATTTTGGTATTTTGGTACATCCTTAGTGATAATAATCGAAACTACAGCTGGATTGGCGTGTTTGACTGCACCCACCACAAACGACTCACTAGAACCAAGTGGACTTACCTCTTGAAACGTACCACCTTCGCTTACGGTCGCTTGCTTGGTCATGTAATCACTGGCAATACGTGCAAAAAGTGCTTCACGATTTGACCAAATCACGATGAGCGCGATGATAAATACAAAAAGTGCTGAGGCAATACCAACAACAAAATCTCTGAGCACGGCTTTAGGAACTTTGGCGTGAGTAGTACCCAGTGAAAATATATAGTTTGGCTCTGACATATGCTCTATTGTATGGGTAAGGAATATTCTCTGTCAAATTCTATTCTTAATTTGATAATATATTCCATTTTTTTCAATAAAGCCCTCCTTGAGTAACCCCTGAATGAGCGGTAGTGGTTCTATTGTTGGATTTACTTTTTTGAGTTCCTTCATGAGTCTTACTTGTGTCATTTTCTCTCGAGTGAGCAGACGGATACTATGTCCACGAATTTCACGGCTCGAACCCTTAAACTTGGTCTGTGTATGATACGACATGCTTTGTTTATTGTGTGCACCCTCTGATTTCAAATAAGCGCCGTAGTCCATGAGCGCCCAATACCACTCTCGTGGTTTTTTGTTATCTCCCATTTTTATAAGCACCTTCTCGAGCTCGGTATCACTAACCCGAGTCTGTTTTGGGAAAAGCGAGAGAAGTACGGTCCGAATATTTGTTTCTAGTAATATGCCAGGCTCGTTGTAGGCAAATGCCCGTATCGCACCTGCTGTGTAGCGACCAATGCCAGGAAGTTTTTTTAATTCGTCTTCAGAGATTGGAACTTTGCCTTTGTACTTCTCTACGAGTATCTGTGCTGTTTTATGGAGGTTAAGCGCTCTCCTGTTGTATCCGAGCCCCTGCCAGAGTACCAACACATCTTTTGGTGTGGCTTTGGCAAGTACAGCGACATTTGGAAATTTCTTTAAAAAGGCTTTGTATTTTGGGATCACACGCGCAACTTGAGTTTGCTGGAGCATGATTTCAGAGACCATAATTTTGTATGGGTCATGCGTACGTCGCCATGGCAAATCACGCTTGTGTTGGTGATAGTAGTTCCAGATTTCTGTTCTAAGTTTGCGAATATCCACGAGAGCACTGTAGCATAAAATACTATGTAAATGTTATAGTATTTTTATTTAATGAATTTTATTCCAACAGGCCACCATGCGCTTGTACCAGGAACTCCAAATGAAGGTTCCTGTGTACCTACAGTTGCAATATAAAACCCGCCAGTACTTGGGTCTGTGCTAAACCCATAGTAGGCATACGGACTACCTCCACATTTTTGAACATTTAAAGTTCCTTCATCAGACCAGCCTCCAGCAAAGTTCATATCGCCAGGATAAGTAATTTCATACATATTTTCACTAACTTTCACCACATGGCAAGGATTGTTTTGATACTCAACTTTTACTACTTGTCGTAAAATAGATTCTTCAAATGTCTCACTATCTTCCTTGTGGAATATTTCCGCAGTATAGCCATCGCTAAATCCAGCAGATACTGTTAATGTATTCCCACTCTCTGTAACATTAACAATACGAGTATCGGGAAGTACTTTAGGATATGTAAATTCAATTCCTAGGGTGTTTGAGGTAAATACTGCCATACCGGTAATAGGTCCATTGGTTGATGGATTTGCGTCGTCAATTTTGAGTGTTTCTGGTACTAATGGTATTAATTCATTAACACTAGAAATGACATCAACATTTTTTGTAGATTTCCCATGCAGAATGAGGTATGCTCCGAAGATCACTGCAATAATGAGTACCGTAGCAAGTATGAGACTATTTTTGCTTTTCATAAATATTAAAATTAATTTATTAAGGTTGATTACTCTTTTCTCTTTCTATCAAAAACGGTCTGACGAATCCAAATATAATTCTCGTGCTTCGTCTGGAGAGATTGAAGAGTATCCCAATCGTAAAGAGGAAGAGTGAGAGATTCGGATTAAAGTATGACACAATCACTGCCACCACAGCACAGAATACTGGAAAAAGAATTCTTGTGTAAGCATGCTGATTTTCTTCTGTTGTCACACTCTCATTTTCAATTGTTTTTGAGATGGCTACATAGCGACGCATCCAGTAGAGGGTTAGCCCCACACAGACGACATCGAGCGCAAAGATAAATATTGCCACATGGGTACTTGAGTAGAGACCTAGTAAATCTGAGGTAAACGGAACAAGCGCTACGAAGAAGAGAAAGAGTGCGTTGATATTAGTGAACTTTGTATCGATGTTCTTGGCATACACAGAAGCAGTGAAGTGATGTGCCCGCCAGTAGGTAAAAAGAAGTGAAAATGACAGAAGATATGAGAGAAGAAGTGGGATAACATCTTTGAGCGCTCGGAGTAGCGCATCATTATCTGCCGGCTCTGGCAAAACTGGCACGTGAATATTGAGCACCAACAGCGTCATGGCAATCGCAAAGATGCCGTCAGCAAGCTGTTCAAGTCTGGTTTGTTTCATGCAATTAGTATACCCCCACACTTACTTTTCGAAAAGTAAGTGTGGGGGTATATAGCGGATGGCGATAAGCGAATAGTGGGAATATCCCAATCTCAAAAAATAAGCCAGTTTCCTATTTTAGAGAAAATATTTTATAAGAATAGTTTACTCCTCAACTGGCTCTGTAATGCAGTTTTTGAAAATATTTTTATCATTCTCTAAGAGATTCGCGCTCAAATCTTTACTCCAAAACACCGTAGATTCATCAGCGTTTGCATATCGAGCACCATCGGCCCCAACCACTTGTGGAAGTGAAATAGTACGCCCGTCCGAAAGAATGAGGTTCACAGAATCTGAATAGTATTGCGCATTGATCTTCAAGCTTCCATCACAAGTAAAGAGTGCTGTAGAGACGACGTTTTCTGATTCTGCAGGTACATTACCGATTTTTTGATGCATTATCTCAACTGATGCTGGCCATGGGCGAGGAAGCATTGCAATCATGATGAGTGCTCCGATAAGTGCGACATTCTTCTTGAAATTAATCTTCTGATTCATGTGAGCCATTGGATCAGTAATCTCCCAGAAACGGTGAAGCATAAATGTCGTCGGTACTAAGAAAATTTCAAGCAACACAATTGCCACACATGTGTAGACCCCAAATACAATTCCTAACCCACCGAGGATGAGAAGTACACCTGTGAGTGCGACCGCGAAGGCTGGCATAGGCACTTTCTGGGATGCCGCATACGCAGTTAGGCCCTTATGGTCTTTGATGTGGTTAATACCACTTACAATAAAGAACCCTCCAAACAAAATACGTCCTAATATAAAAAGGTAGATCATAGAAATATGACAATTATTAATAACAATATAAGTATAGCACCGAAGTTCAAAGAGACTACAGGCGCTACCCTAGTGCAAGGTTTCTATTCTGTTTTGACGTCAGTAATGGTCACACTCTTATTATTTTCGTCATATACATACGTTACATACATAACACTCTGCACATGTCCATCTTCATAGACTACGCGTGCAGTATTCTCATCTTGGTTGATCTCAATTCCCACAACATGCCACGACCCTCCCAAAACCGGTGCAACGTGAGCAAGTATTCCAATGTTCTCTTCTATATACGTTCTAACTGCCAGCCCTTCTCCATTTACAGCTTGAATATTTGTTACCCGAACAATTCCCTTCATATCATATATTTGCCAATGATCATCACTTAATGCTTCCAGTGGGACAAAAATGCCGGTGACAATAATTTCTTCATCCATACCATATTGATTTGAGTCAAGCTCTGAAAAACTACTTAGATCAAGCGCGTAGTACTCCCCACTTGTTGAATCTTTGATCCCCATGGCACATTCGAGTGTCTGCGGTCCATCTGTGTTTTTGTGCGGCAAACATATTTGTGTACCAATCACAGTTATATTATTTTCAACCACCGGATCAGTTACTGGAATATCAGCCGTTGGTTTCCCTAACAAGACAAGCCAGACTACAAGTCCCAGAAAGAGCACAAGGCCGATGATAGTATTCAATGTTTTATTCATATGCCTACAGTATAACGTAATGGGACAGAAAATATAACAAAGCACCTCGTAGTGATACGAGATGCTTTAGTTTGTGTATTATGCTGACACAATTTTCGATTCCATCATAGTTTTTGCTGCTGCTTCATCTGCAACATCTACCTCAGGGTGACTTGCTTTCACATGTTCACCTGCCTTGGCCATGACTTCGTCATTAGTTTCTGCAGTTGCGACAAAATCGCACGCCTCTACACCCATGTCTTTACATGATAATGATTTCATAGTTTTTTTGTTTGTTAGTAATAGCTCGGCACTGACTACATGCTGACTCCCCTCTAGTATACGCTGATTAGGGTCAAATAGCTAGGGTCTAGCTTTGTTCATCTTTGACGATATTTGAGACTTTTTTGACCGTAGAATTTACAAACGTTGCACTTCGAGCTTTAAAACTTTTGAGCAACCGATTAATAAGGAGGCCGGCAAACACCGTCGGAATAAGGAATATAATAAAGAAAAATCTTGCCAATCCCGATGGCAATCCAAAGACATGGGTGAAGCCGAAAATAAAGAGAACTACCAAAACTCCTAGCACAATAAGTGCTGGAATGACGAGTACTCCTTTTACTAAGCCTACCAATTCACCCGCTCCGAACTTGCCAGGATTTTCACGAGCTTCCTTGATTGAGTTCCTAATTTTGAGGATTTTAAATATCATGGATGGTCTCTTTCATTTCTGATGCCCCGTCATCATGTACTTCATCAGCAATATGTTGGTGTTTGGGAATAATCATTGAAAGCACAAGGTAACCAAAGATCCCTGGTACCACACCAGTGAAAATCGTGAAAGCAAGGTACATGACCCGAAAAAGTACTGGATCAACTTCGAAATATTCTCCGAGTCCACCGAGCACACCATAGAATATTTTGTTTGTACGACTCCGATAAAGTCGCTTGTAGGGTTTCTCTTCCATGTCAATTAGTATAGCAAGATTTTAAATTTTCTCTAGGTAGAGCATTAGAGCTCATATGTTTTTATTTCTCGAGAAAGTGCCTCCCCTAATTCTTGATTCGCCTCCTTAGTCAAATGAATTCCATCACTCTCCGACGGCGTCACTACAGTCCCCGATTCAAAATAGCCCCAACCAAGCTCTCCTGCGATGTTCATGTATGCTTCAGGTAATCCGAGTGACTTGGCTTTGGCACCTTTGAATATATCTTTGAACAATGCATATGAATTCTCTTCTTCAATAAGTGGTGGAGCGATGAGTAAGACTTTCGGTTCTTTGAATCCCAAGTGATTTGACCACCAAGAAATTTTTTCTTTATACGCTCTAAATGTCCCTGCAATTTCGCGTGGTGATTTTTCTGAGCCACTATTCACATCATTGGTACCCAAGAAAATTACTAGTATATCCACTGGTAAATGACTCCCGTATATAGGACCAAACTGCATGAGACCATCTCGCTCTGGAAAAAACGCGTTCTCGCCACTTACAGTTCTCCCACGGAGGCCTTCTTCGATAATCTCATACTCGCTACCTAATTCATTTTGCACGACACCAGTAAATCGAGTGGCGCTATCGTATCGCTCGCCAGCAGGGATTTTGCCAAACACAAATGAGTCTCCATAGAACAATATTCGTTTTGCATTTGGATTCGTATTCATCTCTTACTCTTGGCACGCTATTTTGGTATACACAATTAGTGTTGGTTCACTTGTTCGATCTGGTACAAGCATGTCATCGTCTTCTACAAGCGGCCATCGATGCTTGGTCAGAGTATTTTCCCCAATTTCGTAGACTTCAAGTTCTTTATTGGTTGAACCTTCAATTATATATGCATAGACAAGCTCAAGTATATTCTCATGTAGAATTCCCGTGAGTGTTCCTTGGTAACCATTGGTCATATCCGGACCAGCTTGAGTACCATTTTTTTCGCCACTCACACTATTTTCTAGGAGTGTAATCTCTATATACTCCTCGACACTGTACGGCCCAGTTGGTGTCGCCTCTTGTACTCGGGTGTAGCAATACATACCATCAGCAACCGAAAATGGTATAGACTCCGTTTCTGTACTAGGTGGAGTTTGTTTAGTAATGAGCACTGCTACTACAGAAAAAATCCCGATAAGGAGCGCAATATAGAAGACATTTTTCATGCAGTCATTTTACCACAGAGAACCATACCTAAATAGAAAAATCACGTAGGCATGCCTACGTGATTTTTCTATTTAGGTTCTAGTTATGAGAGGTGCTTTGAAACGAGCTTTGTCATTTCAAACATATTTACCATTCCTTTACCGCCAAATACTGCTTTCAAGTTCTCATCAGCATTGATGTTGCGCTTGTTGGTAGGATCCTGGAGATTGTGCTTCTTAATGTAGACCCAGAGCGCTTTGACGACTTCTGAGCGAGGCATTGGACCAGCTCCGACTACTTTGGCGAGGTCGGCGCTGACGGTCATAGGCTTCATAAATGCTGAGTTTGCTTTTGCTGGCATAGTTTAACTTGGGCCATCAGACACAAAAAATGTGTATGGGAGGCTATATTATTCTAATACTAATAAATGATACTGCTACATTATACTCTTTTCTTGCGAGTGGCGAGCATAGCTTTCTTGATCGCGAGTCGCTTCTTGGTCTTCTTCGAATGCGAAGTCTTGTTTTTAATGTCCTGACTTAATCGTTTAGCCATGTTCTGTAGTATATACTATTTCCAAATCTGTGTCTCGCTATAGAATTCTTACTGTAAATATCTTAAATTATGGCTTCTCTTCGAGCACTTTTTTGTCGGGTTTCCGTAATAATTTAAGGACTAATAATAGAACAATTGTATCGTAAATAAATAGATATATTGGATACCCTGCTTCAATAAACGAAAAATTTTGAACTGCAAGAAGTGAGCAAAGTCCTGAGAGTGCTGCCGTGAGCCAGACAAATGATGTCTCACTCATAGGATCCTTATACGCTTTGATAATGGTAGGAAATCCAAAACAGAAATCAGCAAATATTGCACATATGAGAGCTAGAATTGGTAAATCTAGCACCTGCCAGAGAATGAGCCCGACGATTCCGATTCCAAAAAAGATAAAGTCATAAATTGTCGTTGACCAGACTCCAACTCCTTTTGCGATTGAGTAACCTGCTATGGTGATACACAGAACAGTATTCGCAAAAAGTATCGCAACAGCCCAGTGACTTCCACCTGCGAGCATGGCAAAACCTCCAAGACCAGTAATAAATGCCCAACCAGTCCATGAGAGCACATGTGGATGCGCATTTCTCTTGTAAATATCTCTAAGGTATGGGATCCCCCCAATAAGGATTAAAACTGATGAAAGTATCCCAAAAATTGCCTTCAATTCCATAGGTAAACTATACCATTAATTCAAATTACACACGTTTAACTATAAGGTTAGAAAATGTCACATTTCTGACTCTTATCCGTTATTTGTAGTAGAGAGAAGTTCTTTCAGAAAATAAAGCGAAGTCAGTGTTTGTGCGGCAGTTTGTGTCCTTCGGGAAAAATCTGCCAAACAATATCTGTTTATTTATACCTAGTATGCAATTCAATTTTGAAGACATGTTCTTCTCAAATGAAACCCTATGCTATTACCACCCGAAACTTTTGTTTCGGGTAACCTTTTTATATCACTTATTTATAACGATCACCTCTCCATCTCTAATATATTTCACTTCGTACTGATATCCTTCTGCTCCCTTATAACTTTGGCCTCCCCAATGCGGAATAATTCCAAATGACACTAATTCAAGTCCAGTCATATTTTTTAGTCCAATACTGTTCCGGTCACTGTCCTTCCCCCACTGAGAAAGAGAGACATCAGGACCCGCAATCACACTTCCAGCACTCACTCCCACATAGACCTTATCTTTAATAATTTCCTGAATATGTTTTTTGAATCCGGATGTATTTGCATAATGCATAAGATAAAACGTATTTCCTCCATACACATAGATAACATCAAAAGATTTGAGGGCTTCGACGATATTGTCTTCTGTAAAATTTTCTAAGTCTATAAATGTTACTTCCATTCCGAATTTTTCAAGATCTGCGACATCCACTGGAATGTATTTATCCTTAACTTCTTGTGATTCTTGATTCATTGCGGTCGGAATAAACGCAACTTTGAGGCCTCGAGGATTCTTCCCGAGAAGCTCGAGAAATTCTGATTCATTTTCGTCACTTAATCCTGATGAGGTTAGAAAGAGTTTCATGAAATATCAAGTTAATTAATAGGTTTTACAATCATTTTCAATATATCCATTTTCATTTGCTAAATCATCTAAGAAACCCCAACTTCCATAGTCAGTAAATCCAATTGAATTTAAATATGAACGATATTCTTTTATTTCTTTATTATTGTAAGTAATGCACAAATAATAGCCAAATTGGTTATTAATAAAATCTTTGTAAACAAGTCTATCTCTTTCATAACTCCAAATATCGAACAACAATCCTAGGTAATCGTCAATATCATAGTCTGTAAATTCACCGCCATTTATCTCTCTAAGGATTCCTTTGTTATATAAATATTGTTCTTCAATTGCTGTACTAATATTACGATATTTTTGGTTATCAAAGAAAGTTCTTTCAAACTCATAAAGAACTTGCCGTTCAGCTACCCTTTTATCAATTTTTATACCAGCCAAAAAATTGAATCCAAATGATATAAGCCCCCCAATTACTAATGTAACTATTACTTCACGTACAATATCTTCTCTATATTTTTTTAGGTATGATTTCAATTTCATAATAAAAACTATTCTCTATCTCCAATATATTTTTCAACAAGCTCCTTTATAAATCCACTTTGCTTCATTTCCTCTAATTCCTTATCAAATAAATCCTTTAAGCTCACATCTCCCTTTTCAAACATAAATGTGTTTTCATAAATCCGTATTGGGTTTGATGAGGCTTTTTTTAACTTCACACTAGATGTCTGGTTAAATACATTCGCAAGATACGGCTCAACAAATGTGAAATCCCCCTTACCCTCTGCCACAAACTTAAGCAAATCGATTGGTTCAGCAAGTTGAGGCACGTAGGCTGCACGGTTATTTGAGAAATCTGCTTTGGCAATCGAGTGAGAGATATCATTCTCTTTTATAACCACCCGTATATTTTGATCTTTCTTTATTTCTTCAACTGTCTTGTCAAAATCTTCGCGCACCCAGACAAATACTTCACTTTCATACAGCGACGTTGAGAACTCAGCCTTCTCCATACGCTCCGGCGTCGGCCAGACAGTACTTGCAAAGATATCAAAGCGTTTTTCTTCTAAGCCATCGAGAATAACTCCGTAACCAGTTTCTTCCGTCCAGATTATCTTCCATCCATACTTTTCTGCAATTTTGTTCACAATTTCATAAAAAATTCCTGAAAAAGTATTGGATTCCCTATTGTAAATAAGTGCAGGAGGGTAATTCGTCACTGCCACCCGGAGGATTTTTGTCTTCTCTACTCGCTCAAGCGTATTTTCGAATTCTTGTTCCCCTTCTTCTTCAAGACCCCAGATGGGATTGAATGTCTCGTATGGATTTTCCATAAGCAAGAAATCCTGATGAATTTTTGGTACGCCATCGTACTTCCCTGCAATATACTCCTCATAAACTGGCCAGTTTTTGTGATAAATGTAAACAGCTTTCTCTACTCCAAGAAACGTTGGCACCCAATCCATAAATGCAAATTCAGAGAGAAGATAATGCACCGCAATCTCGGTTGCTCTATCCATGTCAGCAATTTCTTTTTTTGACCCTTCAAGTACTGCTCGAGTGGTTTCGTTTGCAGATTTTTTAAATATTTCACTCTCTTTATATAGATTCACTACCTTTTTGTATGATACTTGATACTCACTGTTAGATTCAACTTCTTCCTGCCAATCTATAATTTGGACTTGTTCGTGTCTATAGCCAAGTTTTTCAATAATACGTTTCGTTCTGTTTTTTAATAAATTTCCTTGCGGAATAGCCTTGTCACGTCGCGCTCGATTCTCATCATAACCCAAAGCAATATAAGTTGAGATTGCTGGCACGTCAGCAATCATGATTGCGACACGCCCGTATCGTCCAAGAGTAGTTTGCAATAAGTATTTGATTTCATCATCTTTAAAATAACTATTTCCCGGACTCATGCCGATGATGTAGTAGACTGACGGGTCGATGGCGTTCATGCCAAAATACTCCCATATTTACAGAGTTTTAACAACTCAACATTTAGAACAATTTAAAACATTATTTCGTCACAGTCTCTTCTGGCACAAAAAGCCCATCACGGATAGGTATGATAGTTTCTTTTGAAATTGTAGGAGTAGCACTCATGGGCTCATCATCTCCCCGTACAAGATATCCAATATGGACAAGATATTCATTCATAGAAGTAGTTTCTTCTGGGGTCACCTTTATATATTCAATTTCAGTACGGTCACCAATAAAGGCAAATGATTTCATGAGTGCTGCATCTCCACGATCTTGGAACAGCACGATGTAGACAAATGTTCCTGAACCACCGGTATTGATGTAGAGAGGTGCAATGACATCAGCTCGTGGCGAAGTGCCACCAAGTACACCTTCTACAAACATTGGTGCCCGCTCAGCACCGAGCATGACCATACCTTGTGCTGATGAGCCTGGTGCAAGCGGAAACACTCCTTTACCATCCACGAGTCCTACTAAGACATCCTTCATGTCAGGAATCGTAATCACAGACGTCTCAAGACGCTCCTCGCTTGTAGTAAGCAAGGCTTCAACTCGAGCATTTTCAGCCTCAAGTGCTTTTACTGTCTCAGTATTTGGGTCAGGCAAAAGCCCTTTTACATACACCACGAGTGCAAGAAGTGCACAAAATCCAATGAGAAACAGAAATCTTTTGAGATACCAATTCATACAACGTAGTATATCAAAAGATTTCTAAATTTATATATTGTATTAACGCTTGGCTTTGATGCGGTCGAGTTCAGTGAGAAATTGTTTGCGGAGACGGACAGATTTGGGAGTGATTTCAAGGTATTCGTCTTCAGCCATGAGTTCAAGTCCGCGCTCGATTGAGAGCTCAAACGCTGGTACCAGATTAATTGCTTCGTCAGTACCTGAAGCGCGAACGTTAGTGAGTTGTTTACCTTTAGTTGGGTTCACACTCATCTCATCCCCTTTCGATGTGTTGCCGATGACCATGCCTTCATAAATTTCTGAGCCTGGTCCAATATAGAGCACGCCACGATCTTGTAGATTCCAGAGTGAATAGCCGAGTGCTTTGCCCGTCGCCATGGAGACCATTGAGCCGACAACACGTTTGCGAATTTCCCCTGCATATGGCTTAAATCCGATAAAGCGTGAAGAAATAATTCCTTCACCTTTGGTGTCGATGATGAATTGGTTGCGATAACCGAGGAGTCCACGTGTTGGACCTTCGAGTGTGAGACGCGCAATCCCCGCGTGGTCATGCATACCCACAATTGAGAAGCCGCGCATACCGAGACGTTCAATAATTGGACCTTGGAATTCGCTTGGGGTATCGATTGTGACTTCTTCAAATGGTTCAAGCTTTACACCATTCTCTTCACGAGTGATGACGTGCGGTTGTGAGACTTGGAGCTCGTAGCCTTCGCGTCGCATGTTCTCAAGCAAGATCGCGATGTGAAGTTCACCGCGGCCAGAGACTTTGTAGCTATCGCCTGACTCGAATGAGACTTTGAGTCCAACATTGACCTCAAGCTCGCGCTCCAATCGATCACGAATTTGTCGTGAGGTGACAAATTTACCTTCGCGTCCGGCAAAGGCGGAATTATTGACGAGGAAATTAAGCTCGATAGTTGGTTCATCAACTGCAATTGCAGGCAGTGGCTCTGCGCTCTCACTTGAAGTGACCGTCTCACCAATATCAATATCGGGAAGTCCGGCAACAATCACAATATCACCTGCTTCAGCAACAGTGCCCGGGAGCGTATCAATCCGTTCGAGTCCACGGAATGAGAAAACTTTAATTATTTTACCTGTGCGAGTCTCACCACTTGGTTTTTTCACAAAGACAGATTGTCCCGGTGCAATTGAGCCTTCATAAATTCTTCCGACAGCCATGCGTCCGAGGAAATTATCATACGCAAGATTAAATGGCTGGAGGCGAAGTGGTTTAGCAAGGAGCTCTGCCGATGAAGCCACTGGTACTTTCTCGAGTATTAGATCAAGTAGCGGAGTGAGATCTTTGGATTCGTCAGTGAGTTTGGTCTTAGCAATTCCCTCTCGGCCTATAGCGTAGACAAATGGGAAATCTGCTTGTGCGTCAGTGGCACCGAGCTCCATGAAAAGTTCAAGTACTTCATCGTGCGCACGGGCTGGATCAGCCGCAGGCTTATCAATTTTGTTGAGGACGACGATTGGCTTGAGGCCAAGTTCGAGCGATTTCTTGAGTACGAAACGAGTCTGTGGCATTGGACCCTCTTGGGCATCAACGACGAGAAGCACGCAGTCAATCGAGCGGAGCACACGCTCAACTTCTGAACCGAAATCGGCGTGGCCAGGTGTGTCGACAATGTTGATCTTGGTATTTTTGTAAATAACACTCGCATTTTTGGAATAGATCGTAATCCCACGTTCACGCTCGAGGGTGTTTGAGTCCATCGAGATGCCTTCCGCCACTGCCCCGCATTGGCGAAGAAGCGCATCAGTGAGAAGCGTTTTGCCATGGTCCACGTGAGCAATAATAGCGATGTTGCGAATTTCCATACAAATTAGATTAAAAAATCTCGGGCGATCCGAGTAATAGTTTCACTATAACAAGGAAAGACTGTTGAGTCAATTGTCTTTTCTTATTGTTAAATTAGTTTTTGGCCCTCAAGAAAACCTTTCACTGTTTGAAATATTTTCTCATGACCTATCGCATTTGGATGAAGGCCGTCTTCGAACTCGTCGTTCGTAAGTTCAGGTAGTTCAAGAAAGAATACATTATTCCTCTGACAAACTTCTCGCATGACATGTACGTAGCGCATAATTGACTCATTGGTGTAATGAATATCTGCCCATGAGACCGGCATAGTTTTGGTCTCATCACAATTCTTGAGATCCATGAAAATAATGTGTGACGTGATTTTCTTGGCTCGTACGATAATCTCTTCAATATTATTCTTAAACTGTTCAACTGGTACACGAGTCGTGCCACCGGCGCCGAGATATGAAGCGTCGTTACCACCAGTTTGAAATATAAGTACGTGTGCCTCTCGTGCTCGGGCTTCCTGTTCAAAGCGCGCGAGAATTGTCTCACTTGTACCTCCATCGATCGAGAGATTATAGAGCGTAATATATGGCTCATGATCAACAAGCGAGAGCCAGAGTCGATTAACCCAGCCACCATTCTCGCTATCCCAGGCACCCCACGAGGTGCTGTCACCAAATACGCAAATAGAATTCATCTCTGAATTCTATCATGCATGTCTATTTAGGTACTGTGAATTTATTTCTCGCCTTCAACAAATGTCAGTGCTTTGCCTTTCTTATTGCCACGGCCCGTACGACCAATGCGGTGTACGTAATCGTCATAGGTTGCGGGAAGGTCATAGTTGATGACATGAGAGATGTTTGAAATATCAAGCCCGCGTGCGGCGACATCGGTTGCCACCAATACTTGCACGTGATTGTCTCGGAATTTGCCGAGAGCACGTTCACGGCCTGATTGGTTTTTGTTGCCATGAATTGATTCGGCTTTGAATCCACGTTTGACGAGATCTTTGGAAAGACGCTCGACACCATGCTTGGTGCGGCCGAAGATCAGCACTTTCACAAATTCTTTTTGATTGAGTAGGTCATGAAGCATATCCATCTTGGCACTTGCATCACGAACACGAACGACGTCTTGATCAACACTCTTGGCAGTATCACCTGTTTTGACTGAGATGCGCACTGGATTTCGAAGAAATTCAGAAATGAGTTTCTCAATCTCACGTGACATTGTGGCCGAGAAGAATAGGGTTGTACGAGTCTTTGGCATACCCGCCATGATGAAACGCATGTCGTTAATAAATCCCATATCAAGCATCCGATCTGCTTCGTCGAGCACCACAGTGTTGAATTTCGAAAGCACAATTATTTTGCGCTCAATAAGATCTTTCAATCGTCCTGGGGTACCAATGACCACAGAATTCTCAAGTCTGAGCTGGCGAATTTGGCTGTTGATGTTTGAACCACCGACGCATGAGACAGAGAAAATTCTCGGACCTGATTTAATGGTGCTCGTGAAGCCTTTGAGTTCGTCATCAATTTGATTGGCAAGTTCTCGTGTTGGCACAATAATCATCACGCGCTCTTTGCGGTCTTTGATAATTTTATTAATAAGTGGAATTAGGAAGGCTGCTGTCTTCCCTGTACCTGTGTTGGCAATACCAACCACATCATCTCCATTGAGCACGTGCGGAATCGCACGGTCTTGAATTGGTGTAGGTAAGACGTAGCCTTTGGTTTTGATTGACTGTTTGAGTTCTTCTTCAAGCTTGAAGTCAGCAAACGCATGCTCAGGTTTGAAGATATCAACTTCTTCAGTGATGACTGCTTTGTTAATAAATCTTGACGGATCGATACGATCGCCACGAGATGCGTTCCCGCGACTGCGACCGAATTTGTTAGCCCCGAAACGTGGACTTGGTCCACCACGAAAACCCCGGTGTGCGGGTGCGCCTGCGCGCGGAGCATGCGAAGAAGACGAATGTCCACTTCGTGAAGGCGAGGACGAGTGTCCTCCCCGAGAATGTGTGGAGCCCTGTCCCGATTCGGAACGGCGTCCACTAGATGCATGTTTTTGATACATAGCTATAAATGAGGAATGTATAAATTCCCCTCGTACCCTTTAGTCTTAAAATAATATTTGGCGAACCAAGGTGACTAATTGTCTCGCCAGTTTTAGATGCGCATGGCGCATGAGAGAGGAACTTCCTCTAGAAAACCAATGAGATGAATAGGTATGAGGGTATTGTAGCATCACTAGATTAAATAGTCAAGTGGATGTTTCCATTCTTATCTTGATGGATACAGTAAATAAAATAAAAAACCAGCAGTTACTGGTCTAATCAAAAGAAATCTTCCTGATGTACGCACAGAGCTCTTGTGATGAGCCGAATCTTGTAACCCATCTGTTTTTATCAAACGCTTTGTTTGTGGCCGATAAATACAGAACTGGAAATTTGGCTGCAAGGCCTGCCTCAACATCTGCAACCCCATCCCCTACGATATATGTACAACCGAGTGCTTCTCGGACAGTCACGCCGATACCCTTAGTCATTTCTTTATATGCTTTCAGAAATAAATCTGGAGCTGGTTTGGGCCGAGTACAGTCTTCAGCAGAAAATATCTCTCCATTAAATACCCGTCCTAATCTTTTATCTTTAGGCACAAACTCCTTATCATGGGGATTCGCATTCCTGAGACACATCTCTATCCATTTCAGTGGTGACGCTGATGCAATCGCCATCTTATGTCCACCCTGGGCAAGATCAAAGATAACTTCATACATTTCCGGCAGGCATTTCATTGTTTTTGAACTCGCCAACACATACATCTTCTCCCACTTTTCATTTACAAGTTGGGTCGCGTCGCACTGTGGTGCAAGCTCTTCAAAAACTTTGCTCGTAGGGATACCTGCAAAACGTGCAGAGAGTTCCTCTGGCGAAATTTTTACGCCTGCATAGTAGTGTAAGAGGCCGGATTCAATAGCTGCATGAAATGAAAGTTGGGTCTCAACAATGGTCCCGTCAAGATCAAAAATAAATAAGTTTTCCTTTCTCATTTATAATTATTTTCTTATTCGAATCTATATTACCTATTCATGTTTGTCAATTATTTAATTGAAATATAAAAATCCCCTTTCGGGGACTTTTATTTATTTAGAAACTATTTATGGATAGGTTGTAGTACCGCCACCACTTGCTGACCCTGTGCCGGTGGGTGTCTCAGTTCCAGAACCAGTATCTGTGCCTCCGTTAACGGGAAGATTTACATCTACATTGATGTCACTCGGTGCAGTATATCCTTGAGTGCCTACACTGGCTTTGTTTGATGTGAACCACCAAACTCCAACTCCCACGATGATAAGAAGGATAATCACAATCAGTACCGTATTAGTTCCACTTCCACCTGCGTGATCTACCACAACTTCTTTTTGATATGTATCCATATAGCATTATTATAATTAATTTTATTAAAATTACTGTGCACTTTTATACGCAGCGTAAACACTCTCTGAACTCAGTGCTCCAGTATTTGAAGATGTTTGTACCTGCGTACTCATATCCCCGCTCAATGAATATTCCTTCATATTTTCTTCTCCCGAGAAAATCCATGCGCCCACAAATACGACTGAAGCAATGAGTGCAATTGCGACAAGCACTGTATGTGTCGTCTTCTCCTTTTGGGCATGAGCCATCACAAGTTCATGTTGATAGGCATTCATATGACAGTTAACTGCTTAAGTTAAGTGTACTTACTGAACCGGATTTCGACCTTCAATAATACGTACGAGAAAGAGTACGACTGCTACGACAAGAAGGATGTGAATGAACCAGCCGATTGTGTAGACACCAACGATTCCAAGAAACCATAAGATGAGTAGGACAATTGCGATCGTGAAAAGCATATATTTTGTAGTGTTACTTTTTGTAATATTTCGACTCTTACTAGCTATGTATACTATAACGACTCTATTTACTGAGATGTGACACCTGTTGCTTAAATAAGAATACCTTTGCATAATTTCTCATCTAGCGTATTCTAATTCCTATGACACTCATCATCTTAGCAGTTGCCACTGCACTCGCTACCTATTGCGGCGGATTATTCGCACTTCGTTTTAAAGACAAATTACATTTGATTCTCGGATTCTCTGCCGGCGCCGTCATCGGTGTTGCATTCTTCGATCTTCTACCCGAAGCAGTTGAGATAGGCACTACGTACGGCAATGACAATATCATCGCTATTGTCGCACTTGGCTTCATGATATACCTTGCCGTCGATAGATTTATTGGTGTCCACACACATGCACACGACCATCATGAAGATGAGGCACATACGCATACGCCAGCGCGTAAAGGAAAATTCCAAGCTGGAAGTTTTTCATTTCATAGTTTTCTTGATGGACTTGGTATCGGCCTCGCCTTTCAAGTATCTCCAAATCTTGGCGCCATTGTCGCCATCGCGGTACTTGCACACGATTTCTCTGACGGTATTAATACTGTGTCAGCTATTATCAAAAATGGCGGTACACGAATTCAAGCAATGAAATGGCTTCTGGCCGACGCACTTGCGCCAGTACTTGGAATTATTGCCACACTTTTTTTTACAATCCCTGGAGAGCAATTTGGATTCATTCTTGCGCTCTTCGCCGGGTTCTTCCTCTACATCGGCGCGTCTGATTTAGTGCCGGAGAGTTTCCATGCACACCCTACTAAGTGGACGACCTTCATGACAATTCTCGGAGCCCTGTTTATTTACACAGTGATCAAATTAGCAGTGTAATTATTTATTTTCTTTCTCTGAGAAGTTGAGTATTTCTCTCAGGTGACGAATGAGTTCATTAAGACTACTAAATTGTGGAATGTGGTATTTTTCGCAGACGATATCGACATTACCTTTTCTCCAGAAATGTTCTGGGCAGACTACGAGCAATTTGCCACTATCAGCGTAGAGGCCAAGCTCGAGAAGGGATATTGGTGACTTAGTACTCGGATCAAAATACATGACGATATAATTTGCACGAGCGAGGGCATCAAGCTCCCACTCGACCTGGGTTCGAAATTTAGCATTATCTTTATTTTCATCCCAACTTCCGTCCCAAGTCTCGCGTCGTGGATTAAGAAGAAGCACATTAGTATCCGAAAGCGCATGGACGACTTTCTCTTGCCATCTTTCCGCTGCGCCCTGTTCGATACTTCCTGCAAGGAAAATTGTGAGGCCTTTGGTTTCTGGAATAGTCTCTGGTGATTTAATCTCTGGCATATCTAGGATAATGAACGATTGTGAGTACAGAGTCAATGAGAAAAATAAAACTACCTTATAAAAGGTAGTGGTTTGCTTAATTTATCTCAAATCTTGATTTATGATTCCTTCTTCATCTCCAGTTCTGTCTCTGATAATTTCCATACAAGGACGATAGAGTCCTGAATCTGCCAAATAACTACTTGGGATAGCTACCACATTGGCAGGTATAAATCCTTTTTTCTTCATTTCGATAGGGTTGCCTCCTCGTGAATCATATACACGGATACTTCCAGTAATAGTTGATCCTGCACCTATAATTGTGTTTTCACCGATATGAACCCCTTCACTGATAGTAGAGTTCGCACCAATAAAACAACTATTTTCAATAATTACAGGTTTAGTTCCTTTTGGCTCAAGGACGCCTCCGATTCCTACCCCTCCCGATATATGCACACTTTCACCAATATAGGCACCCGAACCAATCCGCGCACCAGTATCTATCATGCTCTTCTCACCAACGTATGCACCCATATTTACAAGTGAGAATGGCATCAGCACGACACCATGAGAGATGTACGCACCGAATCGAATGAAAGAGCGCGGAAGCCTTCTGATGCTTGTGTCCAAAGTGCTATATTTTTTCTCTTGAGGGAATCGTTTCGGGAGATGTCTCCGCAATGCAATCGAAAGTGATAATAGTTCGATAAGATCATCATCAATCTGTGCTTTGCCATCAAAGACACTAACTATTTGTAGCTCTCCCTGATCAAGCTGATTCATCAACATTATTACTAGGCGTTGGAATGAAGTATCTGCTAAAAGTTCAGGCTCGTTAATTAATTTTTTCAGAACTTCTCTGTCATTTGTTCTCATGAGAATACGTTTTCTAAGTATCAGATAACCATAAAAACGATTATTTATCAAATAGCTTCAATTTCTCTTCTCTCTTTAATCTTTTTAATTCTGCTTCCCTACTCCGAGCTTCTTTCAGTGTTTCAAACTCTTCAGAATATTTGAGGGTTACTGGCCGCCTGATTTTCGTATAATGGGCACCTGATTTTGAAGTATTGTGCTCTTTCAATCGTTTCTCGAGGTTATTAGTAGCACCGATGTATAAAGTAGTATCAGCACACTCGAGAATATAAATCCAAAACATGGTTCTCTGATTAGAGAGCTTTGAAATCAAGACTCTTGGCCATTTTAGTAAATTCTTCTAAATACTCTCTAATAGGCTTTGCGGTATCTCCCTCATCAATATACTTCTGCATGTCACCATTAAATTCCTCCTCCATTTCTTTAAGCTCTGGAGAGTTAGCGTGCGGAACAAAACTCATATAAGGCTGAAGAGTCTGCATATCTCCACTTGCTGGTTTCACAAAAAAGGTGAATTGCATCCTGTGCTCAGTATTGAGCCGGCTTGCTTCTGGATTGTATATGCCAGAAAGGCCAGTTTCATTTACCACTGGAAGGAACCTGACTGAAGAAAATGTTCTTGGATCTATCTTCATTTCGGCAATATCGAGAAGTAATTGTCCGCCACATGTATTGAGATTCTCTGGATCAAGCTCATAGGTTCGAACACCTGTGCGAATAAAGCTCTCTGAACCTGGAAGTTTTATTTCATTAAATGAGAATTCCTGATCATACACATAGAGGGTATCTTGAGTACGATACGTATCTTCTTCCGGACATGTTTGATTCCCTTCTTTGAGAATAACCTCTCCCCAGGTTTTGGGGTACATAAACTCTAGACCATGTTCTCTATTTTCATATGTAACATATCCTGTACTGTCTTTCGCCCCTCCACTCTTATCTTTTGTAACAAAATAAACAACTCCTCCTAGAAGGATTAAGAATATAATAACGTAGATAATTTTCTTCATCTCGGAAGTATAGCACTCAATCTTTTATTTCTTACGATGCACGGCGAGTTTGATGATTTTTTCAAGCTCTTTCGTATTAATATCGGAAAGTTTGTTGATATAGAGACACCCTCCCCCTTCTTTATACTTACCTAGTTTTAAGAGGAAATCGTTTTCTCCTTTCTTTTCTTTTAAACCGTCGTACGTCATGATAAAAACTTTTAGGCCATAGAGCGCAATATTTTGTTTGCGTGGAGCAAAACCAATCACCATCCATTCGCCTGTTTTGCCACTTGCGTATGTGTAAGTCCTGCGACCAAAACCAACAATCGATGCGCCCCACATTTCGGGCTTGGCTTTAGTTATTTTCTCCATCATGAGTGATATGGCGATGCAATCATTGCGCTTTTCTACATCTTTGATGGTGCTCAAAAATTTCTTTACACTCGCCTTATTCACTTTTGTTTTTAGTTCTGCCACAAATACATCCTATCCTCTAGCATCTAACCTCTTCGCGCAGCATCGATAGCTGCGACGTCGATTTTCTTCATGGTCATCATTGCATCGAAAGCTCGTTTTGCTTCTTCACCACCAACTGCCATGGCTTCAGTTAGTGTACGTGGCGTGATCTGCCATGAAACTCCCCATCGATCCTTACACCATCCACACTCACTCTCCTGCCCTCCATTTTCAACTATCGCGTTCCAATAGCGATCTGTTTCTTCCTGATTGTCTGTTGCGATCTGAAAGGAAAATGCTTCACTTTGCTTAAATACAGGACCACCATTGAGCCCTATACAGGGAATCCCACACACAGTGAATTCTACTGTCAGTGCATCACCCGCTTTACCACCTGGAAAATCACTTGGCGCATAGAAAACGTTAGTCAATTTGCTATCTGGGAAAGTAGCGGCATAAAAATTCGCTGCATCTTCTGCGTCTTTATCAAACCAGAGGCAAATGGTATTTTTGGGTATCATATTTTAATTATACCATGATAAATTGGATCTCAGATCAAAACATCTCTAAGTCTTCGATGCTTTTCCAAAACCTGAAAGAGTCTCCCAGAATATTTGAGTATGTCATTTTAACATTCCTCAGAATAAGATTATTCTCTCTGGAAATGCTTCTCGATCTTCTTGTGAAGTTCTTCCACAATTGGTCTGCTGAGTTGCTTGGCAAATTCGTATTTTTCTTCAATATCTCTCCATTCGTCCGCTTCGCCTGCACGATCTAAACGTACCCAAATCTCGTCAGTTGGAATACCTGCAGCACGAAGAGTATCCGTCGTCGGATTAATCTGAGCCTTATCGATCTCATTAATGCCGTCATTTGGATCTTTGAAGTCTGGAGAATATACCTCGAGCACCTGTCCATAAACAACGGGGGTTTGTTGCCCTTTCTTGGCATAAAATTCCGTGAGTCTTGCCTTGGCTTCCACGAAATCAGCCTGGAAATCCTTCTTCATCCATTCTGGTATAGATTCAAGAAAGACGTCAATCACGTTCTTCTTGATGACATATCCATGCTCTCGGAATGTTTTTCCGATAAGACCTCCTTTTCTTATTTCCTCATCAATTTCCAAGATTTCAGAATTATTTCGATCATACGTCAAAAACGTTAGGGCATAGGTACGCAGAATATTGCTCTCATCCACCAGTCGCGCCTCACGGATACGGTCCTGTCCAGGCTCTGCCTCTTTTACATTGTCGTGACGAATCACATCTGCATGGATGGGGCCGTATTTCTGCTCGAGGATATCAGTGTGAAGCTTTTCTTTTATAGGGAAATGTTCCGTACCCTCAGAAGGGATTCCTGATTTATTCATATAATTAATCATACTATCACTTATTGCAATTAAGTATGTATAAATAATATTTCATAACCAAGGCACTGAGCCTGTCGAAGTGCTGGGAGACTAGGACTCGAACCTAGATAGCATGCTTCAGAGTCCCTATCGTCTATTTCTTTTCAATGCTGGGAGACTAGGACTCGAACCTAGATAGCATGCTTCAGAGGCATGCGTCCTACCATTAGACGATCTCCCAGCATTGAAAATAAATAACGACGATTTCCTATCGGAACCGGATGAAAAGCGAAGCAGTTCACTTTTCATTCCCACCATACGACGATCTCCCAATAGAAGCATACTACTCTGTTTTTGATGTTTGGGAAAGATGACGTATAGTAAGAAAAGAAAAGTAAAATTAATGGAAAATATCATTGCAATCCTACATAACGAAAGATACCAGTGTATCTCTTTCGTCTCCAGCCTAGAAATAAGCGGAGTACTCGGAATACCCTTTCCAATCCCTTTCAATAGAAGCGATTACCTATATTACGATCAAAGTTGGAGTAATATTGATATGAAAGAAGCTCTTATTTTTGGTGAGGAACTTTGCAAAGAAGTCGAACCCATCATCCCTGTAGGTCAATTGGTGCTCAATGATTTTCTCTTTCATGTAAACATTTCGAAAAGAATCACGGAGGCTAATTATTTGAAGCTTGAAGGGCGTTGTCTAGAAGTGATCAAAAAATACTTCCAATTCGACTTCAACATTATACATATCAAGGAGCGAGAGTTTCTAAGAATTATTGACGAGGTGAAGTTTGGAAAAAAAGATTATAGAAACCTATTATTACAATAGGCTTTTTTATTTCCTTAAATACTTTCTAATTGCGAAGAAACTCGCGAGAATACCGAGGATACTGCCGGCCAAGAAGAGAATGATAAATATTTGAAATATATTGCTCATGTAGTACGTGAAAAGATTAAGACCGAGGAAGTCACTCATCCGACTACCGAGCCAAATAGTAATTGGGAAATAGAGGGCAATAGTTATAAGTGAAGCGAGAATACCGTAAATAATTCCTTCGATAATAAACGGACCTTGAATATACCGATTACCTGCACCGACGAGACGCATAACACCGATTTCCTCGCGTGCCATATAGATCGTCAGACGGATCGTGTTGAGTGTAATTAAAATTGAAATAATGATGAGAATGATTGTGACAATGATACCGAGCTTACGTGCGCCCTCCATGATATTCTGCAAGCGATCGATGACGACTTTGTTCTGATAGAAATTTACTTTATCGACGATCTTGTCACCACCGGAAGTCAGTGCTGAGTCGCCTTCGAGGAATTTGGCGATACTTTCATACTGTGAAGGATCCTTGGCTTTGATCGCGAGTACTGCGCCGAGTGGATTTTCATCGAGTTCCTCGAGCGCTTGGAGTGTGAGGTAATCACTCGCATGGCGCTCTTTGAAATCAGCCAGCGCTTCTTCGGCAGAAGTGTAACTCACGCTCGCTACTTCAGGCAATTTCTCGAGGTTGTCCTTGATCGTCATAATGTCACCCTCTTCAGTACCAGTGACAAAATAAACATTAACATCGACTTTATCCTGCAGTGAATTGAGCGACGTGGAGAGGACAGCTTGAGAGAGGATAAGGAAAGTCACCACTGAGAGCGTAATTGTCATCACGAGCACTGAAGCAAGTGAGACCGTGCCATTGCGCGAGAAGTTAATAAAGCCGCTTCGTATTATTCTTTTGGTTTCAATCCAAGTCATAAGTTAGTGAATAGTAATTAGTGAATAGAAATTTATATAGAATATTGTCCTTGAACATCATCTCTGGTAATTTTACCGTGTTCAAGTGTAATCACACGCTTACCGACATTTTCCACAACACCACGATTGTGGGTTGTGAGAATCACTGTCGTACCGAGGTCGTTGATCTTTTTCAAAATTTGCACCACTTCGTAGGTATTGATCGGGTCAAGATTCCCGGTTGGCTCATCAGCAATGATCACATCAGGCTGAGTGATAATCGCACGCGCAATTGCCAGACGCTGGCGCTCACCGCCTGAGAGTTGGTGTGGGAAATGATAAATTTTGTCCGAGAGATCTACGAGCTCAAGCACATGGGGCACGTCAGCTTCAATTTCTTCGTCGGTCTTGCCAGCTGCCTCCATTGCAAAGGCAATGTTTTCATATGCGGTTTTGGTTGGGAGGAGGCGGAAATCTTGAAACACGACTCCAATCTGTCGACGGAAACGTGAAAGCTCACCCGTTTTGAGCGAATGGATATCAACCGCTTGAAAATACACATTGCCGTAGGTTGGCTTCTCTTCGGCCAGAATAAGCTTGAGCAGTGTTGTCTTACCGGCACCAGAATGGCCCACAATCGAGACAAATTCGCCTTTGTTAATCACAAGGTTGATGTCTTCGAGAGATATGGAGCTTGTAGGATAAAGTTTGGATACGTTTTGGAAGTGGATCATGCCAATTTTGTTCGCGAGCTGACCTCCGGCGAGCGGTACAAAATTGAGCACCCCACCCTAACTTCAGCGTACATTATTATAGAATATGCGAACTCTCGTAGTATAGCAGAAAAATCAAACACCTACGAAGCACCAGTGTGAAAAGTTAGTGTGGGGTTATTATCACAAAAGAAAAACCGCGAAATTACTTAAGCGGTGTATAGGTGATCTTGATATTTATCGTAAATTAGGTCAATCCCTTGATTGTCAGCTTGAATTTCTTCAAGCGAAACCGTGCCCCTTACTGAAACTATGGCATAAGGCTCATCACATAGTAAATCAAAGGTTACTATGCTTGCCCGGTAAATTCTATGATTAATTCCTGACTCATCATAGATTGTAATGTACTCACAGAACCCATCATCCTTTTGATATTCAATGCAATGATGGAAGAAATTTCTGGTCTTCCATCCGTCTTCCTTGCGATAACGCACAGAAGAACTGTTTTGAGGTTGAGTTGGGAGTGGTATTTTTAGTATGAAGCATTTAATTTCTGACACGAGATTAGGTTTTCTAACGCTGAGGCTACCAGAGAAAACCATCTCCGTCAAAGCTTTTTTATAATTTCCTTTCCGCCTCAATAAACTCATCAAGCTCTCCATTCAATACCCCTTCAGCATCAGTTGTCTCTACACCTGTTCGCAAATCTTTGACGAGTTTGTAAGGATGAAGTACATAATTTCTAATCTGACTTCCCCATTCAATATCAGTTCCCTTAGTTACTTGTAAACTCTCGGCAAGCGTCTTATGTTCTTCTTCAGCCTTTTTGAACAACTTACCTCGAAGTATTTCTAGCGCTCGCTCGCGATTCTGCTCTTGTGAACGCTCTTCTCGGACAAGTACTGTGATTCCAGTCGGAACATGTGTTGCGCGCACTGCCGTCTCACGCTTATTTACATTCTGACCACCTGGTCCACCGGCTTTAGTAAATTCGATCTGGATATCAGCATCGTTTAATTCTGGCATCGCCGCTTTGGTAATCTGTGGGATAAATTCCACAAGTGCAAAACTGGTGTTGCGTTTAGCTTTGGAATTAAATGGTGAGAGGCGCACCAGTCTATGCACACCGTTCTCATGTTTAAATGTGCCATACGCGTTCTTGCCTTTGACTTCCAGGGTGACACTTCTGTAGCCACCATGATCGTTTTCTGTTTTATTAATGAGTGTGGTTTCAAGCCTGTTTGTTTCAAAATAATTTCGATACATTTCCAAAAGCATACGCACGAAATCTTCTGCATCGGCTCCTCCTGCGCCTGAAATGATTGAGAAAATAGTATTACCTCGATCAAAGGCATTTACACCTTCCTTTTTGTTCTTGAGATCCTGAAGCTCACGTACCATCTCCTGTGCACGAGTTTTATCAGACCAGAAATCTCCTCCCGTCATAAGAGTTTCGATTTCACTTATTCGGCTATTGATCTCTTCTTCGTTCATAAAATTAAGTATAACAACAGTTTCTCTAATCAGAGGACACTATTCATATATCCGAGGAACACGGTCAGTGATACATGTTGTAATCTCATGGGGAGTAGTATCAATTATTCTCGCGATGTCCTCAGCTTTAATTATCTCGTCTCCATCTTGTCCTATAAGCGTCACTTGATCTTCAAGATATGCTTCACCTTCTTTGCCAAGCGAAATCATAGTCTGATCCATACACACCCGGCCAACTATCGGATACTTTTTACCTCTAATAAGTGCGTACCCACAATTTGAGAGTCGTCGAGGTAGTCCATCCGCATAGCCGATAGGTATGGTAACTATACGTTCATACTCATCTTTGACTTGGTATGTTCTCCCGTAACCGATATATTCTCCTTTCTCTAGGACTTTGAAATAGACCACTTTCGTTTTTAGTTTAAAAGCTGGCCGAATTGATTGCGGTAATATTGTCGAATTACATTCAGGTTCGATTCCATAAAGTGCAATTCCTGGCCTTACCATATTGAAATGGTATTCAGGGTACAAAAAAATTGATCTTGAACTACAAATATGTACGAGTGGTGGGCTGAGGTGATGTTTCTTGGCATACTCGATGACATTAATGAAACGTTCTACTTGAATTTTCGTGAAATTTACATCAAGACTATCGGAAAAATGTGAGTAAATTCCTTCACAGAATATTTTTTTGTTTTCTGAAAGTTCCTGTACTTTCTGAATGAACGGCTCTGCGCGATCCCAATGCACTCCAATTCGTCCCATTCCCGTATCGATTTTCAAATGTACTCGTGGCACTATTCCCAGCTTCTCACCTACCTCAGAAATTATTGTCAGTTTATCAATCGAAGATACAGTCAGCGTAAGATTATTTTTGAGAGCATTTTCAATTTCAGTGATATCCAAGGCCGCAAATACAAGAATCGGAAGTTCTATGCCTTCTCTGCGGAGTTGGCAACCTTCTGACACAAGGGCAACTGCAAAATAATCAATATGTACTGAAAGCGCTTGCGCAACCTTCACCATGCCGTGACCGTATGCGTCGGCTTTGACTACCGCACAAATTTTTACACCTTTTCCGCATGCATCTCTAATGCTCTTTGCATTATTCTGAAGTGCTTGTATTGATATCTGTGCATAGGTATTTCGCATAAATAATATATTGAACTACTGAGCCGAAGACCGGGATTGAACCGGTGACCTGCGGTTTACGATACCGCCGCTCTACCAACTGAGCTACTTCGGCTAACATTTAAAATCAATTCGTAATTCGTAATTTTGAATTCTTAATTGATTCGTGAGCCATTGACCGGGATTGAACCGGTGACCTCGTTCTTACCAAGTAGTGCAATGTTTATCCCATTAGAGCCGATAATCAGATTTGCACTGATGACCTTCTCCTTACCATGGAGATGCTCTACTACCTGAGCTATATCGGCTCTAATGGGACCAACTCCCGCCCGACTGGACGATGTCAGTCGTTCGGGCGGGCAGCTACAACGGCATATATATCTTAACTACCTAACAACAGTGCTCATACTAATGAATTTTCCTTAATTATTCAAGCTAAAAATAAAATCTCCCTTGTTCAGGGAGAAATTGTAGGTGGTTACCTTCTTTTTGGCCGAATAAAATGTATGCCAACTGCAAAAGCAGTCATCACACCAAGCATTTTATAGAATAGTGAATCACTAATGGGTGGCAACATGCCTTCTGCCGGAAATGATATTACAAGCCATAGTAGAGAAGGTAGGGCGACCCAGAACAGTAAAATCAAAAAGTTTGCGAAACGCACGTAATGCTTGTCAATTCTTGCTTCCGGCGTATCCTTGTTAGCCTCGTTCAGGCCAACCCTGTATATATAATCCTCCTTTCTTTTAAGCCGATACCAGATAAGTGAAATCAGTAATAAAAGATAGAAAATTGAAAACACCCAATGCATGTTAAAGAATCTCAACAAGTCATCCATTTTATCCATAAAAATTTATTTTCTGTATGTAGAATAACATATTAAGAATTAATGTCAAGCATCTCTAGGTAATTGACTAATTGATTTGTAGAAGTAGACTCAGGCTAGAAAAACACTTATTTATGAACTTAGTTTTGATACCAATCTTTGGCACGAGTGGAATTGGAATCGGAAAAGAGGATTCCTTCTATATAAATACCAAGACCCAAATCTGCATACCAGAGCGTGCATTTCCATCCCAGAGTGATCATAGATTCATTAAACTGGATGGTCAGAATACGCCCCTAATTCTCGGCAATCTTGAGGCCAGACCCTTTACTGGTGGACTTCACCAAATTATTTATGGTGAAGATATGAAACCATCTACAAGAGCAGTCAATAAGGATGGATTCGGAAATAAACTCTACACATTAACTGCTGGAGAGCTTAAATCTCTTGGATTCTCTGCTTCAAAGTATGGCAAAGGAATAATATTTGAAGAAAAGTATTCGATTCAATATCTTGAGTCATTACCAAATGAGATGCCAATTATAATAATGCTGCATCAGTAGGTAGAAATGATCAGCTTCATGAGCTGATTTTTTATTTGTATTTAAACAAAATCTTTTCGAAGTTCTTGATTACGCCAGTTTTTTGATCTACTTCAATCCTCTCTTTTTTATATAGTGCTAGGCGTTTCGATCGGTATCCATTATTGAGCCATACCTTCCCGCCTGCATAGACGATTCGATGAAATGGGACTTTCTTCTCGCCAGCATCATACGCTTTACTTAAAATTGCAGTGACACTTCTAGCGGCCTGTCCGCCACCGCCAGAGGCTTTGGCAATGGCACCATAAGTTGTCACTCTACCTTTTGGAATCGTGAGCGCTGCTTTCACGACCCTTTGACTAAAGGTTTTTGTGCCACCAGAAATCGCGACAACTCGCGGCATATTTTTATTTCTAATGGGATTCATACGAGAATTATACCACCTTGCAATATGACTATTAATATGGTTAAGTTTAGCTAGAAAACTTGATCACTAATGAAGCAAATAATCCCGAGACACGAAGAGAGAACTCTAAATATGGTTATAGACTTAGGAGAGCTACTGAAAAAGTTTGGCATAGGATTTTCTATTCCTATTATCAAAAAAATGGTTGCCGGAACTCTTATGGTTTCAATTGCAGGCTCTCTAAACTTCAAAATTACGAGGAAAGTTAAAAAAAATAAAGAGAGATTTTTTACACGGGTAGAATATGATTCAAAACCCGTTACGGTTGAAATTCCTTCCGAAACTGCGCTCTTTATTTTAAGAGTACAGCAGTATGCAAAAGAAATGATCTCACTTTCTAACATCCTTGAAGTATTAAAGCCTCTACATATGGAAATGCTTATACTTCATCCAAAACATGGACAGCCAAAACAAGTTGATAAAAAGTTTGTTGCCTTGTTAGATAGCTGGAGAGAAATTATACGTAATAAGAATGAAGCAGTTAAAACTCAGAAATATGAACAGGCTGCAAAGTATAAAGATGAGGAAAACAAAATCTTTCCAGAAATGCTCAAACACCTCAGGAGTACATACCCAAGTGTTCGTGCATTCAAATCTGAGCTCTTAATTGACGCTCTTCGAACACTTTATGTTACATGAGACAGTCCGCTGTCTTATTTTTTATTTTATCAACTCCCTCAACTTACAATACTCACATTCTTTCTGACCAAATCTTTTGTTGTAACACGTACGATTTATCCATTCTCCAGACTCGAGCGACTGAGCGAAATCGTGGAGATCTTTTTGGAGAAGCGCCAGTTCATCTTCACCAATGGTTGTTTCATAGGTTCGATTTTTATCGTTTGTATCTGTCTCAATGAATAGCAAGCGTGAATTTGAAATTATCTTCTCCTCTTTTTGGTGCATAATGAGATATGCGTACATGGCAAGCTGGCGGAGTTTGTCACTTAGACGTCCTTCTTCATCACGCTTTTCAATGTCGCGTGCGCTATATGCCTTACCAGTTTTGAAATCAGTGACGTAGAGCGTTTCGTCATCGAGAGACTCCACAAGATCGATTTTGCCAGTTATCTCTAGATTGGGTAATCCGGAATTTCGATACGAAAGAGGTACTTCAGATTTTGCATACTCACCAACATCTCGACATTCGTGTTCAAGCAGAAGTGGTAACCATCTTTCTGCATCTTTTTTGAAACGGACAATCGCTCTCGGATCATAGAGTTTCATCTTCTCCAATTCTTCATCGATAAGACTAGGTATGCGTCCTATAAGTGACCGGTCCTTAAAATAACGATTAATGCATGCATGAACAAGATTACCAAAATCCAAACTCTCACTTTTGGCTTCAGGCACTCGTAAGAAGTTTCTGAAATACCACATCCATGGACAACTAAAAAAATTGTTGAGATGCGTGACTGCTAGTTTCATAGATGATGACTCCATGCGAACGAAATCTTTAATTGCGCCCAGTGTATCTTCCTTTGCAATAATTGGCTCACTTGCAACATATGCTTTTGGATCATGCGCGAGAATTTCTTTCTCTGTTTCTTCTGCACTAGATTTTTCCAACGCTCCTTCAGGAAGCATAGCTATAATTTTCGCAAGTTCCTGGCCACCTCCAGTGTAATTTCGGCGTGCATATGAGAGAGTGGCAAAGTGTTTTGCTCGTGTAAGCGCCACATAGAGCTCACGTCGCGCTGTTAGTTCGTCTTTCTTACTAACTTTTTCTGAAAGTGCTTCTGGTAGCGTAAATCCCATACGTTTACCTTTCATGAGCGAAGCTTCATCGAGATGTGCAATCCAGACAAAATCAAATTCAAGACCTTTTGATGCATGGAGGGTCATGACGCGCACACCAGTCTGTGCTGAAAACACGGCCAGTGGAATATCTTCACCATATGATTCAAGCCGCTCTACAAATTCCAGAAACTCACTAAGTTCTATTCGTGGATTCTTTTCCATTCTCGCAAGCACAAGGTGAAGCATTGTTCTAATGATTTCGATTTTTTGGATGAATGTCTGATGATCGCTTTCTTGGGCAAAGAAAAATTTCTCCCCCACTATTTGGATGAAAGAATAAAGGTCTTTTGGTGTAGTTATGAGTTCGAGAAGTTGGTCACCTAATAGTTTTATTTCTTCGTCTCCTTCAGAAAGTTTCTCAACCGAAAGTGTATAACTATGCTCTTTGAGAAATTTATGGGCCAAAAGGACTGGCACTCCCGAAATTGGATCGAGAAGAAGTTTGGCAACTCGCATTGTGTCATAGGGATTTGCGATCACTCGAAGGAGTGTGAGCAGTGACCGTGTGTCATCCATCGCAAAGAAATACATACTACTCCCAACGGCAACCGGCAATCCGAGGTCACTAAGTATTGGTAATGCACTTCTCACTTGAGTATTTTTGGGTACAAGTAGTGCACATTGCTCGGGCAACACGCCTTCTTTAATTTTCTTTTTTATTGCGAGTCCAGCCGCGAGAATTTCATCACGAGGAAATGCTGCTTCAACAAGATTGATCGGGGTAGAATCTGCACGCTTGCTCTGTAGTTTTGCCTTCACAATTGAACTCTGGAGAATATGATCCGCAGTCGTGAGTATAGCTTCAGTTGATCGATAGTTTTCTATAAGCGGAATGACTTTTGCTCCACTAAAGGTATCCCTGAAGTTTTCAAAGTGTGATAACGACGCCCCACCAAAACCATAAATAAGCTGGCGATCATCCCCTACCACAAAGAGATTTGGTTTCTCAGTTGTACCCCAAACTTTGGCGAGAAATTCATTCTGCACCCCTGACGAATCTTGATGCTCGTCAACGAGTATATATAGGTATCGCTCACGAATACTATCTCTCGCTTCAGATGAGACTTCAACAAGTCTAACCAAGTATTCAAGAATATCATCATAATCAACAAGACCCCGCGCTCGTTTAGTTTCTTCATAAAGCGCATAAAATTTCGCCGCCTCATGTGTACGAGTGAGTCGAGTAATTTTCTCTTCGGCATCTTTTTTTAATTCACCTTTGGTCGCACCTCGTGAAGAAATATGCTCTGGATTATTTTGTATTGCTTGGATTTCTTGATTGATGATTGTCTTGAGATCTGTCGGGCTCATTCGCTCACGTTTGGCAAGCGAGATAAGTGCTTTCAAGTCTTTGAAATTATGCGCTCCACCCGAGCGAGGACGCAAATACTCCCAATCATGTGTTTCAAGTAGTTCATCACACAATATGACAGTATCCTTCTCATCAATGAGTTTTGGTGGCTCAGGTAACGCAAGTGCTTCATAAAATTCATCGAGCACGCTACTCGCAAAACTATGAAATGTAGAGATGGTCACCCGAGATCCGTCTGGCCCAATAAGTTGAAGTAGACGCTCTCGCATCGCACGTACACCAGAATTCGTGAAAGTCAGACAGAGAATTCCGTCAGCCGGCGTATCGGTCTTTTGCAAAATATTTGCTATACGTAGTGCCAAAACCTGCGTTTTGCCTGTGCCGGGGCCGGCAATGACCATAACTGGCCCCTCGATCGTGTCGACGGCTTCTTTTTGAGCATTGTTGAGCTTTGCGTAGGCTTCCTCGAAATTAGGACTCATGAGAATATTGTAGCAAATAGTTGGGATTGGGGTTTCTGCTCTCTATTTTCGTACTCTTCTCCCATAGTAGAAGCAAGAAATCTGATGATCGTGAACCATGCCAATCCCCTGCATAAACGCGTAACAAATTGTAGTGCCAACAAACTTAAATCCTCGCTTCTTCATATCAGCACTCATTTCATCAGAGATTTTAGTAGACGCGGGAATTTTATTCTTCCATTTATTTAAAATTGTTTTGTGGTTAGTAAATTGCCAGATGTATTTTGCAAAGCTCCCAAATTCTTTCTGGATCTTGAGGAATGCTTGTGCGTTGGTGATTGCTGATTGAATTTTCAAACGATTGCGAATAATACCAATATCTTGCATAAGTCTCGTGATATCACGCGCTGTCATCGTAGCGACTTTTTTCGCATCAAAATTATGAAATGCCTTGGCAAAATTATTACGCTTATGGAGAATGCATTTCCATGAGAGTCCAGCTTGGAATGTATCGAGAATAATCGCTTCAAAAATATCACGATCATGGAGTTTTGGAACACCCCAGACTTTATCATGGTATTTTTGCATCTGTGGATCATTCCCGACCCACGCACAGCGAATATTTGGTTTTGCAATTTTGGTACTCAAAATGAACTGAAGATAAATGCGGTGGCAGTCATATAGAGAAGAAAAATAATTACGCTAATATCAATAATTGATAACAATATTGCGGAGATAAAACTCTTAGTTACTAGTGATGTTTGTTGATAACCCTTAGAATCAAAATATACATAGAAGAGCCTTGAGAGAATAGAGAATGTTAATGCTAAACTTACGAGAATTGTAAAAGATAATAAATTCCCACCAGCTTTTAGCATGGGTGCACCACTCAGAAAAAGATACGTAAGAAAAGAAGCTATCATAAACATAACTACATCGTGCAAGAAGTAATACCTTTTTACGTATGTCTTCGGAAGTGTGCTTTTTGGCTCCATAGTATCCATATTAATTTATAATTTAAATTTGATTTAAATATCGCAATATCACGAGTGCACTTCGCTCTTCACTTATTTGACCAGAGAGGCACATCTCCTTTATCCGTTCTTTCGAGACAATCTCCTCTGTAATATCTTCTCCTTCTTCTAGAGTCTGGAGAACTTTCGTATGTGAATTGACGATGAAATAAAATAAATCCCATACTACGGTCGCCCCACAGACTGATTTGTGGAAAAAAGTAATATCATTGGTCTCGATACCAAGCTCTTCTTTGGCTTCTTTGATTGCAGCTCGTTTAGCAGCTTTAATAATATCTTCGCCACCAGCAAGAAAACTGTTGTATTCCTCGAGTGAATCAAAGACCTTCCCGCCAGGCAGACGATAATCATAGCCTCCTAATTCATGTCGAAATTCTTTTGAAATGAGTAGGCTTTCTCCAGACGGAATAATCAGGCGTACACCTGGAGAGCGACGAGCAAATTCAAATATTTTCTCTTTGTCATTTATTAGAACTGTCTTTTCGGCAACTTCAATTAGCTTGCCTTGGTAGGTAATGCGTTCCATAGATATACTCTATCAAATTTTTAAAAATCTCCTCACCATCGTTCGGAACTAATTGATTCTCAGGATGAAACTGGAAGCCATAGATGGGTCTCTCTTTATGTGCAAACACTTCAATGCCATGAATCGAACCCGCAAGTGGCTCTAGAGTATCGGGCAAGCTTTCTATATAATACCAATGCGCTTCTTTCCCAGTAAAAACCTTCCTATCAGCAAACATGGGATGATCTTTTATCACTGTAATTTTTTCAAGAGAATTTACTTCTTCCTCACGGTACTGTAGCTCTCCACCAAAAGCTGTCACAATAATCTCAAATCCAAGACAAATACCGATGAGAGGAATCCGCGCATTTCTTACTAATTCAAATTCATCTTCAAACTTTTCCAAATTTTTTGTAACAGCAAGACCAGAACCACCGGAGAGAATAATCAGGTCAGCATCTTTTGCACGGTCGGGACTGATGGCATCATAGTGCATCATAGTAATCGACGAAGCCACTTTAGATACAAGAAGCTCTAATCTACCAATTTGTTTAGAATCGTTTGAGATAAAAAGTACTTTCATTTATTTAATGATGTTTACATCCACGCGCCCAAAATTGCGCCAAATATAAGAAGTGAGACGAGGCTGTAACCTGTAGTGATGAAGAACAGTCTCCAAGCTAGTCGTCGTGGACGATTACTCCAAAGTGCAGCGCCCGCATTGACTGGCATCATGTAACCAAGCCAATTCCAAAACGCTGCTGAAAGCCCTGCGGTGACCCCTGTGAAGCCAAAGAATGCCTCACCCATGCGGATTGAGTGTGAGAGGACGAATAGTGTAATAAGTAGAAGTACAAACTGAGTCAGATAATACTTCCACATTTGTTTCTGCATTGTCGCCATCTTCTCTGGTGACATATGCATGTCCATACCAGAAGCTTCCATAAAGGCAGGCCCAAATAGAAATTTTGAGTGCCAGAGTGTGCCAAGTGCCATACCAATAACGCCACAGACTATAATTGCGAGGTAATTTACTTCAATCATTTTGGTTAGTGAATAGTAAACAGTAAATAGGATTATTAACTGAAACTAATCATGAAAATTAAATACTAATTTCGACTATAGTTTACTTGATGTAATTCTAACAATTTCTTAAAAAGTGTACAGCGACACAAGTATTATGGACGGCTTGCAATCGTAAAGCTCGAGGTATAGCATGACAGGAGAAAATAAACTTATATGACCCATAAAGCAACATTGGTCTTCCCCATATTGCATGACAAAGTGCTTCTGTCATATGTGCACAAACCAGATAAAGTAATCAGCAAATGCCTGAATGGGTACGGTGGAAAGCTTAAAGATGAGCACGAGAATCCGCTTGATCGAGCAGTTACTGAACTCTTCGAAGAAGTAGGCCTCCATGCTCATAAAGAAGACCTAAGACCTGTTGCAATGATTAGCTTCTACTTCAGTGAGAATTCCCAGGAGCCTTTATTCAAGGTTCTCATTTATATTTTGTATGCCTGGCATGGTCTTCCACAGGAAAGTGAGGAGATGTCAAATCCGACATATTATCAAATTGATAATATGCCACTTAAGGCCATGATGCCCGCAGACCAAATATGGATACCATTAATTCTTGCTGGAGAAACATTTGAAGGAAAAGTTGTCTTTTCCGAAGATGGGAAAGAAGTAATCTCATTCACAAAAAATAATGTGCATCCATCCTCCCTTTCATTTTGATTGGGATTTTTATTTTAGGAAAAGAAAAAATAGCGCACTTGCGCTATTTTTTCTACTAATGCTTATTCAATTTCGTTTTTAGACTGCCGGGAAGCTAAATTAATACTCTCAATAATCATTTGCTCCTCGTCTGTGAGTCGATCTGTAAGGCTTTTAATGTACCAGAAATTTTTCTCAAATCCACCATTTCCACCGGTTAACATATACTCTGCATTTTTAAATCGTCGCTCTTGGTGTTCAAGTTCTCCCATTTTCAAAGCCTCAGGATACCCTTTTAGTTCTAGCATTTTTGATGGATCTTTTCTGTACTCTTCAATTTCCTTAAACTTTTCATCAATGATCACTCTCATGTCTTCTTTTGATATTGGAGCAAGTACGCGTTCATTGATATATTTTTCACTATTTCCATCAAACTCATCTTTAATAACCTTCATTCTCTCTTCAATACTTGGATTGTCATTCATTAGTCCTTCCATGATATTTTCATTATCTTGATAAGATTTATTGGGTTTTCTCCACTACAGTAGAAACCTTGCATTCACTACATCCACACGAGCATCCAGTGCCACAGGCACAGGTTTTTGTGCATGAGCAACTATTTGACATACATTTCTTACACCCACATCCACACGTACAGCCCATGTGACATCCGCAACCATGTTTGAGAGCATACTTACCTGGCCCAATAAATGCGATCGCAAGCGATGCGGCGAGAAGTGTTATCTCAAGCTCATGCGCCCAGACACCTTTTGAAAAGCCTGTGATAAAGACTGCCACGAGCATTGTTACTGCAAGCGCGTAGCCAGCGTAACGTACAAATGCTCCAGTAATAAGCGCCACGCCACCTGCGGTTTCAACAAACGCAACGAGGTACGCGAAAAATGGCGCAAGTCCGAGACTACCAAAAAACTGAATTGTGCCATCAATATTAGTGAATTTCCCAATACCATGATGAAGGAAAATAATACCGACGACAACTCGAAGAATTAAGAGCCCTGTATGCTTACAGCCGTGGTGCATGAATGTACGTTTTAACATATGTAAAAAATTAATTCCTAATAAATATAGATCCTAGTATAGCGTGGTGAAGTGCTTTTTACTACTCTCCCTTTTTCTTGAACTTTAGTGACGCTGAATTGGTACAAAAACGTGCTTTGGCTGGCTTACCATCAGCACGCATAAGCCCACCACCTTCGACATCATTAAATAAATGGCCAAGATGGGCACCACAGTTACCACAGACGACTTCTTGTCGTTCCATGCCATGCGATGTATCAACGACGGTTTTGATGGCACCAGGGGTCACTGCTTCATCAAAGCTCGGCCAACCGGTACCCGAATCAAACTTGGCATCACTTGGGAAAAGCGGGGCGCCGCAGACCTTGCATTCGTACATACCACTCTCATGGTTATCCCAATATGCATTACGAAAGGCTTGTTCTGTGCCCTTCTCTTGAGTGACATGAAATTCTTCGGGAGTTAATTTCTTCTTTAGTTCATCTTCATTCATGATTCATAATTCATAACCTGCCTGCCGGCAGGCAGGTTCTTAATTAATATTCCTCTCTGGCAACTCGCTCCATGGAATTGTGATTTCAATAATACCGGCGGCGTATGGCGCAACTTGGTAAGGATTGAAGATGAGCACGAGACCATTATCGGTAACTTTGAAAACACTAAAATTTTCTTTCTCTGCTGTCGTGCCTGCGTCGATTGTCTCCTTTTCACCTGCACCTAATTTTTTCACAAGGAAGGTGCGACTCACTGATGAGAGTGTACTGAGATAATCTGCAGACTCAAACAAGTCTCCAATAGTAATGGTCTCGCCTGTCCGTAGGTCATAGGCAACTGTTTCGATAAACGAGAGTGGATGTGCCGCACCAGAGGCATATTGCGAAATAGTAAAGGCTACTGTTACGATTGCGCCAGATTGTACTACATCGGAATTCACCAAGAGTGAACTCTGGTCATCACTACTTGAGACAAGGATACCTTCAAGTTGTGCTTTGAAATCGCTGACGAATGACGAAGCGCGAGATGTAATACTTGTATTCATTGTTTTAATACTCGCAGTGTACTTTGCATCAGAGATTGCAAGGATTGGATACGTCACTGCAATCAGATAGTCTGTCGAAGGTCCTCCTTCATTTATTTTTTTGTCAGTTGTGGTAACGTCTGGATAGGTCACGATAGGAGCGGTCGGTACCGCTTCATCTGGAGTAGTACTCTCTGTATCCTTCACTGGTGTTTTACTTGAAGTTATAAACCATATTCCCGCTCCTAGGATGAGAATTATGACAAGGATAATACCCACAGGAGTTTTTGATTTTTTTGTACGAGCTGACATAGGCTAAGTATAGTATGAAACAGAGATTTAGAATATAGTGTCAAAAGCTCAGAAGTATAAGCTAGAAGCTATAAATAAAAGATGCCACGGTGGCGAAACCTGCCTGCCGCCTGCCTGTCCGGTAGGCAGGGCAGGCAGGTTGGTAGATATATCCCGTCTAAAGTGCTGGGATGGCGAAATTGGTAGACGCGCTAGCTTCAGGAGCTAGTGATCGCAAGATTATGGGAGTTCAAATCTCCCTCCCAGCACTTTGTACGGGACGCGCTACGTTCAGGTCGTAGTGAGAGCAATCTCATGGAGGTTCAAATCTCTCTATTGGAATGCGAGATAAGCGAGCATTCCAATGAGCAGGCAAACTGCTTTGCCTGCGTAGAGATTTGAAAGCCGAAGTATGTTGTCCTACAACGGCGAGGTGGGGTCGCGGAAAATTTTGTTTCAAAATTTATCTGTGACCAAGTCCTCTCCGCGGCACAAGAAAAGTCAGAATTGTAAAAAATTGATAATAATCCTGCTATACTATTTCCATGCCAGACGAGCTCGCGCAATTGCGTGAAGAAAATGAAAAATTAAAGCAGATGAACACCGTGAAATCCAACTGGATTTCAATTGCTGCGCATCAGCTCCGTACCTCCCTCTCCGCGGTCAAATGGATATTGAAGATGATGATTGATCACGACTTCGGTGAACTCAATCCTGAGCAAGATGGGTTTATCAAGAAAGCTTTCGAATCAAATGAGCGCATGATCAAGCTCGTCTCAGAAATGCTCTCACTGAACCACATGACCGAAACAGGATTAACCTTTCACTTCGAACCCAATGATCTTGTGAAACTCATTGATGAGACAATCTTTGAATTTACTGGTGAGTCCTACAAAAATCATATTGAGGTTATTTTCCTCCGCCCCACTGAAGCGATCCCGCCAATTTCTTTTGATCTTGAGAAAATCCGCGTCGTACTTGAAAACTTGATTGAAAACGCAATTAAATATTCAGATGAGAAGACTCGAGTCGTGATTACCGTACGAACAAATGGACAATTAGTAGAAGTCTCAGTCAAAGATACTGGAATTGGTATTCCCAAAGAAGAGGCGGCTAGCATTTTCCAAAAAGCATTTCGCGCCACCAATGCTAAAGAAAAGGAGGTAGTAGGCTCTGGATTCGGACTCTACACCACAAAGCACATTGTCGAGAAACACGAAGGTACAATGTGGTTTGAGAGTGAACTTGGAGTAGGAAGCACCTTTTACTTCACTCTTCCCTTGTCGCGTGGGTAAGTGCACGCTATACTTCTACTATTACAAGTAACCTACATAGTCTCGTGAAAATTTTAGTAATAGAAGATGATTCGTTTCTCTCCGGTCTTCTCTCAGGCAAACTCGAGAAAGACGGTTTTCAGGTCTTCACTGCGGCAAATGGAGAAGTTGCAATTCAAACTGCAGAAAAGGAAGTGCCTGATCTCGTGATTCTCGACCTCATGATGCCAAAGATTGATGGATTCGCCGTACTCGAACAAATCAAGAAAAACGATGCACTCAAATCAAAACCAGTGATTGTCTTCTCAAACATCACTGATGAAAATGAAATGGTTCGTGTCAAAAACATGGGCGCCAATGAGTACATGATCAAATCGAACTTCACGCTCGATGAGCTTGTTGAAAAAATCAAGACACTCCTGCCAAAGGCCTAGATACATCTCATGTACCTATCGTATCTCTAATTTATAAGTATTTAAATTAAATATATAGTATGAAAAAAATTGGAATCTTTATCGTTCTTATCATTATTGTAATCATTGTGATTGTAGTGTCTAAAAAAGACACTACCGTGGTAAACGACTTGCAGCCCGGAAGTACTACCCCAATAAACACTACTCCAGGTACAACTGACTACTTCCCTACAACAGGCCCTGGCACCGATGACTCGACAAATCCTTCTACAGATCTTCCAATCGAAGCATCAGTTGTTACGTACAGCGCCACTGGTTTTAACCCAAGTTCCATGACTGTTAAAGCCGGCACGACTGTCACTTTCAAAAACGAAACAACTGGAAGCATGTGGGTTGCATCTGATCCCCATCCTGCACACACGACCTACTCTGATTTTGACGCCAAGAAAGGCTATGCTCCGGGTGAATCGTACTCGTATACATTCACCAAAGTTGGTTCATGGAGTTACCACGACCATCTTCATTCACAATTCAAAGGTATGATTATCGTAGAGTAATTTACACTTTAGAAAAAATCTCCGCACAATGCGGAGATTTTTTATTTTTAGGAACAAAAAGAAAAAGCCCGACCGAAGTCGAGCTTTAAAAGAACTGTGATGCATGCTGTTAATGCGTCACAATAAACGGTTGCCCATTTGCAAAATATACCGCCGGTAAAAAATCACTGACATCAATTTGACCAGAAGGAACTATTTCAATTATCCTTCCTGTCATGTCAGTAATTTTAATTTCCTCAGTGCCTTCAACCATAATATAGCCATTGGCCGGATTCGGATACATCTTTAGTGGTATCACATTACTTGCAACCTTTTCAGGCGCGGGCAGAAATTTCAGCTTTGCAATCGTAATATCATTCCCACCTTTCTTCAGAGACCAGGCTGTAAAGACAAGGTTTTCACCCTTTGCCTCACAATCAATAAAGAGAGTATTTACAGGGCACCAATTTTTTTCTGCCATGGGATCAATCAACTCCTGAGTAACCGGGTTATACAACCATAGTGCAGAAGTTGACACTTTAATTCCATCATCATAGCGACTTCCGTACGCAACGACTAGCCCATTCTGAAATTGGAGGCTGGTTTGCCCACCAATATTTGGCAAAAGTGTCGTCCATTCTGCGTCCCCACTTTTTGCTGACACGAGCTTGAATTCATTTCCACCATATGGCTGCCACGTAGCAGCATAGACAGTTCCAGAAAATGCATCATATGCAATTCCGGATGCTTCATGTCCGAGTGGCAGTAATGGCATTGGCAACGCTTCGCCAGTGTTAGAATTTGTCATTCGAACATTATCAGTGACACCAAACTCCTGGAGAGCTGAGACAAATATTGCTCCAGACTTTTGAATTGTTCTGACTGCAGCCTCATTGTTGGGAAGAATTTCCATGCCAGAATTAGTAAACATACACGTATGTACGAATTCATCTTCCTCTATACCTGCTTTAGTAAATCCGCCCGTGATTACGATACCATTTTTTATCTGCTCGAAATATTGGATGGGACCGTTCGTGTTGAAAGGATTGGCTTTCCAGGTTAAATTTTTTGGATCGTATTCGTAAGAATAAGTTCCACTTGGCCAACCAGCACCCCCCGCGTACCATTTATTAGTAGCTTCACAATAAACGAAATCGTTTACGGATGCTATATCTATTTCCGGTATTGGAGGAAACATTTGAACAGTATTATCCGGAAGTAGTTCTCCATACAAGAAACCAGCATCTCCCATGCCCAAAAGAATGATACCTGTTTTCACCCCAGTATTTACCCGGTACGCATCCGATTCACTGGCAATTAATTTTTTAGTCACATCTACCTGTGCCATTGCACTCATCCAGAGCGCAAAAAAGGCAATCATCATGATTGTCTGTTTCATTGTTTAGTTATTGGATTGTTTTTAGATCCAAAATTACTATAACCTATTTATAGAATATAGTCAATAGCACTCTAAAAACTCAACTTTTACTTCCTATATACGAACCTAAGATCATCTTTATACTCATAAGACGAGAGTTTATGAATTTGTGAGAGATTAAGCACGATTTCTGCGCCATTTTCTTTTAACACTGACTGATCAAGCGCACCTTGGAATAATCCTGCCCGATTTGTTGAACGCCCATGTGTTTTGTTAAGCACTACCCCATCAAAGTTATTGCCACGTGCAAATGCGATAACTCGATCCGTCATACTTTTGTATAATTTCTTTGCAGACACTTCTGAGACAAGTCCAACAGAAGGGTTCGGACAATATAACAAATACTTTTTACCATCAGGTTCTTCGAGGACTTTGAGCATAGTAGTTCCCATACATTTAGTTCGCTCTTCATCAAAGAGCACAAATTCGAAATAATTTTTATCTTCAAGCATTTTTGGATCTTGTGCAAGGCAAATATCACCCACCATACGTGCATGAGCGTTTTCTCTATTCTTACTAAAATATCCCTTAATAGTTCTCAGTTTTGAAGATTTCTTTTCTTCTCCTCCCTTTTTCTCAGTCTCTACTTCTTTAATTTCTTCGTATTTGCTTGCTTCTTTTTGAAGTTCTTGGTAAATCTGCACTTGAAGTTTTTCTACTTCAATCAAGTTAACCCCAGGATCAAGCTTCTTAAAAAAATCTTGTACTCGGCTGTTCCAAAGCTCAGCAAAGTTTCCTGCTTCCAAATCAGAGAGACTGAAGTTTTGAGCAAATTCAGTTGCCCCCTCTTGGATTGTACCCTCAGACTGAAATGTCGTCCGCCAAGTTGATTCAATTTTTTTACGAAACGCTTCATCCTTTCTCTTATCTTTTGGGATTTTTTCAAAATCACTCTTCACTTTCATGGACTTTTCTTCAATTTTCCCTATTGAATCTATATAACTATTTTCAGAAAGTTGCTTTTTATCTTCTTCGCTTTTTTCAATTCCTTCCTTTAATCCTTTAAGTGTTTCCTTCATACGATCGCCATAGCGATCAAGCAATTCATCGAGCATCACATATTGCTTTGTGATCTCATCTTCAGAGTTCTCCACCCTATCACGACTGCCTCCCACGAATTGTTCATAGTCACCGGAGAGCTGATACGCTAACACTACATTCATAGTGTCCTTTGTATAACCCCAATTACGCAGATACTCAATAATCTGCCCTTCCAGTGTCTTTGTTTTTTGTCCGGGATTCTTATCTTTCAAAAACTCAGCGAGTGCACTTTTATTGGCGAGTCTTCCAATGGACTCGATCCTTGTTGAATATTCTTTAAGAAGATCCTCATTGCTTGTCTGTCCTTCTAGGATCTTATATCCAAGAATCCCATCGAGCTTCATTTCATAACCATTTTTGTCAAATTTATATGGATCCAAATCTTCACTTCGATCTTTATATTCATCAAGAAATTTGTAGCTATTATAATTGCGCTCAGGATAAACTTCTCTGCAAAATAATTTGTATTCTTCTTTATCAAAACCTTCAAGTGGTATATTCCTTGAGAGGCTAACCACAGCATCATCCATGCGTTCTTTAAATTTATCTCGCTCTATTTTCTCAGGGGTATTTTGAAATTTTCGTACATAAAAAATCGTAAAATCTGGATCCTCAGAATACGTTTGCGATTCATTAATAAGTACCCTTATGAGGAATCTTTCTTTCTCAGTTGAATCCTTAAAATTTTTAACGTAAAAGTCAATCACCTCAAAACGTCTTATCCGGTCTGCTTCACGCAGGAGAGTCGGATATATAGTATCTGCTAAATCAAAATATTCAGGGGCTGACTTGAGTATCGCCCAATCATCAAAAGCGTCTTCGTTTAATAATCGTTCAAAAATTGAGAGATCTAGATTTGAAAAATATCGATATAGATCTTTTTCTTTATATCTCTTAGAGAGATGAGTGTAAGTTTCTTGATTTAAATGACTAAAACAATGTAGTACTTTTATGAGATCAAGATTGTCTGGTAATTTATCAAAGATATCCTGATCAAGGCCCCCCAGAAAGCTTCCTTCTTTTAAGATAAGAAACAATTCTGAAATTTTATTATCATGAATAAGCTTCCAAGCATACTCTTGCTTTTCCTCTATATTCATCCAACTAATGATAAGATGCTCTTGATTATACTTTTTTGCTTCTGTCATTATCCACTTTCGTTCTTTCACAAAGAAATAATCAACAAAATCGTGTTTTGAATAATTACCTACAAACAAAGAAAGATAACCTTTCTCAATAAGATCTTTTGCATCAGTAATTTCTATTTTATATTTTGGGGTTAATTTTTCATTTATAAGAACTTCTGTGAAAAGTCTATCTTCCTCATCAAAATATATTGGCAACAGCTGAAAATTGTCTATTACTAATCCTAGCTCTGGATCTATATCTTTAATTACTTTATAGCTTTCATGTTCAATTTTTGCATGTTGAGTTATATATTTAAGAAGTGATGAGTCATTTTCACTATTGACCATTTCGATGATATTTTCTGTATACATATGGGTAGAACCGTAGTGTTTCAACTGATGCAAAATCTCCAAATCTATGGCATCGTGAACATCCACACCTGAAAAAACCTTAAAGTATTTTAAGCAATATTCTGGTCGTACAGTTACTAATGCATGAAAGGCTTTTTCTGAGTATTTTTGCTTATTATCTAAAGAGTGCTCAAGCATCTTTTGATAAATTACGTAAGGTATATCACTTAAAGTGCACGCTTGAATAAATAATGATTCTGGAATAGCTTCAACTTTAGAAAAGTTACCGTAGCCTTCTAAACCCTCATGCCCTTTAATTAATTTTTCGGCATAACCTAAAGATGTGATAATCTCGAGCTCACCTTTATTTAATTTTCTTTCGTTTTTTAGATGGAAATTAAGTGTATGAAAAAAATCTCTAAGGTTTGGATGTGACCCCTCCTCAATTGTCCAGTTTTCACTCCATATTGGATCATTTTCTTTAAGGAGAGCTAGGCGTGCCCTTCTTAGCAAAAAGGATTTGCTTTCATCTGTAATATACCTTTCTGAATTTTTTACATCTTCAACTAATGAGTGTAGCCGCGAAAGAAGCATTTCCTTTGCTTTTTCAATAACAAGCTCCGGTTTGATTATCACTTGGCCGTCTATATGAAAAACTTTTTGTGCATCATCAAAGAGCTTTGTAAATTGTTCTTCTTTATATTTTTCTTTATCTCCATTTTCTGGAGCAAGAATCTCTAACACCTCAAGAATTTCTTCCTGTTTCTTTTCAAATTCATCAAGTTCTTTTTCCAGAGCAAGTGGAGATACTATTTCTTCTCTAGTTGTAACCGCCTCCTGAGACATACCAACAGTATATCCTATTGAGAAAGTAGTATAAAATTGCTCTATGCAAGTCACTGACACACTTGTCACTCAATTCAGGCTCGATGAAGGGCAGAAGAAGGCTCTCACCAAGCTCGGACTTATTACTGTGCGGGATCTCCTCTTCTACTTCCCTACCCGCTACTCAAATATCAGTGAAATCAAGCTTATTCGTGATGTCATCGCTGGTGAGACGGTCACTTTCTACGGAAAAATCGGAAAACTCAAGACCAAGAAGGCCTTCCGGACCAAAATGCCAATGGGTGAAGGCGAACTTGAAGACTCCTCAGGTACCATTAAAATTGTATGGTTTAACCAAGCGTATATCGCCAAAATGATTCACGACGGTGAGACTGTAGAACTTACCGGACGAGTGAGTGAAGACAAAAACGGCACTCTTACTCTCACGAACCCAGAACTCAAAAGCAAGAACTCAATGCCGATTGATTCACATGATTCACTGTTCACAGGCAAGAAGGAATCCCATGTCTACGGCTTTCCTATTTATCCTGAGACTCGTGGCATTACATCAAAATTTATCTACCACGCGGTACAAAAATGCATTAAGTCTGGCACACTAGCGACAATCAAAGAATATATTCCCGATTCTATTCTCAAAAAGTATAGCCTCCCTTCGATCACGACTGCACTTATCTGGATGCATGCGCCAGAGAACGAGAATGATGCCACGGCTGCGAGAAAACGTTTCGCCTTTGAAGAAGTTTTCATGATTCAACTTGCCCGACAACAAGAACGCGCCGCAATACGGGAGCAACAATCGTATCAAGTTCTCGTTGATGACGGAGACATTAAACAGTTTGTCGAACGATTTCCATTCCAGGCCACCGTCGCCCAACACCGGGTTATTACTCAGATCCTCGAAGATTTGAAAAATCCTCATCCGATGGGACGACTACTCGAAGGCGATGTCGGCTCTGGTAAAACTGCAGTCGCGGCAACAATTTCGTACGCTATTATCAAAAACCGTCCCTTTGATAAAAACCAAAACAAACTCCAATCATTCGGAAGTCTGCAGGTTGCCTACATGGCACCGACTGAAATTCTCGCTACCCAACTTTTTGAGAATTTCATTCAGTATTTCAAGCACACGGGAATCAATATTGGACTCATCACAGGAAGTGGCTGTCGGAAATTTCCTTCAAAAGTTGCTTCAAGCTCCCTCACAGGCGGTTGGACTAACATCTCACGAACACAATTAGAAAAATGGGTTGTGGGTGGCGAAATTCCTATTCTTATCGGCACACATACACTGATCCAAAAATCAGTGAAGTTCAAACATTTGGCGCTCGTCATCATCGACGAACAACATCGTTTCGGCACCACTCAACGCGCCAAGCTCGCCAAGAAAGAATCAGTAGGCTGGATGATGCCACATCTCCTCTCAATGACTGCGACACCGATCCCCCGCACGCTTGCGCTCACGATCTACGGTGACCTTGATCTCTCGCTTCTTGATCAAATGCCAACGGGACGAAAACAAGTCGAGACAGAAATAATTTTGCCACACGATCGAAAGAGTGTATATGAGAAAATTCGTAGCGAACTTGCAGCTGGACGACAGCTCTATGTCATTTGTCCACGCATCCATGAACCAGATCCAACCAAAGAGCTCGCGCTTCAAGCCAAATCAGTTACCGCTGAAGCTAAGCGACTCTCTGATGAAGTTTTTCCTGAATACATGATTGATATTCTCCATTCGAAAATGACCAAGGATCAAAAAGAATCCGTGATGAAAGAATTCGCACAAGGACGCACTGATATTTTAGTTGCAACATCTGTAGTCGAAGTCGGCGTCAATGTTCCTAATGCCACGCTGATTATTATTGAAGGTGCAGAGCGCTTCGGACTCGCACAACTTCACCAGCTTCGAGGGCGTGTGATCCGCTCCAATCATCAAGCCTACTGCTATCTCTTTGCTGAAGCCAAATCTACTAAAACTATGGACCGATTGAAGGCGCTCAAAACAGCCAAAAACGGCTTTGAGCTTGCGGAGCTTGATCTTGGACTCCGTGGCTCGGGTGAACTTGCCGGTGCCAAGCAATGGGGCATCTCAGACCTCGGTATGGAAGCAATCAAAAATATCAAAATGGTAGAAGCCGCCCGTGCTGAAGCAATTACACTCATCGAAAAAGATTCTACCCTCACCTCTTTCCCCACTCTCGAGAATGAACTCCACGCACGATCACTCCATGAACTTCATTTTGAATAATAGTGTGGAAATGTATCAAGCTTACTAGCAATAAATCTTATCATTTGCACACGGCCGTGGTTGATTGATAAAATAATACTATGTCTAAATTCAGCGGAATCACGAATACTATCATTGCTGGCCTGCTCAGTGGCCACAGTACCAAGCGCTTTTACCAAATCCTCAATAAACTTGAATATGCTGACGGTAGTATCAGTGTGGCATTTTCAAGAATGAAGAAACGAGGATACTTACAAAAAGTTGGGACAGAATGGGCCGTCACTAAAAAAGGTTCTGAATACTACCGTAATAACCTCAAGCATACCTATCTTGAGAATCCCTTCAAAAAACCAGTTCAATCATCTCATCTTGTAGCCTTTGATATCCCTGAAGTGGATAGGCCCTACCGTGATTGGATCCGTAATCAACTAAAAATCTTTGGCTACACCATGCTTCAACAAAGCCTCTGGATCGGACCAGGACCTCTCCCAAAAGAATTCAAAGAGAGACTCAAGAATCTAAAAGTGGAAAAATTTGTGAAAGTTTTTTCTTTGGCTAAGAAATAGGTTTTATCAATAAACCACGGCCGTGGTTTATTGATAAAATGTTGAAATTATGAATTATTTAGAGTACACTCGCATCATCCGCCCTTAGCTCAGTTGGTTAGAGCATCGAGCTTATACCTCGAGGGTCCCACGTTCAAATCGTGGAGGGCGGACACGATATAAAAAGTTTATGGGGTAAAGTTTTTAAACGTGTCCGAGCCGGAGCGCGACGGCGAGGCGGGCTTGCCTACCGGCAGGCAGGGTCGCGAAAATTTCGAGTGACGACAAGAATTTATTCGTGATGACAATTATTTATCCTACAATCGTAATTTCTTCCTCCCCTTCTTTCTTTTTCTTTGGCACGATGCCGTGTGAAAGTATAAGTGCATTGTACTCTTCCTTTTCGAGGGTCTCGACTTCAATCAATTTCATCGCAATGGCATCGAGTACTATTTTCTTTTCTCTGACAATTGTTCGCGCACGTTCAAGCGACTCATCCATAATACGTTTCACTTCAGCATCAATTTTCTTCGACATGTCTTCAGAATAATCTTTGTCATTCACACCGCGACCAAACATTGCCTGCCCGCCGTCTGATTCAAAAGCAATTGGGCCAAGACTCTCACTCATCCCCCAGCGTGTGACCATGGCGCGAGCAAGTGACGTCGAAACTTGTAGATCATTTGATGGACCAGTCGTAATATCACCGAAGATTAATTCCTCAGCAGCATAACCACCAAGTGACATAGCAATATCATCAAGAAACTCAGCGCGAGATTGAAGTCTACGATCTTCTAGTGGAATCTTGAGTGTATACCCACCTGCGCGTCCACGAGCGACAATGGAAACTTTATGCACTGGATCCGAGTGCGGTAGTACTGAAGCTATGAGCGCATGTCCGGCTTCGTGATAGGCAGTAATTTTCTTTTCTTCTTTGCTCATGAGATGACTTTTGCGCTCAGGACCAAGCATGACTTTCTCAATTGAGCGTACCAAATCAAACTGTCCAACTTTTTTGCGATCCTCACGTGCAGTGAGAATTGCCGCTTCATTCATGAGAGAGTAGAGATCTGCCCCAGAGAATCCTGGTGTACGCTCAGCAATTACTTTCAAATTTACATCTTCTGCAAATGGTTTCTTGCGGGCATGAATTTTTAATATTTCCTCCCGATCAGATCGATCAGGTAAATCTAGAATCACTCGGCGATCAAATCGCCCTGGGCGCAGAAGCGCTGGATCAAGAACGTCAGCACGGTTGGTGGCTGCCATGACGATAACTTTCTCATTTGGTTCGAATCCATCCATCTCCACAAGAATTTGATTGAGTGTCTGCTCACGCTCGTCGTTACCTCCCCCAACACCTGTTCCGCGGACACGTCCGACTGCATCAATTTCATCCACGAACACAATTGCGGGCGCAGCGCGCTTAGCCATTTGGAAAAGGTCGCGTACACGTGAAGCGCCGACGCCGACGAACATCTCGACAAATTCTGAACCTGAGAGGTGGAAGAATGGCACTGATGCCTCACCTGCAACAGCACGAGCAAGAAGTGTCTTACCGGTACCTGGCGCACCAGTGAGAAGCACGCCTTTGGGAATACGTGCGCCAATCTCAAGAAACTTCTTAGGATTTTTGAGAAAATCAACAATTTCTTTGAGTTCCTCTTTGGCTTCTTTGGCGCCAGCAACATCTTTGAAGGTCACCCGATTCTTGGAGTCATCAGGATTGGTCACACGTGCCTTTGATTGACCAAAGGTAAACGCTTGCATACCGGCACCTTTGACTTGGCGGGATATAAACCAGAAAAATACCACAATAAAGAGAATCGGAATTAAAATAGGTAAAATATTGAGAAGCCAGAAGCCTACACCTGATTCACTTTTGACTGTGATTGGAGCTTTGGCAAGCATCTCTGGCGTCACTCCATAATTGACGAGACTCTCAGAAAGTGAGCTCTCCGTCTCCTTTTTGGCTTTGGCGATGGTTCCGTCGACAAGTTTAATCTCAAGTTTGTCGCCCACCACATCAATCGAAGTAACTTCATTGGTTTCAATTTTTTGTGCGAGTTCTGAAAGAGAAATCTCTGTCACCTTAGTCACCGAATCAGAGATGAGCGAATAGAGAGCTGCAAGGAGCATGAAAATAAGCACCACAAGCGCAATATGGTTTGAAAACCGCGGAGCATTTCCCGCGGGCTTTTTCTGTTTGGTGTCTTTGTCTTTGTTTGAATTAAGATTGATGAATTTTGACATATGAAAATATAATCAGGTCGTATTGATAATCAAATCATCGATAGCTTTTTTGAATTCTTTCCATTGAGTACTAGTGACAGAGACTTCTTCGTTTTTAGAGTTGAATGCCTTACCCTCTTTCGTAAGCGTAACGGTCCCTTCCCATAACGAGTTTGCAACCTTATTTGTGATTACGTAGATGAATTCATTCTTAGCATTATTGTCTTTGTGTTTGTACTCAACCACAAAGTGTATTTGGCTAGTGTCCTTGTCCACCAACCGGTGTGCGGGACTTAGGATTCCTCCGAGCTTCTTATCCAAATCCTCATATACTTCCTTGCCAGAGCGTAAAGACTCTTCATTATTTTCATAATGGCCTTGATACGTTACCCCAGAATCTTCACTGAATCCTGCATTTCCCATAGCGAGAGTATAACGTAAAAGTGGGTAAGTTCAAAAACTGTTTTTTGAGAAAATAAAAAAACGCGGCAAAGAATTATGCCGCGCGCTTCATTAAAAATGTACACTCTAAACCAAAGTCGGCTCCATAACTACATTTCTCCTTTTCAGAGCCTGTAGGTATTCGGTCTCTTTACCATCTCTCGGGAAATAACTCCTGTCGTCTGGTTGTGGTTCTTTAAAGTAAGTAAAAGGATTAGGATCGAAATTATTAAAATAATCTTTCATTAACATTCGATCTTCTTCTCTCACTTTAATTCTTCCTGCCTTTAGGGAATAGTGTGCGGCAATTACCGCAAGGAGGTGTTTCGGTTTAAGACCTACAGCACAAGCATTGCCAAACTCAACAACTTTAACTCTCCTACTCACCTCTCCCTTAAGAACGCCTTCTTTAAAAGCATCGTAAGGGATCAGACTAAAATAGAAGTGCATATGTTGTCTATCAGTGCCACTAAGTTCCGGATGATCTTCAGGAACCCAGGTACTTAAGACCTTTTGCATTCTTAGACTTGCGCTGATAGCTAGCCCAAGTTCGTGAGTGCAAATCCTCCTAATTGTCTTCTCAGGATTCTTCTCATCGACTTTCATTTCCTTTCCACCAGCGTGTTTATGCTCAGGCTGATTGACCCCATCTGTTGACTCAATAATAATTAACATGAGTCTATTGAGCGGGGTAAAAAATGCGAGTACAACGAAAGTAGAGTAGGTGTTATAAAATGCTTGCACCTGAGGCTTCATTTTTTCTTTTATCTCCCCAGCATCAGGAGAGTTGTAATTATCTTCCTGAATTCGAGACCGGCGATTAGTCTTGCGATATGCCTTAAGTGCATACTCATTCTTTGGGATAGGCTTCTTATAGCCTGGCCCAAGGTCTTCGTAACTTACTTTTCTTTTAGACATTTTTTTATTTTTTTAGTTCTGCCTAGTATTATATCACCAATATATATCGATGTCAAATAAAAAACACTCCTTACTTAGGAGCGCCTTCACTATAAATTTGGGCCGAGAGCTCAACAAGAATATCTTGAAATACAGTGTGTCTATAATTGAACTCTAACTTTGGTAAATTAAGAACATCGTGGAATCTTACATCCGTTAGTTGACCTTTCTCTTTTTCAGCCTCTGTTAACTCTACTTTTGGTAATACCGATCGACTTATCACCGCGTAATAAAGGGCTGTCTGTTTGTCATAGAAATAACCATCCTCTACCTGTCCGCCAGCACGATTAAATTGGTCCTTCTGAATGATGCCTTCGTGTGCTAGGAGAATCAGGAGATCAGGATCTTGAATATCAAAACCACTGATAATCAACTCTTCTATAAATTCGCGGATTATTGTATCACGTGCACTTAATTCACCTGGATCTCTCTTCCCTCCAGGCGGAAACCACCCTTTATATTTTTCTTCGGAAGAGCAGACTAAAAGGAGGTACAGTCTCTTCCCACACCAAACAAAAAGTGCAAAGCGAGCATTCGTGTAATCAGAAAATGATCTTTCTGTCTTTTCCATTTGTTATTCAATTTCTAATTCGCAGAATACCACAATTACTGGTATTTAGTCAAATAATCAAAAATAAAAACCTCGTCTTCACGAGGCAAAAATTGGCTTGTCAATCAATTCTTTGAGCTGGCTTAAAAATAAGTCTCTTTCTTTGTATTCTAAAATTTTGAAACCTTTCCTTTGGACTGTTTCAAGTGTTCGGAGATTATCGTCAATAAAGAGACACTCTTCTGCCTTATGATCACACTTACTAAAGAATTTTTTGAGAAAGATATCATCTCGTTTGATTACATTCTCTTCCCCAGAGAAGAATATGTAATCAAATGCCTGCCATAATTGCTTACTACTGTAGCGCCGTACTTTCTGGGCTTTGTCCTGGCTTAGATCAGCCATTAGGGCAGTTTCATAACGTTCTCTTAGTAAAATTATGTGTTCTAAAACTTGGTCATCGACATGAGGCGTAAGAAATCTTTCCTGCTCCTCAATGATAATTGATTGGGAGCTTTTGTATATTCTTTTTAAACCATCCCAGAACTTACTACTTTGTCTCAATCCTTTTAAATAGTAGTACACTTGCAACCTTTCCAGTTGATCTTTCAGTTCTGCCTCGTTTATATTCAATTTACTAACTAAACGCTCCTTAAATGATCTAAAGTCAGAGGTGTCAATCATTCGATGCCAATCGAAGATGAGCACTTTTATTTTTTCAAAATCAATACTATTAAAGTCCATGGTGTTCATTTTCTACTACTAGGATACAAGAATTTGTGCAAAAGTCAATGTCTAATCTAAGTAATTATCTAATTTGATTTGACAAATATAAAGATATATGTATAATATAAAAAGAAAATTCATTCGTATGGATAAAAAAGAAGGGATGACTCATAAACAGAGGATAACCCACGTCCGAATAATTGTTGAACTAATCGGACAAAAAAAACGCCATTTCATTGGAGTAAGCGAGCCACATAAATGTAGTCAACTTTTCTTACCTGGGGGCCATGTAGAGCGAGGCCAAAGTGCGCAAAATGCAGCTTTAATTGAACTCTACCAGGAAACTGGCATCACCTTATCAAAAGGTTGTCATCTACATAAATTTGGTACACCAATGAGAGGAAATCATGGTGGTTGCGTACTCTATTATTGGGTACAAATCCGGAGAAAAGATCTGGGATTACTCAAACCACAATCCGGAGATGAAGTGAAAGGGGTAAAAATTTTACTTCCCCATGAATTACAGAAGATGATAAAGAGTCATCGCAAACATTTGTTAAAATATATTAACCAGGTGCCCGTAGGCGCCTGTTTTATTTTTTGTGGAACTGGGGAGAATCGAACTCCCGTGCACATATGTTCTATACTCGATTCTACATGTGTAGAGTATTTAGCTTTCTCTGCAAGGAGAAAGTACTGCGCAGATAATCTCTAAACACACAAAATAATTATCTACTGAGCCTCATTGATTCACACTCTGACTGAGACAAGAAAGAGTGCTACGAGAAGAGTATTATGCTCAATATATCCGCTTCTCGGCCGAATATATGAACACCAGCGTGGCCGTTAGGCGAAAGCTGGAGCAAAACTAAATCCGTAAGGACTTGGGATTGCTTTAGCGACTTTGTTTGCAGTTAGTCGTGTGCATGAAGTTTTACGAGATTCATGCGGACTCGACATGCTCGGGAATAGAGGCATACGTGTCGATGCCTAGCAGTCCCCTAAAACATTTTTGTCTGGCAAAAATGTTCGGGCGTCCATTTTATTCCATAAAATGGATTAGCCCTACAATACGTGTAGGTTATGTCCTACTCTGTAAATACTTTTTCTTTAAATTAGCTTTAAAGCGAGATGACCATAGGCTTTTTAAAAACCTTTCTCGGTTATAAGCTTCTCCTTTGTCCTCATATATTTCTTGGTATAAGCAGTTAAACGGCCTGCGGCCTTTGGTGGATTTAACTTTGCCATCGTTGTGGCGTTTTAACCTTTTTTCAAGATTACTTGTACATCCAACATATAACCCTTTATCTTTTTCACTGATCAAAATATATACAGAGTAGGACATATTCTTATTAAGTTCTCAAAGTTCTTTTCTTTTTGCTTCTCTATCGAGATCTTTCTTCTTGATTGATTCGCGCTTATCATACTCTTTCTTGCCTCGCGCGACCGCAATCTCAAGTTTGAGCCTCGGGCCTTTACTATAGAGTACGACGGGTACAATCGTCAAACCTTTCGTGTCCCCCGCTTTGGCAAGTTCCATGATTTCACTTTTTTTCAGGAGTAAGCGGCGTGTGCGCATCGAGTCATATTCATCTCTCAAATTTTTCGGCTGGTACGGTGGAATGTCCATACCCACAATATACGCTTCCCCACCACGAATGATCACATGGGCTCCGAGAAGATTCCCCTGTCCAGCGCGCAATGATTTGACCTCATGACCAAAAAGCTCAAGACCTGCTTCATATTTGTCTTTGAGTTCGTAGTTGAAATGAGCTTTTCGGTTTTGAATGATATTAGCCATACCTACTCTGGTTTCCAGACACTCTCTGAGAGCCCTACCCCAAGAAGTGTAATAAATTTTTCTTTTGCAATTGTAGTAGGAGAAATATCTTTTGGATTGAGTCCACCATTGAGTAGCGAATTTGTTGCCGGGTCATAGAACCAATCTTTGATTTCATAGATCCGTCCTGTATTCGATAGATACAGTGGATCTTCGTTTTGTAATTGAATATTTCTCTCCGCTGCTTCTTCGACACGAATCACAAGTGCAAGCGAGCGCAAATCAACTTTTGACGGCTGTCTTGAGAGCACATTTACATGACCGCTCCCTAGTTTCTGTGCGACCACATCATACGAGCCTGCAAGTGAAGAACGTAAATAGCCTGGCAGACTTGGATTATCTGATTCAATGAAAATTCCTTTCATTGATCTTCCTCGTTGAATAAAACTAAAAGGAGATGCTTCACCTTTTGCGATTTTCTCTTTCACTTCAGCTGGCATGTGTTTAGTGCGTCGCTCTTCTTCAATGAAGTGTGCCTCAAGGAGCGGCAGAATATATTCGACAACTTTATTCGGCTCTTCGCCATAGACTTTGTTGAGCGATGAGATAAGACCTGAGAGTCCGAAAGCTTTATCAAGTGCGTCATTTGAGAGTGTGCCTTTGCCAAAGAAATCATCACGTCGCGCGTATTCGAGTAGCTTCGAAATTGAGGGATCTTTTTCAACTTTAAGAAACTGCGCAATAAGAAGTGAGGCGGTAATTCTTTCTTTGTTGTGATGATCAAATTTCCCTCCGCCAATATCAATCAGAATAGTTCCCTCCGTCTCATACTCTGATTCTGCCTTCCCTTCGGGTAACGAGGCGAGGACTTCAACTCGCGCATTTAAAACTCCTGGAAAAATCTCTTCACCAAATTTCCGCAAGATAAATATCCCGACAATGGTGTCAGGTTGAGGTCGGGTCGGAAGGATAATTTTAGTAAACTCCATTACTTTTAGTATATATCTAAAAGTAATAAAGGTTTATATAAGGAATATTGACTATATTAATACTTTATTGTACAGTAAAATAAGAAACAAACTTGAGGTCTGGAGGCCTCTCACAATGAAGTTCTTAAAAAACTTACTAGGCTGGCTACTACCACGGCATATAATTATTGCTACCCATGATGGACCATTCCATACGGATGACACATTCGGATGTGCAACGGGAAAACTTTATTTTCAAAAACTTTACCCATCTGCATATATTGAAATTATTCGTACTCGGGATCCAAAAATTTTGGCAAAGGCAGACATGGTTGTCGACGTAGGTAATATATATAATCCCGACACACTGAGATGCGATCATCACCAAGGAGGTGTATGGTCACATAGAAATGGCATACCTACTGCTGCACTCGGTTTAGTCTGGGCAATATGCGGAAAAATTATCTGTGACGGGAATGAGGCAGTGTACCGGAAAATTAAAACTGTCCTTATCTATCATGTTGATGCCATAGATAACGGCAAGGAAGTTTCTACCCTCAATTACAAGCGCATGCACGTAGCAACTATTCGTGAAGCAATACGGACGTTCTTACCAAGTAATGACGAATTGAATCACAAATTCAATTATGACACTGCTTTTGATCGGGCCGTTGCATTTGCAGAACATTACCTGTCTCGGGAAATACAGAAGGCATTAGATGAAGAGAGGCTAATTCCTGAGGTAACAGAACACTTCAAGACATCGGAGAGTAAAGAGGTTCTTATCTTCGATAAATTCTTGCCTTGGGCAGAGGTGCTGCGACAATTTCCTGATCCAAAGTTTGTAGTCGGCCCATCGAACACTAACAAGGGTGCCTGGTCAGTCACTTCCGTAAATAAACAACGGGAACTCAAAGATACCCAATTATACTTACCAGAAATCTGGCGAGGAAAGATTGGCAGTGAGCTCGGTGCCCTTACTGGCTACGATGACGTGCTGTTTTCCAATCCTAATGGTTTCAATATGGTTGCCGAATCTAAGGAAACATGTATCAAACTTGCCGAGCTGGCGATCGAATTATCCAGAAAAACGCTTATTTAATAAGGCGTTTTTTATTTGCGTGATAACTTGACTTTATACTTAAAATATGCTATCATGCTATCAGACAAAAAATAAAACTAAATGCAACAGCAAGAAGTATTCCCAAAAGAGGGCATCGAAATTGACGTCCTTTTTACGCCAGAAAAAGTTGGCAAACCTTACCGTCCTATAATAGGACCGGATGGATTACTCGAGGTTGGTGAAGGAAAGATAACTATCTTCCTAACAATTAATCTCAAAAAAAATCCTTTATTCTCCTTATCGCAACCTTTTTCATTGGATATGGAAAAAGAAACATACGGAATGGAGAGGGTGGGTAGCAGGCAAAATGATGAATTAAAAAGGTTTGATTACAGTGTGATTACGGAACGCGATCATCCAACCGGGCCGGTTCTAATCGATTCATACCCTTATAACGGGTTCCGCCTGCTCAATGTTTTCGAAAAAAACGGTAACATGCAGGTACAGGTGTTTGGAATCGGGATTACAAATCAGAAAGGGAAATTTTATCTGGTATCCCAAAAAGTTTACGATTCAATCGCTTATCTTGCCAACAATGAAGCTTCTATTCGGGAATTCACAGGAAAGCAGTGGTCAGGCGTTCGTAAGTTGCTCACTAGGATGATCACCAATGCTGGAAAAATGAAGATCCTCAAAAAGGATCCCCCTCCGCAAGCATTATTGCAACCATTGCCAAAAATGGGATTTTCCGTGAGATGGTTTTCTTTGCTCTCAGGAACTGGAGCGGCAGTTGATAGCAAAGGAAAAAATCATATGATTCATTATAATGATTTCATCTTCGCAAATGGCAGTCTGGTTTATTTAAACCCTGGTGACCTGGTAACCGGTAAGATTGTACCGCATACCGGCTTTGGTTCCTTCAAAACCAAAATCGCAGATGTCCGCCGGCTATTCACTAAATAGTTCCTTTTTAAATTCACCAAACCCCGGGTTGCGCAAGCGGCCTGGGGTAAATTATTTTTATACTACTTCCTAAATATAATAATGCATGGTATACTTTGGTGATGAATGACGACGTAGAGAAATTTAACCCAGGTAAAGAAAATAAGGGTTTCAACCCAGATAATTTTAATACTGAATTAGCGGAAGATGGTGTAACTGTCGTACCCATCATGACTTCTGAGAAAAAAGAGAAGATGCAAAATAGCACTACTGTTATTCCCATTACTAGGGAAGGTGAAGATGGCGAAGATAATTCCCTCTCAAAAACTGCTTAAAAACGTTGACTTTTATTAATATATAGGCTAATATCCCGTATACCAATTCATAATCATAGGTGTTGAAAGAGCGAACAAATAAACAAATACGTGCAACAGAACTTCGAGTCATTGATGAAGACGGTAGTAATATCGGTGTTCTCAGCCTCGAAGATGCGCTCAAGCTCGCAATGGAACGCGGACTCGATCTGATCGAAGTCGCCCCAGATGCCAAGCCACCCGTTGCCCGAATTATGGAGTTTGGTAAGTACCAGTATGCTGAACAGAAAAAGCAGCGTAAGATGCGCTCAGGTGCCAAAACCACTGAGACGAAATCTGTACAGATCAAAATCGGCACTGGCGATCATGATCTACAATTGAAAGCCAAAAATGCCAGTAAGTGGCTCACTGAGGGACACCGTATCAAAGTTGAACTCTACCTCTCAGGCCGCGCGAAATACCTTGATCCGAAGTTCCTCAAAGAGCGCATGGATCGCATGCTGAACCTCATCACTGAAGAATTCAAAGTCGGTGAAGAATTCAAGAAAGGCATGAAAGGCTACACCATAGTTATCGAGCGCGCCAAGAAAGCTTAAGTTTCAAATTATTAATTACGAAGTACGAGTATATGTCAGAGAAAACTAACAAATCATTTAGTAAACGATTAAAACTTACCAAAAATGGCAAGGTTCTTGGACGAAAGCCTGGGAAAAATCATTTTAATGCTCGTGCCTCACGTGTCACTCAGCTTGCCGGCCGTAAATCCCAGACATTTAATATGACACCTAAAACAAAAGGAAGATTTTTACCAAACGGCTAATATTTCTATTTACTACTAACTACCTACTACTTTTATGGTTCGAATTAAACGAGGAGTCATCAAAAATAAGCGCCGCAAGAATATCCTTGAGAAAACCAAGGGCTATCGTTTCGGCCGCAGTACTAAGAAAGCCCAGGCAAAGGAGGCTATCGCCCACGCTGGTACGTACGCTTTTGCTCACCGACGCGACAAGAAAGCTGATCGCCGAAGTCTCTGGCAAGTCCAGATCAATGCAGCTGCACGTACACATGGAATCTCTTACAGTGTCTTTATGGATAAGCTTAAGAAGAAAGGGATCTTAGTTGACCGCAAAATCTTGGCGCTCCTTGCTGAACACTCACCAGAAACATTTGCTCGAGTTCTCACTTCAGTAAAATAATCAAAATAAAAAAACCGCTCATATGAGCGGTTTTTTATTGTTTTGGTTTTTTAGCAATTTCAAATTCTTTAATCTTATCTATCGCCACAAGCGCCATCACTTTCTCTACCAGTCGCTTTGGATCAGCATCGAAAACAATCTTCGCATTAGGCCGATGACCCTGTTCGAGAATCATTTTAATCTCCTTATCCATTTCCCAAGGTCCTTCTAGTACACCAATTGGCTTACCATCTTCAAAGGCAATCGTGAACTCATGAATCGTGCCAATACGTCCGCAGCCGAAAAACATTGCATCTGTACTTCGAGTGAAGAGGAGGTCACGTCCTGGATAGCCAAAGCCGGTATAAACAATAAGATCAGCATAATCGAGGGGCAAGTTATAGACTTCTGCATGCTCACGCTCACCGGAGGCTGGCGAGAAGCCGATTACCATACCATGCTCCTCTTTGGCACCCATGGCAGTCCAGAGTGGAAAACCAGTCGTCGCACCAGTCACCAAAACTCCACCTTGGCGTATGATTTCTCGGCCAAGCTCTTTGGCTAATTCCAAAGCATTAGGTCCACAAAAACCTGTCTCAGCAGCACCAGAGATGCCAACTTTGATTTTAAGATGATTGTGCTTGTCACCGTTGCCAATTGGGCCGTTGTAACAGAGGTATTCAGTCATTGAATTAGTAAATAGTGAGTAGTTAATAGGAAATAGTAATATCCAATACAATCATTTTAACACACAAGTTCAATTGTCGAACCACGCTCTGGCACAATTGCTTCGAGCCCTAAATAATCGCGTACTTTCTGAGCAATAAACATTGATGACTTTGGCTCACCCATCACACAAAACACTTTTTTGAGCGTAGCTGAAAGGTCTTCGACAAATTGGATGAGATGATCAGAATCCTTGTGGCCTGAGTAGCCATTGATCATCGCCACATGCGCGCGCACTGGCACTTTCTCACCATAGATACGAATAGTCTTGGCACCTTCTTGAATCTCACGACCGAGCGTCCCGAGCGACTGGTAGCCCACTAGGAGGATCGTATTGTTGGCATTGGGAAGATAATTACGCTCATGATGGATAATACGTCCGCCGTTAGACATACCAGAGCCTGCCATGATGATTTTGGGATCAGGTGTCTCAACAATATGCTTTGAATCCTCAGTCGCGAGTGTCACTCGAAGTCCTGGAAAATTGAAGACATCATTGCCGCTAGCGATAACCTGGCGGGCTTTGTCATTAAAAAGATTCTGATGACGACGGAAAATATCAGTCAGATTAATCGCAAGTGGCGAATCGAGAAAAATAGGCATTTTCGGCACTCGCTCATTCTCCACAAGGTCATCAATCTCAAACATAAGCTCTTGAGCTCGCTCTAGTGAGAACGTTGGAATAATGAGTGTTCCTTTTCGTTTAAAATTATCTTGAATTGCTGTTGCTAGTTGTTGTTTGCGAATATCATGTGAGTCGTGATTACGATCACCGTAGACTGTTTCCATGATTAAGTAATCAATATCTTTGGGCACGGCAGTATCACGAAGAATCGGCGATGGAGAGTTACCCAAATCACCTGTGAAAAGTATACGCTTGCCATTATACAGAAACTCCACCATTGCTGAGCCGAGAATGTGTCCTGCATCGTGGAAAACTACCTCCATATCAGGCAGTGGCACTTTTTGGTTATAGTCAAAACCTTCCCAAAGTCCCAACACTTTCTCAACCACCTCGGGCGTATAAATGTCACCAAGATTATGCTCTGGTACGCGACCGAGAATTCCTACCGTATCCATAAGCATTGGCCGAGCGAGCTCTCGAGTCACTTGTGTGGAATATATTTTGCCACGAAAACCATCGGCATAGAGTTTTGGAATGCGACCGATGTGATCAATATGGGCATGTGTGATAAAAAGAACTTCGATTGATTTGGGATCGTAAACAAACGGCTCCCAGTTAGTCTCATCAGCAAGTTTTGATTTCTGTTCGAGCCCGCAATCAATAAGATATTTGTGTGATTCACTTTCGAGTAAAAAATTAGCGCCGGTAACAACACCAGTGCCGCCTGCAAATGTCAGTTTGAGTGTTTTAGTCTCCATATGTTTTAGGTCTATGTATTATACACGAGTCTCTGACTTATCCATGAATAACAGTAGTGCAGTCATACCTCCAGAGAGATCAAAAAACAAATCAGAAATTGAATCAAGTCCTGTAACAAGGATGGCTCCACTCACTATCTGTACGATAAGTTCATAAAGTTCCCAGAGTATGCCAACAAGTATCACAGAGCCAATAATATAGAGGATTGCTCTGGTGCGATTTCCCTCATAGTGACATCTAAAAAAGCGAAACCCAAAGGTGATACAAATAAGGGCAGTAAAGACTCCCCCAAGGAAATGCATGGGCATATCAAACCACCATACAAAGTAATACCAGTGCAGATATGAGGCAATAGTGTTAATAACGACAATCGTTACAGCAGTAATCGCAAGCCAGAATCGAGTACGGTGGGTGTTCATAGATGAATTATACATGAAAGCAGAGGCAGTAATCAAAATCCGTCCTTCGCATTGCGTTGGACGGATTTTCATTACGGCTATCTGGCATTTATTACCTTAGTCTTGAGACAAGGTGGGCAGATGGATGATGTACAAAAGCACATCAGCACGACTCTTCCCTAAAAGAAATGTGTCACTAGGTAATAAATCAGATAGTCGTGCATTTAGTATAACGAAGCTCTATATGAAGTGCAACATAGACGAATAAAAAATTTTGTTTTAAAAAGTTATACGCTATTTACAACTTATTTTGAAGATTCCATTATTCCATCGATAGTTTCATCATAGTGTACTGACTCGAGGAGAAGTGAGTACGCATATATCTCGTCTTCGTTGAACCAATGTTTAATTTCCATTTCTGCTTCACTTGCAGAACCAGAAGCATGGACAATATTTCTAATGGCACGATTATCATCGTCGGCCATTTTGTATGAATCAAGTACATAATCACCTCGAATAGTTCCTGGCGCTGAAGTCAGAGGCTCAGTACCACCTACAATTTTGCGAACAATAGTCGCAGCGTGTGCTCCTTGCCAGATCATGGGAATGACTGGAGAGGCAGAGAGGTATTTTTTCAACTTTTCTAATACCATACCGGAAACTTCCATAGGATCATTTGAAGGTGGCGTGAGACCTTTATCAATATAGCCTTTGATCACCTTAGTACCATTACTCATCCGCCAGCCCGGATCAAGGATATAATGAGCTTCAGTATGTTCTGGCGACGGATGCATCATCTTAATCCCAACAAGCTTCAGTCCAACTCTTTCAAAACGAGAAATAACTTCACCTATGAGACCACGTTGAATACCATCAGGTTTGACAATGACTAATGTTTGCTCGAATTTTGGATGCTTCATAATAGGTAAAAAATAGAAAATAGTTACTAGTAAATACAAAGTTAATCAAAACAAAAAACGCTCACGCGCTTTATCACTGCCTCAAGGTCATCTTAGCAGATTTTGTCCTAACTTTCAAATCTCTGCCACTCAGTTTTAATACCCTTGCGCTTATTCTCGGCCATCACCAACTCATCTAAAATACCATCCATGAGATCGTATGATTTTGCTTCTTCGAATGTTGCCCAAACAAATGTTTCAACTTCTTCCTCTTGAATCGTAACTTCCCCACTCTTATAGTCAGCAGTACATGAGATGACAAGCAT
>JACCDG011328741.1_pt1 | contig 71877 bp, 71 predicted proteins | sample 7442471 | NCBI WGS metagenome assembly JACCDG01 (sample SAMN15323444, study PRJNA562643) | freshwater metagenome | isolation source: river surface water | place: USA:Blue River Watershed | collected 2017-08-17 | reverse complement strand
GTTGTTGGATCTGCAAACTGTGGTCCTGCAACTATATTTGCCGAACAGAATATTCAGCAATATCTCAAGGTTTCTTCTTCTATGTTGCCATACAACAAGAAAGATCTCTACTCTGTTATCGCAGACGGAAATAGTATGAACCTTGCAAAGGTAGACGGTAAAAATACTATCGAGAGTGGAGATTTTGTTTTGGTAGATAGTGGGTACAAAAACTACAAGAACGGAGATATCGTTGTTGCTGTTATAGACGGTATGGCAACTATCAAGCGATACAAAGATGATAAAGCGAATCAGCGCATCGTACTTGAAGCAGATTCAACAGATAAATATCTCCCGATATTTATTCACGAGGGTGATGATTTTCAATTAAGTGGAAAAGTTGTCGGAATTATTAAAAGTTAATCAATGAAAAGATATGGCAAATTATCATGTTACAAATCCAAAAGGCTCTGATGACTGGCGAGTAAAGCGAGCAGGGGCTGATCGTGCTTCTGCCACAGCAAGCACTCAAAGAGAAGCGGAAAAGATAGCGAAAGACTTATCAGCAAAATCTGGTGGAGGTGAAGTAAGAATTCACAAACCAAATGGAGGTCCAATCCGAGACAGCGACACTGTCTCACCTGGTCGAGATCCGTTCCCACCTCGAGATAAAAAGAACTAATCTATGGCTTGGGAAGATACTTTTAAATCCTGGGGTAGTGCCCCTGGTGTCACAGAACAGCAGAAGATGGAAAATGCTGAGACCGCCGTACGGAAAGCCATCAAGGTGAACACTACTCTGTCGAGCATGGACATATCGATCATTCCTCAGGGTTCATACAGATCAAGAACCAATGTTAAGAATGATAGCGATGTCGATATTTGCGTATGTCTAAATTCGACGTTCTTTCCAAGATACCCTCAAGGTAAATCAAAGGAAGATTATGGAAACTCTGACGGAAGCATCTCGTTTGCTGATTTCAAAAACTTAGTCCAGAAAGCTCTTGAGGATTACTTTGGGAAAACAAGCGTAACTCGTGGGAATAAAGCTTTTGATATTCACTCGAATTCATACAGAGTGGACGCTGATGTTGTACCTGCCTTTGCGTACAGGTATTACTACGACACGGGATACGACTACCATGATCCCGAGGGAATTTGCTTCCTTGCTGACGATGGTACAAAGATCATCAACTGGCCTCATCAGACCTATGAGAACTGTAAGAACAAGCATGATGCAACTGGCAAAAGATATCGCAAGATGACTCGTATCCTAAAAAGATTGCGAAACAAAATGCAAGAAGAGAATATTGCCGAAGCAAAAGACATTCCATCTTTCCTGATACAAAGTATGGTTTGGGGTGCGCCCGATGACCATTTTAACAAGGCGACTTATTCTGCTGATGTTCGCGCTGTCCTCGCACACTGTCACAACGAAACATTACCAAACGGAAAACACGCAACCTTGTGTGAAGTAAATGATATTAAAAAAATCTACGGATCACATCAGCCTTGCACACGAGAGAAAGCACATGCTTTCTTCGCCAAAGCATGGGACTATCTTGGGTTCGAATAAAAGCTATGGAAAAAATAAACAACACAATAAAAATACACGCCCAGATCCTTACCTTCTTAATTATATGGGGTGCCGTACTTCTCATTTCGCAATCGTACACAACTATTGATCTTTGGACGGCAATGAAGCAGATTCCGCAAGCAATTTCAATTTACGCAATCATCGGGATCATTTTTACAAAATGGCTATGGCACTGGAAGTTTCTACAGGGCTGGCTCATCAAGATTCCAGATCTTCAGGGTACATGGCGTGGTGAATTGAAAAGTGACTGGATTAATCCAGAAACAGGAAAAGGCATTGATCCTATTCCAATGGTCTTGGTAATTAGGCAAACCTTTTCAAGCATCAAATGTACTTTAATGACAAAAGAGTCCACTAGCTACAGTACGACGGCAGATATAAACGTCGTTCCGAATGGAGAAGATTTGTACCTGACATACAGCTACACTAACCGACCGAAGGCGACTATTCGAGATAGAAGTGCGATCCATGACGGTGCTTCAATTTTGAAGATCATTAGTAAACCGAATAAATGTCTTGAGGGTGAGTATTGGACAAGTCGCAAGACTCGGGGAGATATGGCACTGACTTTCGACTCTAAAGACTTAACAGAGAAGTTTTAGGTTTGCTTACTAATATGTCTAATATTCCTTTCAAATTCAAATACGATATTGTATCTCTAATATATCTTGCAGATATAAATTTTCTTACCTGTGAAAAGATTTATTCAGAAGTAATAAATAAAAACAAAGAACATGAGTACTACTGGTTTCTTTTACTGTCCGCAAACAATTCCTTTAATGAAGCAGTAAGTATCCTACACACGCTACTTTGTTCAAAGAAAGATGAAGAAGTAAGAATTAAACCAGCTTTGGAAGAAGTTGTGGAGTTGCAAAGAGGTTTAATTTCAAAAGATAGTCCTGAAATGTTTAATGAGTTTATTGAAAGGATTAAGGCTGATTACCCAAGCCCCGATTTCTCAGAGTATGATTTTTTAGGTCAAATTGGTAATCGTGGAGACATTATGGCTCAATTCCGTGTTATCAAGACAACAGAAGATGGGTTAAATGATTTTGAAATAATTAAAAAGAAATTTGAGGAGTATCATTTTCATAAAATAAGGCACCAATCTGCCGCACATAAGAACAAACACCTAGAAGATCCTGCGGGAGCAAGTCAGTTGGTTTTAAAAGATGATCTTATTAAAAAACTCGGAGAAATTATTAAGGATGTTAAGATACACAGTCATTTTTGGTTTGGATATACACTAGATAACCCTAATTATTCAGTCTTGATTGCACTAGATAAATTAATTAGTAAAAGTGACAATCAATTGTAACTTTTATAGTCGATCCTGTGTCACTTTTGTCACTTTTTATGAACCAAGAAGATAAGAAAAATCATAATAATTGGACTCAAGAAGAACGAGATAGAGTGGCAGGAGTTTTTCAATGGTTACTAGATCAGGATAGGAAGCAAAACCCTCATTTGTATACAAAGAAAGCTACTCTCGAGAAGGGTCGATTAAAGACCTCTAAAGAGCTAAAATGAGCCTTACAGGGCAATGAATCCTTGGGTCGCATCTCGATTAGGCTCACAGCGGTAAGAAAAAGCACTTGAAGTTACTACTTCAAGTGCTTTTTCTTAGTGAGTGAACTGCTTCACTCACGTGCCGATGTGACGGCCGCAGTCATGTTTCAGAAAGTTTTCTTCCTGACTTTTTGAAACGGACGAGGCGGGGTAGCGAGTACTTATGAGCAACTCACACTTTAGTGTGATTAGCGCAATTAGTAACTCGTGACCACACGGTACAAAAACAAGCTCAAACATAAAACTCTCCTCCCTCTTTACTTTTTAAAAAAATACTGTAGTATAAAATAGTCGAGCTAAGCCTAAAGAGAAAGAGGTGAAGTCGTCCAGTATACATTCTGTTAATGTATTTGCTCATTAAGGAGACCATCATGAGCACTGAAGCATCCCGTCAAAACCGTATCCTCGATACGGCGCAAGCTTCTCTGCGTAACCACCTCGGCGAATTCGCTGACCTGTTTATGCAGGCGAAGATCCAACTCCTGCGCAAGATAAGCGACAGGATCGCCGCAGCAAGTACGGAAGAGGAGCTCGCCAAACTCCGCAAGGAATTGCACGATTCATTCCTTAGCGAAGAAGACATTGCGGACATGGAAGCAAAAACCACAAAGTTTTTCAACCTTGTAGAAAGCAACATTGACAGGCTGTTGGCCATCAAGGCCAAAACTCGCCAAGGTACAACACACCACTAAGGCAAGAGACTTTGCCTGCACAGCCCCCACTCTAGTAGTGGGGGTTTTACTTAGCAAAACAAAACCACCCTTTCGGATGGTTTATCTAATGTGTCATAATTTCTTCTTTAGCTGGACGAAATGAGCCGTTACAAAATGTTTTTATAACATGGCCATCTTTTTCACTTACAACATCAGTTGTCTCACATCTTATTTTCGGCTTATGTTCAGGTAAAAGATAAAAATCTGGTTTACTCTTATCCTCTGTCAAAAAAGCCGGACTTAATGTAAAAAACTGACCACAAACCTGACAAAAGGCTTTTCTGTGTCCCATGTTTATCCCTGTTTGATGTTTAAGGAAGTAAAATTACCAAGCAGAAATCTGGCAAAACATTACCGCTCTATCTATTTGTTCTTTTGTTAAATCACCCAAAGGTTTATCCCCGAGTTCTCTAACAATACTTTCAGGACCGGTTTCTTCAAGATGAACAAAAAGTTCACACTGAATCAATGCTTCACGAAGCTTGGTATCTGCAGGAAAAATCTTAGTAAAAGAACCATCTAGATTTTTCCCAGATTTGATATTTTCTTCTTGCCAAGCCTTATGATTAAGATCGATCTTTTTTAAGTACTCTTTACGTTCAGATCTTTCTTTCAAAACTTTAAACGGTGTAAATGCACAGCGAAAAGAAAAAACTATACCACCAATAAAATCACAAACCAAAAAGAAAAGATTATCAAAACTCGGACCATACCCATCACCACCTGAAGCAAAACCACTGTCGTAAGGTACAAAAATTTCCACTGTTTTCACGGACTTCTCCTATTTAAAAAAGTAAATGAATCTAACCATCACACTAACATTAATATTAAAAACTGTCAAACAAATTTACCTCTCCGCCACAATCACAATGTTTGTATTTGGAAAATCAATAGATTGCTTGTTTTCATCAAGTAAGATTATCTTATCCTTTAATCTGTTCTCCTCTATCCACTTATTCTTATAAGCATTTAACTTTACTATTTTAAAATTGTTCTCTTCTAAAACCTTTTGCCAAGATGAAGTATTGAGGTGACAAAATTCTTCATTCATTTCACTTTGCCAATTATCTTCATAATCCTTGTGAAGCAAATACTCAGAAATAATTTTCAAATTAGATTTGATAAACTTCTCACCGTTTATTTCCACTTCTTCATAAGTATCAATATCTCTTACTTGCTTAAAATCATTCATAAACTTTTTAAACAATTCGTTGTTGTTTGTATTATCTCTCATATAAACAATCTTATTTGGCTCTTCTGGACCAACAACATCACGAGCAATTAATCTACCACCACTTCTTAATTGATTATATTTAAGTTTCAAATAATTATTTAAAGATTCCCTTTTATTATTATATGACCACACTTCATGTAAAGTAGAGTTACAAATAACCGTATCAACAAAGTTATCTTCAAATATCTTGTTGAGCAAATTTGCTTGAACAATATTTACAAAACTCCCACCAAAGAAACCTTCTCTTATTCTCTCATTAGCTCGTGCTATGAAGTCACTTGTTATCTCAACCCCAATCAAATCCGAATCAGGAAAATCTCTAGATATAGGTATAAATAACGCCGCATCAGCACACCCCTCATCAACAATCTTGCCTTCAACTATATACGGCTTGATATCGTTATACTTAAAATTAATCACCTCCTCATTACTCATATCATAAGCATAAGTATGATAATTACGAGTTTCTGTGATACTGCCTGTTTCTTTGAGAATTGGATCAAGCCAAATCTTTTCTGTCTTATTTATTATCTCGTCTTGATTTTCGAAAACGTATTTTGATGGAATAGAAATATTTTCCCAAAAATAGTTTTCATCTTTTTCTTTATATAACTTTTCAAAAAGTTTAATGTGATCAACCTGTATCTCTATGGTTACAGAATATCCATTTTTTATAAAAACTTCACCCAAATACTTACCATAAGAAAAAACGTGTGTGTTATCATTATTTAAATCTAATTCAGTATTATAATTTACATACTTAATTATATTAGAAGCAAAATCATCTGTTTTATAAAAATGTGGTATACAAACTATTTTGTGTTTAAAATCAAATTCCTTTTTTAAACTATTAATTAAACTATCAACCATATTAATTCTGTACAAAATATCCAAGGAAGAATATTTACAATTATTTAGATTAGAAGAAGTAATAGCAAAAACAATATTTTCATAAGTATTATTTTTCAAATGATTAATTAAAGAATTATACTGCCCGTTACTATAAATAATATGTCTAGATGGAATAAGTAAGTTTTTCATGGACTAATTATATCAGCCAAAGATAAAATAAAAAACATCAGATCTTTTTGATTAATCTGATGTTTGAATGTCTATTTATTTTTACTAACCAAGCGAAACAGTGTCGCTAGCACGGAAAGCTTCTTCTTGTTCTTTCAATTTATCCGGCCAATTATTAATAACGTCATCAATGATATCAAAAGCAGTACGGAAATCAGCGTAAACCGACTGAAGACCAGCACTTAAACAAAGCGGATCACTATCCTCTGCAACAAAAGAAATACTTTTCTCATTACAAGCAAGTTTGTCGCCATCATTATAGTAACCATCTTTGGTGCTATCAATACGTCTTGCAAAAGTAAACATGATTCGACCAGCGCAAACAAATGTACGAAGTTCAGTTTGTCCAAACTTACCACCCATACCGCGATTGGTACTTTTATTTACCAGGTCACCCATTCCACGGCGATATACACGCCGAACGAACTTATCAAACATTTGCTGAAGAACATGTTCTTGAGCATTGCAGTAAATATTGATTTGATCTTCAATAGAACCATCATCCGTGACATCTTTAAGCATAAAACCAAGGGTTGTTTGCACCGCAGAAGATTTGTTAAGAATATCACCTTCCCCAACATCAGTGATATTAGGAACCTCGTGACCGGTTTCTTCTTCGTACATCTTACGATAAATGATGACTTCCTTATCTTCACTAGTTCGCAATTGTTCAAAAGCATCCACCATAAGTTCAGGCAAATAAGGCTCAATTCGCCAAAAATCATACTTCTTGTCACTTGGAATATCCAGATTATCAAGATAATGAATTAGGAACAAAGCAAAAGACTTTTGACCTTTCCATTTGCTTGAACCAGAGCCAACAAAAGAAATTAGTCTATCAATTAGATCCTTTTTATGCATTTTAACCTCCTGTGATTAAACAATGAAAGAACTACTCCATACATCACACTACATTAAAATAAAAAATAGTCAAATACGCTACTCCTGCTCCAAAATATTATCATGAATTCTAATCAATTTGATAGTATCTTCAATTTCTACGATTTCTAAAATATCCCCTTCTTCTGCTTTCAAAAAATCAAATTGATTATCAGCAAAGACTTCGGCCGGCCCTCTAGTTATTTCTATTTTTATATTTCTTTTAGAGTCTAAAACAACGTGGTCAGCCGCTTCTGTTGAGTTATTAAAAGCAACACCAATACCAATCTCAAAATAACTATCTGTTATAGACTTATAGTAACCAGTAGAACCAAGCGGATTAGCAATTATGACACCGTCACCAATTAACTCATGATGCAAATAATCATTGTCTACCTTTATCCTAAACCTTATCGCTGATCTCGGGTTTGCATTATGTATATTTATTTCATTAGAAGCTATTAAATAGCGCTTCTCGTTTAATGTAACTTTTAGCTTTTTGTATTCCTTTATAAAATAATTATTCTTAATAAAACCATCTATTACTTCTTGATTCTTTTTATTCTGAGCAAGTTTGCCAACATTTGTATTCTTAAGAAAAAGTTTTGGTACATTAGGATAAATAAACTCACTTTTAAGCAAGGTTCCATCCCCGCCAAAACTAACAACAAAGTCAGGGTTGTATTCATCTAACACAAAACCATGATTAATAAACTGGGTTTTTATGTCTTCAATATTTAAGCCAATAACATAGAATTTTTTCATTGTGTTTATATTATACAATCTAAATACTTTTAAGTAACATCTTAAGAAGTGGTTCGTGGGTATCACAAATAACTTTATTTGCATCTTTTAGAGAAAACCATTTAACCCTTTTTAAATCATCTCCCGCTTTTATCTTTCCGGATTTATATTTGACCAAAAACAAACTAGTCATGATTTTGTCCTCTTCGTTTCTATACCTGTGATCGTTAACCCTAACTGATCCCAAATATTTTATTTCATCTTTTATTTTTACATTTAAAACTTCTTCATTTAATTCCCTTATCGCACATTCTTCTATTGATAAATCTGTTGGGTCAACAAACCCACCAGGAAAGGACCAGAAGCCATCATTTTCTTTTTGCCCCAAAACAATTCGCTTGCTTTCTTCATCAAACAAAACAATATCAGCTGTTTGATAAGAAATAGGATATCTAAACTTGTGACTCTCTATAACCCCTAGACGAAAGCTTTCTTTTTCTTTTGGATCAGCTTCTTTGTTTCTTATTTCTGTTCCAGATATATTGTGAACCTCTTTTATGTTAATAACAGGAAATTCACCAGAATACCATTTAGCAAAAGAGTCCCTTGACCCATACAAACGAATATCTTTGTTCTTAAAGTTTTTCTTAAGTATTTTATCAACTTTTTCTGACCAAAGGTTTTTGGAATCTATTATTTCAAAAACTTTTGCATTGTTATACAAATCTTCTATCATCTCTTTTCTTACAGAAAAAGGAAGTGGGTTCCTCTTGGTTGGCGCACCACCTGATGACCCAAGCAAGATACACAATTCGTCATTTTGACTATTTACTGTATCAAGAAGATGTTTGTGTCCAACATGTAAGTTAGCAAGCTGAAACCTACCTATCACCACACCAACTGTTTTCTTTTTTAGATTTTTATTTGTTTTCATTTTTATAATTTTCTCTAAAAACATACAAAATATATTTTATATGCTTTATAAAGCAGAGATGTGTATTATTTCAGACACATCTCTATAAAAATTAATTTTTTGGTAAAACCAATTTAATAAACCTTTTACTTGGATTGATAATGACCATTGCTCCAGGCGGAAGAAAAAGCATAGAAGCATCATCAAGCACTCCATCTGCTATCACCCGACAAGAAGCATCACTAGACATGATTTGAATACTCTTTCTAGTCATAAATGTATTTATGAGTTCTCCATCGCATAGTTCTCTTGTCATAAAACACACAGATCTGTCTGAAAGAGATCTTTCTACCCAATTCTCTTTGTATGATTGTCGGATAGACTTTTCCCAACCAGTTGATCCAGTACCAGTAGAAATTACAACACCACTAGAAATTTGTGGTATTTGCCGACTATTACTTATAACAGTGTAACGACTAGAGCGAAGATCACTACGGCCGATGAAAAAATCATTAACGGCTTCCAGGTTTTGCCCAAGTGAAGTTACGGCTTCAGCAATGCTTACTTCTTCTATTTCAAAATCCGACTCTTCATTGAGTAATTCTTTAGAAGCAGAAACAAATTCATCAACAGAAAACTTCATCAATCTTCCACAAACCCGGACTGGGGTAGCGACAGTAATAACATTCTGGTTTTGAAGAAGCTTCGCAGTATTCACAAAAGCTCCATCTTCACCATAAATTATCACTACATCATTTTCTCGAAAAATAAAGTTTTGGGCTTCACTGCGTAAGGATACTACAAAATTAAGCCCAAGACCCAGGATTGCATCTTGGATCTTTTTTAGTCCAGCTTTGTAAGCTAGGTCTGGTTTTAAAACCTCTTCTTCAAACACAGACCTCGCTTCGTAGCTTTTCCTAACAGCTTCTTTAGTTCCGAGAACAACAGTCTCTCTTTCCAGTCTGGTTATCTCTTTTATGATAACCGCTCTCATGTTATTAACCTACATTTCCGGCACGAAGAGCCGCCATGAGTTCCGGGGTAATAACCACACTACCCGCAGACTTAGCGATTTCATTCAAAGCAAAAGCAGTTGAATTTCCGCCAAATGCCTCAATTTGTTTCTGTATTGCTTGTGCACGTTGCTTGTCCATCACTTCAGCGGCGGCGGCTACGGAATTAGCTTCGGCAAGCTTTGCTTTAGCTCTTTCATTTGCCAAAGTCTCAGCTTCACCAGCAGCATTCATATTCTCGCCGTGTTCTGCCTGGCGAATTGCAGCGTCACGTTTCACTTGTTCGAGTTTTGTGGTTTGCCTTGCTTGCGCAGCAGAGTTGATTAGACTCTCTGATTTTTCAGCACCGAGAGCATCCAGCACCTTTCGATCGTTTGGAGTGATCATAAAGGAAGCCGAAACGAACCCGATGGAAAAATCTGCAAGTTTGGATTTAATATCTGATTCATTTTCAAAGGAAACCAACTTAACTGAAGCAGAAATTTCCTTATCAGAAACCAAGATCTTCAGGGCCGGCGTCAACACGCTCTGCAAAGTAGCCGAAACCTGATCAGAAAAGTCGACAAGGTGTTCACTCATTTCAACGTTATAGCCAAAGTTAAATTGATTCTCTGCCATATCGACGAAACGATAAGCCACAGACACTGTCCCGACACACGGGATCTGGTCTTGACCAAGAAGTTCAACCTGAAAGCTGACCTCCTGGACACCGATAGGTATCAAGGAAACAGATTCTCCTTGATTTATCCACGGTCCAGCCTTGCCGCTACCTCTTACCACCTTATAGCCGGCCGGGTTTGAAAGAAGCTGTTGGCCAAGAAGGCCGCGCATTGTTCTTACGATGTTCATGATTCTCTCCTTTGAGAAATTGGTTTATTACAAAGAACTTCTTATGTTAGAAAATTAATTAAAACTATAATTCCTAACATTGTGTATATTATACACTATATAAAAATAAAAAGCAAACATTAGTTATACACAATTAGCTAACCCGATACAGAGCCTCGAGGTATCGAATTCCGTATTGTGTCATCCCAAACTTGATTTGGGATCCAGGGACCTAGATCACCGCATTCGCGAGGATGACACAAATACAAAAATTGACAGGTGCAAAGCATCGAGGAATTCTTTAGATTGCAGGAAAAGAAAAATCCGACCAAACTTAATTGGTCGGATCAAAGTTTTCAAACAATCACCCTTTGGCTTGCCCTGCCTTCATTACCAAACACCTTTATATACCTCTCTACTTCAGAAGCTGGGCCTACTGCCTTCTCAACATTATTCGACAACTTCACACATGGCCTGCCATCAGCATAAGCCACCTTAACAACCATAGAAAATGGACGCAGGTCGCTATTACCAGGTATGACGTTTTCGAAATTGTTGGTGAGAAGAGTTCCCCAGCCAAAAGGTGCAATATGCCTGCCATTAAAGTAGCTTGAAATTTTTTCCATCGATGGTGTATCAAGTCCATCAGAAAAAATGGTCACCTTCCCTTTAGGATCAACACCCTTCGAAGAAAGCCAGCTCATATAAGCCTCACCTTCTGCGATCGGATCTCCAGAGTCTTGGCGTTGTCCGCGCCAATCAAGAAGAAAGTCCGGAGCATTTGCAAAAAACTGCTTAGATCCAAAAGTATCAGGAAGAATTATACGAAGACCTTGACCATAAACCATCTGCCACTGTTTCAATACTTCATATTGTGCATTGCGCATTTCATCTTCATTTGAAGATATAGCGACTAGAACCATAGGCAGCTCGTGAGCATTGGTTCCGATTGGAGCAAGATCATGATGGAAAGCAAGCCAAGTATCTGAAGTGCCAGTGAACTGGTCACCCAAGACACGCTTGCACTCACCAACAACATAATCATGCCACAAGAAACCATTGCGCCTACGCTGACCAAAGTCAGCAAAGCGAATATATGGCCGAGACTTGATGAACAGAAGGTCGGATTGCAGTCGTTGATTTGCAATTGCAAAAACATCTTGCAAACCTTCTTCAGAAAGCTCCCGCATAATCCCACGATAATAAAGTTCCGAAATGGTAGCCATGGCAATTGTTTCCCAATAAGTTACTTCTGCCCACCTGGCGGTAAAAGTTACTTCAATTGCACCATCTTTCTTCTCAATTTTCCAACCAGACAAACATAACCCCTTAAGAAAACTTAAGTAATCTTCGCTAAACATATTCTTTTCATAAAGATCCATACCACGCAAATAGTAAAGATCAGTTTTGCGAAGAGAAAGAGAAGAAATATATTCGAATGACTGCCTCAATTCACTCTCATCTACATACTTGAACAAACGAATCGCTTTATCCCTGATGGTAAGTTTGAAAGTTACCAAAACATCAGGATAGAAACGATGAATGAATTGACCCATGGTGAACTTATAAAAATCGACATCAAGCAAACTCTGAACCGGAGGAACAAATGTTTTACTGTGCAGATTTTTGTAAACCTTGTTTGCTACTTCACGAAGCTTTGAGCTCATAATGATCTCCTTATTTAAAAACTTTGTTGTAAAAGAACTTATTGCCATTCTTCTATAGCTCAAAACAGACACTACATCAGAATGATTATTTAGTCAAGTTTTATTTTGACTATGTGTATAGTATACACTAAGTAGTTTTTAAAGTCAAGAAAATTTGTAAACTTTATTCACAATTCTTAATTAAGCCTTATTTTGCAGCACTTTTTCTTTTAAGACTAAATACTTCTTAGATAAAAAGGTTGGCACAATAGTATCTCTTCTATCAAAACCAAAGGCTCTTCTTGATGTTAAAAAAACAGGAGGAAGTTGTACCCTTTTGAATTCAGTATTGAGCGCTCGCCATGCCCATTCTAAGTTGTTTACAAAAGATAAGTCATCATTAAAATATTTTTTGATAACACCTACGTCACAACCCAAATCCTTTTCAAGTGATCCGTCAATATACTTCTCTAATATATCAGATATACTCCATCTTTTTTCTACAAAAGCAAGAAGTAGCTTGTCGTGGTATTCATAAAAGATCGGATCCCCCCTCCCTTCATCAACATTTTGGTTTTCGGAAAGTTCAGCACTTGGAACAATATCTAATATTCCACTTGGGATTATTTCTTTATTATTCTTTTTATTAATATATCTTGCCAAATCATAAACTTGCCCTTTCCATAAATCTCCAAGAAACGATGCCGCCCCAGCTGCATCACCATAAAGTGTAAAGTAGTTTAAGGATACTTCTGTTTTGTTACCATTATTTGTAAACACACCGGATACATGTTGAGAAATGCTTGATAAAATATTTCCTCTTATTCTGGCTTGCATGTTTTCTTTGGTTAAAGTACTTAACTTATCAAAGCCACCATTTTCTAAGTTTTTTATTTCTGTTTCAAATATCTCTTCAATAGATACCACCTTATACTCTACACCTAAATTATCTGACAACTTTTTTGCTAAAGATTTTGTTGTCTTTGAATTAAACTTACTTGGCATGTTAACAGCAAGTAACTTTTCTTTTGGAAAAACCTCTCTAAGTAAAGCAAGTGATAAAGCCGAATCAATACCACCAGATAAACCAACAACTACTTTATTAAAAGGATTATAAAATCTTTTCATTGAAGCAGTTATGTTGTCATATAACTCTTCGATTGGCTCTTTGTGATTATAGTTAATCTCAATATTTTTATCTAACAAATTATATATATCCAAAACATCAAAAGATTCTTTATTAGCATCTGCCACATAAACAAAATTAGAAGTTTTTGAAACAAAAGCAGAACAACCATCGAAATAAATTATATTCTTAGCGTTATTCTGAAGACCTATATTATTTACATAAAAAACAGGAGAACCTAGGTCGGACGTTCTTTTCTTTAGCATGTTTTCTCTTGCGTGCCATTTAGAAAGTGTCCACGGTGAGGAAGATATATCTATAAGTAAATCAATATTTTGTTTTTTATAAATTTGTGAAAGCTTGATATTATATTCATCTTCCCACATATCTTCACACACAGTTAATGCTAACCTATAATTAATTCCTCTTATATTTATTTCAAAAGATTTAAAAAATTCATCTTCACTTAGATTCATTTCTTTAGCTAATTTGTAAGCCGGATAAAAATGACGAGAATCATCAAAGATGCGATACTTCGGTAAATTATTCTTCGGCATAAAACCATTAAGCACACCATTTGAAACAAAGTTACCATCACTAGCAATAAGAACACTGTTATATTTTCGCAGTCTTCCATCTTCACCGATTTTTGTTTTATCAGAAACAAGAGAGCCCCATATAACAACCAAATCTTTTGAACTATTCTTTATTATTTCATTTGCGTTTTCTATTTCATTAATAAAGTCAACATATTCGAATCTATCACCGAGCAAATATCCAGAAACACACATTTCAGGAAATACCACAACATCAGACTTACCTCTTGCATCATTTATTACAGAAATAATCTTTTCCAAATTTTGTTTTATATCATTTGGAAAAACCTCCATTTGTGCAACTGTAACTTTTAAATCTTTTCTTTGAGAAATTGTGTTCATAATTTATATTTTAACTCTAAAAACACACAAAGAATAATTTTATATGCTTTATAAAGTGGAGATGAATTGTTTTTCATCTCCTAATGAAAAATTAATAATGACTAGTGACAATCTGCCCCGATGCAATCACATTAGCACCAGCTTTAAGCATTTCGACGATGGCTTTATTCTCATCATCAGGTGAGATGTTAGCAGCACGACATCCATCTAGGACAAGAGTAACTTCATAACCAAACATCAAAGCATCAAGTACAGTAAACTTAACACAATAATCTGTTGCTAGACCAAGGACGAACAATTCCTCAATACCTTTTTCTCTCAGGAAATAGTCGAGACCGGTCTGGCCCTTTTTGTCATTGTCAAAAAAACCACTATAACTATCAACAAGTGGGTTCGTCCCCTTTTGCACAACGAAAGAATTATTTGTTACAAGAGGAGAATTAAGCATATCAGCAAATTCTGCCCCAAACGTACCTTGTACACAGTGATTTGGCCAAATACCCTCTTTACTATTTGATTTAAAACTATTGTGATCCGATGGGTGCCAATCTTGAGTGAAGACAATGGTTTCAAACAAATGAGAGTCAATGAGCAAATTTGCAACAGGAATAACCTGATCACCGTTTGCAACAGCCAAAGAACCGCCTGGCAAAAAATCATTTTGAACATCAACAACAATAAGTGCTTTTTTCATTTTGTTTCCCTACCTTTCTTAAAGTTTTGAAAAGAACTACTGAATATTCTTCTATAGCTCATAACAGACACTACATCAGAATAATTACTTAGTCAAGCTTTATTTTGACTATGTGTACAGTATACACTAAGTAGTTTTTAAAGTCAAGCATTTTGTGGATAATTATCCTAAAAACAAAATAACCCTTGCAAAGACTGCTTTATTTTTACTAAAATCAAATTAAGTAACATTTTTATGTTAAAATACAAAAATGGAAAATAAATCACTCTTTGCAACATTAGAATCATCTCCAAAATTTACACTTACCTCCCCCGCCACTGAATCTTTGTTGCACATAGAGACAACGGATGTACCTTGGCCAGACGAAATAAGAAACAATAGAAAACTACAAGAACGAGCAAGAACGAGACGACTACTTTCTAAAGAACTTAATAATTTATATAAACTTATTCCAGAAGCCACGGTAGATATTTGGGATAGTCTAAAAAATGGAACGATCCAGGAAAAAAATATAGTTGAATTTTATGATATCCTTTCTCTTTTATTAGAACAAGATATAAATAATTCTCAACTCGTACTTTACTTACCTTTTGAATTTCTTCCTGACTTAAATAAACAAACTGAAACAAATGAACTATCAAGTGCTTCCACAAGACTTGCAGACCAAATTAGAAGAAGTTGGAGAAATTTACTAACCGTTCATAATCTTAGAGCTGATTTTAAAGATGGCGACGTCCCAGAAGTAGAGTACAGAGACGAACCATTATCACAAGTAGTAAAGGCGGCTCATCTCATTCCTTCACTTCTAAAAAGAGGACTACTATCTTTTGATGAAATACTTGAATTACTAGAAAAAACAACAGATAAAATACTGGCTGATAGTATAGCTGATACATTACCAGTATTAGCAGACATGGAATTAATTACAGAAAATGATCTAGACCGAATGGCAAAATCTGGACATCGAATGATCTCAAATATGGCCGCAATCATACAAGCAAGCAAACGAAACTCAACAGAAAAAGATTTAAACACATCTCCCGCAACTGATATTTCAAATATTACAGCTATGATGCAAAAAGATTTAGAAAACGCGACACTAAAGATCGATAAAAAATTCCCTGAAACAAAAAATAGACGTAGCCTTTGGCTTAAAGAAGAAGAAAGAAGAATTATATTAGAAAAATTTGCTGGTATTGTGGCACGACATACTCTATATCACGGAACAGAACAACTTGAGGTGTTGATAAAAAATAAGTTATCGTCTAGCGAAAAAAATATTAAAACCTTGCTTATAATAAAATCCATACAAGAAATAATAGAAACATTAGCAAAGACTAGCGCTGATGAAGCAAAAGAATTTTATGGAAAATATGAAGACGAGATAAAGAATCTCTGGTTAAATGAAAAAGACCCTGAGACTCGTACCGCTATCGAAGAACTAATACTTCACCTATATTCATTACAAATTATAAATGACAGGCAATTGACTGGTTTTAAAATTAAATCCCCCACTTTAAATTTTGGTTTAACTGGTCGAATGGATAGCTTAGAAACACATACAAGAGATATAACAGCAACAATAGAATCTATCGAAAAGGACGAAGAATTATCTGAACTAATATATCCAGTTGTTATAATGCTTGGATCAAGAATAAAAGGATACGCAAAGAGCAAAGCTGACCTTGATATTGCGGTATTTGTTAAACCTAATACTCCATTTGAAAAACGTAAACATCTCCAAGATTTAATAAAAAAGACATTCACTCATGAAAAAATACAAGGTGAAGTGATGGAGTTTTGGCTGGAAGAAAATGATGGCAATATGTCCATTTTAGATTTTGATAATCCTGACACTAAACTAGGCGACAGCACTCTTACTCACCCTCTCATTGGGGCTTGGTACGGAGATACAGAGACAATAAAAGAATTATATAAAAAATTAATGCCTGAATACCTTTACTCAGAAGATAAAGACATACTTGGACAAAATGCACAAAAAGTTTGGACTGAAGAAATTGGAAGAGACACTTTACAATATAGATTAATGCACAAAGGATACAAACATTTCTTTCCAAAAAAAGGAGGTATAGAGACCACACATTCAGATAATATTGATAACGATAGTGCTTTTTATGACTCTGGTTATCGTAGACTAGCAACACAGTTATTTGTTAATAGAGTATTTCTCCCACAATTAAGTAAACCAAGCAAATAATAATTTTGCATAAAAAAAGGCGATCCGAAGATCGCCTTTGTTGTAAAATTAACAACGTTACAAACAGAAAGAACTGATCAGAGCTTCTTGCCTCCCCGACCAAGGCCGGAATGGCCGCCGTCACCGGTATCAAGCTTGTCCCACGGAATCATGGAACCAAGCTGATACAGTGCGACAACATATTGAAGCTCTGCTTGTCCTGAAGTCACATTTTGAAACTCGATGATGCCGAGTGCAAACTGCTTCAGGTTTTTTTCGAGACGCGGATAATCCGATGATACCGCCGCACCAAGCATGCGCAGCATTTGTTCCCGATTCGCCGCACCAACTTGCGCAGGAAGCGACGGGTTTTCGAGAACCTTGCGGATTTGCTGGGCATCGTATGCAAGCGCCATCGCAACGGGAATGCCGGTTCCGGCAAACACATAGTTGATGTCGTTCACAACGCCGTCAGCAGCATCACGCAAAACGTCAATCGGAGGTGGTTGCATCATTCCCGGGGGAACAGCACCGACACCGCCGGCCATTGCGGTAAACACGCTCATCATGGCCGCAGGATTGGACATCCCTTGTTGCCACGCTTCGACCCACTGCTTGAGCTGTTGCTGATAGGAGCTCAATGAGCCCCACAACCGCTCATTCAAACGACGAAGCAGTGCATCCTTGCGCGTCTGAGTCGCGAACCGGCCATCAACCCCCGGCATTGCCGCGAAGATGTCTGCATAGCTGCGACGAGTGAGGAGGTTTTGCATTTGGTAATAGTCCTCACCAACAGGTTCTTCGAGTGACTCCGCCTGCCTTTCCATGGCCGACCCGATCTTGCTCGGCAGTTCATAAAGACCTACCTTGGCCGCCAGGGCCGCACTCACCGTGCCGATGACAGTACTCGAGTTGAACTTGAGTACGCCGCCGACCTTGAGAGCATTCATCCAGGCTTCATCGCTCGGAACCGGCGGGAGGATATCAAACGTTGCTGCTCCCATCGGCGGAACCGCAGACTCGGCCGGGGTAACTACGACTGGAGCAGTAAACGCCGCCGCAACTTTCGCCGCAACCACGAGACCACACCCGGTGAGCGATTTCAGCTCATCCCGATTGAGAAGCTGCAGATCGGCTTCTTCCTTGACGCCTTCTCCTGCGAGCTTCGCAATCTGTTCTTCGTTGAGACCAAGCTCGATAAGACGAGCCTTCAGTATATCGTTCATGCTTTTCTCCTTAACGTTGGTTGGTACGAGGGAATTCCTCGCAGTTTAGAACTAGAAGCAAACTTTGTCTGCTTCCGTCGGACCAAACGACATCATCCGTACAGGTGTACCAAGCCTTTCAGCTAGCACGTCACTGCACAGTTTAATCGCCTTTTCTTGCGAATTACCATTTGACACTTGAAACGTTGTGACACTCGGACGACAAACCTTAAGCACCTTAGTTAAACTTTCTTGGTGCCTTAATTGAGCATCATCATCCCCTCTGCGTACAATAATGTTCCCAGATTGGTTAAAAAATAGTGGGTCCGTTGCGCCATAATAACGATCACAAACCCTCCACTCACCCTTTCTAGTTACACTATCAAACCACGTTACAGCAATCGCATCGAAAGCATTACTGCCTCCACACACATTAAGAGCATAACGAAGAGCAACTGTGTCTAATGGACCAACGCGAACCTTTCCACGATAGCGGTCGACCGCCCCCACTTCATGTGGAAGCAAATCATTCGCCATTTCTGTGTCTTCAGTTACAAGTGGTCCAGCCCCATGCCTAATTTGATAAGCACGAGTTACACCAAACTTAACGATATCACCACCATAATCATAATCACGGAGCAAACTCCAAGAAGTAATTTCAGGCAATGTACGAAAGCGTGATGTATGAGGACTAAAACCATAATACCTATCAGTGAGAATGCCGTGTGAACTTTCTAAGACAATAATGCCATCGCGTGAAAAAATTTCCCGACGAATATAATTTTCATCGACAACCTTAACGCGTTTAGCAAATTCTTCGAATTGTTCTGTGGCCCAATCAAGAAAATCATCATTGCGAATTAAATCAAGCTGTTCTTTGGCTTCTTCCAAATCTCCTGCCATAAATCCAGAAGCAAACACCTCGGCGACTTCTTCTAACTTATGTGCACGAACTTGAGCAAGACGAGACTTCATGTCTTTACGACCGAGATCCGCTGCACGAAACGCAAGCTCAGGAAATTGTTTAGCATCAATATACGCTTCACCGACACCGACACCCACAATTCCTCGTGGGTTTTCTTTTCTTGCGAGTTCTTTAAGACGAGATGCTATTCCATGATATGGGGTAGTGCAGAGAGCATTACCATCCACCGTTAGAAATGACATCGGATCGTGTACACCTAATTCATATCGAAGCGCATGCGCTTCGTTAAGTAATCCTACAGGTGAAACAATAAATCGATTAGATATAAATGTTCTTGATCCATTGAATGTTCCACATCCAAATTGACTGAAATTAAATCTTTCACCACGTGATGTAAAAACACCGTGGCTACCTTGCGCCCCACCAACCTTGATAACTGTATGCGGGCGACGAAGTGCACACAACTTGTGTATAACACCACCTTTCCCTCCATCACCACCTCCAAGGTCAGTGACAGTATATGCTTTTTTGATAGCCATTCTTCACCTCCCTTTTGGTTAATATTGGTGAGGCCATGTCAACCATGACCTCACCAACACTTGATGTGGCGTAAATTACAACCAATTCACATCATTAGTTTCTTCCTCGACAACGGAGGCATTGTCCGCAATGGGCCAAAGGTCCTGTTTCTTTGCGAACATACTTCCCTTCTTCGGAATCTTGCCGAAGTTAGGAAGTATTACCTGGGCACCGAGAGGAATACCAGCAACTGCGCGTTGAATGCTTTTTGCCACACCCTTCGCACAACCAACCGACTCAAGATACTGAGATACGAATTGCAAATCAAACACTCCTTCAGTCAGGCCGATAATGGCTGCCTTAACGAACGGAAGATACTTCGTCGATTCAATAACGACAAAGTGATCAACTCCGTAAATTTCGGACCAGTATCTGCCAACATTGGAGCTATCACCGACCTGAATCATGAAAGCGTGTGCACGCTTCTTTAATTCGTCAACGATTTCCTTGGTGGTGGGCAGATCTTTCGCAGTAACGCTATGACCGTTTTCCTTAACCACATCGAATACCGTATCACCGAACACACGAATCAGATTGGATTTATCGATACGACCATGACTGTCCGCATCGGTAACCAACGAATGATAGCTCTTCAGGCCGTACCTGTTGATGAAAGCGTCCGTGAGAAACGCTGCACCGAACAGGCCATATTCCGGATCTTCTGAGCCATCACCGCCAGCATATTCTGGAACCATCAGCGTTAACTGTTCCGGAATCTTTTCGTCCATTTCTGCTTGTGAGCGAGCACAGACAAAACGATCCACAACATCACCGAAGATGGCGTTGATGATCTGCGGGTCATATCGGCCAAAAACCGGACAATCACCCGCAGTCAAAAGGTCATACATCGTCGGCAATGATTCGAAAGCAAGGGCAACATTCCCACCCATCGAACCAGTCGTGTCGAACAATGTTTCGTCAAGCATCGGAATACCATTTGGCAACAGTAGTCGGCCATCAGCCAACTCTGAGTATCGCGGCAAAGACCTGCGAACAAGTCCATAGCCGGCCGGATCAACAAGCGGATGAAGCTTTTTGGTTTCCTTTATATGCTGTCGACCAGCAAATGAAGTGTCCCCACCAGCACCAGAGACCCTTTCCCTGACACCAGCATATGTTTCCCTACTAAAGCGTCGCTTTTCCATTTCCTTCTCCTTTACAGTGGGTAAGAGGCATATGAGTGAAACTTTCTGCCCCAAAGCGCTTCTACGACTTCGTAAAAACGCGAATGAGCTTCCTTTGCGGTGCTATAAGAGCCACCGAGTAATTTGATAAGAAATTCCTGATACTTATCATCTACGAGTTGTTCATCGCTAGGGATTTCTCCTGAAACGATATTACCACCCAAAACACGAATCACTTCACGCGCTGCACGTTTAATTTCTTCTTGTGAATCAACAATAGGAATACCTTCGTTATGAATTGCGGCAGTTGACCAATCGTACAAAGTAACCAAATGACCACCTCTCTCGATGAGAACATTGCCACCAGAAATATTTTTGTTGATGATATTTTGATTATGACAAAATGCAAGAATCTTGAGAAGTTTTCCCATTATCCAAGCACTTGTTTTTGGGTCAACCCGAACACGGTCACGTTCACGCACCATAGAAAGCGAAACAAAATTGCTAATATTTTCTGAACTAAGAGATGCAATAATAACACGTCGATTATCCTGTGAATCAGCCAAAAATGTTTCGGCGAGCATTGGAAAACCAACCTGATAATTAAGTAAAACTTTTCCTTCAGTAACCCGCGCATATTCTTCTTCCAAACGTTTAGCTTCTTCATTCATAATTGAAAGAATAAAAGCCTCACGCTCCAAAAGCGGATTTTGTGCAATTGTTTTTGCAATCTTGAGTATGAAGTCTTGATCAGGATAAGCACTTGAGGACGCCCGATACAAACTGAATCGACTATTCCCACCAAGAGGTTTTCCTACAAGATAATCACACTTACCACTCACAGAAATAGTATTCATGGAATACTCCTTTTTTGAATTAAACCTAATTGTCAAAGAACAACCATTTAACGCAGACACTACCATAAAATTACAAGAGTGTCAAAACTTTTATTTTTAATTAGTGTATATTATACACTAATTAACTATTTCTATTATATACTTATCATTTTTAAAGTCAAGCATTTTGTGGATAATTATCCCAAAAACAAAATAACCCTTATAAATACAGGGTTATTTTGTTTAATTTTTATATTTTTAATCAAATATTTTTAGAACTTCAATTTTTTCATTTTTGAACTTATATATACTTGCCGGCCTCATTCTCCCCTCCTTTCTTTTTGATTTTGTATCAACTAATACGTCTAGGCTGTAAAACTTTTTCCTAAAATTTCTTTTATCAACAGCTTGACCCAAAATAACTTCATAAGCTTTTTGTAATTCACTATAAACAAAAGAATTGTTTAATAATTTTTTGACTATTGTTGTGTAATCTAATTTACTTCTTAATCTATCTACCCCCACTTCCAATATTTCATTATGATCATAAGCTATTTTCTTTACTTTATTAAAAGGAACGAAGCCTTCTTCCACTAATCCATTATATAAACCAAGATAAGCACAAGAAACAACCCTACTTCTTTTGTCTCTGTTTATTTTAGAAAAAGTATATAGTTGTTCTGTATACAGATACTTCATATCTAAGTTAGTTTTGTCATTTACAATTCTCTTCATTGTTTCATCAGAAGACTCATGAAGCATAATAAGACCGCCCGGTAAGCACTTAAAACCTTGGTACAAAGATTCTTTTTCTACATTAGTCAAATAAACACATAATTCATCATTGATTATTTTAAAGATACAAACATCTATAGCGATAAGCGCAAATGGTAATTTTTGATTTGTCATTATTATCTATTTAACCACTCTTTTTCTTGTCTTACAAGTACGTTTGCTGGTTCATGATTTTTTGCCAATATCATCTTAACAGTATTTTCCATACGCATGCTTTGTGAACCCTTTACATAAACCGTATCCCCTTCTTTTAAAACCTTCACAAGCTCGTGCCCAGCGTCAATAGAATTATCACATTGTAAAATATTATCATCTGACATTCCAGCATCAAGCGCACCTTCTGCAATAGCACGCGCCCTTATTCCAACCGTAATTAATTTATGACATGATTTAGCTGCAACTTTGCCAATTTTTAAATGTTCATCTCTTGAATGTTTACCGAGCTCAAGCATATCTCCAATTACAGCAATTTTGTGTTTGTTATCCAAGGAAGCAAGGGTTTCTAGACCGTGCTCTGTAGCTTTTGGTGAAGCATTGTATGTGTCATCTATAATACGAGAATTATTCATACCAAAAAGAAGCCTCATTCTTCCTTTTCCTTTTTCACTATCACGAAGAGACGCGCAAGCAATATCAAAAGGTATACCTAACTCTTTAGCTACAGCGATTGCAGGCAATGCACAATAAACAGGACTTTTGCCTATCACTTCAGGTAAAACCAGATGACTAACTTTATCTGATATCAAAATATCTGCTTCTGTTCCTTCTAAATCACCATAAGGTTTTATATTGTTTGCAAATACGTCTGCCTTCTTATGAAGACCAAAGCTCATTTTCCTTTCATTTGATTCTGCTAATAACTTTTCAGAATCATGATCATCCGCATTATAAATAAATAAACCGTCTTTTTTTAATGCTTTAACCAAATAACCTTTTTCTTTTATAACAGCATCACGATCAGGGAAAAATTCTATATGCACCGGTACCTGCCCAAACTGGGTAACAACAGTAATATCTGGATGAATCCATTTAGATATAGATTTAATATCACCAACCCTATCTGCTCCAACCTCAAGAACAAGATGTGTTGGATAATTATCAGAAAAAGGAACCATTGCGCCTCTTGCTATTATCATCAGCCATTTAAATGGGTTATTCCATGCAGACTTTTCTCCAAGTATAGTGAGTGGTACACCGAACTCACTATTCATACTCTTCTCTGAACGACGAACATCAAATCTATCCTTCATAACAGCATATATAGAATCTTTGGTTGAAGTCTTTCCCAAATTACCAGTCACACCGATTATAAAAGGCTTATGCTTTCTAAGAACAGCCATTGCTTCTAAAACAAGAATATGTACTATTAATTTTTTAAATAATTCTTTAAGTTCTTTCATAGGGAAAGTTTGTGGTTACTAATTGATAGTTATTAGTTTAACAAAAAAGCAAAGATTCATGAAGTGAATCTTTGCTTTTTATTTTAACTTATCTTAAATATTTATATTCTTCACAATCACATTTCTTAACCTTCTTACCAGAACCACATGGACATGGGTCATTGCGTCCTGCTTTTACATCTCCTATTTTTACACTTGATCTCGCCTGTATATTATCTGAATTAGTTTGTGTTGCCAAGACAGAGTCAATGTTTTCTATAAACATAATCAAATCATTCATAAGCTGAGCTTCCATCTGTCTAAACATTCTTAATCCCTCTTTCTTATACTCAATAAGTGGATCACGTTGGCCATATGCACGCAAGTTAACAGAATTACGCATATATTCCATTTGATCAAGATGATCCATCCAAAGCTGATCAATTACTTGTAATAACATTACAGAAACAATATTTCTAAAAGCCTCTTGTCCGTAAGCATTCTCTTTTTCTTTTATCAAATCACCAATATTTTCTTTGTATGAAGATAAAGAGTTTAAAAGTTCTTCCAAATAATCTTTATCCTTGAACAAAATCTTGCGACGTTTCTCATAAACGCTTTTTCTTTGCTGGTTCAAAACATCATCATACTGAAGTGTATGCTTACGAGTATCGAAGTGAAATCCTTCTATCTTTTCTTGAGCACCTTCAAGTGCACGCGAAACCATCTTAGACTCAATTGGTTCATCCTCTGGAATACCAAATCTTCCCATCATATCTTTGATTGAAGTAGAACCAAAAACCCTCATCAAATCATCTTCAAGAGAAACAAAGAATTGTGTCTCACCAACATCCCCCTGACGACCAGAACGACCTCTTAACTGATTATCTATACGACGTGCCTCGTGACGCTCTGTTCCAATAACAAATAAACCACCCAAAGCCAAGATATCTTCTCTTTCTGACTCTGTTGCATTCGGGCCACCTAATTTAATATCAACACCACGACCAGCCATGTTTGTGGCTATGGTTACTGCTCCCTTTTTACCAGCTGATGCGATTATCTCACCTTCTTTTTCATGATTCTTAGCATTCAAAACAGTGTGTGTTACACCTTCTCTTTCTAAGTACTTAGACAACACCTCATTTTTTTCAATAGAAATTGTACCAATAAGTACTGGTTGTCCTTTTTCATTCAATTCTTTTATTTTTCTACTCAAAGCTTTCCATTTACCCTTTTCTGTTTGGAAAATCAAATCATTACGATCAATACGACGAACAGGATTATGAGTAGGAACCGGAGTAACCACAAGTCCATACACCTTATAAAATTCTTCAGCGGATGTCTCAGCTGTTCCTGTCATGCCAGATAACTTTTCATAAAACCTAAAATAATTTTGGAATGTGATGGATGCAAGTGTGCGAGATTCTTGTTGTATCTTTACACCCTCTTTTGCCTCAACCGCTTGATGTATACCATCTGACCAACGACGCCCTGGTTGCATACGACCAGTAAACTCATCTACAATTATCACTTCTCCATCTTTTACAACATATTCCTTTTCTTTTAAGAAAAGAGCTTTGGCGCGCACGGCTGTTTCTAGATGATGAACATATTGCATTCCTTGTGATGTATAAATATTAGAAATACCGAGTAACTCTTCTGATTTATTTATACCTTCTTCTGTTAATGTAATAGCTCTTTGCTTTTCATCAACTTTATAATGGTCACCTTCAACGAGATTGCCCGCGATCCTAGCAAATGTTTTGTATAATTCCCCAGACTCTTCTGCTGGCGCAGAAATAATAAGCGGTGTTCTTGATTCATCAATCAAGATAGAGTCTATTTCATCAACTATCGCATAATGATGTTTTCTTTGAACAATTGCCTCCTTATTGTACCCAATATTGTCGCGCAAATAATCAAAACCAAATTCATTATTTGTACCATAAGTAATATCTGTACTGTAAGCAGCTTCCCTGCTACAAGGTTTCAAATAATCATATACAACTTTATATGAAGAAACTTCTGCTTCATCTTTTTCTCCCTCATTACTTACATGAGATCTGTCATATATATATGAGGACATATGATTTATAACAGATGAAGACAATCCGAGCGCATCATATAATTGACCCATCCACACTGAGTCACGACGTGATAGATAGTCATTTACTGTAACAATATGTACCCCACGACCAGTCAAAGCATTAAGATACGCAGGAAGTGTAGCAACAAGAGTCTTACCTTCACCCGTACGCATCTCAGCAATGTGACCTAAGTTAAGTAACATTCCACCTATTACCTGTACACGATAATGCATCATATGCAATGTGCGTCTTGATCCTTCTCTCACCAAAGCAAAAGCAAGTGGCAAAACTTTATTCAAAACTTCTTTTTCTTTTGTTTTGAGTTGTTCACCTTCTAAACCTTCTAATTCTTTCATCACCTCTGATTTAAGATTTAAAGATTTTTGTTTTAAATCTTCATCAGATAATAATTTTAATTCTTCTTCGTAAGAAAAAACCTTATCTGCAATAGGTTGTAGTTTTTTTATTAATTTTTCATTTTCCGATGGGAAAATTTTTGTTAAAAAAGACATTTGATAGTCATTAGCCGCTAGAGTCTGGCCACTAGTTTATAGATACTGATTCTATCACAAAATGGCTATATTTGCGAGAAAAATATAAATAATATAGTATTCCAATTAGAAGCACTTTAAATGCTAGAAATAGCCAAATCAAGGAGACAACCATGGCACAAGTAACCTACCTTGGCGTAGCTGGACTTTTACCTGAGCACATAAAACCTGTTGGAGAGTATTACGCAACTTTAGTTAAAGGAATGCATAATCCACCTGTTTTGTTTTTCGGTCTTCAAACATCAAGAAAGCATTTGCTCGGTGAGCAAATTAATCCGGTATACACTGGACGCATGAACAGCCTAGCGCAAATAAATGATGCTGTTTCTGAGATGAGAGACATTGCACGTTGCGAAATAATTATTCATTACAATCCAAGCGGTGGATATAATTTACCTGGTGCAAGAGATCAAATAAGCGAAATAAAAAGAATAGAAGGTGTGGCTGGTATTCAATGGAATGGTTTTAGTACAAGCAAAAGACAAGCAAGAGCAAATATGATTCCATTTCACGATATGGAAAGTTATGGATTCTCTATATTACAAATAGGAAGAATAGACTTCTTGAAGCACAACGTTTTTGCTCACAAGATATGTGATGGTGTTTTTCAAAAACCAAACACCCACCTTCTCTTTGATAATAGTGGCGGAAGAGGTACAGAAATAGATGTGGCAAAGGTATCAAAGTGGCTCAAAGCCCTTCGTGCTTCTCACAACAAATTAGGCTTAGCTATTTCTGGTGGATTTTCTCCATATAATGTTGTACGAATTGTAAGACAAATACAAGAACAAGCAGGAATATCTAATTGGAATATTTCAATAGATGCCGAAGGTAGGTTATTTACCGATGGTAAATTTGACCCTAATAAAGCAATTCAGTTTTTAGGTACAGCAATACAGCTTTATAAATAAAAATAGGCGTGAATCATATTGATTCACGCTTTTCTTTTGCAAAAAAACATAAATTAATATAGTATCAAAAACAGACTCTACTTTTGGAGAAAATCATGAACCAAAAAGTTGGAAGCAGATATCTCTCTGGTCTTCAAATTTCTGAAATAAATACAGCACAGCTTGGCGACAAAGAAAATGATTGTTTAATAATAAGACTTTATGTTCTAGCCAGAGAAGATGAGTATGCCACAAATAAAATTGTTTTTATATTTTTCATAGAAACAGAAATTGTTGACATAAACGAAAAAGGAGAAGATGAAGGATATATAGAAGCAACAACAAGAGAACTGTACCGTTTACCTTTTCCAACAAGCGCAAGAACAAGAAAAGAAATTATCAGAGAATCCATAAAAAGATTTGAACAAGAAGTAAAAGAAACGCCCATTGGGGTAATGGATTGGATTTTCTAAAATATAACCAAGCACAACTATTGTGCTTGTTTTTTATAAATATACACCCCCGTGGCAGAAATAAAAAACAAACCTCTCGTGGGAGAGAGGTTTGTTTGTTTTTGAATTTCGCTTAGGAAGTTCGCAATTTGTGATTAACCACGCTTTGCTGACTTCTTTGCGGCCTTCTTTGCAACTTTCTTCTTTGCAGGAGCTTTCTTTGCTACCTTCTTAGCTGCTTTCTTTTTTGCTGCCATAAAATTTTATTATTTAAATGAAGAGAGAATGTTTGTAATTTTTTGGTCGCGACCACAACCTATTTCTCTCTACTTATAAGTATGACATTCGTACAACAGTACACAATAGTTAACAACAAAAAATATGTGGATAACTCAAAATTTTTATAATTCATCTATATGCAAATGCTTTGCATTTGCATGTATAAATTTCTTCTAATTTAACAAAAAATTAAACCACCCTTACTTGGGTGGTTAAAATAATTAAAAACCAGCATGTCCATCATCTTTGAAATAATGAAGTGTTGATAATTCAACGAGAGGAACATTGATCCCCCATCTATCAAACATATCTTTAAGAATTGGCCTAAAGGATTCATTAATTCTTTTATGAAGGCCATCGTTTAAAACAAGATCTGTAAAAGTTTCTACCGTTGGCTCTTCACCTTTCTTATCAAGAAACTTTTTAACAAGTATCAATATTCCATCAACTGGATTACTTAGAACAGATAAAGTCTTAAGCTCTACCTCGAATCCAACAATCAAAAAATCTGTCCCCGGCAAACGATTATATATTTGAATCGCTTCTTCAACAAAAGGCATAAGTGCGGCAATTAATTTTTCTTCCTCAGCTCTTACTTTCTCTTTTGTTTTTTCCTTACCAGAACTAAAAGCATTAAATAACTGTCTCTGCTTTCTTAATTCCCGTAAAGCACACAAAAAAGCATTTTTAAGTTCTGCACTCATGTCTATCTCCTTAATTTAAAAAGAACAATATAAGAAACACTAACATAAAAAATAACAAAAAAGAAGCAGGGTTGCCTTACGGCAACCCTGCTTCTAAAAACTTGAAACTAGAAACTATTAACTACTTCTTGCACTTCCTACACAAACAACCTTTTCCTTTTATATATTCTTCAAAAAATTCTGTTCCGTAATCATAAGTTATTTCTTCCCCTTCTTTTATATTTTTTATCGCTTGTATAAAAACCCTGCCCTTTTTGATTTCACTTTCTGCATTACCTAATTCATCACATGTATGATTACAGTATCTTGCAATATTCCACCTTACTGATCCGTCAATTGTCTTGTTACGATTAACTTCAAAAAGATACTGATTGGTTGTCACCTTCTCCGCCTCTTCTTTATTTAAAATATTTCCAATATATTCAATAATGATTTCTCCTTTCTTGATATCTTCACCCGCGAACAACCCAAGCCCAGACACCCCACGCTTAACTTTTACTTTTTTAAAATGATGATCTGGTAACTTTTCTGTATCTATTTTTTTTGTTGGAAGTTTTTTGGAAATCGTCTTAGAAATCTTTTCTACTTTCTTTGAACCTTTCTTTAAAATTGAAGATTGTTTTTTTAGCATTCAAACATGATACTACAAAATAAGTTTTTAGTTAACAGTTTCTAGTTACTAAATTTTAGATGCCAATTTTTTAACCCTACTTGCTACAAAGAAAACGAATTCCAAATCTTTTTGTGAATAACCACCGTCAACATGTTTTAAGGTGCCTATATGTTGCTTGTTCCTTAAATCTTTCACCCCGGAAACCAAATCTAGTATTTCTTTATTTAAAAGTTTATGCTCTTTACACAAATCAATTAAATTTTGTAGATTTAATTTTTCAAACTTACATGATTTTATTTTTTCATAATCTTCTACAAGAATTATTCTGGTTTCCTTGTTTATCTCATAAATTCTTTTTATTTCTTTAATTTCTATGGTTTTAGAAGATAATTCTTCTTCTGTTTTATTATTTTTTAAAATATACAAAATTAATGCTTCGATAATAGAAGCAGTACTTATAATAATCAACTTTCTAAAACTACTCTTTATCAATTCGCTGTATTCTTTTGAATTTGAAAGAGGTATAAGCTCAACAACTAAATCAAAAGCTATATCTATGTTATCTCTAAGAACATCATCATTAACAAAAGAAAAATTTGATTTGCTTTTTAGACCAACCATAAGTTTTCTATTTCATCATTTCTGCAAGAGATGGATATCCTAATTTCTTTATATAATCACCAAGCTTTGTTGTTGGAGGAACACCAAAAGACACTCCTTGCTTTTTTTCAAGAACACAAACAGGAGTATCGTATTTAAGCACCAGTTTCCCATCAACTTTTTTCATATTTAAATTATAACCCATACTAACACAAATATACTGTGTATATCAAAATATGATAATATAAACATATTATGAAAAAAGTTCCGGAACAGTTACTAAAACCATACGAAGCTAAACAAGTGGAGGCATCTTTATATAAAGCATGGGAAGAAAGTGGGTACTTCAACCCAGATAATTTACCGAAAGTTAATGGAAAAGAAAGAACTGAGCCGTACACCATAATACTGCCTCCACCAAACGTAACTGGGATACTTCACGCTGGGCACGCCTTAATGTTAACTATAGAAGATGTATTAATCAGACATAAAAGAATGCGAGGTTACAAAACTCTTTGGCTTCCAGGAACAGATCACGCGGCTATCGCTACTCAATCAAAGGTAGAAAAAGATATATACAAAAAAGAAGGTAAATCTCGTCACGATTTGGGTCGTGAAGAAATGCTAAAAAGGATTGCACAATTTGCCAAAGAGTCACATGACACAATAACAAATCAATGCCGCGCTATGGGAAGCTCACTTGATTGGTCACGCGAAGCCTTCACCTTAGATGATAAAAGAAATCTAGCTGTAAGAACCGCCTTTAAGCAAATGTATGATGATGGTCTTATATATAGAGGATACAGAATTGTAAACTGGGACCCGAAAGGTCAAACAACTATCTCAGATGATGAAATAGTAAATGAAGAAAAAGAAGGTACAATGTATACCTTCAAATATAGCCATGACTTCCCTATTGCGATATCTTCTACAAGACCAGAAACCAAAGTTGGAGATACTGCTGTTGCAGTACATCCAGAAGACGCTAGATACAAAGAATATATAGGCAAGACATATGAATGTGATTTCGCTGGTGCAAAAATATCTATAAGAGTAGTAGCCGACGAATACGTAGACAAAGACTTCGGTACAGGAGCACTCGGCGTAACCCCTGCACACTCACAAGCTGACTGGGATATAAAGGAAAGACATCACCTACCAATCAAAATTGTTATTAACGAATACGCCAAAATGACAGAAGAAGCCGGCACATTACTTTCTGGTAAAAAAGTTGGTGAAGCAAGAACTACTGTTGTGGAATGGTTAAAAGAAAACAACTTATTAATTAACGAAGAAAAACTAACACAAAGCATACCAACAGCCGAACGTACAAGTGGAGTAATAGAACCATTACCTAAATTACAATGGTTCGTAGCTGTAAATAAAAAGTTTAATCATTTCGGAAAAGAAACAACTCTTAAAGAATTAATGCACCATGCTGTTGCTGGTGGAGATATAACAATCTTGCCAGACAGATTTGATAAAGTTTATCATCACTGGATAGATGGACTTCGTGATTGGTGTATATCAAGACAAATTTGGTATGGGCACCGTATTCCTGTTTGGTATAAACGCGGAAACTTAGCAGAACAAACGCAGAAAAATGCAGAAAAAATACAAGAAGAGATTTATTGTGGTATTAATAAACCAGACGGAGATGGATGGATTCAGGATGAGGATACATTAGACACGTGGTTCTCTTCAGGACTTTGGACATTCTCTACACTTGGTTGGCCAGAAAAAACAAAAGACTTAAAATTCTTCCATCCAACAGATGTGCTTGAAACAGGATATGAGATTTTATTTTTCTGGGTTGCGCGCATGATACTTTTTTCAAAATACTTAATAAATGAAGCACCTTTCAAAACTGTATACCTACATGGGACAGTGAGAGATACACAAGGTAGAAAAATGTCCAAGTCCCTTGGTAACGGCGTTGATCCACTAGATATGATTGAAAAGTACGGAACAGATGCGTTCAGAATGGCTCTTATTGTAGGAACAACGCCAGGTAATGATAGTAAAATATCTGAAGACAAAATCAGAGCCTATAGAAACTTTGCTAACAAAATATGGAACGCAACAAGATTTGTATTAGAAAGAACTATAGATTTAGAAAAAGAGATTTCTAAATCAGATTTATCCCCTACCCATAAAGATTATTACAATGAATGGCAAGAAAAGAAGAAAGAAATAGAAAAAGACTTAGATGTTTATAGAATAGGTCAAGCTTCAGAGAAGATTTATGACTTTTTCTGGCATAGATTTGCTGATGTAATAATAGAAGAAATGAAAAAAGAAATTCTTGAAGAAAAAGAAAGTAAAGTAAGCGCACAATCATTGCTCCTTATATTATTACGCGAACAATTAATAGTAATGCATCCATTTATTCCTTTTGTCACAGAGGAAGTTTGGAAATATATCAAGAAAGAAGATGATGATTTGCTTATAGTTACTAAATGGTAAAGATAGTTATTAGCCAATAGGGTTTAGGGTCTAGAAAAGAAAAAACTAGAAGCAAGCGCAACCACAGGTTGCGCTTGCTTTAACTAGTGGCCACACCCTATTAACTATTGACTATTACCAAACTGTGGATTACTTTCAAAAAAGGCTTGTAAAAGGATATATAATGTATAGATACACAACTAATAGCTATTATTACCATGCTTAAAGAAAAAAAATCATTTTTTGAAAGATTGGCTGGCTCAATCAGCGTCGATGACGATGATGAACCAGTAAACATTTCAAATCGCATAGAAGAAGATGAAGAAGTAGAAGACTTCCCTATCAAGCATTCACCTTCTAAGAAAAAAGAAGATCTACCTATATCTAAAGCAAGACCAACAAGAATAATGTCAGATGAGGAGGAAGAAATGGACCCAGAAGAAGGAGAATTATCTGTTGATGTCTATCAAACACCCACAGAAATTATAATAGAAGCTATGGTTGCCGGTGTAAAACCAGAAGACTTACACCTATCAATCACAAGAGACATGGTAACAATCAAGGGTCGCCGTGATGGTAACACACAAGTATCCGGAGATGATTATTTCTATAAAGAACTATATTGGGGTACATTTACAAGAACAATACTACTTCCACACGAAGTAGAAATTGAAGAAGCCGAAGCTGTAGAAAAGCATGGACTACTTATCATAAGACTTCCAAAGATTGATAAGGCAAGACAAACAAAACTAAAAGTTAAGTCGATCTAAATAAAATCCTTCCTTAAGTGGAAGGATTTTATTTTTGCCAAATTAAAAATAATATGTTAGATTCTGTCAAGACCAGAACCTTAACTAGAAAGGAGAATAAAATTGGAAAAAAATCATTTTGGTAAACAGTTACGAAAATTACGTGATGGAAATTTGTCTGGTCCAGATTCTTGGGCGTTTAGACACGGACACACCTTTTTGGGATATACACATCATGTCTATTTTGTAGACACATTGGACAAACTAACATGTGAAGATCTGAAATCGTTCTTATTAAATGCTGCCTCATTAAAAGAACCAACCGATTTGCAAATTCATTTTAAAAAACCAATAAACCAAGAAATAACAAAAGAACACACAGAAACAAAAGCAAACGAGGCACTTAATTCTGTTTTTTCATCTGGTTTTCAACCAATAAATGTAACTGTAAAATTAAAAGTAGATTACACTGGTTGGGTTCGCATGCACTTATTTGGCAAAGAAGATTTGCCTCCATCACCAATCATAAATCAACCATCTAAAAGTACCCTTAATTAAAATTAAGGGTGTATTTTTATTATTTACCAATTAACGCTTTTTATAAATACAGTTTTTAATTTTATTATTTTTATGATAATATAATACTTACTGTTTCTTATATGCTTATAAGCTCCAGTTGGTAAAAATAAATATGCTGGAATAGCTCCAGTTGGTAAAAGGATATATAAGCCGTTTGCCAGCAAATGCTAATCAGTTTAAATTATTAAAGGTTAAAACAGTTTTAAAATAAAATATGCTGGGATAGCTCAGTTGGTAGAGCATTTGCCTGAAGAGCAAGGGGTCGGCAGTTCGAGCCTGCCTCCCAGCACAGAATACAAAAAAACAACATCAAAGATGTTGTTTTTTTGTATTCTGTGCTGGGAGAGAAAGTGACCTGCGTCACTTTCGTGCAGGCGAGAATACGGGGTCGCGGTTTCTTCTATGACAAACCTGTGAGGAATAGAAACCGTGACCGAGCCTGTTTATGAACCGCGTCACTTTCGTGCAGACTCGAATAGGGTCTTCGACTCTGAGAGTCTCATTCTCGATGAGGTCGCAATAGCTTCTCGAGCGAAGCGAGTGCTATTGTGACCGAGCCTGTTTATGACCTGCATCACCCTTAATATATCTATACACAAAACACTATCTGCCACTACTTGTACCTGTTGTATCAATAACCCCATCATCTGGCATATTCACATCTGCGGGTGATGATACACCACCTTGTGGAATTTGATTTTTTAAACTATCAAAAACAGTATTTAAAGTTCTTAATTCTGGGAATATATTTGGTAATGTTTTTATCCCCTCTTCTATTTTTGTTTTATTACTAAGCACAACACTTATAAGAGGGCTTATATAATAATAAACACCAAGGAATGCCCCTATGATTACTGTCCAATAAAATATTCTAAAGAAGTTAGCAACACGCTCACGCTTTCGCATACCTTTCAAAATCTCATTATTTTCAAGACTCATTTTATAAACCTCCTCTAACTTTTCTTGATTAGTTAATTCATTGCTCATTTGTATAGTATATCTAACTAGGTAATTATAGTATAGTGCATAACTATATGATAGAATCTTTTCATTGCCCCTGTAGTTCAATGGATAGAACAGAAGCGTCCTAAGCTTTTGATGTAGGTTCGATTCCCGCCGGGGGCACAAATACAAAACACCACCTTTTTAAAAAGGTGGTGTTTTATCTATTTAAATTTTTATTCTACCCCCAACAATTCAGCTAACTTCTCCTCATTAAAGCCAATTACTACATCATTACCAATTTTAATGACAGGAACACCCATTTGGCCAGTTAAGTCAACCATTTCCTTTCTCTTGTCCATATTTTCTGCAACATTAAAATCTGTAAACTCAACCTTCTTTTCCTTAAACCAATCCTTTGCCATGTGGCAAAAGTGACACGTTGGCGTACTATAAATTTCTACTATTTTACTCATATATTTTTAGTATACACATCGATTAAATTATTAGCAAATTTTTAATTAATTATTTAAATTTTTTATAAAAATAGTAACCCTTTCCCAAAAATTCATATCTTTTCTAACAGGTGTAACAGAATTTGCTTCAGCATCATAAACAACAATAACCCCCTCACCTTCTTTTACTACAGGATAAGTGCTTCTTATATATTCTTCCAGTCCTCTTTTTGTATGTATTGAATTAGTTTTTTCTTCAGCCCCCGCTACACGATTTTCTAATTCTGTCTTTTTAATTTCTGATTCATTTCTTAACTTAGCCACCTCTATTCTTTTGTCATTTAATTCCATTATAGACCTAAGAAGAAGGACTATAACTAAAAAGAGTATAACCATTGTTACTTTAGAGTAGAGAATGGTTCTTATGATATGTCGATGTTGAAATTCTTTCATTTTCTTGATAAGATTGTATTTACATTATTCTAACACAAAATATTATGTTATTTTCACCAAAAAATAGAAAACTAATACACAGAACTTGGGCAGTTATATCAATTATTGCCATTATTGGTATGGTTGGATTTACAGTTGTCGCACTATTCCAATAGACGCGGGATATCGCAGAACAAACGCAGACTAACACAGAAGTAAAAAAGCGGACACCGATCAGGTGTCCGCTTTTATTTTATTTTGAATATTCGTACCTTAATTTTTCAACCAAGGCAAGAAATAGTTGTGCGGCCTCAATTGCACGCTTTTGATCAAAGAACATTGTTCTACTTGTACAATTTGAAAAAGTATTAAAGTTAATAGAAAAAACTAATTGTGCGTTACAGGTTTTATTACCGATTTTAATTACTCTTCCACTGTCAGTTAAAGAACATATGAATGTTCTACCATTACGAACATGATCACTAACCACCTTTCGTATATTTTTTTCTTCGTCAAGAATAAAATCAACATCCTGTATACCGAGTACTTCAAACAATGAAGATTTCAAAGTATCAATACTACTATGAAACCTAGAGACAGCACTATCCATTTCATGATCTAGATCATAATCATCAAGTGCCACGTTAATATTTCTCTTAAGTTCGAATCTTGTCATCTCATAAAACAAATGCCTCTTAAAAACCTCTTCCAATACAAGATTAGACAGAATACTGTTCCCAACCTTGTGGGTCTCGTTTCTTCTGTCAGTAATTCTTACACGATAAAAAACATCGTATGTATCGTGACCACAAAATTCAAAGCACATGAATTGACTGATTAAATGAAGAGGTATCTTAAAATCAAATTTTTCAGGCTTCCACTGAGAAGGATCACCATCAATAACAAGACACGGTTCTGCTCCACGAGTTAAAACACAAGCGAGGTCAAAGATTTTGTCTTGTAGCCATTTTGGATCTTTTGTTTGTTCTTTTAAGTAAGCTTCGTAATACTTAGCAACAAAGCTCCTTAAATTATCTGGTGAAGAAATACGTACCATTATCGTCTCTTTACTATGCGAGTTCTTCCTTGTTTAGTGCGTTTGCTTGTGCCATGATTTTCTCCTGAGAGAAAGTTTGCAAAGAACATTTAGGCTGGCCCAAATGTACGGCAGGAATGTCCATACCGCTTACAAAATACTAAATTAATAACATTCTGTAAGCAGCACAGAATTCCAAAACATACCCTGACTAAAACACTATCAAATTAACTACATTTTTAAAAGTTGACAAGATTATTTATCGTGATATAATTAAAAAACTATATCAAGACAAACAAAGTGTTGGTTTAGTCTCGAAGAGGTTGATACCTCAACGAAATTCAGTCATTAGATCTTAGTGCTCAGATTTCAACAAATCAGAGCTCAGGAAATCAGACTTCAGAAGCCCCGTTTAACACAAAAAAGTTAAACGGGGTTAGTTGTTTTTAATACTTATTTAAGATACACGAAAAACAAATTTTAGAAAACTACTAAATAAAATACTTATCACAAAGTTAGCCAGAAAAAGTTTTAGATGCTAGGCAAAAAAGTTTTTTAAAGGAGCCGTACCTAAACGTACACCAACGAATAAAAGAATACAGGCGAAATATTTTATGACTCATCTTAAGCAAAATCTTTAGGTAATAAACCTTGTATCTTGTATCTTGTATCTTGTATCTTGTATCTTTTCCGCGTTAGTCTGCGTTTTTTCTGCGTTAGTCTGCGTCTATGATTTCATTACGTCGAGAAATGTATCGTGCGATATATTAACCTTCCCTTCTCTCTGCATTCTATCTTTTCCTCTCTTTTGCTTTTCACGCAACTTCATCTTTCTTGTAATATCTCCGCCATACATATAACCAGTCACATCTTTTTTCATTGGAGCGATAGACCGAGACGCCACTATGCGCCCCTTAACATACGCTTGTATCTTCACACGAAATAATTCTCTTGGTAAAACTTTTTCTAACTTTTCGACAACTTGATCACCCTCTTCATGTGCACGATACTCAGGAACAACACGAGAAAAAGCAGCAACCCTTTCTTCGGCAATCCAAATATCAAGCCTTGTCACCTCTGCCTTTTTCATAATACCCGGCTTATAAGAAATAGAAGCATATCCAGATGTTGCTGACTTAACCTCATCGAATAAATTACGCATCAATTCTCTAAGCGGCATATCAATAATCATTTCAACTCTATCATGTCCCCAATCTCTCATATCAGCTACAGTTCCCTCATGCACATGCATTAATTGCATCAAGTTACTCACATAAGTATGAGGAGTAATAATGGTCAAAGATATCCAGGGTTCACGAACAGAAACATATTGCCCATGATCTGGAAAATGTATCGGCGTATAAACCATTTCTATCTCGCCTCCCTTAAGTGTGACCTCATACGTAATAGACGGGCTCGTTATCACAAGTTCCTGATCAAATTCTCGCCTAAGTCTTTCTGTAACGATTTCTAAGTGAAGCATTCCAAGAAATCCACAACGAAAACCACGACCAAGTGCACCTGACGACTCTTCTTCAAATGTAAGAGATGAGTCTGATAATTTTAGTTTAGAAAGAGCACTTCTTAAATCATCAAACTCATCTTGGGTTTCAGGATAAATAGCAGCAAACACAAGTGGCACAGGTTCAGAGTATCCAGGAAATGCTGGAAGTGGTCTTGCAAAAGTTGTAACTGTATCACCAACGCGCGCTATACCTGGCTCTTTGATACCAGTTACAATATATCCGATCTCTCCAGCTTCTAAAGTTTTGGTTTCTCTTTTTTCTGGAGAAAATGTTCCTATTTCACGAATAATAAATCTATGATTTGCTTGAACAAAAAGTAAATCGTCTCCTTTGTTTATCTTCCCATCAAGACATCTTACATAAAGGATAACCCCTTGATGATTAGAATATTCAAAATCAAAAATAAGAGACCTAGATGATGTACTGTTTTTAAATTCTGCCATTGGTGCTGGAACACGTTTTATAATTTCTTCAATTAATTCTTTTACACCCTCGCCAGTCTTACCAGAGACAGACAAAATCTCATCTTTTTGACAACCTATTAATTTAATAATTTCTTCCTTAACTTCTTCAGCACAAGAAAGCGGACTATCTATTTTTGTAATTACAGGAATTATTTTGAGGTGAGAATCCCTTGCCATTTCAAGTGTTGTTAGTGTTTGAGCCTGAACACCTTGAGTAGAATCAACAAGTAGAAGCGTCCCCTCTACCGCACGCAATGAACGAGATACTTCATAAGAAAAATCTATGTGTCCAGGTGTATCAATTAGATTCAAAACATAATCCTTGCCATCTTCTGACTTATAATTCATTCTAACTGGAGTCATCTTAATAGTAATACCTCTCTCACGCTCGAGTTCCATAGAGTCTAATACTTGCTCTTTCATATGACGTTTATCAACGGTTGAAGTAACCTCAAGTAGCCTATCTGCCAAAGTAGACTTACCGTGATCTATATGCGCGATAATTGAAAAGTTACGAATATTCATAAAAATTAGCTTTAAACTATTTACCTATACTACACGAAAAAAGGCTTTTAGTAAAAGAAAATTCACGGGGTATTTTTTATTATTCTTTTATTTAAATACATAAAAAAGTAAATAGAAAAAGAAGAAATATAGTATATAGAAATACCATATATAAGTGAAATCATTCCAAGATTTCTAAAATACAAACAAGTTGCAATACAAATTATTGTTGCAATTAAATTAGAAAAGAAAACTTTTCCTGTTCTTTTCATAGAATAAAAACCCACCACTAAATATTGTGACATCATAGAAAAAGGAAGCGCTAAAACAAAACCAAAAAGTAATGTAGCGATTACAGCGTTGGCTTCATTATCTCCGTACAAAAGATAAATAATCAAATCCCTAAATAAGAAAATAGCCACCGAACATATAACCGCAATAAAGAACAGCAAAAAAGTATATTTATAAACCAACCTTTCATGTTCTTTAATTCTATTTTCTACATATTCTTTTGAAAGTACTGGCAGGCTTGCTGTTGTCACACTTTGAGAAATTATTTGTGATGCAGCATCAGTAATCCTTTGAGCAAATAAAAATGAAGATAGCACACCTGGGCCAAGTGTGGTGGCAAAAGCTGTAAAAAATATCACCCTTAATTGAGAAACAATATTTGTACCTGTTCTTGGTATAGCAAAATGAAGCAATTCTTTTATATGATTTATATGAAAATGTTGCCTGCTTATAATTAACTTATGGCCCCTTAAAGACATTGCTTGTATAAGTAGCGACATAAAAGCCCCCACAATTACACCCAATACAAGTCCTCCTATACCAAACTTTTTATAAAAGAAAACAATACCTAAAATTATTCCCAGAGAATAACCAAGTGGTGCCATACCATAAAAAACAAAATCATTTCTTAATTGAGCCAAACAAGAAAGCAAAGATGACAAACCTAAAAACAAAGGCTGTATCATAAGTATTCTTGTGGCAAAGATAAACTGATCAACTTGATAATCTTCAAACCCAGGAACAATAAGATGAGCAAAATAAGGAACAGTTATTCCCACAACTATAATCAAAAGAACCATAAAAAAAGAAAAGAAAAACATCAAAGAGGAAAACTTTTTTTCTGATTCTCTATAATCTATTACCCCTTCTTTATTTTCTTTAGTTAAAAAAGGTATAACTGTTCCTGCGGTAATGAATGCGAGAAACATTCCATAAAATAAATCCGGCACCCTAAAGGCGGCATTATAAACATCGAGTGTTGGACCTATACCGACATTTATAGCGAGTAACCTATCTCTAAAGATACCCAAGATTACAGATAATATACTGAAGAATGCAAGTATAGCTGAATTCTTAAAAATCATTTTTTAATTATAACAGAAATTGCGACACCTGTAAGGTATCGCAATTTCATATATTCTTTGTCTATAAGCCGAATTCTGTATTTGTATAGATATTTATCTAGGACTATCGTTACCGATAATCTCAAGCGACTCTCCAGCATGCGTAGCATGCAAGTTATAAGTTTTAAAGTTACAAGTTATAAAGTAATACAACAAACGTTATTGAATGTATTTGTATTTACTTTATAACTTTATAAATTTTTTACTTTATAAACTACATGCTACGCATGTGGCACGGTCTTGCACACACGTAAGTATTTAGCCGTTTCAGCCGGACTTAACCGGATCGTTTCTGTTCGCAACTCGGTGGTCACCCACGACGGGCATTACCCGCTACGCTTCTAAAATTAATTAGGATGTGTTCGGACTTTCCTCACTCGTATAAATCATATAGTTTATAAAAGCGCATCTACCCAACAAAGAACATATAAATACTACAACATTTTTAAAATTAATCAAAATTATAGGTGATACAACTTCCCTGTTGGCTGTGCCCTAGTGGCTAATTTCTATCTCTTTGTACTTGTACTTATCACAAGTTTTGTGCCCAAATATATACCGAGTTTATTTGCTACGCCTGCATTTATTTCAAAAACATATTTAGCCTTTGCTTCATTTATAAAATATCCCGGATAAGTACTTACGGCTACGTTTTCTTCCATGTAAACAACCCTGCCCTCTTCATCTAACCACAATATATCAATTGGGAAATTCATATCCTTCATCCAAAAAGCATACTTAGCTGATTTATCAAAAACAAAAAGCATACCCTCACTTATTTGCATTTCGTTTCTAAAAGAAAGACCTCTTTCGCGCTCATTATCAGAATCTGCCAACTCTGTATCTATCGTTCCTTTTGGGGCAATGACAGAAATGTCATGTCTAATATTTCTGTTATACATTAATTCCTGTACAGTTTTTGATTTAAAAATATACACCAATAAAACAGAAACGAGAAAAACAAAAACAAACAAACCTATTATTTTTAAATTTTGGCTTTTCTTTAATTTAATGGCTTGTGTTTTTTTAGACATAATTTGTTTAATTTTCAATTATTAATTTATGATTTCTAATCAATATTTTAATTTTTAAATATTAAAATATTTGAAATTGATTTAAAATTTAAAATTATAAATTATTTCCTATTAGCCTTAGCTCTATCGGTATCTGTTAAAAGTTGCTTACGCAACCTAACTGACTTCGGTGTTACTTCTAGGTATTCATCTGCATTCATGATTTCTAACCCTCTTTCAATTGTAATTTCCCAAGCAGGAACAAGTATTATCGCCTCATCAGCGCCAGATGAACGCATGTTAGAAAGCTGCTTACCTTTAGTTGGGTTCACCATCATTTCCTCTCCTTTTGAAGTGTTACCAATAACCATACCTTCATATACTTCAGTTGTAGGAAGAATATAAATCACACCTCTATCTTGTAAATTCCAAAGTGAAAAAGCAAGAGCCTTACCTGTTGCCATTGATGTCATTGACCCAACTAGTCGACGAGTAATTTCTCCTGCGTATGGACCGAATTTACTAAATCTTGCAGATAAAATCCCAAGACCCTTAGTATCAATCACAAACTCTCCACGATATCCAAGTAATCCTCTAGTTGGAATATCTGCCTTAATACGATTCACACCATGCTTTTCTGACATATCTGTAATAATCGCCTTCCTACGGCCCAATTTTTCCATTACAGCACCAGCTGATTCAACTGGCACATCTATCACCAACTCTTCATACGGCTCTTCCTTAACTCCATCTTTCTCATGGAAAATAACTTGTGGTTGTGACACTTGAAGTTCATAACCTTCACGACGCATGGTCTCAAGTAAGACCCCGATGTGTAACTCTCCACGACCGTATACTAAATATTTATCTGTATCAAAATCAACCTTAAGCCCAACGTTTATTTCAAGTTCCTTTTCTAATCTATCACGAATCTGACGACCAGTTACAAATTTACCTTCCTTACCAGCAAATGGAGAATCATTAACCAAAAAGTTAAGAGCAATGGTCGGTTCATCTATGTGAATAGCCTCCATTTGGTTTTGGTTTTCATTTTTTACAAAAGTTTCACCAATGTAAATATCAGAAAATCCAGCAATCATGGCAATGTCACCAGCTTCAGCTGTATTTACATCAACTCTTGCAATACCATTAAAAGTATATATCTTTGTAATTTTACCTTTTCTAATTTCTCCTGTTGGTTTCTTTACAATTATTTCTTCACCAACTTTTGCGACACCGTCATAAACACGACAAATAGCCATACGACCAAGGAAATTATCATACGCTAAGTTAAATACTTGCGCCACAAAAGGATTGTTTATATCACCTGTCGCACGAGGTACTTTTTCTAAAATAACATCTAAAAGTGGAGTTAGATCTTTTCTTTCATCTAGAAGATTTCTCATAGCAACACCCTCACGCCCAATTGCATAAACAGTAGTAAAATCTAATTGCTCATCATTTGCACCAAGCTCCATAAATAATTCAAAAACTTCATCATGAACACGTTTCGCATCAGATGCCGGTTTATCAATCTTGTTTATAACAACAATTGGCTTAAGTCCCAATTCAAGAGATTTCTTTAGTACGAAACGAGTCTGAGGCATTGGCCCTTCCTGAGCATCAACAACAAGCAACACACAGTCAATAGAACGCAAAACTCGCTCAACCTCTGACCCGAAGTCAGCGTGCCCTGGAGTGTCCAAAATATTTATCTTCACATTCTTGTAAGGCACAGAAGTATTCTTCGCGGTGATTGTGATACCACGTTCCTTTTCCATTGGATTAGAGTCCATTGTTTGCCCCTCTACTCCAACCCCACACTGCTTCATTAAACCATCAGTCAAAGTTGTTTTACCGTGGTCCACGTGGGCGATGATTGCTATATTGCGAATTTCTTGTTGCATGATGATAATAATTTAATTGATGAGTGGAGTAATGCTTATAAAAATACAAATCCCGACGCTCAAGAGCGGTCGGGATTTGACCACACATTCATCATATAATTATAACACATTATTTAAATTTATGCTAGTGTTTATTAAATTTATTTTATGCTAAAATTACATCGCTCAAGGGTATTGATGTTGCTCTAGCTGCGCTTGCAGTGGTCATACATCCCCTGGTGTGACAATGAGATATCTTGCTGCGATGGATGTCCTCCCTCCTCATTCATTCACAAGATACATCCTCCGATTGGTGATCATCATTTACCCTTGAGCCCTCATCCTTCATCATTTTGATTGAAGGATTTTTTATTAGCGACGTAGAGTGAGTGAAACACAAAAGTAATCTTTTGTGTTTCCGAACCGAGGAGCTAAAGACGGTTAATACTGCGTGGTCTCTGCCACGCAATATTACGAGCAAAGCGAGTCAAATGTATTACCCTGTGACCTCTATCACAGGGACGTATATTTGAATATCAATAAAAAATATTATGTGCTAAAATATCAAAATACTTTCGGGCCTATAGTACAGTGGTAGTATGCCGGTCTCCAAAACCGTTGACCGAGGTTCGAATCCTCGTGGGCCCGCAAAAATCAAAAACTTCAAAGATTCATCTTTGAAGTTTTTGATTTTTGCGGGAACACAAGAAGACAACTGCTTGTCTTCTGTGAGGAATCGAATAGGGGTCGCGAATCTGCTTCGAGCAAAGCGAGGCAGATTTGTGACCGAATCCTCGTGGGCTCGCCAAGTCGTTTAGGTTCTGGTGCTCTGTTTATGATAATATAATATATATGTCACAAGAAAAATTTACGAATAATGATGAACAAAATAAATCAGGAGAAGGTGTTCCTTTTGATCCAAATAACTCAGAAAGAATTCAGATGTTAAATGATAAGTTTGAACCAAACCCAAAAGGTATTTTGGGTAAGTTCAAGGATTGGAATGAGAAAAGGAAAGATGAAAGAAAGTTGAGAAAAATTGAAAAAGATAACAAAAGAGCATTAAGATTTAATTGTAGAATATGTAATCAAGTTGAAGCTTCTGGGGTAAACTTGGGAGTGCCGCATGATTGTAAAGATCATCAAATGAAATAAATTAGTAGTGCTCGAGATGGATCGAGTCTATTATTTGAAAATGTAGTAAATTGTCCTTACAAGTCTTAACCGATCACGGTTCTAACACGAGACGCTCCGCAAAAATTAAAAATCACCCTAGGGTGATTTTTAATTTATTATTTTTTAGACTCCTTAAAGGTAACGTGCTTACGCAATTTTTTGGAATATTTTTTAAGTTCAATCTTGCGAGCGACTTTCTTTTTATTCTTGCGTGTCCAATAAACCTCACCGGTTTCCTTGTTCTTTATGATGATTAGATTATCTTGTCCTGCCATAGTTTGTAAATAATACAGTATTTTATAGAAAAATGCAACAAAATATATTAATTCTCAATTTTCAGTTTTTAATCAATTTTTAATAACTTAATATTTAAGTATTAAAAATTAAGTTTATTTTCAAGGTATTTTTCTAAATCTTCTATTTTTATTCGTTCCTGTTGCATGCTATCTCTATCACGAACAGTTACAGCATTATCAGTTAATGTATCAAAATCTATAGTTACGCAGTATGGTGTACCGATTTCATCTTGTCTTCTATATCTTTTACCAATTGACTGTGATAAGTCCATTTCAGTAAACCATTTCTTGGAAAGATTTTTAAATATTTCTTTAGCTGGTGTAATAAGCTCTTCTTTTTTAGAAAGTGGCAATATTGCTATTTTTACCGGTGAGAGTCTTTTATCTAATTTAAAAACAACCCTTGTGTCTCCTGCTTTGCCGTCAGACAAGTCACCCACAACTTCCTCAGTATAAGCATTATCCAAGAAAGCAAGCCCCATTCTTGCAACACCTACTGATGTTTCTATAATATGAGGAATAAACCTCTCTCTGCTTTCTTCATCAAAATAACTTAAATCTTGACCAGAGAACTTTGCATGTTGCGACAAGTCCCAGTCACCTCTTGCGTGTATTCCTTCTAGTTCCTTAAATCCACCCAACATGGCATAATTATATTCAATATCATAAGCCTCCGATGCATAATGAGCTAATTTATCATGCTTATGCCAGTTAAGCTTTGAATCTGGAATACCGTAATCTTTATAAAAATTAAAACGATACTTATGCCAATCTTCATAAATATTTTTTGTGGCATTATTATTATCACTTTTTGGATTAAAAAAGTATTGCATTTCCATTTGCTCAAACTCTCTTGTTCTAAAAACAAATTGTTTTGCGACTATTTCGTTTCTAAAAGCTTTTCCTACTTGAGCAATACCAAAAGGTAATTTATTATGCAAACTATCTATTGTGTTTTTGTAATTCAAATAAATTCCACCACAAGTTTCTGGTCTTAAATAGACAACATTTTCTTCAGACAAAGTATCAACAGGTGAACCGAGATTTGACTTAACCATCAAAGAAAATCTTTTAGCTTCTGTTAAGTCTGCACTCTTACAATTAGAACAGACAAGTTTCTTTTCATTTCTTAACTTATCAAGTTCTTGATTTATTACATCTAGAGGTTGTTTATCTGCGTTTACACCAAACTCTTCAAGTATATGATCAGCACGAAAACGACTTTTACATTTACGACAATCAATTTGAGGGTCATCAAAACCATCAACGTGCCCCGAGGCTTTCCATGTTGTAGGATGCATAAAAATAGCACTATCAAGCAAGACAATGTCCTCTCTTTCTTGTGCCATGTTTTTTATCCAAGAATTTTTTACATTACTAAAAAACAAAGTTCCATAATGTCCATAATCATACACACCAGAGAGCCCACCATAAATTTCTGATGAAGGATATACAAAACCTCTTCTTTTTAGAAGAGAAACTACCGCCTCAAATCTATCTTTAGAATTTATATCTGACATTTTTTTATTCTAGCACAAAAATATTAGTACTTGCTAATTGATATTTTAAAATCCAAAAAGACCACCAATGGTATTATTAAGCAAAGCAAGTATGCCATTTACAGAAAAAATAATAAATAAACCGATCAAACCATACACCAGGTGTGCTTTTCCATTATTTATATCTGTTCCTGCTTTATCATTGCTTTTATTCATGATAAAAATCATTACCCCGTACAAAAAATACAAAAAAGCGATGACTGTAATTATTTTTAGTATAGGATTAAACAAATAAGTCATTATGTTTTGAAAAAACCTATCACCCGTCAAGGCAACCTCTGCCGTAGTAACAGAAACAGCAGATGCAAAATAAGTAGATTTAATTAAAACCAAAAAAGATGTAAAAAGTTTTTTCATATGTTTATATTATACAATCAGTAAACAAAAGAAAGAAATTTAATACAAAAAGCGTAGCCTTCGGCTACGCTTTTTGTAAAACTTTAATTAATTAGTTAGTTGGACCTGTCGGTATAACAGGAACAGGAACAGAACCACCTTGACCAACACCTAAGATAGAACCAAGGAATGCTACTAATCCCCAGATAGACACCATCACGAAAAGACCAAGTATAGACATTCCCAAAAACTTAATAGCACTATCATGACCTTGTTGATCACCGTTTTTACCAGCAATAACGAACTTGATAATACCATAAAATATTGCTAGTACTGCAATACCAATAAACAAAGGAACTAATCTATTAACAAATGTTTGAACAAAAGTTAGCAAAGAAAGTAAATTACCTCCAACTGCTTGACTAGGTCCACCTATACTAGCACCACCAACTGTAACACCCACAGGAACACCACCAACTGTTCCCTGAACTGTTCCACTTATCTGCGCCAAAGAAAATGAAAGGCTAGAAACCAAAATACCTAATGTAATAAAAGTTTTTTTCATAATTTTTTAATATTTCTATATTATTATAGTATAACCCTAAGAAAATTCTTTGCAATACAAGGAATCCACAAAATTAAAACACTGTTCTACCTTGGTGCAGTAAGTTGAACAGCTGGCACCTCTAGATTACCGCCTGTTTTTATACCAGTAACACCACCCAAAAATTCAATAATACCCCAGACGGAGAACATTATAAATAATGCAAGTAACCCCCAAACCATAAAGTCTTTACCCACTTTTACCTTATCTCCATCTCCCCCATTACTTTTTGCCCATATAAACTGTAGTAACCCCCAGAAGAAAGCAACTACTGACATGGTCATAAATAATGCTCCAACTGACCTAACAACCGTAGAAGTAAAAGTATCAACAAACCCAGCAAATCCGCCCAGTGCTTCATCCATTACAGCAAAAGAAGGTACTGGCACAAAAAACAAAATAAAGAGAAAGTACTTTTTAAAAAAATAAAACATAAATTAAATAATAAAATTATTATTTACAGAACTTATTAAGGAGCAAAATCTCCCAATAATGCCCTATACTCGGCACCGGTCATACACTTATTATTATGCCAGACATCACCTTTGTTTCTACAGTCTGTCTCTGGACTAACCTGTTGAGCTGTTGGCAGAGACGAATTATTTGTCGTGTTATTTGTATTACTTGTTCCACTATTTGAATTCTTAAGATCAAAATCTAGTGATGGGACAGTAATAGCACCTCCTGTTGCTATACCTAAAGATTTTCCAAAGAAAGATATAATACCCCACACAGAGAACATAACAAATAATGCTAGCAATCCCCACGCCATAAATGATTGTCCTGTCTTTATCTCACCTGTAGTTCCATTACTCTTTGCTAAAATGAATTTAACTAAACCATAAAAGAAAACCACAACCGCACTTGTCATAAAAAGCGTTCCTACAGCCTTAACAACAGAAGTATTGAAGCTATTTATCATACTACCCAAACCACCAAAAACGGTTTCTGATGTAGCTGTTGCAGCATATAAAGAACAAGGCACAAGACCAAGACCAAAGAATGCATATTTTATAATGTTTTTAAAAGAAAATAAATTGAAGTTTTTCATAATTTAAAGTATATCAAATATTTCAGAATTAAGAAGAAAATATTTGAGTTATTGTATCTTTTACTGCAATAGCGAGACCTTGAGCCATAAGTATTACAACTGTTCCTGCAAATGTATATAATAGAAATTTTTTAGCTTCATTTAATTTTTCTGGATTTCCTTGTGCTTTAACAAAAAGAAAACCTGTTATAAACCAAGCCAAAACAACAAGAGGATAAACAACCCACTTAACAAATAAAGCGATCAAGGCCAACAAAAAAGAATACAAATTATCTATATTCGTTGGGTTAGGCAACTTACCAGCAGTATCAGTAGCATAAGCGTGTTCTATAAAGAAATAAGGTATCATGCTTGTCTTTCCTTTAAAGATGTCAAATATCTTGAGGAACTCACTTTTTACACCAATATCAGACAATATAGCAACATAAGTAGTTACGGTTGCCGCTCCTATTATAAGAGCCAATCCTATTGCCATTCTTATTAATTTATCTTTTGCTTCTTTTAATTCTGTTGGCTTATCTGCTGATTTTGCATACATAACCCTAACACTGGTGACTATTATTATAACCATAATGACAGACACGGCGATTGTTAAAAGAAAATATAAAAAATTCTTAATAACACCACCTAGATCAGAAAGGGTGCAGGCTGTCGCACCTGTTCCACAGTCCCCAACAATACCAGCAGCAAAAAGAAACTGAAAACCACTTAAGAATAAAACTGGAATTAAAAAATAGCTGTATTTTTTCATTTTATTTGGATCCATTATACAAATTAATAAACCTGGACTCAAATCTTTCGACCGCATCCGTAACTAATGACTTACCAGAAAGTATGTCATCTAATAATCTAGCGAACAAATCATTCGAAGAATTATAATAAATATCTTGCCAACCATAAGCAACTAAGGCGCTTCTACTTATAACCTCAGAAAGCCCAGACTGAGCTATAACACCCTTAATAGGAGAGACTCCGCCTACAGCAGATGCAATCACTTGTGACCAAGCCACACCCGCCAAATTACCTTCTGTTACAAGAGAAGCCTGGGGGTTCTTGGTTTGCCTTAATGTTGCAAGGCCATACATACGCATACCAGTTGTAAATGTGTTTTTGTCTTTGATTTGAGGTAAGTATGTCATACCAACATCTAGCTTTTGATTACTAGATTGTATACCACTTAACTCTCCTGAATAACCTATATACATAGATAATTTTTCTGCAACAAAAAGCTCATAAGCTTGTGGCAAAAACTGATTCCATGTGTAAGTCGTTTTGGAAGGATCACTAAACTGAGTAATAAATCTAGTCGCAGTAACAAGTGGTAAGCTACCCGAATTATCAGATGGAACCGGTGTATTAATGAAAATATCATAGAGCAAACCATTTGCACTATATTGTGGTATTACAGGAACCTGACCAAGTTGTTTTACAATTGCAACCAAAATATCTTTCGTATAAGGAACATTATTATACGCACCTAAGGAAATAGCACTTTCAACAAAATTACCCCCATTAATTATAGTCAATTTAGGAGCAACCTCAACAAACTCATCCCAAAATGAAGGCGGATTAGGCACACCATGTTTTGAAAGAAGTGTTCGATTATAAAACAAAACCATAGGTTCAATAGAAACAGGTAAAGCAAGGGCGCCGTACGGTGACCAAAAAACAGAAGCGCCGTCTACGTAAGCATCTTTGAATGTCTTTTCTGAAATCGAAGCCAGCGGATATGGATACAAACGAGATGTTTGAGAAATAATTATCTGATATGGTGCAAGTATCATATCTGGGCCAGTACCATTAGCCAAAGCATCTACCAAAGTAGAGACGAATCTAACTTCACTTATCTCTCTATAAGAAACCCTGTAGGTTTTGGCCTGTAAATTATACTGTTGCACAAGCGGGTTCATAAAATCATTTGAAACAGTCCCCCATATATTAACAACACCAGTTGGTTCGGAGCTATTTTTACCAATTGGTAATTTGCCAGAAAATATAAGAACCGTAAAAAGACCAGCAAACACACCTGCCCCAAGTAATATATTTTTAAGCATGGTTAAATTATAACATGTTAAGGTTTGCCTGCTAGGTATTAGTTGTTAGTAATTCATGATTTTATATACTTTTACCTTGAAACTTTAAGTTTTCAACTTCTTTAAAAACTATTTAGCATGGTAAACTATACTTATATGTCTTTTCTTACGCCAGAACATTTAGTTCGTGAATTGTATTTAAAAAAAGGTGACAAGGTTGCAGATATTGGTTGCGGAAGCGGTGCCTATACCATTGCTCTATCAAGAGAAGTTGGTGATATTGGCCAAGTATACGCTGTTGATGTACACAGAGAAATGTTGCGTTCGCTGACATTAACTTTTGAAAAAAATAATATTTTAAATATAGACACTATTTGGGCTGATGTAGAAAACGAAATAAACATAGAAAGTTACAGTTTGGATGCTGTTGTGCTGTCTAATGTATTGTTTCAATTAGAAAATAAGGGCGCAGCCCTAAATAACGTTTGCAAAATATTAAAACCCGGAGGACAGTTACTTGTTGTTGACTGGAGCGATTCACATTCTGGTATTGGACCACACAAAGATCATGTACTAGACGAGCAAGCAGCAGAAACACTTATTTCAAAACATGGTTTTAGAATAATAAAAAGACTACCAGCCGGCAAGTATCATTATGCTTTTTTAGCAATATCAGATTAAGCTAAAAAGAAACGCCCAAACTTTTTAAATAAGCTTTTATCTTTAAAACTTTTTCAAGCTCATCTATAAGTGCTAAATATCTACTTCTTTCTTCTTCATTTGCAAAAATATCATCCCCTATACTTTCTGACATTTTTTCTGCTTTAGCCTTTTTTCTTAAATTATCAACATCATCAAAAGAATAGTCACTAATTCTCATATTGCCAACATATTCTTTTCCAGCTATTTCTATAGCCTCTTTTTCTGTCATTTTACCAACATCAGGTATTGATAAAAGATGATTATTTTCAAAAGATGGATTTTCTATGCTCATATATTTAAATAAAAATTAATGTAAAACTTTTTTAGACTCTTCCTCTTCTTTTAATCTCTTTCTTGCATTTATGATTCTTTCAATTGTTCTAATGGCTCCTTCATAATCATCCAATTCCTCTTTTGTTTTAAATACACCAAGTCTTTTATATTCAGCCATGGCCATTTTTAATTCGCTTAATTTTTCATCATTGAAATCATCACCAACTTCTATGTTCATGACCCTTGTTGTTCCGGCAAGACTCTCTACTTCATACCTTGGAGTAGCACCAAACCCTGGGACATGTTCCATCTGATTACCTGTAAAATCTAAATCATTATTTTTTCCTTCCATGGTTAATTTTATTATTTTTATAATATATTAAACGAAGCAACCGAATCACCTTCTCTTAATTTCATCACCCTTACACCTTGAGTGTCGCGACCAAGTGTTGGAATAGAAGAAACTTCTGTTCTTATAACTTGAGATGCTTTAGACACAACCAATAATTCATCAGTCTCAGCGGTTACAACACGCGCAACGATTAATTTACCAGTTTTATCTGTTACCTTTACAGTCTTAATACCAGAACCACCACGCTTTTGTATTTTGTATTCAGAAAGCTTTGTTTTCTTACCATAACCATTTGCTGTCATAATCAGAAGCTCTGCACCTTTTATTCCTTGTTCTATTTTGTCAGAAGCAACAATAACATCACCCTTGTCTAACTTCATACCTATAACACCAGCTGCTGTTCTACCCATTTCTCTTACATCATTATGACTAAATCTAATTGATTGACCGTTTTGTGTTGTGAGTATCACACTATCTTCTCCTGATACAAACATAGAAGAAAGAAGTTCATCGCCATCTTCTAACTTAATAGCTATCAAACCACTTCTACGAACTTCCTTAAAGCTTTCAGCAGAAGACTTCTTGACTGTACCATTCTTAGTAATCATCATTAATGAAACATTTTCTCCTTCCCCTTTCTTTGCATTCTTTACATCCTTTGGCATTGGAAGAATAGAAGTTACCTTTTCATCAGAACCAAGTTGCAAGAAGTTCACAATACTTTTACCACGTGTAGCACGCTTACCTTCTGGTAATTCATACATCTTGATCTGATAAGCTTTTCCCTTATCGGTAAAGAACAATAAATCAGAGTGAGTAGACGTAGTAAGTGACATAATCACGAAATCTTCTTCTTTGGTATTTAAGTCAACAACACCAACACCACCACGCTTTTGTGTTCTGAATTCTGAAGGGTCAGTACGCTTCACATAACCCCCTGATGTGTATACTAATACTTCATCTTTTTCTGCAATCAAATCTTCTGGGTTAAATTCCTTTGCTTTATGTTTTACTATTTTTGTACGACGCTCATCACCGTATCTTTCCTTAATATCATTAAGTTCTCCTTTAATGATTTTCATCATTTTTGTTTTGCTTGCAAGTATAGACTTAAGCTCTTCAATCAAAGCTTGAACCGCCTTTAATTCATCTTCTATTTTCTTTCTTTCAAGGCCAGCTAAGCGCTGTAACTTCATTTCAAGAATTGCTGTTGCTTGAATTTCTGAAAACTTAAACTTCTTCATTAATTGAGCATGAGCTTCTGGTGTATCTTTTGATTTCTTGATTGTTTGTATAATCTCATCAATATGATCAAGGGCCTTTTTAAGACCAAGCAAAATATGCTCTCTGTCTAATGCTCGCCTTAAATCAAATTCTGTACGACGTCGCACGACCTCACTTCTGTGACTTATGAATTCATCAAGAGCAACCTTAAGAGAAAGAGTTTGCGGAATACCATCTATAAGAGCAACTAAGTTATAATGAAAAGTACTTTCTAATTCTGTATGCTTATACAAATAATTAAGAACTTTTTGTGGCTGAGTGCCACTCTTTAGATCAATAACAACACGTATATCTTTTGTTGATTCATCACGAAGACCTTTAATACCTTCGATTTTTTTCTCACGAACAAGATCAGCAATATTTTCTATCAAATTACTTTTAACAACACGGAAAGGTAAAGATGTTACTATTATCTGGAATTGACCATTTTTTGTTTCGGTAATTTCTGCTTCCCCCCTAACAACCACACCTCCACGCCCTGTTGCATATGCTTGCCTTATGTCTGCTTGACCAAAAGCAATTCCACCAACTGGGAAATCTGGACCTTTTACATGTTCACACAATTCTTCATTTGTTGCTTTTGGATTATCAATCAAATGAACAGTAGCATCAATAACTTCAGATAAGTTATGTGGAGGGATATTTGTAGCCATTCCCACAGCAATACCAAGAGTTCCATTTAGAAGAAGAGACGGAACAGCAGTAGGTAGAACCTTCGGCTCCTTTTTTGTGCCATCATAATTAGGAAGCATGTCTACTGTTTCTTTTTCTATGTCACGCATCATTTCCATAGACATCTTAGACATCTTGGCTTCTGTATAACGATAAGCAGCAGCACCGTCACCATCTATTGAACCGAAGTTACCTTGCCCCATAACAAGAGGATAACGATAAGAAAAGTCTTGAGCAGACTTAACCATCGCATCGTACACTGACGCATCACCGTGTGGGTGATAATTACCAAGCACTTCTCCCACGATAGTAGCCGATTTACGAAACTTAGCTCCTGCAGTTAGCCCCATATTATTCATCGCAAAGAGTATGCGACGATGCACCGGCTTAAGACCATCTCTTGCGTCAGGTAATGCACGTGATGTAATAACCGACATCGCATAATCAAGATATGCTGTACGCATTTCATCGCCAATATTAATTGGTGAAATACTCAACTTTTTAGGCACTTCCTCAGGAATTTCTATAACTTTAGACTTTTTTGACATTTGAATATTTTAGCACAATACAATAAAAAAATCATCCATTTACAAACAGTATGCTAATTAAATAATTTAAAAAGAGAAAGAATTTTTAATTTAAAATTATAAACTATCTACTGAACTCTTCTTTTCCACTCATGAAGTTTTTGCTTTCATCTTTAATATTAGAAATTCTATCTTTAGCTTCTTTAAAAAAGTTACCCATTGCCTCACCTGGAGACTCTAATTGTTCTTCTTCTATTTTTTCCTCCAAAATAACAATGCTTTTATCGTATTTTGTTCTAAAAAAACCATAATCAAAATATAAAATAGATATAGCCACAAACATAGTTATAACAAAAGCAAAAAAGAATGCATGTGCATGTTGAATATTCACATGCTGACGACGCAAAAACCTTAGATATCCCTTAAGAGATAATTTCATTAGGGTATTATAACAGATTTACCACACCATTTATAAATTAAATTATTACCTGTTTTTCTAATTTTAAATTTTCAATATATTAATAATTAAAATATTGAAAATTGATTAAAAATTAATAATCAATAATTAGAAATTATTTTTACAACTCATGAAACAATACAACTTCACCCAGCTTCCCTTCTATATCCTTCTTCTTAATAGTCAGCTTCTCAACTGGCTCTACCTTTTCTGCACCAGCTTCTTTCAAAAACAGTGGCAATGTTTGCTCATTATAATCCATTGGTATAACTAACTTCGACTCAAGAGATACCGATAACTTCTCTGCATCATATGGATTAAGTGTATGCCCATCTCCACCTACTGGCACAAACAATATATCTGTTTCATCAATAATTTCTTTATGATGTGGCTCAAGCATATGTGACAAGGCACCAAGGAAAGTAACTTTTATATTATCTAAAGTAAAACAATAAGTTGTGTTTTGATAAATCTTTTCCATCTTTCCTTCTTTTAATTTTGTTTCGGTTTGAAATCCTTTAATAAAAATATTTGCCACTTCATATTCCCCGGCACCTTTTATAACAAAAGGAACTTTTTCTCCGTGAGTTACTTGCTCAGAACCATTGTAATCTGGATGATTTGTGGTTATTAAACACACGTCGGCACCATATTTTGCAACCTTCCCTTTTCCTTCTTTAGAAACAGGGTTAATAGCGACTGTTAAATCACCAACTTGTAATTTGAAATGTTGTCTTCCGTAGTTTTGAATAATCATTTAAAAATTTTAACATACAATACGAAAACTTGACAAAAAATATACATACTTTATAATTAAAATAGTTTTTGTTCCGTGAATGTGTGCTGGTTATACCTCCACTTATCGTCAGTGGGCAGTAGAAGCGTATAACTAAAACACATGATCAAGTTGCTTGAAATACAGTAACTGATTGGATAAAGAATCAAATATTCTTATGGTTGAAAGTAGCTAGTCTGTTTAGCTTGGTGCCAAGTGACGAAGGTTACCCCCAGACAGAGGCTCTACATCCATTACTCACGCGAAACAAACACTTGCACTACACGAACCATCTCGTGTGGTGCATTTTCATTTTGGTGTCATTCCCGTGCAGACGGGAATCTAGGTTTAAAGACACGCCAACCTGGATCCCCGCATTCGCGAGGATGACAAAGAGAAAGGTTTCCTAATTCAAAGTAAAAAACAATTTTAAATTTCCAATCAATTTCTAATATTTTAATTTTTAAATATTAGAAATTGAAAATTGATTAGAAATTGATAATTAATAATTAATAATTCTTACAATTCTTCCAAGTTCTTAAAAACCCTTATTTATAAACCATATTTTGTGCAATATTTTACATATTTTGTATAGACTTGACAAATTAATTAAAATATGTAATAATATAAGGATAGGATTGTTCTTTGTTTTTTAGGCCAATTTTTTTCCTAAGGAGGAAGATATGCGCGAGCTGCAAAATGTTGGTTTAGCCATCGTGCCGGGTGTCGTATGCGTCGGCGGTTTCGGCCAGTTCTACGGCGAAATATCGGGTGTAAGCAACCTGCCGAAGCGGGTCCGTAAGACCCATCGCACGAAGGCAACCCAAAAGACAGTGATGACCCTCGGTCAAAAGGTGACGGATCAGAACAACATCCTGACCCAAGCCTTCAAGGCTCGTCACAGTGAGATGGGAACGATTTCCGAATGGTACGGTTACGGCCGCCGCCAAAAGGATCGCACTTTCCGCAACGCCGGCCGTAAGCCGCTCTACAAGGACCGCAAATATCGCGCAAGCCATCACGTGAACATGATTAGGCCGCAAACCTGACGGCCTAATCGACCAACGGCCGTCGCACTCAACCAAAAGGAGGAATGAAAAATGACTTGGCGAAGTTGTTGAAAAAACAACCACAAGATAGGAGCTCGGCACTCCGCGATTAGAATCTTAGTGTTCGGAAAAACGCTAGCAAGCAAAACCGAACATAAAGTCAAAAAAAGACAATCTAATCAAAACCGCAGGAACGACGTGATGTCAGTGCCTGCGGTTTTTTGTTTTATGTTCACCTTTCTCATTTACTTTTTTACACCTAGGAACCCCTATGCGTAAAAGTTAACCATTATGGATTTAACTAAGAACTAAAAACTGGTTATATAGATTTGCTATTTATATACATATATTGTAGTATTACAAAATCTATATTAATGGATAACGATCTGGCGTAAAACTTGGATTTCGTGTAGCAAAACAGATATCCCTGCCCCAGACCGGAAGAACAAGCCGTCTTTCGTGACGGCAATTTATTTTTTATGACAGAAGTAACAAACGATACAATTATTATTATAAAAGAAGATGACCTAGTAGAAGGTACAGTTGTCGCTATTGAAAAAGCGGCCCTTTACGTAGACTTAGGTGTATCTGGAACGGGTATTATTTATGGTATTGAGTTTATGAATGCGCGTGATGTTATCAAGCGTATAAATATAGGAGATATTATTAAAGCAAAAGTAATACTTCGCGAAAACAAAGATGGTTATGTAGAACTTTCACTTAAAGAAGCTCGTCAGGCTCTTATGTGGAACGACGCAGAACAAGCTATTCGTGAAAAGCGTATACTTGACCTTGTTATCAAGGATGCAAACAAAGGTGGTCTTATCATTGATTGGCAAGGTATCACAGGATTCTTACCTGCTTCACAACTAAAAGAAGAAAACTATCCTCGTGTTGAAGATGGTGATAAAGACAAGATCTTACGTGAGCTAAAGAGACTTATCGGTAAGCGTATTTCTGTAACAATCATTAATGCAATTCCAAAAGAAGGTAAGCTTATCTTCTCCGAAAAAGACAATAATACAAACAACACAAAAGAAAAGATTAATACAGAAGTACAAAATGGAAACTTTTCTGTTAGTGATGAGGTAGAAGGAACAGTTACTGGTGTGGTTGAGTTTGGTATTTTCGTTAAGCTAAATGACGGAGTAGAAGGACTTGTTCACAAAAGTGAAATTGATTGGGGTCTTGTAGAAGATACAAAATCTTATGCAAAGGTTGGCGATCCTGTAAAAGCAAAAATTATTGAAGTAAAAGATGGAAAGATTTCACTTTCAATTAAAGCTTTGAAAGAAAACCCATGGAAAGAAGCTGCTAGAAAATACAAAAAAGGAGACACTGTTACGGGTGTTGTAATCAAGTTCAACAAACATGGTGCACTTGTTTCTGTGGAAGAAGGTGTAGCAGGACTTGTACATGTATCTGATTTTGGAGATGACACAAAGATGCGTGAAGCATTGTCACTTGGAAAGAGTTACAAGTTCACAATCACATTGTTTGATGCAAATGATGAGAGAATGACTTTGACACTTAATAAGTAGTCACTAGCCATCACTAGCCAATAGGGTTTAGGGTTTAGTAAATACAAATAAGCGCGCCTACGGCGCGCTTATTTGTATTTAGGTCAAAAAAATACCACACGTTACGTATGGTATTTATCTACTATATTTCAAAGTATTATTGGTGGTGTCTCTTTTATTTTTTGACAAAAAAGACGTACTTGGTCTATTGATGGGCAATTTGATGTAGTCACAACAAAATGAATACCTTTCCACCCCGTAATAACATGACTACCAGAAATTCCAGAATCTTTCATGGCATTGTTTATATTGTCATCACTTAACACTTCACCATCTACAGAACGATGTACGTGTAACTGGTAATTTTTACCATCTGTTCTCGCTTCTTCTACTTTCATACCATCCTCCACTAATAATGGTTATCTAACCAAAACTATACCTGATTCTTATTTGAAATACAACCATTACGGCGCGCTTATTTTGTCCACACACAGCCCTAATTCAGAAATTGATAGCTTGCATCACCATTGGCTATACCCTATTGACTAACACCTAGTTATACACCTCCATCGCTTTCTGATACCCCTCCTTCACAATAGTATTAATCGCATCTTTAATTGTTGGAGACAATTTTTCCAACATCAAAATCTCCTCATTAGTGCAATTAGCCATCACATATTTCTGCACAGCATTTCCTGATAAGGGAATTATTTCTTTGCCGTCTGTGTTTTTATCTGCAATACCCACACGGATACGCACAAAGTCCTTCTTACCTAGCTCTTTTATAATACTTTTAAGCCCATTATGACCACCATCTCCCCTATCGTGAGAAATTCTAAACTTACCAAAAGGAATATCTTTATCGTCGTACATAATTATTGTTTCTCTATCATCGTGATATCTAAGATATTCATACAAAGCTTTACCATTTTCATTCATAAAAGTATCAGGCACAAAAACCTCGCAAAGAAAATCATTGTTAACCATGTCACAAACAATGCGCGCTACATTGTGTCTTGTGTTTTTATAAGCATCTCCTGGATTACCAAGTGGAACTAAAACGTAAGTCATAATAAATATTCTATCATAAGTAAAATGTGTGCGCTTAACCAACTAAAACAACACGATTAACTTAATTTTTAATTTCTAATTTTAAATTTTCAATAAATTTCTAATGTCTTAATTTTTAAAAATTTAATAATTAATAATTGATTAAAAATTAATAATTAATTATTAAAAATTTACTTGCTTCTTTAATCTTGCTTCTGATATACTAGCCGTAAATGATACAGACTCTCATTAATTCTTTTATTGACTCATTGGCTGATGTAACACAAAATCCATTAAGCATCACAATCTTTTTAATTTTATCTTTTTTGATTGTTTCTCTTATCTTCGCATCTATATTTGAATCATGGAGAGAAGTTTTGGTTAATATAAAATTCCTAGAAGAAGACGAAAGGCCATCATCATTACTTCTTTGGATTATCTGTGTAATCATATTAGTCAAACTGGTTCAGTCATTTTTAATACAACCTTTTATTGTCGATGGCGGATCAATGTTAAACACTTTTCATAATAAAGAATTCCTTTTAGTAGACAAAATATCCTATAGATTACACAAGCCTTCACGTGGTGACGTAATGATATTTAAGCTATATGAAGGAGCATCTAACAAATTCACTGGTAAATATCTAATAAAAAGAGTTATGGGGTTACCTGGTGAAAGAATAGTTATAAATGGTGGGGTGACAACAATTTATAACAAAGAAAATCCTGATGGTTTTATTTTAGAAGAACCTTTTGTAACTTACAAGGATTTAGGGAAGAACACAGACACCACTTTAGATGAGTATAGTTATTTTATGTTGGGTGATAATCGTGCCCAAAGTTATGATAGTAGAGATTGGGGGCCTCTCCATGAAAAAGATATAAAGGGATTGGTCTTACTTAGACTAATTCCAATATCTACATTTGCATACAAACCAGGAAGCTTCCTATATACCAAATAATTAATAAAAATATGAAAGAAGAACTAAATCAAACACCAAAAGAAAACAAAGAAAAGAAAGAGTCTCCTCAATCTCTAAAAGGAATGTATGATTTGATGGATGATCAATATTATGCCTTTCAAGGATTATTTGAAAAAGCTCAAGAGATTGCAGTGTATTATGGATTCAAACCTATAGAAACTCCTTTACTTGAAAAAGAAGAGGTGTTTACTTCTGCAATTGGAGAAGGTACAGATATTATTGATAAAGAAATGTATTCTTTTAAAGGAAAAGGTGTGGATAGGATAGCTGTTCGTCCAGAATATACAGCGTCTGTTGTTCGTGCTTATCTAGAACACGGCATGCAATCAATGCAACAACCAGTCATGCTTTATTCTTATGGTCCAGTATTTAGACATGAAAACCCGCAACGTGGAAGACTTAGACAGTTTAGACAATTCAACCTAGAAATTTTGGGTACGTCTAAATCTATTGCTGACGCGCTTGTTATGAGAACACTCATGACTATTCTTGAAGAATATGGTTTTTCTGATTTAATTATTGACATAAACTCAATGGGAGATAAAGAAACTAGACCTGTATTTATAAAAGAGTTAACTAATTACTACAAAAAATACACCGGTCAAATGTGTAAAGACTGTAATGAAAGAATAAAGACAAACCCCCTACGTTTACTTGATTGTAAACAAGAAATTTGCCAACCTTTTAAAGAAAAGGCTCCTTCATCACTTTCATTTTTATCTGCTGAAGCCAGAACTCACTTCAAAGAAGTTTTACAATACCTAGAAGAAATGGGAATCCCTTACAGAGTAAACAATTCCCTTGTTCGTGGTCTTTCTTATTATTCAAGAACAGTTTTTGAAGTTATAAAAATTGACACAGACGAAAGCGGTAAAGAAAAAGAAATAACCATTACTGGTGGTGGGCGTTATGATTATTTAGCAAAAAAATTAGGAAGCAAAAAAGATGTACCCTCTGTTGGTACAGGACTTGGAATAGAAAGGATTATGATGTTCCCTGAATGCAAAAAACTAATGCCACGCATAATGAAGACGCCAAAAATATACTTCATTCAGCTTGGTTTCGAAGCCAAACTAAAAAGTCTCTGCATAATGGAAGTTTTAAGAAAATCAAAGATTCCTGTACATCAATCAGTTGCAAAAGATTCACTATCTGCTCAGCTTGGTATGGCAGAAAAAATGGAGATTCCATACTGTATAATCTTCGGCCAAAAGGAGGCTATGGATAATACTGTGATTGTTCGTAATATGTCTACAAGATCACAAGATACTGTTAAGATAGACGCGTTGTCTGATTATATAAAACATCTTAAGTAGTTATTAGCCACTAGGGTATAGCCAATAGTTAAATACAAAATATTAAAAAACAAAAGCCGGTCTTGCGACCGGCTTTATGTGTCATTAATTTACACAGTTTCCAACTCTTCTTCCTTTTTCACTGGAAATTCTGCAGACAGTCTTTCCATTACATCTTTTGCAAAAGCTATGCGACCAAAATCAATATGACTGAAAAAAGGTATCTCTATGGCAAATGACAGTCTATCTGTAGAAGATGAAATGAACAATCGAACATATTTTTGGTCACCACTTAAAGAATGTGATTCATATTCGTAACAGTGAACGAAACCAGGCACACGACTCATACTCTGACCCGTAAGCGCTTTGATCCAATCGGAAAGAATATCTTGCATAATTTCCTCAAATTTAATTAGTGATATAGTGCTTTGGCTTGGTGATGGTTTATCTTTGCTAACCCTCACACAATCTCCATCATTAAGATAGCCAAAACTAACATATATATTCTCTTCTGCAAAGAAATAACTCACCAGCCTATTGTCATCAATCTTATCCTGGCGGACAAAGTTATGATAAGAAAATTGAGGAGCAAATGCTTTATAAACAGGCACACCTGATAATGCTGCCATGACCTCATAAGCAATTTCATCTTGATCATAGCAACACCCTGAACCAGTATGAATTGTAACTTCTAACCCCACACTGTTCTTCAAAATACCGACAGGTAAAGTAATAGTACCCGCATGAAATTTTTTAGTTCCTTCATCGTGTAGCGTCTCATTATGCCGACCAACCAATTCTCTCATATAATGATCCAGACGATTTCCAAGTTCTTCACGTGATACTTCTTTGATACGAATAATAACATCAGTCGCATCACCACCATAGAAAACTGAATTACCAAGATGGTCAAAAAATGCATACCACTTAGGATTAGCCTCGCGGTGACGATAAAAGAATTCTCCAACACGTTTGTTGAAAATATTCCCTTCAAGATAAGCAAGGTGTTTTGCATTTAATTCCATTTTTTCTGCTTGATTCATATCTGTCTCCTTGGAAAAAAGATTTAAAAAAAACTACTGAGACTGATACTACAACACATTCTAAAAAATGTCCACCTGCTCGTAACTACCAATGTTGACAAACCTTATATATAATGATAATTTATGTAAAGTTCTTTATTAAGGAGATTCATCATGTTTGGACCAGTAAGCGATGCTTCTATCTCTACAAGACTTAGAGTTACTTTTATTCCAGAAAAAATCCCCCATTACACAGAAATAGGTGTATCGATTAAAGATGGTTCGACAGAATTTTTTGGCACTTGCTGTCATTTAATAAAACAAAAAAAATGTTTAACTCTAGCAAAAGACCCCATAAGTCCTGAAGAGTTTAGAAAAATTTTCATGTCAGGCGATTACCACCAAGCAAATCATCCCTCTGAATGGAGCCCAGCTGACATTCTTTGTGTCACCGATCTTAATTCAGGTAAAACAATATACAGAAAAGAATGGACAGATGAAGAAGCTATGGTGGCAGCAAGCCAAACATAAATCAAGCCATTTTAAAATGCGACCTTTCCGGCCGCATTTTTCCTTTATCCATAATCCTTTATCCTTAATTCTCCTGGCTTAATTTTATTTGCTTTTAAACAAAATTATGTTAGAATGGTCAACATGTCAAATACAAATGTAGAAGTAAAGAAAAATAACAACGAGAACGCAGTTTCTCTTGTTCGCCGCTTCCAAAAGCGTGTTCAAGAATCTGGTGTTTTGAATCGTGTTCGTGGAATACGCTACAACACAAGAGAACAATCAGATCTAAAAGTAAAAAGATCAAAATTAAAGAAATTAGCTAATCTAGAAAAATACGAACTAGCAAAAAGAATGGGTAAGATAGTAGAAAGAAAGAAACGTAGATAACTAGAAATTAGCGACTAGGGTGTAGGGTATAGTAAAATGCGTAGCACCAAAGGTGCTACGCATTTTGAATTCACTATTGGCTATACCCTAGTGGCTAACTACTAAAACCAAACCAATGTCAATTATAGAAGAAAAAAACCTAACAATAATACGCAAAAGAGGACTTATTCCTTCTGTTCCATTTTTATCAATAAAAGAAAAGATTCTTGGCAAAAAATACAATCTAACATTAATTTTCTGTACAAAAAAAGAATCCCAGGAAAGAAACAAGACATATAGAGACAAGGATTACCCTACAAATATACTATCATTCCCTTTAGATGAAAATACTGGTGAAATATACATATATTTATCGAAGGCAAGGTCTGAAGCAAAAAATTTTAGTCTAAATTACTTAGAGTTTTTACATTTACTTTTTATACACGGCTGTTTACATTTGAAAGGATACGATCATAGTAGTACAATGGAAGAATTAGAAGATAAGTATCTTCAAGGTTTTTTACGTGAAAAATAATTCTGCAAAAATAATTATAGGGGTAGATATAGGAAGTAGCACACTTAGGGCTATTGCTTGTACCTATGAAGAAGGAAAAAGATTTCCTGAGGTTTTGTCTATTTACAAAAAAAGTGTAGAAGGGATTTCTAAAGGTAATGTGCTAGACGTAAACGAAATAAGCGAGGCAGTTTCTGATGCGGTAAACAGCTTAGAAGAAAGTGTTGACGAAAGAGCTTCTTACACACTTGTTTCAATTGCTGGGACACATTTGACTTCACATCACGCAAGTGGATACGCTCAAGTAACAAAAGGAGACGCTTCAATAACTGATCTTGATATAGAAAATGCAATAAAAGATGGCGGAAGATCTGTCCCAGATGTTCGAAACAAAACAATTATTCACTCAATACCTATCAGATACAAAATAGATGGAAATGACACAGATGGAAATATTTTAGGATTACACGGAAACAAATTAGAAGTCAAAACTCTTTTTATTACATGCACAAATAATTCAGTTAACAATCTAAAAGAATCACTAAACAAAGCAAATATAAGGGTTACTGACATTGTTACAGGGCCGATAGCAGAAAGCATTCCACTCTTAACCAAAAAACAAAAAATTGCCGGTGTGATACTTCTAAACATAGGAGCACAAACAACCTCCATGCTTGTTTATGAAAACAATACCCCCCTACTTGTTTCTGTTATACCTGTTGGAGGAGAAGACATAACCAAAGACTTAGCTATTGGTTTAAAAATTTCTCTTGAAGAAGCAGAAGAATTAAAAACTGGAAAATCAGATAAGATATTAAACAAAAGAAGATACGAAGAAATAATCGAAGCAAGAATAGATGACCTTTGTATAAAAATAAATAAAGAATTAGACAGAATAAATCGCAGAGAATTATTACCTGCTGGTGTTGTTGTTTGTGGAGGAAGTTCTAATATAGAAAAACTAGATTATATGTTGCGTGCCGGTCTTAAACTTCCGATTAAGATTACAAAGAATGAATTAATTAAGCTGACCGGAAACATTTTAAAAGATACTGAATGGGCAAGAGTATACGGTCTTACATTTTTAGCACCAAAAGATACTGGTAACGAACTGATAAAAGATTTGATGTCCTCTTTTATTCTTAGAGCAAAAAGATTTTTTGTACAATTTTTACCTTAAAACATAGACGAAACACCCTTTTAGTGTTCTTAAAATAAATTAAAATATCATAAAAACTATTGTTTTGTAAGGTTTTTTATACAATTTCTACTAGATTTGTCACCTTTGCCAAAGGGGTGTTTTTTTTATATAGTTATAGAATAAAACATTAATAATAAAAACTATGGCAAAAGTAAATCCTGAGATTGAAAGTTTCGCAAGAATTAAAGTAATCGGTATAGGTGGATCTGGTAAAGGGGCACTAAATCATATGATAAATTCAAAACTGCAAGGTGTTGATTTTGTTTCTATGAATACAGATACGCAAGACCTGCATCATTCATTGGCTGAGAAAAAAATTCACATTGGTAAAAACCTAACTAAGGGCCTTGGTGCTGGTATGGACCCAGAAGTAGGTAAAAGATCGGCCGAGGAAACAAGAGAAGAAATTCAAGATGTTATAAAAGGAGCTGATATGGTTTTTATTGCTGGAGGCATGGGAGGAGGAACAGGAACAGGTGCTGCGCCGATAGTCGCTTCCATCGCAAAAAACGAAGGGATACTAACTGTTGCTGTGGTTACAAAACCTTTCTTTTTTGAAGGTGCTTCTCGCATGAATTTAGCCGAAAGAGGTTTAGAAGAATTAGAAAAAGAAGTTGATGCTCTAATCGTAATTCCAAACGATAGACTACTATCTATAATTGATAAAAACACTTCAGTTAAGCAAGCCTTTGAAATGTGTGATGAGGTTCTAAAACAAGCCGTAGAGGGCATTTCTGACATCATAAGAACAGCCGGAACAATCAACCTAGACTTTGCAGACATAAAAAGAATTCTTAAGGATTCAGGAACGGCTCTTATGGGTGTAGGACGCGGTATGGGAGAAAACAGAGCCAGAGAAGCAGCGACATCAGCTGTTAACTCACCACTACTTGATGTATCTATACATGGAGCAAAAGGAGTACTTTTTGCGATTTATGGTTCAGAAGATTTGGGAATGCTTGAAGTACAAGAAGCAGCCAAGATTATCACAGAATCAGTAGACAAGGACGCAAAGATTATATTCGGTATCGCAACTGATTCATCACTTAAAAAAGATGAAGTTAAAGTGACGGTTATTGCGACTGGTTTTCCTACTGGACTTTCAAAGGGGCAAGCTTCGATGTCTATAGCTGATGCCATAAAACAAAGAGAAACCCCTCCTTACGAAAAAGAAGAAAGAGACACTAAAATAAAAGAAACAAAATACGAACCAGAACCACAGGTGATAAAAGAGGTAAAAAATGAAGACTCTCGTATTAATAATTCTTTCGTCGAAGAAAAAGCAGAAACAAAAGAAACAACAAAAAAGGAAGCAGTCGCAACCAAAAGACCAACATTTAAATTTGATGATGACGATGATGACGATGATTGGGAGGCACTGCCACCATTCCTCCGCCGCAAAAAGTAAACCTAACAAAATTACTTCATCTGCTTCGTTAAAAAAAATTTTTATTTCGTCACCGTACGACTTGTACGCCTCCTTATAAAAATTCTTTTTGCCTCGCATCTAAAGCAATTTTCTTAGTTTTCAACAATTTAAAAACTGAGTCGTGCGACTCGGTTTTTAATTATTTTTTCCTTCTGAGAAATGGAATTTTAAATTTCCAATTTTTAATTTTAAACCAATTTCAAATATATTAATTTTAAAAAACAAAACAAAATCCGCCAGCACAATTAAGTACCAGCGGATAATTTTAATTTATTTTAACTAAGATAAAGACCTCTTGAAGCGAGGACATCTCTGATTTCATTTACACCTTTACGGCCTAAATTAGGAATACTAATAAGGTCTACATCTCTCATCTTTAGAAGATCGCCGATAGTATTAATGTTTTCAGCTTTAAGGCAATTAGAAGTGCGTACAGTAAGATCCAAAAAATCAACCGGTTTGGTATTTTCTTCAGGTTGTGTAATCGCCGTCAGCCTAAAAACTTCATCCTTCAACCTAGAAATTTCTTCTTCACAAGACATGACACGCTTGCGGAGAGACTGAATCTCAGGATCTTTCTTTGACCAAGACAACTCTTCTAACATTATGTTTATGGTTTGAAGACGCTTGTGATATTTGAGTTGTCGAATCCCTTTATTGCGAACCTGAGATACTCGTTCACGAGATACACCAAAATCAAGGCCAAGCTGTACTAGTGTCTTTTCTTCACAGCTAATACCGTAAAAACTTGTAACTATTTCTGCAGTTCTTGGTGGCAAAGAATTATTAATCCACTCCGCAATCACCTTCTCAATATCTTCAGATAGATTTGGAATTACAAGACCAACCCTCTCAAAAAAATCGTTTTTCTTACTCATTACCTACCTCCATTAAAAGAACAGGAACGTAATACTGCTAACAATACTACAATATTTAATTCGATATGTAAAATACCAAAAATACCCTTATTTTACAATCGCTATTTACCTAGTGGCTATACCCTAGTGACTAACGACTATTTCGTATGTATATGCAAATAAATGTCTTCTAGAGCCCTTACTGCATCCCCTACTGCGATGTTATTTTGGTGGTATAGCACATTTGTACAATCCCCTGCCGCCCAAACACCACCTGTCTTTGTTTTGTTGCTCCACGGGTCAATTTCTACCTGATTAAAGGTATTCCTAGCCACTACATTTTTAGCAAAGTCAGTCTGTGGAATTTGGCCAATTTCAACAAAAACACCTGTTACAGGAAGAGTTACATCTTCATTTTTGTTTGTATTTGTATAAGTTATTGATTCCACAAAAGTGCCTCCTTTTATACTTTTTGGTATAGCATTTTTTATCAACTTAAACTTTTCATTTTGAAGTAATTTGTTTACTGTGATTTCATCTGCTTTAGGCTCACTTCTTGAAAGCAAAGTCACAGATTTACAATAAGAAAGAAGCTGTGAAGCAGATTCGAACCCAGCATTTCCACCACCAATCACAACAACATCTCCACCAGAGAACATTGGCCCATCACAAGATGCGCAATAAGTAATACCTTTATGTTCATATTCATTCGCACCTTCTATATCTAACTTTCTTCTTGAAGAACCAGTCGCAATAAGTACAGTCTTTGAATTAAAAGTTTCCCCTTTGTCAGTCAATACAGAAAAGTTACCATCTGTTCCAGTTATATCTGTAACCAAATTATTTTCTTTAACATCTAAATATTCCCCTTTATATTCATAAACGTGCGACTTAAAAGATTCTGCGAGTTTTGCTCCAGATATATGTGGTGTTCCTATCCAGTTTTGTATATCTTCAGAGACAATTGATTGCCCACCCCACTCTTTTAAAATAAGCAGTGTCTTAAGTTGCTTGCGTGCCGCGTACACCGCTCCAGCTGTTCCAGCTGGGCCTCCTCCTATAATAATTAAATCGTATATCGTTGTCATATTTTTAGATTATAACATAAGGCAAGTAGCAAGTAGCAAATAGCAAAGGAATTCTGACGCAGAAAATTTGCAAAGCAAATTTTCTGCGTACTGCTTACTCCTTGCTTCTTGTTTATTGCTTCTTTATACTTCATATATATGTCAGAAACAAAAAATATTTCTTTTTTTAGAAGACTAAAAAAGTCCATCGGCCCAGGTGTAATTACCGGCATAGCAGATGATGATCCATCAGGAATAGCAACATATGCCCAAACAGGTGCTATGTTTGGATTCTCTCAATTATGGCTTGCACTATTTTCATTTCCTTTTATGTCAGCCATACAAGAAATGTGTGGAAGAATCGGTATGGTTACAGGAAAAGGTCTCGCTCAGATAATTAGGCTTCATTATTCCAAAAAAATACTATTTATTATTGTTTCTCTTTTATGTATCGCAAATATATTTAATATTGGAGCCGACCTTGCAGCTATGGCATCTGCCGCAAAACTTGTAATAGATGCTCCATTTTATTTTTGGTTAATTGGTTTAACTTTTATCACACTTGTGGTTGAAGTGATGGTACCATATCCAACTTATGTAAAAGTTTTAAAATATTTTGCCGCAACTGTTCTTGCCTACATAATAACTGCTTTTTTTATTAAACAAGATTGGAGAAACATTTTATTTTCAACCATAATCCCACATTTTGAATTTAACAAAATGTATTTATTAAATATAATTGCAATGCTTGGTACAACTATCTCTCCTTATCTTTTCTTTTGGCAAACAGATGAAGAAGTAGAAGAAGAATTAGAAAGTGGTAAATTAAGATTTATGGGTCGTGGTGTTCCAAAAATAACTAAATGGGACGTTAAACAAATGCGCTCTGATACTGTGGTTGGAATGTTTTTATCTAACTTAATTACCTTTTTCGTTATTATAACCTCAGCCTCTACATTACACGCAAATGGAATCAATTCTATAACATCAGCCTCACAACTTGCAGAAGCACTCAGACCTCTTGCTGGCGACTATGCAACAATTATCTTTGCCTTAGGAATAATAGGAACTGGTATGCTTGCTGTCCCTGTACTTGCTGGATCTGCGGCTTATGCTATATCTGAATCATTTGGCTGGAAGGAAGGATTAGGTAAAACATTTTCTCAAGCCAAGGGTTTTTATTCTGTAATAATACTTGCAACTATTATTGGATTATCTTTTTCTTTTTCATCAATTGACCCGATGATAACCCTCTACTACGCCGCTATATTAAATGGATTACTTGCACCACCACTTATGGTTATAATAATGCTTATATCTAATAACAAAAAAATAATGGGAGAATATACGAATAAAAAAATATCTAATATACTCGGCTGGACAATTACTTTTATAATGGGACTTTTGTCTGTAATATTTTTCGCAACACTGTAAGACAGTTATAAGTTATCACCGCCTTAAGCGGGATAAATTAGTTACTAGTTTTTAGTTTTGGTTCTTCTCTTAACTTCATCAAAATTTTCCTATGCGGAAGTGGTGGGATTTGAACCCACGGAGAGATTTCTCCCTCGCTTGATTTCGAGTCAAGTGCCTTCAACCACTCAGCCACACTTCCAATAAAGAAATATTATACCAAATAATTTCTTTATTAATTACTAAACAAATTAACTATTGCTTTTATTACTCTCTTAAAGAATCCAATATTTTCTTCTTCCAAATAATTAGAGACCATACTTTCGATCTGATCCACAACTTTTGGTCCAGATAATTCTATACTTTTAATAGATGCTTTCTTGTTTTTAATAATAGGTTTATTATTTACAACATTATCATTTACAACAGATAAACTTTTACCATTAAAAGCTGCTCTTGTTAATGGCCCAACAAATCCTGTTTGTGGTATGCCGTGAATACCTTGATATACAGTAACAGCCTTAAATGTTTGATTACCAAAATATCCAGTGAAGTTTCCAAAATAAACCCCTTCTCTACTTAATCTCTTTTGTAATTCAATTACTTCTTTTCCACTGTTACCAATTCTCAAATTATTATTAAATACATAATTTGTTGATGTTGCAATTGTAGAAGTTGCTTTGTTTTCTATTACATTTTCTGTGCCCGTTGTTATATCTAAGATGTTGCCTGTTGTAGTTGCTTTTTGTTCTGTACTTGATGAGTAGAAATTATATTGCCAACCACTTGCTCCCCAGAAAGCACCTCCACCTCCTCCAGAAGAAACAGGTGGCGCAATTGATGATACTGTAATTGGTGAACTAAATGATGACGACTGGCCAAAAGCATCTGTTAAATTAAGTGACACATTGTAAGTTCCGTTACTTGTATATGTATGTGTCGGATTATTGCCAATTACTGCCACATTATTATTGGTTGTACTACCATCTCCAAAATTCCAAGCATAAGTATATGAATCACCAATTATGGTTCCACTGTTAGTATCGCTACTTGAATCTGTAATTGATAACAAGCTTCCAACTAAATTAGTTATGAATGATGCAATTGGTGCGTAATTAACAAAACTTGTAAGTGGTGTTGGGGTAGATACAGTTATTGGTGTACTGTTAGGTGATGTAATTGTTCCTGAATTAATAACGTTATTTATAATAATTGCATTTGTTACTGTTGCATTTGAAAGATTTGAGTTAGTAATTGTAGTACTTGTACCATTTGCAATAATATTATTCAATGTTGAACTAGAGACAGATGCATTAAGAAGATTTGAATTTGTGGTCGTAGAATTAGTGACAGTTGATGTGGCTATTGTTGAACTAGAAATAACAGAAGAAGATGAAGTTGAATTGATTATAGTAGAGATATTAATTGTACTTGAAGAAACTACTGAACTATCTACTGTTGATGTAGCTATTGTAGAACTATCTATATTTGAATTAGTAGATGTGGAATTTGTCACAGAAGAATTTGTGATTGTAGAAGTTGCCAAAACAGAATTACTTATTGTAGAAGTAGCAATGTTTGAATTAGTAGATGTGGAATTATTTATAACAGAATTAGTACTTGTGGATGTGTCTACGTTTGAATTTGTGACTGTAGAGCTCGCAATAGTTGAATTACTGATTGTTGAACTAGCTACGCTTCCTGTATCTACCGTAGAACTCGCAACAGTTGAGTTATTAACTGTCGAAGTTGCTACATCTGAATTTGTAACTGTGGAATTAGTTGTGGTTGAATTATCAATTATAGAATTTGTAACGTTTGATGTATTTACAGAAGAATTGGTTGTGGTTGATTGATTTAGGCTTGAATTGTTAACAGTTGAT